>Ga0302310_10001054_pt1 | contig 23996 bp, 22 predicted proteins | sample III_Palsa_N1_2_FD_200451 | JGI IMG/M metagenome (GOLD analysis project Ga0302310, IMG submission 200451) | Peat permafrost microbial communities from Stordalen Mire near Abisko, Sweden - III_Palsa_N1_2 | ecosystem: Environmental > Terrestrial > Soil > Palsa > Peat permafrost | place: Sweden...
CTGGACCTCGCTCACCGACTCCAGGCGGCTGAGCTTCGCGCGCTCTACGCCGTGACGCACGAACAACTGCAGGGTGTCGTCCGAATGTTTAGCCGTCGTCTGCGGGTGCATGCGCCGCAGCGCGGCGAGGGCGTCGATCTCGAACTGGCGTCGAATCGCGGCGCCGAGCACTTGCATCTGTGCAGCGGTGATGTGCGCGATCGCCACGCTCAATGCGCCCCTATCGGACGCAGGCGCCACGTCGCCAGCAACGTGTTCCAGGTCGCGTCGAGCGCGCCCGGGCGCGAGAGCGGGCCGCTCGCCGCCAGGCGAATGCGTGATGCGGCGCCATCGGCCGACTTACCCGGAAAGATCCAGAGGTAGGCGAGGCGTTCGCCCGCGCCTTCGTCGGGCAGCCGCGTGCGTTGATCGATGCCCTCGAAGCCGCCGACGCGCGGCGTTGCTTCAGCAGGATATTGCCGCCGGGGGGCGGTTCGGTTGAGCTCTGGCCGTCGTCGGGCTCCTCGACGGTCTCCGTCTGGATCGAGAGCTCGACGCCCGGCGCCACGAACGATTGCGAGGCGCGCTCGTTCTGGCTCGGCTCCATGACGAACGCACCCGAACCGGTGCTGAAGCCCTGCGTCGAGCCGGCCACCCAGGATTTCGCCACATCCGTGAAGACGCGTTCCGCGATCGGCTCGGTTCCCGCCGAACCCTCCACCTCCAGCGAGACGACGACGCCGGCTTGCAGTACCGGCCTCAGGACCAGCAGCGTCACCAGGTCGGGCCGCGACGGCGTGAGTCTCATCCAGGCCGCGGGGCCGGCGCCGGGCAGTTCGAACTCGCGCGTGAGCACGCCCGCCGGTCGCGACTCGGACTGGGGTGCCAGTGCCGCGGCGAGCCGCGTTTTCCAGACCTGGCGGGCAGGACGCCGGCCGGCAGGGCCGACTGTGAGACGTCGATGAGGTAGATGCTCGACGTCGAGCCGGTGGATCGCATCGGCGCGGGCAGCGCGTAGTCGAAACGGCCGGTGCTATGCGCAACCTGTTGTTCGGTGGCGGGGGGAGGGGTGGCGGCCATGCTGCATCCTGCTGTGAAAGGGATCGCGACGCCCGCGAGCAGCGACGCGCACAGGCGGCGTCGCGCGCTCGAGGTCGCGAGCGGCGGTTGGGTCGGGTGGACTTCCGAGTGCACGTTCATCCCTTCAGTTCCTTGAAGCGCAGGCCGGCGATGGCGGTGACGGCGGCGGTCGCCCACGCCTTGACATTGGTGTCTTCGTAGGCAGGCTGGTGCGCCAGAGTGCCACAGGCGCCGGCGCTGATCGGCGTGTCGTGGCCGATGCACGCTACGAAATCGGCTGAACCATTGGCTTCCGGGTGATCGCGGGCCGCCCTGAGGCGACCAGGCCGATCGTACCGCTAGGGCCTAGCCTTGCAGACACTCACTCACCGGCCTGCAACCTTGAAGTCAAAGCGGACCGAGAGCTTGTTGTCGGCGACACGGGCTGACTCGATATTCAGTGCTTGCACTTCGACTTGAAGCTGACCGCTCGCGCCTTGGAGCATCGATCGGACGGCCTTCAAGACGTCCAGTTCGACCGCTCCGGGCAGAGTCGGCATCAGGCCAGAGTTCAGGACGATTCGTGTGTTCGCGTCGCCGACGTCCTCGATGCGAATGTTTGCGAGGCGGACGGTCGTGCCTTGCGCGCTCGGTTCGCCTGAGACGGTGGTCCAAGACTCCAGGTCAACACCCGCGCAACTATTCCCAAAATCCATGCCAAGGCGGGCGTTCAGGTGTGAGCGGATGACCACGCGGCCGCCAGTCAGGGTCACGGCCGGATTCTCAAGATATGCGCTACAGGCGCCCCGCTGGATGTAGTAGCGACCGTTGTCCTTGAACAGCGACTCGACGACCAGCTTCTGGACAGCGGACTGCTCCAGGACAATTTCAGCGCCATTGGCGGTGGCAGTCGACAACACCGTTACGGCCATCAGTGTTTCGCGAAGGAATCGAATGCTCATCTCGCGAGACTAACACTGGAGGTCAAATAGCCGATGCTCGCGAACGTCACTGCCAGGCCGCCGGCCCTACAGTCTAGCCTTCCCCAAACCGGTCGCTCACGAACGGCAGCTCGTGGCCGGAGATCTGCCACTATCCCACGCTGAACGGTTTGTACGGCAAGAGAAAGGACACTCTTGACGCTGCAGTCCGTGCGAGACTGACCGGCAATGACGGCAATCTTTTGGCGGAGACTCGATGCAGGCATGGTTCAACTTCTACGCCGTTATCGGATCCGCGGCGGCAACGTTAACGGGGCTTCTCTTTGTGGCGCTTTCGCTGAACGCCGCCCTGGCACTAAGCAAGGGGCCCGAAGGATCACGGCGACTCGCAGAACAAGCTTTTGACAGCTATCTTGTTGTGCTGATGGTGGCGCTTCTGGCGATGTTCCCTGACATGAGCTTAGCCAGCTTTGGACTGGTCACGCTGCTGGTAACTGCCAGCTGGACCGTCTGGATGATGGTTCGGCTGTATCAAGCGGCGGCCGAGCCATCGGTGCATGAGACCCGGGCAATGGCTGTCCGTCGGCATATGTCAACGCTGGTCGGGTTCGGTCTGTTGATCTTCTCGGCTGAGCAGATGGCGGTCAACGGGAAGGATATGCGCGACACGATGGCGGCAGCCAATATCGTCCTGTTGTTCTCGGCGACCGCCAAGGCTTGGGGGCTTCTCAATCGCATCTCAAAGGCCAAGCGCGATGGTGCTTAGCTGGCGAGCACGAATTGATATTCAACCGAAAGCCGTCGCCCGCGAACGACCGCACCTGGCAGGGCGCAGCCCTGGTTCTGACGTGACGCCGAAGCGTCGAAGCGTCGAACCCTCACGCTCCAAGCCTTTGAGACGGGGCAATGCAGCGTTCGTGCCGAGTTCCCGATCCACACGACGGAGGATGCATCTAGCTACACGATGCGCAGCGCGATGACGGCTGCCGAGAAGACGATGGTCGAGCAGACCTCCAGCGCGGTGACTACCGCAACGGGCACGGCGATCCAGGACGATGCGCCGCAGGCGCAGAGGAGCCCAGATAGGCCCAGCGATACCCCCGCCAGGACTGCGTGGACCTTGACATAGTGGGGCAGCCAGCGGCGCAGTGCCTCGATGTTGGAGACGAACATCGCATGCTGCAGGAACACGTCGCCGTGCGGTTCGCGGGCGATGCCAATCGGCAACAGGTAGCGCAACAGAAGTGAATGGGGCAATGGCATGGCGTGGGACGCGCGTTCCGGCACAAGAAGACTAGCCGACGGCGCGGTCGAGCACCGGCCGGATCGCCCAGAGACCGGACTTCAAAAATGGAAGAACGCGTGTCGCCTCGCGTACAACGTCTGGCCTCAGCCCAACTGTCGGCGTCGCGACGAGTTACCCAGGAGCCGACGTTCGCGCAAGACCGCTTGTGGCCGTGCAGCCTGCTAGCGGTCAGCCTAATCGTAATGCTGCCGACCCGTTTCCGTCCTTTGAATCTACAAACGCGACGCCACAAAGCAGCCGCTCAAATCTGGTTCGTCACTTCGGGGCTTGTTCGGCGCTCGGTAGAAAGCAGCGCGCTGCCGGGCACGCAGCCAGTGATTCGTTCGAATCCAAATTTTGAATCCCTTTTCTTTCAAGTCTGAATTTCCCGATGCGCACCGGGCCGGCGCCTGGCTCCGAAACGCTCGACGAGAAAGTCGATCGCGCTGCGAAGCTTGGCGGTCGGCCGTCGGTCGGGAGCGTAGACGAGATGCATGGGCGTGGGCCGGAACGACCAGGCGGGCAGCACCGGCCGCAGCCAGCCTGCGGCGAGGGCATCGGCGAGTGCGTCCTCCGGCTGCAGCACGATGCCGGCGCCGGCGATGGCGGCGTGGCGCAGTGCGTCGCCCTGGTCGGCAGTGAACCGGCCGGTGACCGACACGACGCAGGTCTCTCCGCCGGGACCGACCAAGTGCCAGCGGTCATGGTGCCGCCAGTAGGTGAGGCCAAGGCAGGCGTGCTCGACCAACTCGCGCGGATGTTGCGGCGCACCGCAAGCTGCAAGATACGCAGGTGCCGCGGCGAGGATGCGGCGGTATGGCTGCAGCGAGCGGGCGACGAGGCCGTCGTCGCGCAGGTCCCCAATGACGACGCCCAGTTCGTGGCCCTGACGCACGCGCTCCTCGGGGCGGTCGTCGAGTGCCAGGTCGACCGTGACCTGCGGGTGCGCGGCCAGGTAGTCGACCAGCGCGGGCGCGAGCGCGCGACTGCCGAAGCCCACCGGCGCGACCAGCCTAAGGGCGCCGCGCGGCGCCTGCTGCAACTCGTGCGCGCTCGCCTCAGCCAACGCCACGCCCGCCAACGCCGCGCGACAGCGCTCGAGGTAGAGCTGGCCGACTTCGGTGAGCTGGTGGCGGCGCGTGGTGCGGTGGAGCAGGCGCGCGCCGAGCCGATCCTCGATCGCGCGCACCTGCTTCGCGACCATCGTGGCAGAGACGCCGGCAGCGGCCGCCGCGGCCGCGAAGCTGCCGCCCTCGACCACGCGCACGAACATCTCCATGCCGGCGAGTTTGTCCATGATTCAAAACCTCAGGGTTGGGAATGTCAGCGATCCTCGCACGTTTATCCCACGGGCGATCGAGCGGAGACTGGCGTCACGCCTGGCACGTCGCCAGGCCCGAACCAAGGAGATTTGACATGCCCATCCTTCGACTGGAAATGCATCCTGGCCGCACGCCGGAACAGAAGCGCGAGTTCGTGCTCGAGGCCACGCGCGTAACGGTGGAGATCCTGAAGTGCCCGCCCGAAAGCGTGGACATCATCATCACCGAGGTGCCACGCGAGGCGTGGGCCAAGGCCGGCAAGCTGCTCGCGGACGGCTGAGGGATACAGTGGTCGCGACCACGACGCTTGACTGCGCTCGCGTCCGGGCTGGCGAAGGCCTACGTAGACGCCAGGGGCCCGGACCCGGCGCACGCGGTCAAGAACACTGACAGCACGCAAGCGCCTGCAGGCGAGTGTGGCGCGCGGCTCTTGCGACGCCTAGCGGTCACTCGCTATTCCCGTGGTTTCGCGTACTGTTGGCCAACCCGCCCGGTTCCGAACTCGCCAACGACGTCGCGCCCGAAGCCAGCTCCATCTTGAGGTGGTCCGCCAAGCGCAGGGCAAGGGCGACGATCGTGAAGGTGGGGTTCACGGCAGATCCGGTCGAGAAACACGAGGAGCCGGCGACGAAGAGGTTCTGGATTCCGTGAACCTGGCAGTTCGCGTCGACCACGCCGGTCTTGGGGCTGTCGCTCATCCGGGTCGTGCCCATGTGGTGCCAGCCCGCGCTCGTGGATCCGGGCAGTCGTTCGAGGTCACCCTCGGGGAGGGTATCTTCGGCGAGGTCGTCCTTCAATTTCACGCGCCCGAGGCCCGCCGCCCCCGCCTGCTGGCCGACGATCTCGTAGATCTTGCGGATGCTCTTTCGCTCGAGCTTCGTGAACGTCCAGTTCAACTCGGCGCGGGGCATCCCGAGTTCATCCACGTCCTGCGCGAGGGTGACGCGGGAGTTTGGATTCGGGGCCTGCTCCAGACGCAGCGTCATCTGGAACGACCGATGGGCGCCATGCATCTCGCCGGTCTGCAGCACATCGAAAAACCGTCTCACCCGATTGCCGCTGGCCTTGCTCTGGGCCTGGCGCACCAGCTCTTCGTTCACTCGCGGATCGGCGTCGGACCAGACCTCGATGAAAGGCGGCATCCGCTCGGCGACCTGGAGGGGCGTGAAGGAGACGATCCCGTTCAACACCCCATGCTGCGCCTGCTGCTCGGGCCGGAGGGCCAATTCCCCTTGAACCCGGGGTGGGGCAACCATGTACAGCTTGAGGTCGGTCTTCTGCTTGAGCCACAACTCGGCCGACTTGATCTCGAGGTGCTCCATGAAATATCGCCCGACGAGATCGTGGTCGTTGCCGACGCCCGCGGGCGCCTGCTTGTTGGCCGCCAGCAAGACGCGGGCGTTCTGAATGCCAGCGCAGGCCAGGACGAAATAGCGGGCTCGCACCTTGTGGGTTCTGCCGGCGTAATTCTTGACGGTGACTTCCCGGATCGCGGTGAGTCCTTCGTTGCCGGAGAGGTCCACCACGTTGGCGTACGTGTACAAGTGGATGTCCGTCGCCGTCACCACGGCATCCTTGAATTTCTGGCCAAAGCGCGTGGGCGCGCTGAATTGCCAGATCTTCGTCCAGAAGACATCGTCGTCGAAAGGCAGCGCCACCAGCGAGGGGTCCTGCTTTTGCCAATACCCCAGATCGAATTCCTTGCTCTGCAAATCCAGGATCGGGTAAGCCCTCTCGTAGTAGGGCAGCAGGGTTGCCTGGGTGATGGGCCACCCGCTGTGCTCCACCCAGGGTCGGTTCTGGAAGACGATCGGATCGAAGATCGCGCACATGCCGGCCCAGTGTCCGGTGGTGCCTCCGAAGTAGTGCAGCTCCGAGGATTTGAGCGGGTAGTAGGGTTGGCCGGTCGTCTTGCCGTCGTAGAGTTGCTGGACGCGGTCGTCGTACTCGAAGCCCCCGCCCTCGAGCAGGATGACCTTGTACCCCGATTTGCGGAACTCCAGCGCCAGGCTGATGCCGGCGGCACCCGCGCCTACGATGCAAAGGTCACCCTCGATCAGGGAGCCGTCCGGCAGGGTTCTAGCGTCAATGTGCATTCGTGAGCCGTCAGGACAACGCGAGCAAAGCGCATTGCCGCGCTTCCGTCTCCGAAATGATCCAGCCGTCGATGATCAGGATCTTCTTCGTCCGGAAGTCCTGTTCGGCCTGACTCGCCGCCTCGCTGGGCCCCTCGTTCTCATCGGGCTCGTCGGCACCGTGCCGGGAGCCGTCGGCCGCAAGGCGGGAAAGCAGGATCTTGGCCGAGTCCTCACCGGGAACCTGCGCAAGGTACTTGCGACCGAGTTCGCACAAAGTGGCTTCGTCACAAAAGCCGGACAGCATCAGCGGAATGGCCGGCGTCAGCTTCCTGGGCGAAAAATATTTCCATTTGACGATTCCGCCAGTGACGATGACCGCGGCGGCGGCGGTGGCAATCGCCGCTTTGTTGAGGAAGGCCCTGCGACTCATTGCCAACGGCACTGCAACCGTCCGAGCGCTGTTGAACATGCGCGTGCTCCCTGGTAGCGCGCCGTCTGGCACGATCGCAGCGCCGGGTGACGCCTGCAGACAGACTCTAGTGCGTGCCTGCGTCTACTTCCATCCCTGGAAGTGGTGGAATGGAGCGAAGAACCTGTCGGCGTCCTGACAACAGGTCGGCGCTGACCGCACGCGGACGCGACCAGTCGCGGGTGTCTGCGGTAGTGACCCCCTCGATGGCCCGGTCTGCGCTGCATCCGCCGAGCGTGAGTTCATGAGGCAAGACGGCCAAGAACAGCGCCGCTTTTGCGACCCTGCTCCGAGTACCTGCCGTCCAGGCGGCGTGTCATCCTGCCGATAGGTTTGTGAGCGGTGTGCTCGCAGCGGCACAGTCTCGAAGTGCGAACATGAAAATCCTTCCTTCGTTCCTGATCACCTTGGCAGCAGCCTGCACGTTGTCGAGTGCACCAGCGTTTGCGCTGGGCGCCTTGTCCGGGCCTGGATTGATGCGGTGCACCGTTGTGCTCAACCGCCTGTCGAGTCCGGAAGAGGCCGATCGCACGCCGGTGCTATCTTGGGCCCAGGGATATCTGTCTGGCATCGCTGCGGCGGCCTCGGCGTTCGACGGGACGTCCGATGTGGAGGTGCCGGTATATGACGAACTGCGACCGCGGATCCTCACGCTCTGCAAGGCAGAGCCGACATCAGATCTGTATCACGTTGCGCGCCAATTGTCGGCCAGACGAACCCGCGATCGCTGAGCAAGATCTGCACAACGCGGTTTGAAATCCAGAGCCGCACAGCAGTCGTTGACGACTGCCCGTGTGCGACCTCTCGGACAAGCTGCAAACAGCTGCACCAAGTACGCGATAGCTCAGATCGAGAAGTTCGGTCGTCGTCTGCAGATCACCCACCGCTAGTTGCCGCTGCCAGCCTGATCGTGGCCGACCGGGGCCGAGGCCGGTGAACGATTGGCGGGTGCATATCGCCGGCAGAAGTCGCCGATCTTCATCTCTTTGACCGGCAGCGGCAAATTGGTCTCTTCGTCTCGGATCTCCAACGAACAGACATGGCCGCCCGTCAGAAAGGAAGTGGCGCCCTCGCCGTAGCCCCGCCCGCCCTGCAGGACATATCGCCCGCCCGGCTTCAACGGCACTTCATAGGCAAGCGAGCAAGTCGTTCGCATGTGCGATTCCGTGTATAGAAGCCGGGTTGATTTGCCATCGGCGACCTCGATGTCGACGTACCCGTCAGGCGTCGTCTCCGAGCTTGTCACGGCAAACAGGGGACGCTGCGTGCTCTGGGTTCCGAGGCACCCGCCTTTGAGATGCTGGTTCACCGAGATGAGCGAATCATCATGCTTGTTGAAGGACGCCACGAGCGCGCTTCTGACTTTTGCCGGCGGGAGGCTGGCGGTTGAAGCGGCCCCATCGCCGGCACTGGGAACGTCGCTATCGTGACGAGCAGCTTGCCCCGCTGCACGCGGATGGGTGCATGACACCAACGCGAGAAGCACGAGACCTGCCAACACGGCGCGGGGCAGTCGCCCAGTCTTGTACTTTTCCAAGAGAAAGTTGTTGTTGTTCATTTTCAAACTATCTTCTTCATGAGATCCCGTTGAACCGAACCGCCGTTCAGGTGGTAGCTGGCGACGGGTGTTGGCGCCGACTCCGCTTTGAGGCACCGCGCCGACGATCTGGTGAGCCACCCGATAAAAGCCCTGACCCAACGCGCATGCGGATTCTGCAGCAAGTTGTCTGGCTCAACTGGAGTTCGGCACACCCTGGAAATTGGGGCATTCTGACGTCGGCGCGAACACGACAAGCGTCCTCCGGGCGGCGGCCGGCGGGTACGCTAGATCATCGACGCACTCCTGCTCGCACATTGCCATTCGATACGATGCACAGACTCTTTTCACTTCAGGGGCAGGCAACGCTCGTGACCGGTGCCGGCAGTGCATCTGGAATCGGCATCGCGACGGCCAGGTTGCTCGCAGAGATGGGCGCTCGGGCACGGCCATCGAGACCGCAGCGATGACCGCCTTCCTGGCCACCCCAGAAACCAGCTACATCACTGGGCAACTCATGGTCGTCGATGGTGGCAACTGCCTTCAGGAACGCAAGGGAAGCTGACAGACTTCGCTCGAACGCGCCGGGCGGCTAACGCACCGGAGGCCTCGCAGTCGGATTCGTTCAAGCAGGCCATGTCGCGGCAACATCCGGACAACTCGCCCCAGACTTCCAGCAGTTCACCCCAAGTTGTCATTCATCCGCCCGGCGTCGTGGAATGCTCGCGCTCATGCTGACACCTTCCGAAAGCCTGACAGATGCTGCGTAGACGTCTCCTCCAAAGCGCGACGGCCATGATGGCCCTGCCGTTCGCGGCGCCATGCGCCTTCGTGCAAGCCGCCACTCGACGCTCGACCCGGCGCCGCCCGACCGATCCGGACTGGCCCGATGCAACGCAATGGCAAGCGCTGAAGGATGCGGTGGGCGGCAGTCTCGTCGCCGTGCAGCCGTTGCTGGCGCCGTGTGAAATTTCCCCCGTCGCTGCTGCTTGCCTGGCGGTGACGAGCAACCTTCGCAACCCGTTCTATCTCGGCGACCAGGTGGCCGGCACCCAGGTCTCGGGCTGGCTGGACGCCTGGACCCCTGCTGCAAGCACCTTCGCCCTCAAGGCTGTCAGTACCGCGGATGTCGTCGCAGGCGTGAATTTTGCGCGCGAGCATCAGTTGCGTCTTGTCGTCAAAGGCGCAGGTCACAGCTACCAAGGCACCTCCAACGCAGCAGATTCCTTGCTCATCTGGACCCGGGCAATGAACAAGGTCACGCTGCATGACAGCTTCGTGCCGCAGGGTTGCGAGGGTCGCCTGGCTCCGGTGCAAGCGGTCTCGGCGCAAGCCGGCGCCGTGTGGATCGACCTCTACCATGCCGTGACCACGCTGGGCGGCCGATATGTTCAAGGCGGCGGCTGCACCGACGTCGGCGTCGCCGGCCTGGTTCAGAGCGGCGGCTTTGGAAGCTTTTCAAAGGGGTTCGGTACGGCGGCGTCCAGTCTGCTGGAGGCCGAGATCGTGACGGCCGACGGCCATGTGCGCACGGTCAACGCTTGCTCTGATCCAGAGCTGTTCTGGGCGCTGAAAGGCGGCGGGGGCGGCAGCTGGGGCGTTGTCACCCGCCTTACCCTGCGCACCCACGAATTGCCCAAAGCCTTTGGTGCTGCCTGGGGCAAGATCAAGGCGAGCAACGACGACGCCTATCGCCGGCTCGCGACGCGCTTCGTGGATTTCTACGCTGACGCGCTGTTCAATCCGCACTGGGGCGAGCAGGTCACGTTCGCGCCGGACAACACCCTCAAGATCTCGATGGTGTGCCAGGGCCTGGACAAGCCGCAGATCGAACAGGTCTGGGCGCCCTTCTTCGATTGGGTGAAGGCCTCGCCCGAAGACTTCACGATCGTCGAAAGGCTCAGCTCGTGGGCCGGCGATGCCCGGCACTGGTGGGACATCGAGGGCAACGATTCCATGATTCCCGACACGCGGCCCGGCGCCCCCAGACACCACGGCTGGTGGAGAGGGGACCAGGATCAGGTGGGCGCCTGGCTGCATGGCTTCGAATCCCTTTGGCTGCCCGCTCGACTGCTCGAACCAGCGCAACGCCAGCATCTTGTCGAGGCCTTGCTCGCCAGTTCGAGGCACAAGAAGCTCGACCTCCACTTCAACAAAGGCCTGGCCGGCGCTTCGGCAGAGGTGATCGCGAGTGCATGTGAGACGGCGACCAATCCGGCAGTTTGCGACGCCTTCGCCCTTGTCATCATCGCGGACGGAGAAGGGGCCGCCTATCCGGGCCTGGCGCGCAGGCCTCCCGACCTTGCCGCAGCACACAGGAACGCACGCGACATCGACCTGGCGGCCGCCGCGCTGCGGCAAGTCGCACCGCACGGCGGATCGTATGTGTCCGAAAGCAATTTCTTCAATGCCGACTGGAAGCGCGAATTCTGGGGCGGGAACGCCGGCCGCCTGCAGGCCGTGAAGGCGCAGCTCGACCCGGACGGGTTGTTCTTCGTGCACCATGGCGTGGGCTCCGAAGAATGGAGTCCCGATGGATTCACACGTCTGTAGAAGCCCGGTACCGGTTGAAACCTCCGTATCGACATCGACTGCGTGCGGTGCCGCCGATCCGCGCGGTGGACGCTTCGAACGCGCCGACCGATGAGTCAGATCGTCAGTTGGCCGCGATAGCCGCGCGACACGCGCAACTGCCGGCCTGAGCTGACCGTCAGCAGCACCTCTCCGCGGGGCAGTGGTGCGATCGCGGCGATATGGGCCGGGTTGACCGCGTGCGAGCGGTGCACGCGCACGAAGCCCCGGGCTGCCGGGTGCATCAGGAAGTCGCTCAGCGTGCGGCGATCCAGATGGCAGGCCGGTGGCGCGTGCAGCTCGATGTAGTTGTCGGCGGCGGCGACCCACTCGACGCTTGCCAGCGGCAATTTCATCAACCCGCCCCCGCGCTGGGGCACCAGCCAGTGGGCGGGCAGCGGCTGCAATTGCGCGAGCGCAGTCAACAGCGCCCCGCGCTGTGGCGACCGATCCGACGACGCCAGACGCGCATGCAGCCGCTGCATCGTCTCGGCGAGCCGCTCGCTCGTGAAGGGCTTGAGCAGGTAGTCCACGGCGTTCAGCTCGAACGCCCGAATCGCGAACTGATCGAAGGCGGTGCTGAAGGCGCAGACCATGCCGTCCGGGAGTGCCAGCGCCAGTTCCAGCCCACTCTGGCCGGGCATCTCGATATCGAGGAGCGCGGCATCCGGCTTGTGCTCCTCGATCAGGGCCAGCGCCTCGACTGCGTTGCCGGCTTCCAGCACCGGACCGACTCCGGGCATCGCCGATAGCAGCCGTCGCAACCTGGCGCGAGCCGGAGGCTCGTCGTCGACGATCAACAGCTTGATCATCATTGTCCGGCGCCCTTGACCGGTTCGGCCGGCAGGCTGAGCTTCAACAGGCTACCGCCGTCCGCTGCCGCGCGCAGTTCCACCCGGGCGGCATCGCCGTACAACACTCGCAACCTCTCGCGCGTGTTCGACAGGCCGATGGCTCCGTCTCGCCCGGTGCGTTCGGGCGCCGTGCCGTTGTTGGTAACGGTCAGCTGGAGTTGACCATCGTCGTCCACCCGGCCGCCCACGCCGATTCGCACCGGACCGACGGTCAGGGCCACGTCGTGCTTGATCGCATTTTCCACCGGCGATATCAAGAGCAGGGCCGGCAGCAGGCAGGCCCGCGCCGCGTCGCTCACCTCCACCTCGATCAAGAGCCGCTCCTCGCCGAAGCGGGCCCGCATGATGGACAGATAGGGTTCGACCAAGGCGAGTTCTTGCGCCACCGTGTGGCTGCCTGCCTCCTGCGCGGCCAGTGCCTGGCGCAGCAGCGTGGCCAGTTCGCAAAGGATGCGGTCAGCCTTTGGCACGTCTTCGTACATCACCGAGGAGATCATGTTCAGCGTGTTGAAGAGGAAGTGCGGCTGAATCTGCTCGGCCAGGCGCGAGAGCCTGGCCTCGGCAAGTTCGCCGCGCAACTGCGCCATCTCCTGTTGCCGGCGCTGGGAGTCGAAGTAAAGCCACAGGCCGTGGCAGATCGCAACGATCAGCACGTAAGCCACGAAATCCTTGCCGGCCTCGTAAGCAAGGATGTGCAACGCATTGCCCGGCTCATATCGCAAATCGGAGGCGGCATAGACCGCGAATCGCAGCGCGAACATGCCGCCGACATGAGCGAGGATGTAGACGATCAGCCCGGCAGCGTGGCGCGCCAATTGCAATGGCCAGTTGTCCAACCGCAAGCCAGCGACGTGCCAGCGGTAGATGGCAACGCTCAGCAAGCCGGTGCACAAGACCGAGCTGAACTCCCACAGAAACGGCTCCCACCCGTGCCGGCCGCCATTGGCCAGATATTGCTGCAGCGAGGCCACGCTTTGCAGCAGCGCGACGGTCAGCAGCAGCCCGGCATAGGCGCACCATAGCGGAGACGTCGATCGGGCTGTCTTGTCGTGGGGGTGCTGGGACGGCATCGGGCAAAGTTACCACTGTCGCGTGGCCGCCAGCGCCGGCTCGCCTCATGGGAAGTCCTCCTCGCCCCAAGGGCCCGCCGTCATACGGGTGAACCACGCCTCAGTGCCAGTTGCCGATCCGCAGGTCGTTCGGCGCGGGCCGTCCTTTGCCGGTCTCGACCAGGTCGCGCAGGCTGAGCAGGAAGGTGGCCCACTTGGTGCTGCAGTGCGCGGTGAACTCCACTTCTTCGCGCCAGCCGCGGTGGCTGAACATCACGACGGTGAAGTCATCCTGGCGAGAGAGGCTGAACTCGATGTCGGTGCCGATCCATTCGGCAGGCCCATCCTTGACGCGCCAACGGACCTTGTCGCTCGGGGACAGCTCCACCACATCCATGTCGAAGCCGCCCAGCAGTTCTCCCGTTTCCAGGTAGAAGCGAAACGAGACGACCTCGCCAACCTTCGAGACGCCGGTGGTCTGCTCCGTCCACCAACCCCCGAGGCCCTCGACGGTCGATAGCGCGGTATAGACGTCGGCAGCAGGCGCCTTGATGCCGATGCGGTGAACGATATCTGTCATGTGGAACTCCGATCAATGCGATAAACGTTGTGCGCGACGGCCGTGATTGGCGCGTCGTCAGAGTTCATGTTGGCGGCCGGATGCGAGAAGCGTGAGTAACAAGATTGGCGCGATTGATCAGGAGAGGTGTGCCTCCGTCCGATTGCGCGCAGGTCGCCCGTTGGAAGACCCATCTTTTTGCACCGGAAATGCCCCAGCAACCCTGCCTGACGATCCTGCCGCCATGAAGCCTTCATCGACTCAAGTCGTACCATCCGCGACCTTCGCCGCCGCCATGCTGTCGGTTCTCGCGATCGCGGCCGGCTGCAGCACCGGAACTCCGCCGGTGATCACCGAGACGCCGCCCGCGATTGCGCCATCGACCTACTGGCGCAGCGACGCACAGGCGGCGCAATCGGGCACCTGCCGCGCGCATCTCGAGGCGCTGCGCGGGCAACTGCACGGACAGCCCATGACGACGCTGTTGGCCGTGCGCGGCGACCAGGTGGTGTTCAGCGAAGGCCCCGTCGATCACGCGACACAGATCGCCTCCATCCGCAAGAGCCTGCTGGCGATGCTGTACGGCCAACCCGTCGAAGATGGTCGCATACGGCTCGATGCGACATTGGACGAACTGCACTTCGACGACATCGGCGGCTTGCTGCCGATCGAGCGCCAGGCACGCGTCCGCGACCTGATCGAATCCCGTTCGGGCGTCTACCATCCGGCTGCGAACGCGGGCGACGACGAGGGCGCCGCCCCACCGCGCGGGTCGCAACCGCCCGGCACCTACTTCCTGTACAACAACTGGGACTTCAACGCCGCCGGGGCAATCTATGTCCAGCTCACCGGCCGCGACATCTACGACGCCTTCGACTCGGACATCGCGCGTCCTCTCGGGCTGGAGGACTTTCGTCGCGCGAGCCAGCACTACGCCGGCGACCCGACGCGGTCGAAGCACCTGGCCTACGCTTTCCACCTCTCCGCTCGCGACATGGCCAAGGTCGGCGAGCTCATGCTGGCCGGCGGCCGCTGGGACGACCGCCAGCTCGTGCCGGCCGACTGGGTGCGCACAATCACGACGCAGGTGACGCCGCCCTCCGAGATGCACCCCGCGCATGCCGCGCAACGCGGCGTCGGCTACGGGGCGATGTGGTGGGTGCCCCGAGGCGACGCCGGCTCCCCGCTGCAGGACTCGTTCCTGGCCTGGGGCCTCTTCGGGCAGTGGATCCTCGTGATGCCGCGATCCGGCCTGGTCGTTGTCGAGAAGTACGACGTCTCGGCCCCGCTGACAGCGCGCATCCCGACCGTTCCGGTGTCGACCTTCCTGCAAGAGGCGGCCGGGATTGCCGAGGCCGGCTGCTGATGATCCTCCGGCTGAAGCCCGCCTGTCCACCAGAGGCATCAGCCGAAGAAGTCGACCTTCCTGAAGCACGTGTTGCAGACGCGGAGCTTTCCCTTCTCCTCCTTGCCATCGTCCTGCGCCGGGTGGCGCAGCTCCTTCGTGTGCTTCGAGCAGGCGTCGCAGAAGATGCCGCCGCACTGCCGGCAGTGATGCTTCCGGCGAAAGGTATTGAACTCCTTGCGGCAGTCCTGGCACTTCGAGACCTCCGAGTCGGGAGTCCAGATCGGGCGGCCCCCTCCCGAGGACTTCCGGCGCAGATGCTGGCCAGTCGGAGAGATGCCCTGGCTCAGCGTGATCCCGAGGCCACTCGACGCGATGGTCGATGACGTGGAAGTCGTCGACGTGATCGACGTCGTGGCGATCGTCGGCGCGTGCTTCACGATCGGGACGGGCCGTGACGACGTGATCGCGATCGGTCGCGACGGTGTATTCCTCGAGCCACCGATCGGGATCGGCATCGATGACGAGGTTGACGAAAACGACGACGAAGGCGAAGACGAAGACGATGTCGCCTGGATCCTCAGCCGCGGGCGGCCGAGGAGGGTCGCCAGGCTGGCCGAGTAGGTGATCTTGTCGGAGTTGTCGAGGTACACCACGTGCTCGGCACTGCACAACTGTTGGACCAGTTCCTCACGCGCCAGTCCTTCCAGTCCCTTGCAGCTCTCGCGCACGAAGACCAGCAGGAAAGGTATCGCGTTCGCGGCCTTCGGGTGGTAGTGCCCGCTATGGAATGTGAACATCCCCTTGTCGATGACGCCGGCGCAGCAGACGTCGCCAAAGCCAGCCAGGGCGGGATGGCCGCCGGTCTCGAAGGTCCCCATCACGCGAACCTTCACGCCGCCGGGCCAGACGAAATCCTTGCATTCGCGCTTGCTGTCCTTCAGCAACGCCTCGTTGGTGCAGTCAAGCTTCACGCCCTTCTGATCGAGAAGATAGCGGGTGGCGTTGTCGCCAACCACGCCCGCCATCGTCAGCGGTGGCGGATTCTCCAGTTCGTCGGCATACTTCTCGAGGTATTGCAGGAACTCTTCCCAGGTCATGTCGCTCTCCGTTCGCGGCTTGATTGACGAGCGAACGAGATTATGTGGCGCAGCGACTGCGCGCACCAGCACACGTCGTGGGGTATGAGTCGGCACGGCACTTGCGGCGGTGCCGGAATGCGATGTGTGCTGCACGCCGACGGGCCCGGAACTCTTGGGGCTCGGCGACTGCCGCCGGCGCAATCCGCCGTGCCCTTCGTACTCGCGCCCTCAGCTGCCCACACCGACGTTCGTTGGGACGGAAGATGCGTTCGGCTCCAGCGGCTCGCCCAGGTCAGTCAGGGCAAGACTCGACGTCCGAGGGACATCGCGAGTCGGACGACGGACCATGTCGGAGATCAATGGCTTCCTCGACGATTCGTCCCAACGGCGTGCCAAGAATCCATTGATCCTCCGGCTGAAGCCGGCAGGCGGCCATGCGCTCGCTGAGCGTCGCCTTGGCGCGTTTGAAGTGACGCGCGACCGAGGCGGCCGAGCAAAGATCCAGTTGGACCGCCAGGCTCGCGACCAGGGCCCTGCGGCTGGCTCGCGGCCACCAACGCGGCAGCCATGCCCTGGACTTGCCGCGCCATGAGGGAGAAAGTGCCGGCATACCCAGGCGCCAGCGCCATGCCGCGCGTGAGCTCCCATTGCCGGAGCTCGATGGCATTCGGACGCTTCGCCATCCTGTTGCGCAGCGCAGCTCGAGCCTCAGGCACCGAGTCGCCGAACAATCGCAGCGAAGTCAGCGCATCGAAGCCCAGGGCTCGCTTCAGGCCAAGCGTCGTCCGCAGCGACGAGTTCGGAACATCTCGCGCCCTCGTTTGGTTGTCGATGAAGTGACAACGAGATGACGTGCGGGGCTAGAGATTTATTGGCAGTGCTTGCCCTAGTGTGGCTTCGTGAGTTCCAACCGTCCACCCTGTTCGTGCACGTTCAGGCCATGCAGCGCCGCGACCGCGTTGGCAAATCCAGCACTGTCACTGGTGTGGTACAGGCCGCTGACGCGCATGCCGGCCGACTCCAGGCCATCGAGCAACACGATGGGCGTTCGGTTGTAGCGGTTCATCTCGGCGACGGCGTCGGCCAACGACGTGTCATCGAAGACGGCTTCATCGCGCTTCCAGGCCAGGACGCGCTCGACGTTCGGACGGTCCAGCCGGGCGACCACCTTGGAGACCGCATGACTGGACTGGCGATCCAGCAGCAAGCGATCGCCGGCCTTCATCAACACCGGCTGTACCGGTGCGAGTGCGTCGCCGGCCTTGCCGCTGGCGGGACGCACCTTCACCTGGCCCTCGACGAGCGTCACGGCCAACTCGTCGACAGCACGCGGAACCGGCGCGTAGCGCACCGAGAAGGCCGTGCCCACGGCGACGATCTCGCTGCCGGCGATGCGCACGACGAAGGGGCGCCGCGGATCCTTCGCCACCTCGAAGAAGGCTTCTCCCCTGCGGACCAACACCGTCCGTTGGGCCGACGAGAAGTCCACGCGGAGCCGCGTATCGGTGTTCAGCAGCATGCGGCTTCCGTCTTCCAGAACGACCAGCCGCTGTTCGCCCACGTTCGTGCGGTAGGCATGTTCGTCGCGCCAGTGCAGCACGAGGACTGCCGCGACCGCGACTGCGCCCGCGACCGCCGAGGCGGTGATCCAACGCCGGGCCGCCTCGCGCAGGCCCCTGCTCGAACGGGCCGATGCAGCGCGATCGGACGCCAAGCCTTCATAAGCGGCCGCGAGTCCGATGCGGGGGATATCCTGCCAAACGTCGGTGCAACGTTCGAACGCCTCGCGATGCGCGGGTGAACTCGCTTGCCAGGCCCGGAACTCCTGCTCCATCTGACTCGTCCGGCTCGGCCCGTGAAGGCGGGCGACCCACACGGCCGCTTCGGCCGCGATCTCCGGCGTCACCTTCGGACGGCCCTCCGCGCCCGTCCCCATCGGGCCTGCGGCAAGTGAACCCGTCATGGATACCAGCCCTCCATCCCGCCGGTGATGATCAGCACCGCCTTGGCAACGTGCTTCTCGACGCTGCTGATGCTCAAGCCGTGCAGCCGCCCGATCTCCTGATAGCTCAGGCCGTCGAGGCGGTGGGCCAGGAAGATGGTGCGCGTCTTGTCGTTCATCCGGGCCATGCACTCGCTCAGACGCGCGAGACGCTCTCGCGACAGCAGCACGTCCTCGGTACCCGGCGCGGTATCCACGAGCACCACATCGTCCAGCAGCACCTCTTCGCCGCGACTCGTCTGGCTTCGATGCGCGTCGATCGACAAATTGAGAGCGGTCTTCATCAAAAACGCCTCCGGCTTCTCGACGGCCTGCTCACGCTCGTAACAGGCCAGCCTCAGGAAGGCCTCCTGCACCAGATCCTCTGCATCCTGCTCCGAGCGGCCACGGCGCCTCAGCGCGCCCTTGACCCGCGAGAATACGCTTGTCCAGTCTTTGATCATCCTTGACCCCAGGAAGCGCGTGCCATCGCGTTTTCAGATGCCCAGCGGGACCCGGTGCGCACCCGCATCTTGCCGGGGGCTCACCTTCGCCATCACACCTCCGCGGTACAGGCGGCGCTCCATGCGTTGCAGAGCGCCGGCAAAGAAGTCTAGTACCGCCGCCTCGCTTTCGAAACTACCGTGCCGTCGAATGGCACGGATCACGCCCTCGCGAACATGTTCGGCAGCGAGCTCAGGAGACGGCAGTACGTGCCGCCGCGACGCCGCGCGAGCATCCGTCAGGAGGCTATCGACGGATGAACGGGCCGTCGTGCTGGAGAACGCAGCGCTAACACGCTCCTGGAGATTTCCGACATCGGGGCCCGTGACGTGCCAGATCCGCTCGACGCCGCGGCCCTTCAGGTCCGCGAGCATCTGGAGCGGGCTTTCCGCGCCGCTGTCCGACTCGATCCAGGCCCCCAGGGGCTCACACCCGCCGTCGGCCAGCCAGCCGAACGCCCAATGAACGGGATGATCGCGAAAGCCATCCGCATCCCGCAATCGCACGATCGCGACGTCAAAGATGCCCAGGATGTATCGCCGGCATAGCGCTCGCCTCAGCCAGCCCGAAGGCAAAGCTCCCACAAGCACTGCACATCCGCCCCCCTTCGTCATTGCAACCTCCTCGTGACGCCAAACACCTATACCAGGCTTTAGGAGTCTACTTCATCGACCTTGTATGCTGTCCAGTGGCAGGTTGATGTGTTACGTCTCTAGAGACGTTGATCAACTATCCACGTTGACCATCAACGTGGGGAATGCGTGACGAAGACGAAGGAAGAGTTGGTGAACCAGCGCCTGGGGAAGACGATCGCCAGGCGGCGGAAGGGCGCCGGTTTCACGCAAGACGAGGTCGCGGAGCGGCTGGATATCGGGAAGGAAGCATTCTCGCGGCTCGAGCGCGGCATCGCCGGCGCCAGCGTCTACAGGCTCTTCGAACTCGCCGACATGTTCGAGTGCGGGGTCGAGACGTTCCTGATCGAGGGGAGCCGGAGAGTGACGGAGCAGGTCGAACTCATCGATCGCCACATCAGCACCCTGTCCTTGGCCGACAGGCAACTCATCGTCCAGATCATCGAACGACTGGCTCGCAGATTCAAGGTCGATGCCAAGAAAGGCCGAACCGAGGAAGAGGGCCCGGGTTATTGGCCTGAGTGACTGGCGTTTTCTCGCGCCTGTCAGCCTGGAGTGCGGCCTCTCGACAATCATGCCGGGATCAATGCGGCGGGAGGCGCACTGTCGCCTGAGTGAACACCCCAAGCCGGCCGGGGGATCCCGGGGGGCTAGCCTTGCTGGGTCAAGACTCGATTCCGGCGTTGTGCGATCATCGTATCGTGACATCCAACGGCCGCATTCACCAGCAAGCGTCGCCCTCCGCGGGGCGCACGCTGTGCCGCGCGTCAATTGCTCCCGCCACCCACTCGATTCGAATTCTCCAGGGCCGTTGAGCTGCGGCTTCTCGCCGGTGCCCGACGGTCCCTTCACATGCAGCGGCGCCGCCAGCGCGCCATCCCATGAGTCGATCGACGGAGAGTTTCAATGTTTCAAGTTCGTCCGGGCGCCGAGTCGCCTTATCCCCTGCTTCAAGATATCGAAGTTGCCGCCGAGCGCCTGGCCGGCCAGGTCTTGCAGACGCCGGTGTGGCGCTGGCAGACGGGCGCCGCCAGCCGCTTGAGTCCGCAGACCGAGGTCTGGCTGAAGCTGGAATTGTTCCAGCGCACCGGCAGCTTCAAGCTTCGTGGTGCGCTGAACTGCATTCAGGCGCTCGACGCCGCGGCTCTTGCCCGCGGCGTGGTGGCGGCGAGCGCGGGCAATCACGCCATAGCGGTGGCCTACGCGGCGCGCGCTGCCGGCACCACCGCCAAGCTGGCCATGCCGCGCAACGCCAGCCCGGTGCGGGTGGCCGCCTGCCGTGACCAGGGGGCCGATCTCCTGTTTACCGACACCATCCACCAGGCGTTCGCACTGGCGCAGCAATTGGTGGCCGACGAAGGCCGCAGCATGGTCCATCCCTTCGACGGGCCGCTGACCGCAGAGGGCACGGCAACCATCGGCCTGGAACTGATGCGCCAAGTGCAGGATCTCGACGCCGTGATCGTACCGGTGGGCGGCGGCGGGCTGTGCGGCGGCATCGCTTCGGCGGTGAAGCAGATCAACCCGAGCATCCTGGTCTTCGGCGTGGAGCCCTTCGGTGCGGATGCCATGTACCGCAGCTTCCAGGCCGGCCTGCCGCAGGTGCTCGGACATGTCGACACCGTGGCCGACAGCCTGGGCGCCCCTTATGCGCTGGAGTACAGCTACGGCGTGTGCCGGCGCTTCGTCGACGAGATTGTTCGTGTGAGGGACGATGAAATAGTTGCGTCCATGCAGCACCTGTTTCGCGACATGAAGTTGGTCGCGGAGCCAGCGGCCGCAGCGGCCACTGCGGCCTTGCTGGGGCCACTGCGCGAGCGGCTCGATGGAATGCGAGTGGCGCTGATCGTGTGCGGCTCCAACATCGACAATGCCCGCTTCAGCGAACTGCTGGCAGGCTCCGCCCCGTAAACCGGTGCGTTCTTCGCCGTAGTCGCCGCTCGCGACTGACCGGTTGCGGCCGGCCGGGGACACACGCCTGGCCGGCGCTGATCGACCCAGACCTGACAGCGGTCGCGGCAGGTCCGGCGCCGGCCCGAATCTCGGAAGCTCGAGATGGACTTCAACGCGTCGTGAAAGGCGGCGTCCTGCCGAGACCCGAATTCTGCACGCGGGGTCGCGATCAGTTCAATGCCCGGCAGGATCTCAATGTGCTGCGGACGGGGGCTATCTGAACGCAGTCCACAGGTCGTCTACCTGGGCGTTCAAGACGTTTGAACAGCGGCGCACGTGAGGCCAATCGAATGTCAGCTGATCGGCCGCCTGGACTCACGCGTCCACCCAGAGCTGTCATACGCCTCGCCAGATTGGCCGCCCGGAAGCTGACGCTCGTGCCGTCGAGCAGCGGACCGCAGTTCCCGACCCAGACCGGCCATTCGTCACAAAATTGGATGCCCGATACCCGGCGCTCGCACGTCTGGCAGTTGTGAGTATCCACCGGCGCTGCCAGCGGGAGATCAGGCGGCGGACGACACGCACCCAACCATTCCGGCCAGCCGCGATCGCGAGGTGGCCACCCGCTGCCACTGCAAAGCGGTTGAATCGCACCGATGGGCAGAGAATGCCGTCCAGTCAGCCGGCTCCTGCATGCTCGCTGGCCCGCAAGCTGCGCGTATTGGATGGCGCCGTCCGACCACAGAGCGCCGCCGCCAAACCGTACACCGGTGCAGCACGAGCGCGAATCATCTCTTGCTCGACGAAGACGAGTTGCGGCAGGGCTCCGCCGCCCAATGCTCGCAGCTAAAGGCAAGCCCCCCCTAGTTCCGCCTTGTCCACTTGCGCGGCATCGATTAGCGAAGGATGCTGCCACCGAAATGCCACAAAACCTGGGAAGCAAACGCACCTTGCGAAATCGTCGGGATCGAAGTTCGCACCCGGTGTTGTTGAATGCAAGAAGGCGACCATCCACGGCAATTGTCATAGTTTGGCGTCTCCGTCGCAGCGTCCTGCGGCGAGACTCAGTCAAGCCAAGACTTCGCCAGCCGCTTCCGCGCGGGTGACGAGAAGAGGAGAACTACACCATATATTGGCGTTCCAGCGACCGTCCACGAACGACGCCAAAAAAATTGATCCCCGCATTAAAGGAGAGAGAGAGATGACAAAGCGATTGTTTATTTTCTTCTTTTTGCAATTCTCAATTTCCGTGCCTGCTCAATCGATTACAGCTGAACCCGAAGCTGCAATAGCCGCCTGCGCATCTTTGGCGCGACTTCCCGACGGCCGTAGCGCAGGCGGCGTGCGATACGACAAGTTGCAACCAGAACTGGCTATCCCGTCTTGTCGCGAAGCGCAACGGCAAGCGCCTTCGCGTGGTGACGTTCTGTCTAATCTTGCTCGGGCTTTGGCGCGCCAGATTGATCAAATCTCACCAAGCAATATAGACGCAGCTGCTCTTAGAGTAGAAAAGGACGATTTATTACTCAGATCATATAACGCATCTGACCCACAGGGAACATATTTATATATCTATAATAAAATTGTCGCTGAAGGTGCACTAAAGAATTTACAGAATCAATCCGCCAGCCCTGATTCGACGGATTTATTTTTCTTAGAGAGACTGCGTCGGCTCGCAGATGATGGATACCCACCTGCACAGAGCTTACTTGGCTGGTGCTTTATAAAAGGAGTTTGGACTAAAAGCGACAAGTTTAAAGGATTTAGATTGATAAAAAGCTCTGCTGATGGAGGTTGGATACCGTCGCAGCTGACTCTCGGAATACTTTTCGGCGCGGGCGTGGGGACAACTGTCGACTTACAAGCGTCGGAAATCTGGTTAAACAAGTCTGCAAATAATGGCGATCCTCGAGCGATGATCCTGCTAGGCTGGGAGCGCGAAAAACATGGTGAACCCAAAGCGGCCAGCTCGCTTTACAGACGCGCACTAGACCAAGGTTATGGAATTGCGTCCATCATGCTGGATAATGTGGAATTGATCGCTCTGAACTCCGGCGTCGATACTGACCAAGCAACTCGCCCCCGTGATCCGTCTAAAGCGGAAAATAATACGACCTACGCTTTTGACATCTTCAAAGATGAAGCCAAGATAGGGCATATAAATGATGATGGGCCTGGTGAAATTGGCGGCTTTGGCGTTTCGCTACTTGAATCATCTTTTCCAACTCAAAGCCCCGCCTTGCTTGACGCACGCGAGGTGCGCCGTTTGCTAGCGGTCGCAGCAACACGTACAGGTCTCAATTCTGAAGATGCGGCGTACTGGATGGCTCGCTTAGCGGAAGCATTTGTACGCGAGCATCACCCAATCGAGGCAGCAGCACCCGCCTCATACTGTAATTTACTCCGCATTGAATTTGTTCAGCGCGGAATTCTAGAGCATTCTGACCCACGACTAGTTGAATCGTATGAACTACTAGCAAGAGTTTTAATTGCTGGCGGCGATAGAGGCCGCAGCAGTGTTCTCGCGATGAAACCAATGCAAGAAGCGATACAACTAAGAATGGAAGACCAGTCACTTCAAGACGGTACCATGGCTGACGACGAGATTTGGCTATCTAAATTCTACTTGTCCAACCTAATTCAACCCCAAAAAGCGCTACCAATAATAGCAAACGCAGTGGCCCTTCGGAAGCGGCTATTTGGTGAAAATAATCCAAAAACCTGGGAGTCCGTCAAGGAACTTCTAGAAATTAAATTCGCACTGGGCGAATTGGACGAAGCAGCCGAATTAATAGAGAAACATTTAAGAATTGCCACCGCCCTTAATGATTTCGGGGCCCGAGACTTATCGTGGAG
>Ga0302310_10001057_pt1 | contig 23981 bp, 17 predicted proteins | sample III_Palsa_N1_2_FD_200451 | JGI IMG/M metagenome (GOLD analysis project Ga0302310, IMG submission 200451) | Peat permafrost microbial communities from Stordalen Mire near Abisko, Sweden - III_Palsa_N1_2 | ecosystem: Environmental > Terrestrial > Soil > Palsa > Peat permafrost | place: Sweden...
GCGTTAGGCCGCCGAGCGCTTTCTGGCCGGCTTTTTTGCTGAGCGCCTAGCCGACGCGGCTCCGGATCGTGTGTTGAGGCTAGCCTTCAAGGCATCCATCAAACTCACGACATTGTCGGCGCGCTTTCCGGCCCGGGGCTCGGCTACCGCTATGTCCTTGCCCTGAACCTTCTTCTTGATTTCTGACTGGACACGAGCCCGATGCTCGTCGGCGAATTCGGTGGGATCGAAGCGTTTCGCCGCGAGGTGGCTAATGAGCTGTCGCGCCAGCTTCACCTCCGCATCTGACACCTTGCTCGTCTCGTGGCCGAACTCTTTGAGCTCTCGAACTTCCGCCTTGAAGTGCAGCTGATGCAGCACTAATCCCTCTTTCATCGGTCGAATGATGACAACGTGCTCCCGGCCGCGCGAAGTCCACTTTCCTACCGCGCACCGCTGCTCTTGCTCGAGGGCGGCGGCCAGCAGCGCATAAGGCTTCCCGCCGCCCTTGTCGGGCAGCAGGTAGTAAGTCGACAGAAAATACACGGGATCCACGGACTCCAAGGGAACGAATTGCAGAATCTGCAGCAGCGGAGAGGTGGCGTCCTCCAAAACCTTGAGCTCTTCGGATGTGAACGTCACATGCTTGTCTTTCGCGAACTCATAGCCCTTGACCATGTCCGTACGATCCACGATTTTCCCATCTTTGACGGCGACAAATTGCTCTTTCACCCGCGAGCCGTCGGACTTGCGAAGCATATGAAAGGAAATGCGCTCGGATGCCACTATGGCCGAATGGAGCTTTACCGGAATAGCGACCAGACCAAATGAAATGGTCAGGCTGGCGATTGGTCTGGCGTTGCTTTGTTTCATACTACTTACCCTCGAGGATTTCGCGAATACGGCGACTCAAAGTTTCCATGGGGAACGGCTTAGTCAATAAATGCATGCTGGCGTCCAGATAACCGTGGCCGAAAACGGCGTTCTCCGCGTATCCCGTGATGAACAGCACTTTGAGCGCCGGTCTTAGGATGCGGCCCGCATCGGCCACCTGACGCCCATTCATGCCCCCAGGCAATCCCACGTCGGTGATCAACATGTCTATTCTCGCATTCGATTGCAAGATCTTGAGGGCGGTTGGCCCGTCCGCCACCTCGATACCCGTATACCCGGCCTCTTCCAAGATTTCCCCGATCAACATGCGAATGGAAGGCTCATCGTCCACGACCAAAACCACTTCGCCGCTGCCTTTCGCGGAGGTGGCCTCAGCGAGCTTCACATGATCCAGGTCACGCGCGGCGCTGCGGTTTCGCGGCATGTACAGGCAAACCGTGGTGCCTTTTCCGACCTCCGAGTAGATCCGCACTTGACCGCCAGATTGGCGGGCAAAACCATATACCATGGACAATCCCAGTCCCGTGCCCTCCCCTAGGGCTTTGGTCGTGAAGAAAGGATCGAACGCGCGAGCGATGACATCCGCGCTCATACCGCTGCCGCTGTCCGTCACGCATAGAGAGATGTATTGTCCTGGCGGAAGGTCACGCTCCTGCGCCGCCCGCTGGTCGAGCCACTTGTTCGCCGTTTCAATCGTGAGCCGCCCCCCTCCCGGCATCGCATCGCGAGCGTTGATGCAAAGATTGAGCAACGCGTTTTCCAGCTGCGAAGGATCGATAAGTGTGTTCCATAACCCAACCGCTCCGACAAATTCCACCTCCACCTGCGGACCCAACGTACGTCGAACAAGTTCTTCCATTTCTGCGACAAGGCGGTTGACGTCGGTGGGTTTTGGAGCGAGGGTCTGGCGGCGGGAAAAGGCCAGCAATCGTTGCGTAAGAGTGGCCGCGCGCCGCCCCGCTCCCTGCGCGACCTCGAGATAGCGTTCAATATCCGTGAATTTACCCTGCACGATTCGCGAGCGGCTCATCTCAAGACTTCCCATCATGCCGGTGAGAAGATTGTTGAAGTCATGGGCCAGACCGCCCGTCAATTGTCCCACCGCCTCCATTTTTTGCGCTTGCAACAGCTGTTGCTCCAGGTGACGCCGCTCCGTCATATCCCGCGCACTGACCACCACCTGTCTGGCGAAGCCGGCCTGTGCCGGGACGGGCGTCGCAATCGCTTCGACGAAGGCATCACCTTGCTGCCGTTCGTAGCGGAATGGCCCGTCTGTTTCCAAACAGGCCCGCAATTGGTTGTTCAAATTGCGCCCAGCCTCGGCCCCCAAGACCTCTTCGGTGCTGTGTCCGATGACCTCGTGGCGCGGCCGCTCGTATAAACTCAAGGTTGCCGGATTGATCTCTTCGTAGATAAACATTTCGCCGGCCTCTTTTAGAACGGCGTGGCATTCCGAGGAGTGCTCATAGAACGTCCGGATGAGCGCTTCTCTTGCCAGTAGTTGGGCCGTGCGTTGCTCAATACCCGCTGCGAGCGTCGCATTCGCTTCCCGCAACTTTGACTCGGTTTGCTTCAGCGCCTGCTCGGCGAGAACACGCTCCGTCACGTCGGTGCCTTCCACAAAGATGCCCGTGACGGAACCCGATTCGTCGGGTATCGGTTGGAACACAAAATCCACGAATCGATCCGAAACAAGCGCGCTGGGTCCTGGCTGCACCGCGTATTTCGCACCGATTGATGAAGACGGTTTGCCGCTTTGGAAAACCGAATCCAGCAACTCGAGATAACCTTGTGCCACCGCGTCGGGCAACGCCTCTGCAACCGTCAGTCCCAAGACCTGTCGATAGCCAACGAGATGCATGTAGCGGGTATTGGCGAGGACTATGCGGTGCTCGGGTCCCTCGAGCATGGCCATGAAGCTCGGCGCTGCTTCGAAGAGTTTAGCCAGCCGAGCATTGCTCTGCCTATCAACCTGCCGCAAGCGGAAGGAGTCCGTGGTGTCTTGGCAAGCGCAGAAAAGCCTGGCGACCCGCCCGGCATCGTCGCGAACGGGAGTGTACGAAAATGCGAAATGTGCCTCTTGAGGTCCCTCGTTGCGATCCAGCACGAGTGAAATATCATCCATGACCAACGACTCGCCCTGGAACACCCGGTCCACCAAAGGCCCAACTTCCGGAATCGCTTCGCGCCATACCGAGAAAAACGGCCTTCCCAGCGCTTGCGGGTGCTTACGGCCCAGCAGGGGGATGTAGGCATCGTTATAAACTAGAGTGCGCTCAGGGCCCCAGGCCACGAACATCGGCTGCGCTGATTCAAGCGTCAAATTCACGATGACTTGCAGTGTTTTCGGCCAATCGTGCGGCATGCCCAGCGGCGATTGTGTCCAGTCGTGGGCGCGCATCGCCCCACTCATTTCTCCCCCTCGCCCGAGGAAGCGCGACGGTTGCACACTCGCATCTGGCTGATTTGGCATTGTTGTTTCTGTTGAGCGAAGTGAAACAAATGCTAGCCGCGGTCACAACGTTGTCAGGTCATGCTAATGGATTCTCCCGCGTTCGAAACGGCCGCGTTTACTCGAAGGATATGTCCTACGCCTGGCCATCGCGCTCGAAATGAAGGTGCGCATCCTTGAAGTCCAGCAACCAGTTGTAAGGATGCCTATCGGCCGTATGCCGCGGGGAGACGTATCCCAACATCTGTTGCACCCGATAGGAAAAGCCCTGCGCGATTTCCCAGGGCACGCCGAGGGGCGAAGCCTCCTCCGGCGTGAGCCAGCCGAGAACAAAACTCATGTGCAGACCCCGCCGCCACGCATTCACGGTGGTATTGGCCCCGGCTCCATGCACTGTCTTTCCGAGATAGAGCAGTGCCGAACCCGCCGGCATCACGGCCGACACATACTCCGTAGGATCCGCTTCGCGCCTAAAGTCATCCCATAGATGGCTACCCGGCACCACCCTTGTCGCCCCAACGTCCTCGGTAAAGTCCGATAAGGCCAGCAAGATACTTACCATGGCCTCGGGCGCATTTTTAGCTCCATCCATGAAAATGGGCCACAGGGCAATATCCCGGTGGAGCATCTGACCTTTTTCTCCGGGGCCGACGATCATGGCTTGCCCGGTATTCAGCCAATAACCTTCTTTCAATGCCCGACTTGCCCACTGATGCATGAGATCGTGGTCCAGCAGCTCGGCGAACGAGGGCGCGCGCGCAGCCAATCGCGAAAAGCGTTTGGTTTTCGTACCCCAAAAGCTGATGGCATCTTTTTCCGGGATAGGAGCACCGGGATTTGTCTTGCGAATATCGGCATCGAGCTCGGTATTCAGACGGCGCAGTAGATCCTGATCGATGAAGTCGTGCACGATGACTCCGCCATCTTGCGCCAACCCCGTCATAATGGTTGCAATCGGCTCGGTTTGACGATATTCCTTAAGCTGTTGCATTGGCGCCCGATCTCCGAAATGAGTCACATGAGAAGTACACGCAAATATACCCAACACATCGAGTTCGTGGTGCAAAGTTGCGCCCGTTCATTGCGAATTTTACTCGCCGGCACCTGCGCGATGGCGATGGGAATGAGCGCCTGCTCCCGTCAGGGCGCCGCGCCGGACACGGCGGCGGCCGGTGACGACAAGGTAGTGAACATTTATCAGTGGAGCGACTATATTGCTCCCGATACGGTGGCCAATTTCGAGAAAGAAACCGGCATCAAAGTACGCTTCGATACCTATTCCAGCAACGAAATCCTGGAGACCAAGGTACTGACGGGCAAAACGAACTACGACGTCGTCATGCCGTCAGGACAGTTCTTCGAGCGCCAACGCATGGCCGGCGTATACCGGAAGCTGGATAAAGCCGCCCTCCCCAACCTGGTCAATTTAGACCCGGAGATCATGCAGAGAATCGCCTTGCACGATCCGGGCAATCTGTACGGGGTACCCTATATGTGGTCCACCACCGGCATAGGTTTCAACCCAGACGAGGTGTCGAAGCGCCTTGGAGGTGCGCCGCCGGACAGCTGGAGTTTTCTTTTCGACCCGGCCAATGCCGCCAAACTCAAGGACTGCGGCATCGAAATCATCGACTCGCCGCAGGACATTTTTGATTCGGCCATGTTGTTCCTGGGCCGCGATCCCAATCGCATGGACCCCGCGGATCTCACTGCCGCCTCCGAGTTATTGCTTAAGATCCGTCCATTTATTCGCAATATCGATACGGAGCAGTATTGGTACGACCTCGCCAATGGCACCGTTTGCGCGGTATTGGGCTGGTCCGGAGACATCGAGCGAGGACGGAATAGCGCCAAGCAAGCGGGCAAAGGCGTGAACATTGCGTACATCGTGCCCCGCGAGGGCGGCATCATGATGGTGGACATGCTGGGCATTCCAGCCGACGCGCCACACCCAAAAAATGCCGAAATTTGGCTGAACTACCTCATGCGGCCCGAGGTCATCGCCAACATTACGAATTTCATCACCTACCCGAACGGGAACTCAAAGTCCCTGGAATTCGTTCGCGAGGACATCAAGACGGACAACGCGGTCTATCCGGACAGCGCCGTCAGAGCGAGATTGGTCACCGCCAAGATGTTGCCGCTCGATTACTCCCGCGTGCTCACACGGGAATGGACACGTTTTCGCACCGGCTACTGAGCGCACACTTGCACCTTAAGAGGGCGCGCGATTATCCATCAACTCGGAGAGATACCAATCCACGAACCGCCGCGAATGGCCCTCCTGCAGGGAGTACGGCCCCGGCTCGAAGAAGCGTGAATTCACGCCAGACTGATTCCACTCGACGATCTTCTTGTCTTCCAGACTGGTCGCCTTCCACAGCGAGGTGAGTTGCTCGAGATCGTAGTCTTTGCCTTCCTGGGCATTCTCATCCACCAGCCAAATGACTTCCATGTCAGTGTGACGGACCGAGCGCGGAATGAAGCGATAGACCAGGCCATGATCGGGGTAAGCCAGGAAATCGCTCAGCGGCCCCACGTCGAAATACGTGCTGTTACCGTCATAGCCGGTGAAGTCGCCCATCAAGGGCGCGCGGCGTAGATCCGCGAACGTTGCGCCGGCATTGCCTTCGTGCAGTGGACTGCGGAACACGGAGACATATTCGCTCTGAGGCAGAGCGGCGCCGGCGTATTGGTCCACATTATCTATGGATATTCCGATCGCCGCCGCCCGTGATCGTCCGTCGCTCTCCATCTGCCGGGTCTGTTCCGCCGGGCGAGCCAATGCGTGATGCTTGGAGTACTCCTGATGGGCCGGTTGACAGTGGTAACACTCCATGTAGTTCTCGACGCCCAGCTTCCAATTGGCGCTCATCGAGAAAGTTTCTTTGAAGGCGACTTTTGCCTTTCCCCAGCCGTGCACGCCCGCCGCGTGGGATAGCGCAGCCGCAGCCGGTTCGAAGTCCGGCGGATGATCGGCGAACGTCGTAAAAATCAATCCTTCGACCACCCGGACGCTCAACGACTTGAGACTCAATGGGTCACGATCGAACTCGGGGCCCATTTGCCGTGCCGCGACCAAGCGCCCATGGAGGTCATAGCTCCAGGCGTGATACGGACAGGTGAGAAGACCCGCGGGCGCTCTCCCCGACTGCGTTGTGCATACTCGCGAGCCGCGGTGGCGGCAAACATTCACCAGCGCCTTGACCTCACCTTCCTGCGTCCTGATGATAATGCAGGACTCCACGCCGAGATCGACGACGAGGAAATCCCCGGCACGAGGCACGCTGCTGGCATGCCCGACACAAAACCAATGCCGCAACAAGATGCGATCCATGTCGAGTTCGAAGATGCGAGCATCGGTATAGAACTCGCGCTCGAGAGCATGCCCCGACGCGTGACGACGTATGAGGCCCGCAACATCGAAGGGCATGTCCAGGTGGGGCGATTTGACGTCGGCAGCGCTCATTGAGGAGTCCTACGCGTGAGACAGCCGCCAGAGTACTACTGCGCGGCGCCCTTTGCCAAGGCCGCAGGCGGGCGGACTAAAATAGTGCTTTACGATCGTTAAGTAGGCGTGAACACGGTGCGTACCCTGCTTTCCTGCATCGCCCGACCTCTACCGGCTCAGCACTTCCTGATCCATGGGCCCAAGCTCGCGTATGGCCTGAAGCAAGGTGGAGTCGGCATACGCGCAGCCCGTCACCACGGGATCGATTTGCCCTCGATCATCGATCAACCGGCCGCTGTAAGCCGTCGATGCCTTCAGGTGAGCCAACATGGGTTCGTACCCTGGCTGCCAAGCGCAAAGATCCGCAAAGCGACTGCGCAGGGACTTCAAAATCTGCATACCGGAGAAATCCAAATCGCCCCAGAACCAGCACGGCAACGCCTTGGAATCCTGGCCGAACCACCACCCGTCGAATTCGGACACCTGCGCGACCTCACCCGGCCCCGCGTAATGCAGAAGCGCTCCCGCACGGCTTCGCACCCGCGACGCTGCTCCGCGAAATCCCGCGGCAAATACCAGCGCTAGATCCGCGACGCCCGCCACGGTGCCGCCGGCCGCCGCGGTGTAAGTGTCCTGATTCTCGATGAATAGGACACCGCGACACGTAGCCGGCAGGTATACCGCCACCACCAGCGCGCGCTCGCGAATCGCAAGGTCAGGCCACAGCGCCGCGATCAGTTCGCCGCGCTCGTCCAGCACCTTCGAGTCGCCCCAGAACAAGCTAGCGCTCAGCTGACGCAGAGTGACCGGACCTCGCACGTCCCGGGCCGATGTCATGGCGGCCACCACCTCCTCCGCCGTGCGATTGGCGACCGACAGCCGTTGGTTCAGCAACACTGCGCCGCCGTCCGGGAAGGCGGCGGCGTTTCGCTCCACCGCCAAGCGCCACAATTGCATTGCCGGTTCGTTCCAATCGCGGTTCAGCCAGGCTCGCAGCGTTTCTTCGATGGTGGGCGAGAACGCCAGCTTCGCGCCCTTCCATTCCGGGTCGTAGGGACTGCGGCGAACGGCACGTATGCTGAGCACACCGCGATCGCGCAAATCCTTCACCAACTCCCAGGTCTGGTCGGCGGCGGCGTCCGCGCGAAGCAGCGACGGCAGGTAATTTTCGGCCATGAACGAGAATTGCCGCTCGCGATCCACGCCCCGCTGACGATCGAAGCGATCCAGCGCCGCCCCCAATAACGCGACGATTTCCGCCTCTTCCGCCAACCAGGGCGGTGCCGTGACTACGCTCATTCCGGTGTCGCCGTTTCAACGTCGCTCATGAAATCGAGTTCCGCTTGCTGCCGCACCGTGCGCCGATGCCGCGCCCACAACTCCTCGATGCGCGCCCGGTTGCATTCCTTGCGATCCACGAGCACCCGGGTGCGCAGCTCCCCTCGCGGCGTACTCGGTACCTTGGCGAATACGAACTCATTGCTGATGAGGTCCATGAAGGGTCCGCACTTGCTCGTGGGCATGATGAATATCAGCTGCAGGCCCAGCGTGACGGTCAAGTAGTCGATGACCTCGCGCGAGCGATTTTCATCCATTTTGGAAAACGCCTCGTCGACCAAGACCATGCGCAGGTGGTTATCGCCTTCGGCATACCGTAACGCCGAGGTGATACTGGCCGCTCGAATGATGTACGCCGGCGTTTCCAATTGGCCGCCGCTACCCGTGCCGTACTCCGACATGGCGATGGGCTCCTTGCCCTCCACTTCCTTGTAGATCTCGTAGCGATTGTAATTGCGGTAATCGGCGATGCGGTCGAGCTCGCGCAGCGAAATTTGCTCATCGGCGCCCAGCAGCAGCCCCATCAAGGAGTCGCGCACCTTGGCCGACTTCGGCGACAACTGCGCGCCGAACAGGGCGGTCTCCTCGCCGGCGGAGGGATTACGCACAACCTCCTCGAAGAAGCGAGCGTATTCGCGGTATTCGGGAATCCAATCCTGGGCGAATCGATATTGCTCTCGATCCGAGCCGAAGCGGTGGCTCACCAATTCCTTGTTGAGCAGTTCCAGCTGGCGCCGCCCCTCTTGGATTGACTGATGTATCTCTTGGCATAAATGCGAGACGAAGGCATCGTTGAAGCTGGTCTTGAGCATTTTCAGCTGTTCATGCTTCTCGACCAGGATATTGTTCTTCAGAATATTGAAAACTCGATCAATTTCACGCCTCAGCTCGCAAAGCTGTTCGAACAGGACTGCGTCGTAGTTGCCGTGAAAAGCGACATACACGATCGCGTCCGCAGGACGGCACTTCTGATTGTGCTGTTGAATGGCCGCACTGAGATCGTGCTCGGACTTCTGCAGCCGGGACCGCAAGTTCGCCGCACTGTTTGCGATCTGAGCGCTCTGCAGAGACTTCGCTTCGTGCTCCGCATACTGCAGCCGCTGCGCCAAATCGAATTCCGGCCAATGACGATGTACCTGGTGCAGGTCCTCCTGCGCTGCCTCGACCAGCTTCTGCGCCTCGATTTTCGCCAGCTCAAGATTGTCGAGAGCTGTCGCCGCGTCGGCGTACAGTTTGCGCAACTCGCCGCTCCGCCCGTTCAGGGATCTTTCATGCTCCCGTAGTTCGGTTTCTTCACGGCGCAATGACGCCAGCTGCGCGTCCAAGGACTCGTGCTCGCGCAGATCGAGCTGAGCCAGCAGCATTTCGACACGGCGAAGCTCTCGATGGGTTTCAAGGAGGCCGGCCAGGGAGTCGGCGTAGGTCAAGGCGGCCAGGTGGTCCACCGCTTCGAGAAGACGCGCGGCTTCCTGCATGCGCGCATTCGCTTCATGCCGGTCGGCCTGCAGTTTATCGACCTCGGCGCGCCGCGCCTGCAAGGCGCGCTCGCGTGCCGCAGCGCCGAATACCAGGTGTGCATCCGGAATATCGCAGCGGAACATCGTGTAACCCGTGCTCCCCATGCCGTCTGCCGTGACGCCGCGCGGAGTCTGCGGCAGCTCCTCCTCGCTCTTGACCCGAACCACCGAGCCGTAACTCGCCAAAACATACGCTTGGGCAACGGCGTGGCTGAATTGCAGCACGTGAACCACGGAGTCGGGCATGGGCTTGCTGCGGGCCGCGTCGCGCAACGCCTTGGCGCCCTGAATTACCCGCGCCTTGTTGTCACGACCGCCCGCCAAGTTGCGCACGACGCGTATGGCGCGCGCCTCATAATCGGGATCCACGATGATGCCGAAGCGGGCGCCGCCCAAGTAACCCTCGATGGCCGACTGCCAACGGGGATCGGTCACCTCGACATGGTCGCAAAGTACCCGTGCATCCGCTTCCGGGCACTGCGCGCGAATAGCGGCCAGAGCGCGCTCCACGTACGGTGGATAAACCGTCTGCTTCGCCTCCAGACGGGTTATCTCCTGTTGAGTGGCCTGTAGCTGCGCCGAGATGCCGTTGTAGCGCTGACGCCGCGTCTGGTTCATATGGCCCACGGCGTCTCGGCGGCTCTCGACGCCCTCCTGGTGCCGCCAGTAGCCGAACAACTCGTTGTGCGCGCGCTGGGCAATGCGCGCCTGATCGAGATGGGATTCCAACATGGCCAAATCGTTGGTCAGATCCTTCTGCAGGTAGCGCGGGAGGTCCAGATCACCGAGGGCGGCCGTGTCGCGAGTGTCACGCAACAGGCGTTGCGACTCGAAGTCCGTCACTTGCGGCAGATCCGCCATGATGGAAGACGTCGTCAGTAATTCGGCCAGGGTTTGAACGGCGCGAAGGTTCCTCTGGACGGCCTGGTCTTGCGTCAGCAGAGTGGCAGCCACGCCGGCGAACCTGGCGTCGAAAGAAGCCCGCTCGCCTTCCAAGGCATCTTTCTGTTGCAAAGCCGGAATGCCCTGGCGCTGGGCTTCCAGGCTGATGACGGTTGCACGCAGCTGCGCGTAGCGTTGTTCGGCAAGGTGCAACTGACTGGCATTGTCGCCAAGTTCGCGCTCCGTGGCCTCACGCTCGCCGAGTTTCCTGGAATACTGGGCTTCGCGTTCAAGAAGCGCGCTGCGAGCCGCCGTGTAGGCCAGGGTCTGCAGTTCGGTCCAGTACTCGATATATCCTTGGGCGAAGTGACCGGCTTTCTCCAAGAGGTCTGCACTGTCCTTGAGCCCTTGGGCCTCGCGCTCCATGCCGTGAATGGTTTTCAACTGGCTGGACACAGACCGTACGGCCTCCCCCAGATCCTTGCGCTCCAAAACCTCTTCGGCGACGAATTGATTGATGCTGCTCACGGGTTTGTAGGCCATGAACCGGGAAAAGGCCCGCGCCGCAGCCAAAGCCTCGCGCTCGGTCACCGCATCGCTCTTGCCCCGCAGCGCGCCATACAAACGCCGCAGATACTGGCGTTTCTGTTCATAGCGTTCCACGGATCGCTTACCCAGACGGGTAATGAGCCGCGACGGAATATCATCCAACATCACCACGTGCTTGACGCCGTCGCGCTGCTCGATGAACGCATCGATGCCAAGCTCGACGCCCGGCAGAATCAGAAACGATACTTGTTCCTCGCGCGCCAGAGGCTGCTTGCCTGAGCGGTCCAACCAGGCCCGCATACCCACCACGGCCGTAAAGGGCTCTGCGCTTTCCCGCTGCGTCGGATGGAACACCGCTGCGATGTAGCCGTCAGTCCCCGCAGAGCGCGCATAGCTGCCATCGTCACACCCCAGCACATACGACGCCAAGGTGCGCACGCGTTTGCCGCCGCGGCCGCGCTGAGTGCTTTCATCTTGACCGGGGTTGTAGTGAAACAGATTCTCGTGCGCAGCCGTCATTACCGTTTGAATGGCATCCGCCGCCGTGGTCTTGCCCGAGCCGTTGGCACCGGAGAAGAGACTCACCGGGCCGAGATCGAACTCGTTGTCTGGCACATTGCCCCAATTCACGAACACGAATTTCTTAAGAAACATGGCCGCCCCCGCCGCTTGTCACGGCGTCCACCGCCGACTGATCCCCTTCCGCAGCATCCACCTTCGCTCCGGCAACCACGCCACTAGCGGCATCGACCGCCTCCACACTGACAAAGTCGACAATCATGGGATGAATGCGCAGCCAGGCCTCGCTCTGCTCCAACTCCTCGTCACTGCGATAGTCGATCAGCCGCAGCTGCCGCAAACGCTGGAATATCCGGCGCCGTTCCGTGGACTTTTCCGGAAGACTGCGGTTCAGCCAATTCTTCATGGCCAGCGCAACGGCTTCCATCGGTTCGGTGGCGAAACCGTTTTCGTCGATTTTAGCCTCGCGTACCGCCTTGTCGTACTGCGCTCGCAGCACCAAGATCACAGCCACCTCGTTCTGCGTGAGTCGAGCGCGAAGACTACCATTGAAGGCCTCATCCTCGGCGAGCTCCATGCCGGGCGTTCGGCTCCCCGGCGGATACAGGCGTACGTACTCGAAGCGTCGATCATGATGCAGCACAATGCCGTATAGCGCCAACACCTCGGTCGCCAGTTCTTCCACTCGCACGAATCGATCGTAGACCTCGCGCTCGGTCTGCGACTGTGCCCGCTGCAATACGCCGTAGTTGGCCAGGCGTATCAATAGGCCGCGGAATTCCTCGAGCGGCACGCCGGTCGATTCCAAACGCTCTTCCAGAAAGTCATTCAACTGCATGCGGCACTTCCTCGACGACGCGCACCACGAACTCATCCATGGCCGCAAAATATTCATTATTGACTCGATGTCCGGTTTCGCGCACCTCGAACTTGAGCCCCAAATCCCCCCATCCCGCTGCGCCGACTTCCAAGGCGTGGGCGGCGAACAGCAGCTCACGGGCGTCGCGAATGGGCAAGGTGGTGGTGCGAATTTCATGGCCGCCCGCCAACGCACTCACCAGATAGTCGTACAGTTGTCGATTGTTGGTGGCGAAGGCGCGCTCCAATGCCTGCTCCACGAATAGACGCCGTCGCGCCTTCGGATCATCCGCCGTCTCCACCTCCGCGCGCGTCTCCACGCGGCGCCTGTAATCGAGATTATGGAGGCGCAAATGATCCGGATCCACGAACCCCATATCGAGGACGGTCAAGTGCTCGGCGGTGGCGGCCAGGTGCTTGTCCTGCTCGGCCTCAGGCATACCTGACAAGGTATCGAAGGCTTCGAGCAACGCATGCTGGCTGGCTTCGGAAAAGCTGAGTTGACGCAATAGAATATCGGCGCGGCGCGTGAAGCCATGCAGAGATTGGCGAAGGGCCGGCAGCATGAGCTCCGCGGCGCTGTGCAGGCGGCTTTCGATTTGATCCAGAATGGTCAGATATACCGATCGAGCCTCTTGGGTCACCAATTCCGGAGCCAGTCGGCGCAGCTCCCGCTCGGCGGCGGCCTTGGTTTCCTTGCGCTGTGCTCGGGCCCGGCGCAACAGGTCATCGAGATCCTCGCGATACTTCACCACGCTGTCTTCGGAGAAGCGCAGCGCCAAATCCGGCATGAAACGCTTCTCCATAAAGTCGAAAAACTCGTCGCTTGCGCGATGCACTAGCTGTTGCCGCTCGACTTCACGGACCAACTGACGTTTGCGCTCCTCGAGCTCGGCGATGACATCCGAGAAGTCCGACACGATACGTTCCGAATACTCATAGGCGTCCAGTAGATCGTGCACATCGCGCTTGTCGAGAAAAGACAGCAGCGCGTTGCGCGTATTGCGGGTATTACGATGGCGGGTCCGGAAGCGGCCGCCCGACAGCTCAGCCATCGGCTGAGTGAACAGACGCCCCACGCGCGAGAAGCTGTAAGTACTGGTGAGGGATATATCGTCCACGTGCAACTCCAGCCAGCCATGCTCGAGCAGCAGCTTCAACATCCAATTCGCCTGCTCCCGTTCCTCGCGCACAGGCAGAGCTTTGTCGTCCTCAGAATCGTCGAGAACCGCGGTGCGGGTGATGGCTTCTTGAAAGACCCCGAGCACCATGTCGCGACCGACGACCCGGCTGTAGTCCGCCAGTGAACTGTACAGTCGGGAATACAGCACCCGCAGGCAGGCAACCACCTGTTCCCGGTATTTGCCCGTCAGCGGGCGGAAGAAGTGCAGCCGCTCGTTCTCAAACAGCATCGCGTCTCCTCGCCCACTGCGGTTGATAGGCTCGTATGCGTTCCATTTCCGCTGCTGGGACGCCGGCTTGATCCGCGAAATAGGGCCAGCGGGCAATGGCGTGGGTAACGCCCTCCAACAGCTCCGCCGGCCGACGAATGTCGAAGGCCCGTGCCAGATCCAAAAGATCACGCTCCGTGATGTCCCAGGCTTTGCCGCCCACCAACATTTGGTGTTGGCGCGTCCATTTGCCTGGCGCCGGATTATGCGAAAAGCAGACATCGTATGCCGGCGCAATTTGCCACTCACCCGACTCCCCCATCACGAAGGCCAGATTCTTGGTGTGATCGTCGCAGTTCGCCACGGCCATGTTGAAGGCGCAGCGCAGCCACGCTTGCTCGAGAGAAGGCGCATCCAACTTCAAATCCAGCACCGCACGCAGGTACTGCTCGTAGCTATGCACGTACGGTGTATTGAAATCCAGATGCAGCATGCCGCACAGAGTCTGCATGTGAATTTTCTCGTTGCCCCGGCGATCGAAGCGCTGAGTCATGAAGTGCGCGCGGCCGCCCTCTTCCAGCAAGCGGCACTCGTTCATGCGCACGCCGGCCTCCGCGGCCATGAGATAATGCGCGTATTCGATCCGGCCGAAGCCGGTGGAATTGTCGAGCACGCCTTCGGCACCCACATCGAATTTCAGCAACCAATGTTCATAGCCCGATGGTAGAGAGAATTGGCCCGAAACCACTTCGCCGTTCACCCGATTCCAGCCAATCACCGCCTTCGCTCGGGCGCCGCCGGCCGAACTCCCCACATCCAAAATATCCTGGGCAATACGACCGAACTGGCCGGCCAGCGCCTGGCGCACATCCTCGACGAGATGCGCCATGTCGAGCGGTGCCAACACCGCGGGACTGCGCGTGTCGGCGATTGCCGGCTCGAACTCCAACGCCCCCATGGCACGGCGCCCCACGTACAGGAGCCGCTGCAAGCTCGTGATGTCTTCGATGCGCGTGCCATGCCGGGCCAGGTACTCGTCGATGAGCCCCTTGCCGAATCTATCCGGCAGTGAATCGGCCAGCAGCCCCGGCAGGCCATGAAAGGTGCCGGGCGGCAGACCCGGAAAACTAAATCGCCGCTGACTGCCGAGCTTCATGCGAAACGGCGCCAACTCCATACCGCCCTTCTCGAAATCCGGCGCATATTGAAACTCGTACACGCCCGGCCTACCCGGCAGAGGCGCGACCGCTCCCACCAACCGGTCCCAGATGCGCACCTCCACGACATTGACTTCAGCCATGCGAGTTGGCGCGCGGCGCGCGTTTGCGCCGACTCCGCTTCTTCTCCGCTTCGAGCAGAGCCAACGGTCCCGGAGCCTCCGGCGCGGGTATGAGGGTCTCCAACCGATCGAGCAGGTTCAGCGCCCGCAGCAGGGCGATGAGATTGCGCAGTGTGATGGCGCCGGTCTTTTCGAAACGCTTCAACGGCGTAAGCCCCATACCGCTCTTTTCCGCGAGATCGACCTGGGAAATCGCCGCACCGTCTGCCGAAACGCGCCAAGCTCTGATGGCATGGGCCAAGGCTTCAGCCACCTCGGTATTGCTTTGATGATACAACGTCATGGGCTAATTATAGCTCTTTATATCGATTTTTGTTCATTAATAGTCTAATTTTAGACTAATTTTATGAAAACCCACAAGGAAGTCTAAATATAGCCCCTTACCGAGGAATTCTCCCCCTATAGATCTATTATTAGACTATTTCTCGCTAATCACTCCGCTGCCATTATCCTCTCCACTGGCGCCGGCGCTTCAGGGTAAGCTACCTCCCGTCAAAAAATGACGCGTGTACAACTGCGTTGCACAATGAAGGGAAGATATAGATGACTGCTTCCGAATCGCGGCAGCTTGAGCGTGGCATTGGTACCCGACAACTCAGCATGATCGCGATAGGCGGCGCCATCGGCACCGGTCTATTCTTCGCCAGCGGTAGCGCCATCGCCCAGGCGGGCCCCGGCGGCGCCATGGTGGCTTACGGCATCATGGGACTGGCCGTGTACTGCATGATGCAGTCGCTCGGCGAAATGGCGACGCAACTGCCCATTCCCGGCTCCTTCGAGGCTTACGCAGAACGCTTTATCGATCCCTCCTTTGCTTTCGCGGTGGGCTGGAACTACTGGTTCAGTTGGTCCATAACCCTGGCCGCGGAACTGGTCGCCGGCTCGCTCATCGTGAAATTTTGGTTTCCGCATTCGGACTCCACGCTGTGGGCCATGGGTTTCTTTACCATACTCCTGGCGCTGAACCTATTGTCCGTGAAAGCCTATGCCGAAGCGGAGTATTGGTTCGCCAGCATCAAGGTCGTGACCGTGGTCATTTTCTTGATCGTCGGCGCCTTGATGATCAGCGGCATGCTGGGAAGTGAAACTGTCGGGTTCCAGAACTGGACGCTCGGCGACACAGGCACCGGCACCCACGCCCCCTTTGTCGGTGGATGGACGTCTGTGCTGGCGATTTTTCTGGTCGCCGGTTTTTCCTTTCAAGGGACGGAAGGCGTTGGCCTCGCCGCAGCGGAAACCGCCGATCCCGCCAAGAGCGTGCCAAAGGCCATTCGAACCGTCTTCTGGCGCATTCTCTTGTTCTACATCGGCTCCATGTTCGTGATTGGAACCTTGCTCGCCTACACCAACCCCAATCTGCTGCATGCCGATGAAAGTCATATCGCCCTGTCGCCGTTCACCCTGGTGTTTCAACAGTTGCCGAAGGCCGGGTACTACGCCGCGAATCTCATGAATGCGGTGATACTCTCGTCGGTACTCTCCTGCGGGAATTCATCCATGTACGTGGCGTCACGCATGCTGCACGCCATGGCCCATAGCCGCAAAGCACCCACCCTGTTCGGCAGACTCAATGGTCGCGGCGTACCCGTGGCAGCCCTGCTCGCGACGGGCTTGGTCAGCGCCACGGCTTTCTTTTCGACCTTAGTGGGCGATCAAAAGATCTACCAAATTTTCTACAACGCCTCGAGCCTGAGCGGATTCTTGATTTGGCTGGGCATCGCCATTTGCCATTTACGCTTTCGCAAGGCCTGGGTCGCGCAGGGTCGACCCTTGAGCGAGCTGAAGTTCAAGTCTAAGTTTTATCCCTACGGTCCCTGGCTGGCGTTGATCCTGTTTACCGTTGTGCTGTTCGGCGCCAACATCAACGTATTCCAGGCCGAGGTATTTTCCTGGTTCGATTTCATCACGGGCTACATGATGATCCCGGCTTTCCTGGCTTTCTATCTCATCCACAAATACCGCAATAAGACGGTAGTCGTGCCGCTCAAGGACTGTAACTTCGAGATGGAGTAGGCGGCGCGGCGCTCGCTTACCGGACGTTACCCACTCCGCGCCACACCGCCGGCGTATTCACTTCCGCGACGAAATCGGTTCGCACGCAATTCCGGCCCGCATGCTTGGCCGCATACAACGCGGCATCGGCGCGCCGTAGCATGGTGCTCACCGTATCTTCCGGCACCGAGGTGGTCACGCCGATGCTGACGGTAATGCGACGCTCGCCCAACCACCGCGACAAGTCGATGGAAGGCACCTGGGCACGTATTTGATCCGCAATCAGCGCGGCTTCATGCAAGGTGGTATTCGGCAGCACGACCACGAACTCCTCGCCGCCCAAGCGTCCCAGAACGGCGGTGTCCACCGCCGCACTGCGCAGCTTCGCGGTCAGAAGTTGCAGCGTCACATCACCCACCGGGTGGCCATGCTGATCGTTAATGCTCTTGAAGTGATCGATGTCGATGACGAGAATGGAACAGTAATCACTTCCCCGCTGCAATACCTCGCTCAGGTGCGCAAGCACGGCTCGCCGATTCGGAGCGCCTGTCAGCTCATCCGTCATGGCCAAGGTTCGCATATGGCGCGCGCCGCGCCGCTGGCGCAATACCAACAAACTTAAGACACCGAGCAGCAGCAAGCTCAGCAAAATCACAGTGGTCTGCAGACCGCTCGCGCGTCGTCCCTCGGCCAGCGCCTTCTCGTTGGCGGCGTTCTGATTCAAGAGCAACGCGTTTTCTTTATCCTTTGTGGCGGTGTCGAACTCCACCTTGAGCGTCGCAAAGCGCTGGTCCAACTGTTTGTGCAGCAACGTCTCCGAGGTCTCCTGCGCCGCGCTACGGTACTTATAGGCACTCTGCCAATCGCTCATCTGCGCATGCACAACGGCCAGCTCGTTATACGTGAGGCCCAGTTCCTCCAGCGAATTGCCCTGTTTGAATTCCGACTCCGCCTGCTCGAGGGAGACCAGCGCCTCGGCTCCGCGCTGCAGCTTGCGTAGCGCCACGCCGCGGGCCAGCTGGATCTGTGCGCTCAATCTCGCGTCCTGCGTCGGCCCGAGCAATTCGGTGGCCTGAGCCAGCGAGCCCAACGCAGCGTTCGGATCCTCGGTCGCGTTGGCCACCGACGCGAGCCCGAACAGCGCGTAAGCCACGCCACGCGTGTAGTTCAGTTCGCGGCAAAGAGACAGGCCCGCGGAATAACTGGCGCGCGCCGCGTCCCATTGCCCGAGTTTCTGCCGCGCTCTGCCCAAATTGTAGAAGGACACCGCTTCGTCACGGCGCAGGCCGGCATCGTGCTGCTGCGTGCGGGCGCGCTCGTAGATTTGCGCGGCCTGCCCATAATCGCCCATACGGTTGTATATGGTGGCAATGACGCTCAAGGCCGTGAGCGCATGCTGCGGCATGTCGAGGTGCGTGAACAATTCCTGCGATCGCTGGGCGTCACTCATCCCGGTCGCATATTCGCCCTGCAGAGCGCGCAAAAAGGCGCGAGAGAACAAGGCTTCCGCCAACATGCTTTCGTCATCCGTGGCGGTCGCCACCACCACCGCCTCGTCGAAGTCCGCCAGGGCGTGCGAATAGTCGCCGGCCGACTCGAAGGTCTCGCCGCGGCAGGTCAGTACGCCCGCGCGCAGTCCCTTACGTCGCACTGCCGGCAGCAACAGGTTGGCCGCTTCGATCTGCAGTTGGGCAGCGCCCGCATCCCGCTCCGAGTAGTAATCGCACAACAGGAGTCGCGCCCGCACTTCCAGGTCGGCGTCCGGGGCCCTGCGAATGAGCTGCAGAGCACGCTCTGCGTCCTGCTTGCTGACTTCGGGATTGGAGCGCATGGCGCCGGTGGCGTGCTCTATGAGGACGGCGGCGGAATTCTCCTCGCCTGCGCCCGCGGACGCGCACAGCACCACGCCCAGCAACCCTGCGGTCACCCTACGAAGTGTTCCCATGACTCGAGTTGAGCGATATCCCAAAGCGTGCTTCCCTGATCCTTGAGGTGACTCTGAGCGGTTACCTCGGCGCCATTGTAGATGCTGGTGCGCCGCCGCTAGTGGGCTACTTAACCGTTTTTATCGATCCTTAACAATCAGCGTGTTCGCGACGGCGCCGCCGCATTACGCTTCAAATAATTGATTTTCCTGACAAACCTCGCCTAAAACGCATGCAGCATAAAATCAGCGTCGCTTAAGCGCGTTTGCCAGCGCATCCGCCATAGCGCTCCCACCCACCGATTGTGGCTTTTCGCGCGGGGCCTGCGGCGTAGCCTGCGCATCGGAACGCCGCGGCGCACCGCCGCCACGAGGCGCACCGCCCCCGCGAGACGCACCCCCCTCACGAAGCTCGCCACCCTCGCGAGGCCGCTGGGCCTGCTCGTCGAGGCGCATAGACAGAGCGATACGCTTGCGCTTCTCGTCCACCTCCAACACCTTTACCTTCACCACCAGACCGGCTTTGACGACCTCGTGCGGATCCTTGACAAATTTGTTGGCCAGCATGGAGATATGCACCAACCCATCCTGATGCACACCGATGTCCACGAAGGCGCCGAAATTGGTCACATTGGTGACCGTACCTTCCAAGATCATGCCCGGCTTGAGATCCCTGATCTCTTCGATGCCTTCCTTGAATTCCGCAGTCTTGAACTCGGGTCGGGGATCGCGCGCCGGCTTTTCCAGTTCCGCAAGAATGTCGCGCACCGTGGGCAAACCAAAACGCTCATCGGTGTATTGGGTGGGATTGAGTTTTTTGAGCGTCGCGACGTCGCCGATCAACTCGCGCGCGGGACGCTTCAACTCCGCAAGTATGCGTTCCACCACCGGATACGCCTCGGGATGAACGGCGGAAGCATCGAGAGGGTTCTCACCAGACATGACTCGCAGGAACCCCGCAGCTTGTTCGAAGGTCTTGGCTCCCAAGCGCGGGACCTTTTTCAACTCGTCGCGCGAATTGAAGGCACCGTTCTGATCTCGATGCTGCACGATATTCTCGGCCAGCGACGAAGACAGTCCGGATATCCGCGCCAGCAATGCCGGCGAGGCCGTGTTGACGTCAACGCCTACCGCATTGACGCAGTCCTCGACCACCGCATCGAGGCTGCGCGCGAGGCGAGTTTGCATGACATCGTGCTGGTACTGACCCACGCCAATGGATTTCGGATCAATTTTCACCAACTCGGCGAGGGGATCCTGCAAGCGGCGCGCAATGGATACGGCGCCGCGCAAGGTGACGTCCAGCGCCGGAAATTCCTTCGCCGCCAACGCGGATGCCGAATACACCGAGGCGCCCGCCTCCGAAACCACCACCTTGGTGAGTTTCAGTTCGGGGTGCAGCTTCATGAGCTCGCCCGCGAGCTTGTCGGTTTCGCGTGATGCGGTGCCGTTGCCGATGCTAATGAGATCCACCGCATGCTTCTTGGCCAGCATGCCCAATGCCCGCAGCGTGCCATTCCAATCGTTGCGGGGAACGTGCGGATACACGGTGGCGGTCTCCAACAGCTTTCCGGTGTGATCCACGACCGCGACCTTCACGCCGGTGCGCAGTCCCGGATCTAGTCCCATGGTGACGCGCGGACCCGCGGGGGCGGCCAGCAGTAAATCGTGCAGATTGTGCGAGAAGACGCGGATGGCCTCTTCCTCGCCGCGCTCGCGCAGCTCGGTCAACAAATCGGTTTCCAATTGCCACGCCAACTTCACTGACCAGGTCCAATGCACGGTTTGCAGCAGCCAAGCATCGGCAGCTTGGCTGCGGTCGGCAATGCTGAAGCGTGCGGCGATTTTCAATTCGGCGGAATTGAAAGGAGCGGGACCGCCCGCCTCGGCCGCGGCAATGTCCTCAGGCAGCTTCAGCGCCACCTTGAGCATGTCTTCCTTGCGGCCACGAAATAGCGCGAGAGCCCGGTGCGGCGGCACGGTCTTCAGGGCCTCTTGATAGGCGAAATAGTCGCGGAACTTCGCTCCCGCCTCCTCCTTACCCTCGGCCACGGTAGACATGAGGATACCGTTGGCCTGCATGTGCGCACGAAGGTTCGCCAGCAGCTCGGCGTCCTCGGCGAATTGCTCCATGAGAATCTGACGGGCGCCTTCGAGCGCCGCCTTCACGTCAGGCACGCCGGGATTATCGCCTTGCTCGGTTTTGAAGGCAGGCTTCAAGAACTTGGCGGCTTCCACCTCCGGCGCCAACGCATGGTCGGCCAACAACGCCGCGGCCAACACATCGAGGCCCGCCTCACGGGCAATCTGTGCCTTGGTGCGACGCTTCACCTTGTAGGGCAGATACAAATCTTCGAGACGCTGCTTGGTCTCCGCCGCATCGATCGAGGCGCGCAACGCCGGGGTCATCTTTCCCTGCTCTTCGATGCTCGCGAGGATGGCGGCGCGACGCTCTTCCATTTCGCGCAAATAAATCAAGCGCTCCTGCAAATTACGTAGTTGCGTGTCATCGAGTCCGCCCGTGGCTTCTTTGCGATACCGCGAGATGAACGGCACGGTTGCGCCTTCGTCCAGCAAGGTGACCGCCGCGACCACTTGATGCACGGTGGCCGACAGTTCTTGAGCGATGCGACTTTCGATTGTGGCGGGCATTGATTTACTGGGTGACTGAACAAGGGTGCGCACTATGCATAATCACGGGCCGCGGGACAAGCGCACGGATGAGTTCACTGTCCGCATCACTGTCCGCGGACGCGTACGCGGACAACAGGGCCCCAACCCCTACTGCAACATTCCCCGTAAAAACCGCCACTTAGCCGCGCTCAATGGTTGGCACGGGCTTTGCAAAATACCCAATAGGCCGCGGCGCAGAGCGAAAAATAGTTCCTCCGCGCAGGTGCCTCGGATTTTTACGGTTCTTAGCAAATATCACTTTAGGAGAGTCACATGAACATCAAGACCACACACCGCAACTCGCGCAAATTTCAATTGACGTTGGGAATGATTGGAGGGTGCCTTCTCGGTGCCGCGATGACCCAAACCGCCGCTGCCGCCCCGATAGATGACGTGCCCGCAATCGTCGTGAAATACGACGCCGTGAGCCTCACCACCGAACCCGGCCTCCAAGCGCTGTATCGCCGCCTGGAAGCCGCCGCGCGCAGCGTTTGCCCGGCCGAGTCCAACCGGGACCTAACCAGCGCCACCGTCGCCAAGCAATGCCGCGAGGCAGCAGTCGACCGTGCGGTGCGGCAAATCAACAATCCCCGTCTTGCCGAGATGCGGGTGGTTGGTGCGAAGCGCGGTTAATCGAAAATATCCGGTGGCTCGAGGTGGTAGCTGTCGATACGTCCCACTTTGTTGGCGGCCGACTGCACCTCTGGCCGGGCAAGCACCGCCTGCCACCGGGCATCTAATTCCATACGACGTGGGGTCGCCGGTGGCTCCACGTAAGTTTGGATGGTTTCAAGCGTATCCAGTCGGTCGCGGGGATCATGCAGCCGCGTCACTAACAATTCGGCTGCCTTGTCCAGTTGATTCACGAGCACCAACGCGGATTCGTACGTGCTGAGCGAATCGCTCCGATGCGCGGAAAGATATTGCAGGGAACGCGCCACTTGTTTCGCATCGCCTAATTGGGTTGCCGCATCCAGTCTCACCAGCTCAACTTGCATTCCGCCAAAGGCATTCGGATCGGCGGCAATTTGCTCCAACGCCGATAGCGCCTCTTTGGGACGGCCTAAATCGCAGTACAACGACGCAAGATCCAAAGGCTGGCCGGCATCCGCGCCGATGAGCTTACTGGAGTTGGTCAGCACCTCCACCGCCTCGTCCCACTCGCCGAAACGTTCGAGCGCCGCCGCGCGATCGCTCAGTATCCATTGATACTGCTCATCGTAGTCTTGGTACAGCTTGTCCGGGTAATTGGTCGATGTCGCCTCCAACACAATGGCATCCGCGGCGGCGAGCATGGCGCCATAGTGCAGCTGATTGCCCAGAGCCTCGATCGTGTGCGACTGCAACTCGAGCGATTTCGGCGTGGCGTCGGCCATCGCCTGCAGGCCGCGCAACTCGCGTTCGGCGGCGGCGGAGATATCAAATTGGGACCGAGCCGCCGCGGCCACCGGATCGAAGCGGCGGTCGGCTCGCATGGCGATCAACACATACGTGTCGGTCACATGCCCCGACACCTCGACAGCGTCGGTCAACTTGCCCTTGTCGAGTAACAGTAACGCCAAATCGCGCCAGGCCGTACTCGGCTCGATGCCCCATTTGAGTTTCCAATGCGCGTCGTACAAGGCCTGCAACAGCGGCAGCAGCTTATCGCCCGAGAGTTGGTGCGACTCCGCGAGAAACTGCAGGGTGAAATGGTCGTCCAGTTCACCGATTTGTTCTGGCCATCGCTGTACCAGTGCGGTCAGAGCCGCCGCGGTGTCGTCCTGACGTCGCAGCTTCGCCGCGGTGTTCACCAGGTTTTCCAGAACCCGGCGCTGGTCGTCGACGGACAGGGTCGTGAAGTCCTTCGATGCGGCGATAGACCGCAGGGTCGTTTCGGCATGCGTGAAATTTTGCGCAGCCATCATCTTTTTTGCGTCGGCCAACTGCTGGAGTATGGAGGGGTTCTCCGCGGCTTCGGCAGTGACCAAGAACGCGGCCAAGGCGGCGATTACGAGACAGGGCTTTAACAAATTGGAATCCTTGAGAGGCCGAGGGACTGCATTTTCGGCAAGGGGGTGAAATGGTAGCCTACTCCATGCTCGAAGCAACCCCACAATCGACCGAACCGCCCGCGTCCCCACTCAGTGGGACACTCACCTTCACCATGGCGATCGCCACCGGATTGGCGGTTGCCAACATTTATTACAATCAGCCGATGCTGGGTGTGATAGAGCACACCTT
>Ga0302310_10001061_pt1 | contig 23889 bp, 29 predicted proteins | sample III_Palsa_N1_2_FD_200451 | JGI IMG/M metagenome (GOLD analysis project Ga0302310, IMG submission 200451) | Peat permafrost microbial communities from Stordalen Mire near Abisko, Sweden - III_Palsa_N1_2 | ecosystem: Environmental > Terrestrial > Soil > Palsa > Peat permafrost | place: Sweden...
AGAATGGCGTGCAGCAGGTCGTCGATCTTGCGGCCATCGAGTTGCGCATCCGCGGACAAGGCGACTCGGTGACGTAGCGCTGCGGTCGCTACCTGCTTGACGTCGTCGGGCAGCACGAAGGAGCGCGCCGACATCAGCGCGACCGCTTTGGCCGCGCGCACGAGCGCAATGGGACCGCGGGAGCCGGCGCCCATGGCGAGGCCCGGCCAATCGCGAGTTGCTCGGACGATGCGGACGGCGTAATCGATCACGGCGGCGTCGACCCGTTGACGCGCCGTGAGCTGTTGCAGAGCCAGCACCGCGCGCTCGTTCAACACGGGGGTGACGCCGCCCAGAGGCATCTGGTCCCCATTCTGATCCGTGGTGACGCGCGCGACCACGTCGACCTCTTCACTGAGCGACGGATAGGTCATGTCGATTTTCAGTAGAAACCGATCCAATTGCGCTTCGGGAAGCGGGTACGTGCCCTCGGCTTCGAGCGGATTCTGGGTGGCCAAGACGATGAAGGGGCGAGGCAGCGGCAAGGTTTCGCCTTCCAGCGTGACCTGATATTCCTGCATGACTTCGAGCAGCGCGCTTTGAGTTTTGGCAGGGGCGCGATTGATTTCGTCCGCCAGCAGCACGTTGGTGAACACCGGGCCTTTGACCACCCGCAATTCATGGGTGGCCGTGTCCAGGATGGCGTGCCCGGTGATGTCGGAGGGCATGAGGTCGGGGGTGAACTGAATGCGCCCCACCTTCAGCGACATGGCCTGCGCGAGGGCGCGGACCAGCAGCGTTTTGCCGAGACCGGGCACACCCTCGATGAGTACATGACCGGAGACCAGCAGCGCGAGTATGGTCTGATCGACGGTGGCGCTTTGACCCACCAAGGCGTTGCCGATCTGGGCGCGCAGCTTCGTGAGCAATTCGCCGGCGCGAACGATGGAATTCGATTCTTCAGTCATACACGGTACCTTGTAACCCGTTAAACGTTGATCAATGCGCGACGGGCCCGTTCCAGCAGGCCGATCGAGGCGCGTTGTACTTTGGCTTCCCCGGCGGCGTCCTCAGTCATCGCGGAATTCAGCGTGGTCGCATCGACGCCCGCTGTCTTGCCGATGGCCTCGGCGCGGCGCCGCGGGCTGAGCGAGCCATAGCCGGGGATGCGCTGCTCGGCGCTTCTCTCGAGCGCTCGCAGCACTGCTTTGCGAAGAGATTTTAAGTTACCGGTGCGCCAGGCGAATCTTGCGTTGGCGCGTAGTTGTTCCGCCAAGGACCGGCGCGCATCCACCGGCACCGGCAGCGGTGGTCCAAAGCGCGGTAGGTGGCGTGCGATCAGTAACAGCGCCGCGAGCCCGAAGCAGACGACCGCCGGTGCGGCGAGGCGCCATATCATGGCGAGGAGCGGCTCTGCACCCAAGGCATTGAAAATCAGCAGCCGTTCTCCCTTCTTGAGGAGCGAGCCCTCGATGACGGCAAGCGCATTGTCATTGCGAAGGAGCGTCAAGGGATCCGCGAGAAATTGCGAGTCGATGACCGTCAAGCTGCCGCGGCCGATGCCGACGCGGAGCATTTGGATACCTCGACCGTTCGACAGCGCCCAGGAGGGAACTTGCTTGCTGGCGAAGCTGAACTCGGTTCGTGTTGCGCAAATGGACCGAGTGTCGAAGGTGTCGAGCCCGTCGACCTGCACCGTCATGGGCTCGCACTCGACGTCGCCCATCTCGACGCCGCGGGAGGCGGCGCGCGGCGGCGTGCGTCCCGGTTTCGGAGCGGCGGGTGGTTGCACGTCCTTTTTCTCGTCACGCAGCGCTCGAGTGATGCCGCTCCAGGTTTGCAGCGCGGGAGAGGAACGGAGCATGTACGTCGTCACGACCATGCGGCCGCCACCCAGCACCCACTGTTCCACCGACGAGATGTTTCCGTGCGCGACATCCCAGCCGCTCTCGTTGACCAGCAGCACGCCACTCACTTCTGGGGGTGGGCGCAGGATGGTCATCTCTTCGGCTCGTATCCCGAGACTGCGCAACAGGTGCTCGAGGGTGTAGTACGGGTTGGTTGCGGCCTCGCCCTGTGGCGGGGTCGGTTCGGTCACGTCGGCCCAGTAGGTGTTGAAGGCGATCCAGCACCCGATCGCGATGATAACGGCGAGAATCGCTGCCGTCGTGAGGCGGTCGCGGGTCATGCCGGGGTCCCGAGAGTCGCGGCGAATTGGGAACTGAGAGCGGCCACCGGGGCGATTGGAATCGGCTGGCCCGCATAGACCGCTGCCTGCCATAAGCCGACGAGTTCCCGAAAGTAGTCGGCGCGCGTTACATCCAGGCCCGCGACCACCACTCGCAGCGCTTCCCCCTCGGTGTGGGATTCCTGGATGGACACCCCGAAGCCATGCACGGCTCGCGACAATGCGCCCCGGTACAGCAACGACAGTGCTTCCCGCACCCTTCCGGCGTTGAGAAGTTCGAGCGCCGTGGCGCCTACGTCCTCAGGCAGGGAATCGGGTCTTATATCCAACTCTCCGACGTGGGATACCGGTCGGGGTCGGGCAGTCTTGGTGTCGGGCGAGCGCGCTCTGAGGAACCTAAACGACCACACGATCGCGATGGCGGCGACGATGGCGCCTGCAATCCAAATTACCAGGCTGCCGGCTCGGCTGAGGTAATAAAACAAACCCACGAGCCATCTGGGCGTATCGGCCGGCGGCGGTGACTTGCTGTCCACCCAACGCAGCGTGCGTGTGTGGCGTTCGTGCCCGAGATTCGGATCGAGCCGCAGTTTGGCGACCGCCGCCTGGATTTCTTCACGGCTCGGCGCGACGGCGGCGGCTGCGGGTTCGGACGATGCTGCTCGAAGCATCCCGCAACCGACCAGCAGCATGGCGGCGGCCAGCTTAAGCGGCGAACGCACGGCGAAATTCCTGTTCGATATCCCATGCCTCGAGCGCCACCCGTCGATTGAGGTACATGCCGAATCCGGCAGCCACGTAGAACGGCTCGACAAAGCAGATCGCCGCGGCATAGGACACCGTGGTCATGACGACTTGATGGCCGGTGGGATTGCGAAGGAAGGTGAGCCAATTGAATGAGCCGTTGTGCGGCGCGAGCCATACCTGCAAAGACAGGGCACTGGCAAAGAGCGCGAGATCCGCGACCGCGAACACCAGGGTCATCATGCGAGCGGCGCCGCGATAGGGCAGCGCGAGTTGTCGCACACGAGCGGCGCGCTCCGCACCCACCAACCCTTCCAGCTGGACTATGGGTTGAGTGAAGGCGCGTGAAGCGCTCAGGCGACGCAGCGTCAGGGTCGTGGCGAGTTGTGACCACCACACGTCGCGGCGCGCCGCCCAAAGATCCGAGAAGGTGGTCGACTCATTGAACAACGCGCGCGACAGCGCAAACAAGATCGTGCGGTCGAGCCAGGGCTTGGACATCCAAATGAGCAGCGCCGGCAGCCAGGCAGCGATGCCGGCGGTCGTGCAACAGAGTAGGAGCAGCGGCAGCGCGATGCAAAGATAAGGCGGAAACACAGACGATAACCGCGACTGGACGAGACGTACCCCCAGGTCTGCCCCTTCCCACATGGAACGAGGGCGTAACACCAACACCATATTTTCAACCTGCACGAGGGCGCCGGACAAAGAACAAGATGACCAACGCCCAGCAAGCGGCGGCGCAGAGGTATTTGGCGGGAGGTTCGATCCATGCTGCCGAGGACCAGAACGCCTCGATGGCGGCTGCGATGACCAGCATGACGGCGGAGCCGAAGACGATGACGCTGGTCTCGCGCGCCGCCAGTTGCAACGAGGCGACCCGCGTCGAGCGGCCCGGCAGCAGCACGGAACGGCCGATGCGCAGCCCGGCGGCGCCGCACAGGACGATGGCGGTCAGTTCGAAGGCCGAGTGAGTTGCGATGAACGGATAGAAGGCGCCGCCGAACCCCAGCACCGTGATGTATCCCGCGAGCGCTCCGGCGAACACGCCGTTGTACGCCAGAAAAAGCAAACTACCGAGGCCGAATAGAATCCCGGTCACATAACACTGAAAGGCGATTCCAATGTTGTTCATGATGTAGAAGCCGAACATTTGCCAATTGTCACCGGCGTCCCGGGTGCGGCCAATCGCACGCGCGGACGGGCCGTACATTTGCGCGAATGAACTGGCCGTTTTAGTGTCGACCATGGACAGGACCAATTCGGGGCGGGCGTACGTGGCTACGCCCAAGGCCAGCGCGGGCACCATCAGAATGAGGGCGGCGCTAATGACATAGCGCCAATGGGCGCGCACCAAATCCGGGAAACGACTGAGGAGCACATGCCCGATGCGATGCAGGCCGAAATCGCTCTGGCGATAGACGATTTGATGGCCGCGTGCCGTGAGAATCGATAAGCGCTCGATTAGGTGTGTGGGAAATCCCCGGGCCTGGGCCAAGGCCAAATGTTCGCAGGTGGTGCGGTACAGAGTGAGGAAGCGCTCGGGGTTCAACTGCGTCTCTTCTTTTTTGGCGAGCAATCCCTCGAACTCGCTCCAGAGCGTGCCATTCGCGGTTTCGAATTGCAGCGGAGTCATGAGCGTTGACCGTGCAGCCAACGCGCGATGCCGACCAGACGCGCGGTCATGGATGTCTCGGGCCCCCCGCCCGGTGCTGCCGTGAAGCCGAGGACGGCGATCTCTTCGGCGCGCTCCGGCGTCATTCGGGCAACACGCCAGGCAAACCCCGTAATCGCGGTTTGTTGGCGGTGCGAGAGCAGTACCGAGGGCTGGGTTGCGCCGCCGGCAGGGAACGAGCCCGCCCCTGGAGGCTCACGTCGATAGGCCACCACTGTGCCGCCCGCCAAATCCCCGAGACGACGGGCATCCGGCCGCAACAGCATGCAGATGATTCCGCCTGCGTACATCAGGGGCAGGAAATCGGCGGCGCGCAGCAGATTCCGAATCAAGCACCCGGCCGGTGTAATGGGCAGGCCGTTGGCCATGAGCACTTGCAGGCCCATGATGCGCTTGCCTGGGGTCGCCGCGGCGGGCAGCAGCTCGAACACCATGGAGTACAGCCAGTTGACCGCGAACACGACAATCAGCAGCATGCCGATGCCGAACTTGCCTCCCCTTGCCAAGGTCGTGCCGCACACCAAGACGATACCCGCGCGAACCAAAGCATCGATCAGGAAGGCAGTCGCCCGCACGGCGAAACCGGCGGGATACACCGAAATGGCGATACCCTCGGGAGTTTCCGCCGTGATGAGTGTGTCAATCGACGAATTCAAGCCTTAACGACGATCGTGTCGGCGATGTAGTCGTGAATACAGCGTTGCGGCTTACCGAAAATGAACAGGATGTCGACCAACACATAGAGCGTTCCCAAGGCGGGGACGAGTGACAGCAGCGTGGTGACGAAGTAGCGCAGCCAGAAAATGCGCGCGAGTGTCGCGGGCGAACCATCCGCGCGGACGATTTTGATGCCCAGGCATTTCTTGCCGATGGTTTGGCCATTCCGATGGACCAACACGGCGGTGACCACAATCAGGCAGAGTACAATCAGCGCGCCGATGTAGAACGCAGTCCCGGTTCCCGCCAAGGTGGCCCAAACGCCGATGATGCCTATATTAGGACGGCCGCCCGCTTTTGCGCCGCTAATGAGCGTGGGCCAGGCCATTAGGTAGGCGGGTATGAACGGGACGGTCCAACACAGGCCGTCAATGAATTTGGCGCCGAATCGCGAGCCTCGAGTGGCCCTTTCGACGTCATCGTTCTCTGCCACGTCTGCGACGGCACTCTTCGGGGGTGCGTACAGGTTATTCGTCGGCGTTACCATGTGTGCTCCTTGCTACAGGCTTCGGTGCCATCATAGCGCGACTTCCCGATCAGAGCCTAGGGCGCAAATGGCACGCAGCTCTCAAAATGACCAGGGCAAAAGGAATTAACGCCGGGAAGTCGGGTACGCGTCGATTTCATTCAGCATCTCAGGGCCGCCAAGCGCCTGCATCTGTTCCAGAATCCATTCGCGGCGTCGCTGTACATAAGGCGAGGGCTGGGACGCCGAATAATGTTCCGGGCTGGGAAGCACGGCGGCCAGTACGGCGGCGTCGCTGCGAGTCAGGTGCGAGGCGGCCTTATGAAAGAAGTGTTGGGCCGCGGCTTCCGCGCCGTAGATGCCAAACCCAAATTCGGCGATATTGAGATAGATTTCCAGAATCCGGCGTTTGGGCCAGCAGGTTTCGATGAGAACGGTGTAGTAGGCCTCGAGCCCTTTGCGAAAGTAGCCGCCGCCCGACCACAAGAACAAATTTTTCGACACCTGTTGACTGATGGTGCTCGCGCCGTGCTGCCGGTGACGGTGCTGGTTCATGGCGTAGGCCTTTTCGATGGCCTCGACATCGAAACCCCAGTGTTCCGGAAATTTCTGATCCTCGGAGGCGACCACGGCCAACGGCAGATTGGGGGAGATGTGCTGCAAATCCACCCAACTGTGACGGGACTCATAGCTCGAGTCGCGATGAATCCACGCATCGATCTGCGACTCGGCCATGAAGGCGCTGAAGGGCGGGTTGACCCACCGGTACAGCAGCACCGGCCCCACGGACATTACAACGCAAATCAGCACCAGCCAGAGCACCGCACGGGCGATCCGGCCGAGCCAAGATGTGCCGCCCGCCATTGGCGGCTACTTATCGGCCTTGCGCACCGCCGTCATGATGACGGGTTCCACCGGGACATCGTCGAAGCCACGCTTGCGGCCGGTTTCCACTGCCGCGATCTTGTCGATCACGTCCATGCCCTTGGTGACCTTCGCAAAGACGGCATAGCCGAAGTTGCCGCGGGTGTGATCGAGGAAGTCGTTGTCCTTCAAATTGACGAAGAACTGCGAGGTCGCGCTGTTGATGTCGTTGGTGCGCGCCATGGAGAGCGTGCCGCGCTCGTTCTTCAAGCCGTTGTCGGCTTCGTTCTTGATGGTGTCATTGGTCTTTTTCTGCATCATGTCTTCTGTGAAGCCGCCGCCTTGAATGACGAAGCCAGGAACGATGCGATGAAAGATGGTGCCGTTGAAGAATTCTTCATCGATGTATTTCTTGAAGTTGGCCACCGAAATCGGCGCCTCTTTCTCGAAGAACTCGATGGTGAAGTTGCCCAGCGTGGTTTCGAAAAGAATCATTGATAAGTGTCCCTTGTGTGATGAACGGTACCGAGAGTGACTCGGGGCTTGCCGGAATAATCGACGTGCGAAGTGATGCCCTCGAAGCCCTGACGGTGCAGCAGGGCGGCCATCTCGACATCTTGAGTGTGGCCATGCTCGAGAAGTAGCCAGCCGCCCCGATTCAAATGCCGGGCCGCGTTGCCGACGATGGCCTGCAGGGCGTCCAGACCGGCCGGACCCGAGGCGAGCGCGAGCGCAGGTTCGTGGGTCAGCAGCTCGAGAGCGGGATCGTTGCCGGCGATGTAAGGCGGATTCGACACGATGAGATCCGCGGTCACCCCGGGCACGGCGTCGAACCATGAACCTGCGCGAAACTCGACGCGCGACAGTCCCAGTCGCACGGCATTCGACGAGGCAACGGCGAGGGCCCGGGCAGAGAGGTCAACCGCGATGATCCGGGCGAGAGGCCGTTCCGTCGCGATGGCCAGTGCAATGGCGCCGCTGCCGGTACCGAGGTCCAAGACCGTACGCGGTTGATCCTGAGGCAAGCGCTGCAGCGCGAGTTCCACCAGCAGTTCGGTCTCGGGGCGAGGCACCAACACGTCGGGCGTGACGTGAAGATCCAGGGACCAGAATTCGCGGCTGCCGGTGAGATAGGCGATGGGCACGCGCGCGGCGCGCTGCGCAATCAGGTCGTCATACCGGGCCAGATCGTCGGCGTTCACGGCATCGGCGCCATGGACGATCAGGGCGGAGCGAGATAGCCGCAGCACATGGCAGAGGAGCAGCTCCGCATCCAGGCGCACGGATTCACTGCGGCTCGCGAGCGCGCGGGCCCCCTGCTGCAAGCAGTCGGCGATCGTAGGCGTCGAAGCGAGGGCGGTGGCGGGACTCATGGCGATCTATTCGACTTGGCTGGCCAGCTCTTCGGCCTGGTGTTCTTGGTTCAGCGCGGCGATGAGTTCGTCCAGCTTGCCGTTCATGACGTCGTCGAGCTTGTAGAGCGTCAGGTTGATGCGGTGATCGGTGACTCGGCCCTGCGGAAAGTTGTAAGTGCGGATGCGCTCGGAGCGATCGCCGGAGCCTACCTGGAGCTTGCGCGACTGGGCCTGTTGAGACGCCTGCTTTTCGCGCTCGCTGGACAGCAAGCGCGCTCGCAGCAGCGACATGGCGCGCGAGCGATTCTTGTGCTGGGAGCGTTCGTCCTGGCACTCGACCACGATGCCGGTGGGTATATGAGTGATGCGAATCGCGGAGTCGGTCTTGTTGACGTGCTGGCCGCCGGCGCCTGACGAGCGATAGGTGTCCACCCGCAGGTCCGCGGGGTTCAACTCGATTTCCTCGACTTCCGCGAGCTCCGGCAGAATGGCTACCGTGCAGGCGGAGGTATGAATGCGGCCCTGAGCTTCAGTTGCCGGCACGCGCTGCACTCGATGCGTGCCAGATTCGAACTTCAGCAGCGAGAAGGCGCCGTGTCCGATGACGCGGCTGATGATTTCCTTGTAGCCGCCGTGCTCGCCCGGACTTTCGCTCAAGACTTCCACAGACCAGCGTTTGCCTTCGGCGTAGCGGGCGTACATGCGAAACAAGTCCCCAGCGAAAATGGCTGCCTCGTCGCCGCCGGTACCGGCTCGAACTTCGAGAAATATGTTGCTGTCGTCGTGCGGATCCTTGGGGATCAGCAGGCGCTGCAACTCCAATTCCTCGGCGCCGGCGCGCGCGGTAAGTTCAACCAGCTCCTCGTCCATGGCGAGTTCAACGGCGGTGGCCATATCGCCTTCCAGGGCAATAAAGCCGCGATAGCGGTCGATGAGCGGGTTGAGCCGGGAGTATTCGATGTTCAATTCGCGGAATTCGTTCTGCCGCGAAATGACGCCGGGGTCGGAAATGAGGCGGCTGATTTCCTCGAATCTTTCGTTGAGTCTCTCGAGTTTGCGCCGGATGGAGTCTTTCATGGCGGCGGATTATAGCGACCCTGGCAGTTATTGCCGGTCGCGTTCGTCGGAGCCGGTATCGCCGGGGGTGTCATGGTCCGAGTCGGCGGCCTCGGATGCCTGCCTCAAGGCTTGAATCGGCGCATGCAACAGTCGCTTGGTCAGGGTATTGGCCAGGTATTCCAGCGCCTCATCGGGGGATTTGCCGGCCCCGAGCATGCGCTGGGCCGCGTCCAGGGTTTGCTGCCGAATGGCGTCCGCCTGCTGGCGCAGTGCGCGAATGGCGGGTCCGGCCTCCTTGGCGCGTATTTCGCCTAAAAACCGGGCCACTTCCTCGCCAATGAGGAGTCGGGCGCCGCCCGCCGCGACCTCACGCTGCTGGCGATGCTGTTCCACCACTTGTTGCAGGTCGTCGATGGAAAATAAGTAAATATCTTCGAGTTCCGCAACTTCCGGCTCTATGTCCCGGGGAACCGCCAAATCGACCATGAAAATCGGCCGGCGGCGGCGCGTGCGCAAGGCCGCGGCTGCGACGGCTTTGGTAATGAGGGCTGAGGGGCTTGCCGTACAGCTGATCACAATGTCCGCTTCCGCCAGCTCCTGATCCAGGTTCTGCAGGTCGACGGCGTAACATTTTAATTCATCCGCCAGCACCTGGGCCCGCGCGAGGGTGCGATTGGCGATGACCATGCGCTTGACCCCGGCGGCCGCGAAATGCCGTGCCGTCAGGGCAATCATGTCGCCAGCGCCGATCATGAGGGCGTTGTGAGCACTCAAGTCCGAATAGACGCGGCGGGCGAGGCTCACCGTCGCCGAGGCCAGCGACACGCTGTTCGCGCCAATGAGGGTCTCGGAGCGAATACGCTTGGCGGTGGCAAAGGCGGCTTGAAAGAGCTTATTCAGGTGCGGGCCGGTGCTGCCGGACTCCTGAGCGACGCGATAGGCGTCCTTCAGCTGCCCTAAAATCTGCGTCTCGCCCAGCACCATGGAGTCGAGGCCGGAGGCCACGTTGAAGGCGTGTTCCACCGCCTGTTGCTCCTGATGCACGTACAGGTTCGAGGCCAGATCCAGACTGACATCGTGATGCCGCACCAGCCACTCGGATAGTTCGTTGCCGCTGGCGGAACCGGCCCAGTAGACCTCGGTGCGATTACAGGTGGACAGGATCAGGACTTCGGCGACCCCCTGCTCCTGGCGCAGGGCCCGCAAGGCGGCCACCAATCGGTCCTCCGTGAACGCGACTTTCTCGCGCAGAGAGACGGGTGCCGTCCGGTGATTTAGTCCAAGAATATTGACTGCCATTGCCGCGTTTTTCGTCCGTAACCCTCGGATTCTCGTGGAATCCGCGGCAGCATGATACTCATTTCGCTATAGTGCGGCCGTGTTCTCGATTTCACTCTCATTCAGGGCGTTTGCAGGGCTCGGCTTCATCGCCTGTACGGCCTGCGCCGGCGTTGCGCCACGGCCGGAAACACCCAAGGCGCCCCTGACATTTTACACCGTCACGGCGGAGATCGCCCTGGAGCGGCACGAGGTCCGCGTTGCGGCCCTGGAGTACGCCGCGGCCGCCGAGAACAATAGCGACGCGGGCTTATTGCGCCGGGCCACGGAAGTCACGGCCGACTGTCTACAGCCTGCCCTCACCGCTGTCGTGGCGGCCCGCTGGATCGCCGTCGATCCCGCCGCGCTGGATGCGCATCGCGCGGCGGCGCGGGCCGCGCTGGAATTACACCGAATCGACCGGTCGGCGGCCGAGTACCGCATCGTGCTGGCCTCTTCGCCGCAGGGTACGGAGGCCGAATTCGCCGCGCTCGAGACGGAACTCACGATGGCCGCCAACGTTTACGGCGCGCGCCAGGTGGCGGACCGGCTGGTCGAGTATTTCCCGGGATCTGCCGCGGCGCTGCGCATGCAGGCTTTCGTGGAGTTACGCGCCGACGATCCGGCGGCCGCGGTGCGCACCTTCAACGCTGCGCTCGCCACACCCGGAGTGGTGTCCGAGCAGTCCGCGCATCGTGAGCTCACCGAAGGCTTGTGGCGAGCGCGGATCATGGCCGGCGATGTGGACGAGCCACTGGAGGAAGCGAAGTCCCTGGTGGCGGACGACGACACGCCGCAGAATCGCCTGGAATACGCGCTCGTGCTCATGGCGGCGCAGAAGAACTCGGCCGCCCGCGCTCAGTTGGCTGAGTTGGTGTTGAAACCCGACGCCAAACCCTTCGCGCTGCGCATGTTGGGGCTCATGGATTTCGAGGACGGCAAACTGGATGACGCTTCCGCGCGCTTCGCCGAGTTGGTCACGACGGGGAAGTATTTGGACGATGCGCTGTTCTACTTGGGCTTGATTGCCGAACGGCACGCGGACGAGGAGCGTGCACTACGGCTGTATGCCCAGGTGCAAAACGGGGACAACGTCATTTCCGCGCTGTTACATGCGGCCACAATCTTGAGGGCGCATGGCGCCGCGCCGGCCGCGGATGAACTGCTGGACCAATTGGAAATCGACGAGCCGCAACGGGCGCCGGAAATTCTCGTGGCGCGGGCCCGCATCTATGCCGACTCCGGTGATTTGCCAGGAGCCATGGGAGTGCTCGTCGGAGCCGAGGATCAGTATCCGGACAATGTGGACTTGCACTATGCGCGGGCCACCATCGCCGAGGAACAGGGGCAGGTGGCGGCGGCTCTGCGAGAATTAAAGGGCGTGGTCGCACTGCGCCCCGCCGATCCGGCGGCTCTCAATGCCTATGGGTACACGCTTGCCGATCACAGTGAACATTTGGGAGAGGCACGCAAACTCATCGAAGAGGCCCATGCTGCGGCACCTAAAAATACGGCCATTCTGGATAGTCTGGGGTGGGTGCTGTATCGGCAGGGTCATGGCGAGGAGGCTTTGCCGTATTTGAACGAGGCGTTCGCGGAGGATCGCGGCGGCGACGTCGGCGCCCATCTCGGTGAGGTGCTGTGGCAGCTCGGTCGCAAGGACGAAGCCGAACGGGTGTGGACCGACGCGGGCCGCAGCGATACGGACACCACGCTGTTGAAGGCGACGCGGCAGCGCTTGCACGTCGCCAACTGAACCCGATGCGCATCCTTTTTTCGCTACTCTGCTGCGTTGCGCTTTGCGCCTGCGTAACCTCCAAACCGCCTACCGGCAACGGCGCGCAGCTGCCTTGGGATCAGCGCGTTACGGAACTGCAGCAGCATGCCGGCACCTGGCAGTTGGATGGCCGGGCGGCGGTGGCGGTGGGCACTCAAGGGTGGCAGGCCAGTCTCAATTGGCGGCAGCGTCCGGGGAGCACGGAGGTACACCTCGCGGGCCCGTTGGGGATCGGCGCGGTGGTGCTGAAAAAGACGGCCGACGGGCTGTCGTTGAATGGTTCGCCACCGAGCGAGGCCATGATTAATCAACTGCAGGACAAGCTGGGATTCGATTTGCCCCTGGATAACCTGCGGTATTGGCTGGTCGGAGTCCCGAATCCCGCAGGGGCCAGCGAGTTCAAGCTCAACGATCAGGACCGTATACCGCAGCTCACCCAGGACGGCTGGACGGTGGCTTACGATCACTACATGCCCGTCGGCAGCGACGTCTTGCCCTCGAGGTTGGTCCTCAGCCGGGAGGGTGTGCGCGTCCGGATTGCCGTGGATCATTGGGAGGAGCCCAGGTGATGAAGTCCAGCGGGACAAGGAAGACCTTGTTGCGCGGGGAGCCGGCGTGGCCGGCACCTGCCAAGCTCAATTTATTTTTACATATCGTGGGGCGACGGCCGAATGGCTATCACGAGCTGCAAACCTGCTTTCAGTTCGTCGATCTGACCGATGACATTTACCTCCGGGTCCGGTCGGATGGTCAGATCAAGCGGCTGCGCGGTGCGCCGGGTGTTGCCGAGGACTCAGACCTGTGCGTGCGGGCTGCGCGCGCACTGCAGGCGGCAACCGGCAGCACGTTGGGTGCGGACATCGACGTGGATAAGCGCATTCCCATGGGCGCGGGTCTTGGCGGCGGGAGTTCCGATGCGGCGACCTGCCTCGTCGCCTTGAATCGGCTGTGGGGCGTCGATTGGCCGCTGTCGCGATTGGCGGCTCTGGGGCTCGCTTTGGGGGCCGATGTGCCGGTCTTCGTCCACGGGAGGGCCGCTTGGGCGGAAGGAGTGGGGGAGATCCTGACGCCTTTGGTGTCGCCTCAGGCACCTTTGGAACCTAACTACTTGATTATCAAGCCGAATGTATTTGTGAGCACGGCTGAGGTTTTCCAGGACCCTGAATTGACAAGAAATTCTCCGCCCATCACAATTCACGGTTTCCTGGCTTCCGGTGGTAGGAACGATTGCCTGGGCGTGGTGCGACGTCGATATCCCGAGGTCGCGCAGGCGCTGGATTGGCTGTCGACCTTTGGGAATGCCGATGGCGGCCCCGCGCGACTAACGGGTACGGGTGCGTGCGTTTTTGTCGCGCTCGAATCGCGGGAGCGCGGCCAGGAGATCATGGGCCAGCTACCGCCGGGGTCAGAGGCGTACTTGGTGCGCGGGTTGAATGAATCGCCCTTGCTCGAAAGATTAGCGGCGGGCTAAAGGTCGCTGATTGTTGATTTCCTAGTTGGGGTGTCGCCAAGCGGTAAGGCAGCGGGTTTTGATCCCGCCATACGGAGGTTCGAATCCTTCCACCCCAGCCAAATTGATTCGGCGCGAGAAACAGGTCGGCCGGAAATTGGTGTTTGATGACGGTATGGGAACGGAAGGATAACGCCCGAAGGGCGGCCCCGAAGGGGTGAGGCGGGGCCGCCTAGGCGCGAAGCGCCGAATAATCCTTCCACCCAAGCACAAGATTGTATTTCGGATCATTCGTCTGAATTGGCTACTGGTTATTTATGGCGCGAAGCAACGAGTTCGATTCGTCATCCATCTCGGTGTTCACGGGAAACGCACATCCCACACTGGCCCGAGACATCACGAATCACCTGCACATGCCATTGGGCCGGGCGCATGTCTCGAGATTCAGCGATGGTGAAGTCAATGCCGAGTTGATGGAAAACGTACGCGGCCGCGATGTGTTCATCGTGCAGCCCACGTGTCCTCCGGCGAACGACAATTTGATGGAATTATTGATGATGACGGATGCGTGCAAGCGTGCCTCCGCCAAGCGAGTCACCGCCGTCGTACCGTATTTCGGCTACGCCCGTCAGGATCGTCGGCCGCGCGCCATGCGCGTAGCCATTGCCGCCAAGTTGGTGGCGAACATGATTACGACGGCCGGTGTCGATCGTTTGCTGACAGTGGACTTGCACGCGGACCAGATTCAGGGCTTTTTCGACATACCGGTGGACAATGTGTACGCCTCGCCGGTGCTGTTGGGCGATGCGTGGAAGCAGAAAGATGCGCAGATGATCGTGGTGTCTCCCGACGTCGGCGGCGTGGTGCGAGCGCGGGCTCTCGCCAAGCGCTTGGACGATGCGGAACTCGCGATTATCGATAAGCGGCGACCGCGCCCGAACGAGTCGAAGGTGATGAACATCATCGGCGAAGTCGAAGGCAAGAGCTGCATGTTGGTGGACGACATGGTGGATACCGCCGGCACGTTGTGTCAGGCGGCGCAGGCGCTGAAAGATGTGGGTGCGGTGCGAGTAGTGGCCTACATCACGCATGCCGTGCTGTCGGGCGCGGCCATCGACCGGATTTCGAAGTCGGTGCTGGATGAGCTAGTGGTGACGGACACCATCCCGTTATCGGATGCCGCGAAGGCTTGCAGCCGGATACGGCAGCTGAGTGTCGCGGGATTATTAGCGGAGACGATACGGCGTATCAGCGACGAAGAGTCGGTGAGTTCGCTGTACATAGATTAATTTGAGCCGGTGCCATTGGCGCCGGTTGATTGGTCGGTGCCTCCGCAAACTGGTCGCGGTGCGGGGACGCTGTGTTTGTGATGTAACTGGAGACGATTATGAAAACCTCATTTGAACTCACTGCCGAGTTCCGAGAGACGCAAGGCAAAGGTGCGAGCCGCCGCCTGCGTCACGAAGGAAAGGTACCGGCAATTCTTTACGGTGGGCACTCCGAAGCCCGGGCATTGACCTTGAGCCATCAGAAGCTCATCGTCATGCTCGAGAACGAGCGCTTCTATTCCACGATCCTGAGCTTGAAGGTCGGCGATCAGACGCAGAACGCGATTTTGAAGGATGTGCAACGCCATCCGTACAAGAACGCCATCGTGCACATCGACTTTCAGCGCGTCGAAGACAATCAGAAGATCCGTATGAGCATCCCGCTGCACTTCGTCGGCGCGGCGGTGTCGCCGGGCGTCAAGACGCAGGGCGGACTCGTGTCGCACTTGCGCAATGAAGTGGAAGTCAGCTGTCTGCCGAAGGATCTGCCGGAATTCATTGAAGTGGATATGTCGGCATTGTCGTTGAACGAAAGTATCCACATGTCGCAGCTGAAGATTCCCGAGGGCGTGGAATTGACGGCATTGGCGAAGGAGGATGCGGCGGTCGCGTCGATCCATAGCCCGCGTGCGGAAGAGCCTGAGGCGGTGGCAGCGGCGGCGGCGACCGAAGGGGCGGCGCCTGCGGCAGCAGCGGCAGCGCCTGCTGCGGGAGCCAAGGCGGCAGCTCAGCCTAAGGCCGATGCCAAGGCGGCAGCGCCTGCGAAGAAAGACGCCAAGAAGTAAGCGTTCTAGCGGCGTCGATGAGAGGGCCGTCAGGTGGCGGCCCTCACTTTTTTCTGGGTTTGAGAGTTGGGTGAGTCCACGATGGCTGGATTACCGTTGCGCGTTATCGTCGGTCTCGGCAATCCGGGGCCCGAACATCAGGTGACTCGGCATAACGCCGGGTTCTGGTTCGTGGATGTGCTTGCCCGCCGGCATGGCGGCGAGTTCCGGGACTATCGCAAGTATTCTGGCGAGACCGCGCGCATCAACGTCGGTAGCCAAGAGCTCATACTGCTCAAGCCCACGACTTATATGAATCGCAGCGGCCTGTCCATTCGGCAGATCAGCGATTTCTTCAAGATTGCGCCGGCCGATATCCTGGTGGCGCACGACGAAATGGATTTGCCGGTGGGCAGCATTCGTCTCAAGCACGGCGGCGGCCACGGCGGCCACAACGGGCTGCGCGATACCATTGCGCACATCGGTGAGAGCTTCTGGCGCCTGCGCTTAGGCGTGGGCCACCCGGGCAACAAAGCCGAGGTGATCGATTATGTGCTGACGCGCGCGCCGCGCGCGGAAGAAGATTTGATTTTGGAGGCAGTGAATTCGGCTGCGGATTCGATGCCGTTAATACTCGAACAGGGCGCGGAACGCGCGATGACCAAACTACATAGCCGCGCGGGAAAGACACTCTAATGCCAATTCGTTGTGGAATCGTCGGGCTGCCCAATGTGGGCAAGTCCACGCTGTTCAATGCACTCACGCGCGCGCAAATCGCCGCTGAGAATTATCCCTTCTGCACCATCGATCCGAATGTGGGCGTGGTCCCGGTGCCCGATGCTCGGCTCGAGAAGCTCGCCGAGATCGTGCACCCAGAACGCATTTTGCCGACCACGGTGGAATTCGTGGACATTGCGGGCCTGGTGGCCGGCGCCTCCAAGGGCGAAGGGCTGGGCAATAAGTTCTTGGCGCATATTCGCGAAGTGGACGCCATCGCGCACGTGGTGCGATGCTTCGAGAACGACGACATTATTCACGTCGCGGGCAAGATCGATCCGGCCAACGACATCGAGGTCATCAACACCGAACTCGCGCTCGCGGATCTGGACAGCATCGACCGTGCGTTTCAGAAGGCGGTGAAGGCGGCCAAGACTTCAGATAAAGACGCCATCAAGTCGCGGGACCTCTTGGGACGGGTGCGGGATCAGTTGAATCTCGCGAAGCCGGTGCGCGCCATGGGTTTGGACGCGAACGAAAAGGCGTTGCTCAAAGACTTTCATTTGTTGACCGACAAGCCGGTGATGTACGTGGCGAATGTCGACGAGACCGGCTTTACCGACAACCCGCGCCTGGATCGGGTACGAGAGCTGGCGAAGGCCGAGGGCGCGGTGGTAGTGCCGGTATGCGCGGCCATCGAGGCGGAAATTTCGCAGCTCGAGGAGGCGGATCGCGCAGACTTCTTGAAGGAACTGAAGCTGGATGAGCCAGGGCTGAACCGGGTCATTCGCGGCGGTTATGCCTTGCTGGGTCTGCAGACCTATTTCACGGCCGGGGTGAAAGAAGTGCGGGCCTGGACCATTCATGCAGGGTCGACGGCGCCTCAGGCGGCGGGTGTCATTCACACCGACTTCGAGCATGGGTTCATTCGCGCCGAAGTCATTGCGTACGATGATTTCATTGCCAATAAAGGCGAGGCGGGGGCAAAGGAACACGGGAAACTGCGCCTCGAAGGGAAGGAATATATTGTCCGCGAGGGCGATGTTATGCACTTCCGGTTCAACGTCTAACCTCGCGCGACGGCCCGCTGAGAGCGGGCCTTGCCTTGCACCATTCGGTTTCGCCGCTACCTGGTGTCCGAAAATCGGGATTCTCCCAGAGGCCTCTAGTCTCTATTCTCCGCACGGGAGCAGTAATGTATTTCGAACCCGGAAAAACCAAACACGGCCTTCCATTCGATCCTTTCAAGTCCTGCGTGGTGCCGAGACCCATCGGATGGATTTCGACAACGAGCGTCGAGGGTAAGGACAATCTGGCGCCTTTCAGTCAGTTTCAGAATGTCACATTCGATCCGCCGACGGTCCTATTCATTGCAAACCAGCGCATGGCGGGCGGACGCAAGGATTCGGTGGTGAACGCCGAAGCCCAAGGTGAGTTCGTATGGAACTTGGCGACCTACGCTTTGCGACAGGCCGTCAACGCGACCTCCGAGGAATTCGACTGCGGCGTCGATGAGTTCGAACACGCCGGGCTTCAAAAGGCGCCGTCGCGGCTCGTCCGTCCACCGCGGGTCGCGGCATCTCCCATCCAATTCGAATGCCGATACTTGAACACCCTGCGTATCCCGGGAGATAGCGATGTGGGAACCGTGGACATCGTGTTCGGCCGTGTTATTGCCATTCACATCGCAGATGAGGTTATGACCGACGGTCGCATCGACATTGCGCGAATCCAGCCCTTGGCGCGGCTTGGATACTATGAGTATTGCGCAATTTCCGAGGTGTTCGAGATGCGGCCGCCCGCTGAGGGTGGGCTCGCGGCGGGACTCGAGGGGTCTGTGGACAAAGTCAGACTAGCCTTGAAACCATGAGAATTCTGCGCCTACTCGGGCTGATCGCGGCAGGTTTGGTGCTGCTGATTTGTCTTCTGGTTCTGATCGGCGCCCACGTCTTCGGGCTCCCGTTGGTCTCCCCAATCGGGTCCATGGTGGTGTCGGTGTTCGGCCCGTGGCTCATTGTCGTGCCCGCGGCGGCCGGTGCCTTCGCGATTTGGGTATGGCGCGCATCGCATTCGCGCGCCGCCCTTGTGTTGACCATCATGGCGATTGCGGCGACGGGATGGGCGGTGGTACCTCTCGCCCGAATGATGGCGGAGTGCCGCGATCATGGCGTGCCGATCAAGCTTCTTCGCGCCTTCGGAGTGCGGGTGTTACCGGGCTGGCGACCCGACGATGACCTCGTGTACGGGACTTGGCAAGATCAGCCGCTACACCTCATCGTCTACAAACCCACGAGGGCAATACCGGCGGAGCCCGCACCCATTCTGGTGTACATCCATGGCGGTGGGTTTGTCGTCGGAGACCGATTCGAGAGCGGAACCAACCTACGCGGGCTCGCCGATCGCGGATGGCTGGTACTGTCGATTGACTACACGTTGTCTTCCGTCGATCGACATCTTTGGGATGTCACGACGAGTCAGGTCGCCTGCGCGATGGTTTGGACCGCGGCCAATGCCGCCCGGCTCGGTGGCGATCCGGCGCGCATTTCTCTGCTGGGTTCCTCCGCGGGCGGCAATCTCGCGATCAATGCCGCTTACCTCGCCAACGGAGGCCGGCTCGAGTCTTCCTGCGGCGGCACTGTGCCGCGGGTGTCGACGGTGAGCGCACTCTACCCGCCGGTGGATCTCGGCGCCGCGTGGGCCAGCCAAGTACCGGCGATTTCGGACATGGCACGCAAATTCAACAACTATTATGTGGGAGGCAGTCCCGAGCAATTCCCCGATCGATACCGCTTCGTGGCATCGGCCACCCACATCAATGCCGCCGCTCCTCCGACTCTCGTCATCTTCGGTGACAACGATCACCTCGTCCCGCCGGAGGCGACGGACAAGTTCGTCCAACAAGCACGGAACGCGGGCGTAGACATTGTGAGCGTCCGCTTCCCGTACGGGGAGCACGCCTTCAATCTCAATCAGTACGGTATCGGCAACCAGTTCTATTTGGGGTTAACGGAACGATTCCTGCGGGAGCACGGCCAAGGACCGGCGGAGTGAGCAAGATGGGACTCGGCCACACCCTGGCTCTAGTCCTTTTTGCAGCGGCCGCGGCGCATGCGGCGGATGAGCCGACGTTCTGGCAGCAGCAGTTCCCAAACCTGCAAAATCCTACCGCGGACGTCCGTCCCAAAGTGCGCGCGCACGCCGATCGGGCCAGCATCGAGGCGCTTGCGGAGGCATACGGTGACCGTACGTGTTGATACCACGCTGCTCAATCGCTTCGTAGCGTTGCGTGACTTGGGCGATCCGCGGTATCAGACCGGCCCCACAGTGCTCTCCAGCGCACCCTCAGGGCTTTTGGGGCCGGTGACGTTACTGAGTGTCGCGCGCATTTCCGGCCGGGAGCTGGCGCGGTAGCTGAGCACAAGAAGGGCGAGAATTTCATAAGTGATTGATTTTTCAGGAGTAGGGCCGAAATTTGGCTTGACAGGAGGGCGCTGTCTCCGGACAATCCGCGGCTCTTCGTGGTGAGGTAGCTCAGCTGGTTAGAGCACGGCACTCATAATGCCGGGGTCGAGGGTTCGAGTCCCTCTCTCACCACCAGTCAAATCAATCGGTTATAAACTCACGGTCGGATTGCGATCCGGCTGTAAGCGTGGGGTAAGCGCAAGAAAGCGGCTTCTCGTTGAGTTTGGCGACCGCCTCACGCCGTTGGTCGGGCGCCAGATGGGCATATCGCAACGACATGGCCACCGAGCTATGGCCCAGAAGGTCCCGGACGGTATTGAGCGGAACACCGACTTGGACCAAGCGCGAGGCAAAGTGGTGGCGTAAGTCGTGCCAGCGGAATTTCGTGATATTGGCTCGCTTGAGTAGCTTCGCCCACGCGGTTTTGAAGTCGGTGCTCACTTCAAAAATGCGACGGCCACTGCTCGCCTGTTCGCGCCAACGGCTGAGCGTGCCGATTGCCTCGTCATTCAAGGGAACGTGACGCGTCTGGCGATTCTTCGCCGTTCCGCCTTCAACCGTCAGAATCCGGCGATCAAAGTCGATGGAATCCCATCGTAGCGCCAGAAGCTCACCGCGTCGAAGTCCGGTGTTCATGGACAGAAGTACTGCCGGTGTCATGTGGTCTCCAAAGTGGGGTAGGGGAGGAAACAATTCTCTCCCCCTGTTGGCGCCACGCGTTGGCGGACCCCCGCGCCTCACGCATCTCGGCGTCGCGCGCGATGAGTGCGGCCCTGAGCGCGGCTTCCTCCGGCGGGTCCAAAAATCGTATCTTGGGTCTGCGGTCGATTCGCGGCTTGTCTACCCATCGGGCTGTGGACAACTCACGTTCCAGTTCGGTGAGCTTCACCTGCGCCGTGGCGAGTTCGTGAAGGATGGCCTCCCGGGTGCGCATGCCTATTGGAATTGTCTATGCGTCAGTCGATTGGATCGGCCGTAAACTCGATCCAGACTCGATTTGCTGCGCGGTGGTTGCGCAGGCGATCGTTTGCACTCGCGACCGCCGCAGTAAGCGATATGAGGAGAGTCGGATTGATATCCGGGGCCGAGAATCCTCGGATGGACAAGACGAGGCGCTTGTAGGGGGTGTGGTCCCAGTGTCCACAGAGATGAGCGCGCGGATTTCCAATCGAGGACAAATAGTCGATCAAAGTCCCCCAGTCGCCGCGGTAGTCGGAGGGAAGTCCGAGTTTGAAGCTTAACTCCGCATGCAGACGTGCTTCCGAAGTAAGTGCTGTGGCATCGATGAAGATGCTGGTGTAGTGGAACTCCGAAAGGGTTCTGGCGTGTTTCATAGGGATAGCCCGGGGCATTTCGCAATGTGATCCGGCCGCGCCGAAACCAGCCGGAGGACGCAAAGACCGATCATTCGATCGGGCCTTCAGGAGCCTCACCCGTTTTGGTTGCCGGGGTGGGGTGCCCCGTGGCCCAATTAGGCAGCTTGGACTTCGCGCACGTGGTTGATGTCGCGGTGGCCTATGGGTCGGCACTGCGTTGGCAGAACAGTGGCGACGGCGATGGTTTTTCCGGTGAGTGTGGCGAACTCCACCTCGTATGCAGCGGCGTTGCCATGGATGTGCACAACCGTTCCAACGTCCCCCGACAACAACCCCATATCGGGAAATTCACTCGTCAGCACTATGCAGTCGTGTTCTTTGATCATGATTCCTCCGAGGGATACGCAGTGATAAGCCGCGGCGCCGCCTGGTCCGGCTCCAGTTGCCAAACGGTACAAACTCGTGGGCGGCGGCCATCCGGTGTGCTCAATTCGCCATGAACCTCATAACGTGGGCCGAACCCTGTCTCCGTCATTATCTTAACCTCGCAACGGCGGCCATGTTCGCACAATGCGTCGCGAAGCACTTCCCAGCTCTCTCGGCGGAATCCAAAGGCGCCGAATAATCGAGGCTTACTTACGCCGATCATCTCTGGCTCGTTTATGCCGATCGGTGATAGATCTGAAGCGTCCAGTCCAGTTTTAGAATTGATCCGGTTGAATTAAGGCTTGTTGGAGCGCAGTGGCAGCAGATTGAGTCGGGTGCGACCCGGATCGACCGTAAGTAGGGCACCTGCCGCAAGTTCGACAGTCATCTGGTTCAAGGCTGCGATGATCGGATCGCCAATGGCTGCCGGACTTAGGTTCTCTGCTCGAATCTGTACGACGCTGGGCTTCGTCCCTTGGGTGGCGGCGAGGATGGCGCTGAAATCCAAGTCGTGGGTCAGTACAACATAATCATGCTTGGCGGCGTAGGCCATGATCTCACCATCGGGTGCGTTCATGCTGCCTACACTTGACCAGTGCACCGCATGAAAACCTGCGTTGTTGAGCCGATCTATCCAAGTCGGGGACAGGTTCATATCGACGAGGAGTTTCACGCGTCGGCCAACACAACTTCACGCTCCTCGGCTAGCCATGCGGCATATCGTAACGCTTGCAGAATGTCTTCACGCTCGAGGTACGGATACTCCGCCAGAAGTTCATCAACTGTGCGCCCGGCTCCGATCTGGCCGACGATCATGCCTACGGTAACGCGCATCCCGCGAATGCAAGCCTTGCCGCCCATGGTCTCGGGTCGTTGAGTTATGCGATCTAGCTTTTCCATGCGGTTCCCCAGATCAAGTAATCCAGCAATATTACAGGAAAGGAAGGAGCAGGCATAAACGCGCTGACTACTGCCAAATCGGCTGACAGCAATTCTCCGGGAAAATGACGAGAAATCGATGCGTCAGAAGGTTGACCCATGCGACGATATTGATCATCGGGATCATTCGTCTTCCTCCGGTAAGCGTCGAACGATGACCCGCCACCGCTCGTTTCGGTCCTGTGGCTCGGGTGCCACTTCCACGTCTTTCGCCAGGGATGGTTCGAGTTCGACCCAAGGAATTTGCGATTTCTTGGTCAACATTCGGTGTAAGGCGTTTGCGCGGTCGTTACGGCCGACGTGGTCTAGAAGATAACCTAAGCGCTGCGACACGGATCGCTCATAGGCCCCGGCTAGCGCCGCCAGTTTTCGGCCGTCCAGGCGCTCCGCCAGATCGGCAATCACGGTGACGATGTTGTCCAAACCTCCGCCCGCGTGCGGATAGCGCAAGAGATCCAACGTCGTCAATTCTAGAGACGAGACTTTCATGCGTCCGGTGTCCGTCTTTTGTTCCGCTATGCCGGCCGTGATGGGATCGAAGTCCTTGCGGTAATAGAACGCGATGTTGGAGCGACCAATACGAAGCTGCGGCAACCGCTTATTGGTGACCACCTGGAATTCCATGACTGCTTGGTGTGTCGCACCGTGTAGCTCGGCAGCTTTGAGCAGTCCCACGTAGTAAGGGCTGCCCTCATGCCGCATCAGATCATCGATATACCACGGGGGTGGAGGCCCGCCCCAATGCAGATACTGCGGCGGCACGACGACGTAGAAGCCTTGCCGAGGGCTGACGAGGTGATGTTTGCGCTGCTGCCTTTCGGCAGCATCCAGGAAGGCCCCGACGCTTGTGCCGATGGCTTGCTGGGCTTCGTCACGGGTAAAGACCACCTTACCGGCGGAGAGCAGTCCGTTCAGATAGGAGGGCAGAGCAGTGGTACGTTTCGCGTATGTCATGCTTGGAATTCCGCACAATTAGCGGCTTTACGAACATGATTCTATACCATGCTCATGTTCAAATATCCGCCTTTATTGCGGATAAATCTACATGAGTCTGCGTTACGGTTGAATGGCAAAAGCAGGCCGCCCATTGTTTCATTTTTTTTGCGGGAGTTTTGCGGGACACGGTGCCGCCTTATTGTGCTCGGTGGTGCCAATTGCAACGGACGCCACGCGGTAAGTTATTGAAAATACTAAGACTGTTTTCCAGCGTCTGCACTCATAATGCCGGGGTCGAGGGTTCGAGTCCCTCTCTCCCCACCAGTCGTGTAAGTCATTGATTTCAATAATAAAAAATGACGTTGCGCGGGAACCAAATCGAGCAAAAAGGGCCAGAATCGGCTGAGTGA
>Ga0302310_10001067_pt1 | contig 23846 bp, 22 predicted proteins | sample III_Palsa_N1_2_FD_200451 | JGI IMG/M metagenome (GOLD analysis project Ga0302310, IMG submission 200451) | Peat permafrost microbial communities from Stordalen Mire near Abisko, Sweden - III_Palsa_N1_2 | ecosystem: Environmental > Terrestrial > Soil > Palsa > Peat permafrost | place: Sweden...
TACCAGGATCACTTCGGCCTGGAGAAGGTGAAGAAGCGCATCCTCGAATATCTCGCGGTGCGCAAGCTCAACCCGGCGGGCAGGAGTCCCATCCTGTGCTTCGTAGGACCGCCTGGCGTCGGCAAGACGTCGCTGGGACAAAGCATCGCCAAGGCCACTGCCCGCAAGTTCGTGCGGGTGAGCCTGGGCGGTGTTCACGACGAAGCCGAAATCCGCGGGCATCGCCGCACCTACGTCGGTGCCCTGCCGGGCAACATCGTGCAGGGCCTGCGCAAGGCGGGAATGCGGACCTGCGTGATGATGCTCGACGAGGTGGACAAGCTCGGTGCCGGCGGCTTTCACGGCGACCCCTCCTCGGCATTGCTCGAGGTGCTCGATCCGGAACAGAACTCGACGTTTCGGGACACGTACCTCGCGGTGCCCTTCGACCTGTCGCTGGTGATGTTCCTGTGCACCGCCAACATCCTCGACACGATCCCGGGACCGCTTCGCGACCGGATGGAGATCATCCAGTTGCCCGGCTACACGACGCACGAGAAGCTGCAGATCGCGCGCCGCTATCTCGTGGCTCGCCAGTTGTCGGCCACCGGCCTCGATGCGGCGCAATGCGAGATCAGCGACGCGGCGTTGGTCGCAATCATCGAGGACTACACGCGGGAGGCCGGCGTGCGCCATCTGGAGCGCGAAATCGGCAGTGTATTCCGCAGCATCGCGGTGCGCATCGCGGAAGGCAGCGTGAGGTCCGTCGCGATCGACGTCCAGGATCTGCCTGCCAGTCTCGGCCGCAAGAAGTACGAGTCAGAGATGGCGATGGGCAGCGATATCCCTGGCGTTGCGACGGGCCTCGCGTGGACGCCGGTGGGGGGTGACATCCTGTTCATCGAGGCCTCGCAGGCACCCGGGAGCGGTCGCCTGATCCTCACCGGGCAGCTGGGCGATGTGATGAAGGAAAGCGCACAGGCGGCGCTGTCGCTCGTCAAGACCCGCGCGACGACGCTTGGCATACCAGCGGAGAAGTTCGAGAAATCCGACATCCACGTCCACGTGCCCGCTGGTGCGACGCCCAAGGACGGACCGAGCGCAGGGGTTGCGATGTTCGTCGCGCTGACATCGCTTCTGACGGGGCGGCCCGTGCGAGGCGATGTCGCCATGACTGGCGAGATCAGCCTGCGCGGACTGGTGATGCCGATCGGCGGCGTCAAGGAAAAGGTGCTCGCCGCATTGCGTGCTGGCATCAAGACCGTCATGCTGCCGACGCGAAATGAGCGCGACCTCGACGACATTCCCCAAGATGCGCGCGAGCAGTTGAAGTTCGTCTGGCTCAAGGACGTCGACGACGCATTGACGGCAGCCATCTCTGGCTACCAGCCGTTGCCCGCAGGAGCTGAACTCCGCTAACACCGTGTCCTGTGTTCGTCAGCGCACCGACGTCCCGTCTTCGGCTCTCTACGCTGAAGGTTTTGGGGGAACTCTCGATGAGCGATTCGACGCAGTCCGCACGACTGGCTCCCTCCGCGGGCGCGGCCATGGGAAAGGTCCCGGCCGGAGTAGCCCTGCCGCGTGAGTTCGACCTCTCGACATTCAGTCCGGACCGTGGCCTGGCAGCGGCTGCAAGCCTCTTGAAGAGGCTGTTCAGCAAGTTCGAGGGCAATCTGGCGATGCAAATGTGGAACGGCGATCCCCTGCGACTGGGCAGCGTCGCACCGCATGAAGGCCCACCGCCCTTCACGCTGGTCATTCGAAACCCCGGAGCCATCGCCGCCATGGTGCTGGGGTTCGACCGGCTGCGCTTCGCCGAGGCCTACTTTCGAGGCGACGTCGACATCGAGGGCGACTTCTTCGCGGCACTCGGGCTCAAGGATCATCTCGACACGATCAGGTTGTCCTGGCGAGACCGGTTGGCGGTGTTGCTGCCGGCCCTCCGTCTTCAGGCCCTGAAGAAGGCGTGGCCGAAAGCCGTCGACAGCGTCTCGCCATCGCAGAGCCTGTCGGTCACGGCGCACTCCAGGAACGAGAACCGGGACGCGATCCATTTCCACTACGACGTCTCCAACGCGTTCTACGCCCTCTGGCTCGATCCGGCGATGGTTTACTCCTGCGGCTACTTCGAGACGCCCGACACCGACCTCGCCTCGGCCCAGTTCGCCAAGCTCGATCACATCTGCCGCAAGCTCATCCTCCGACCCGGCGAGAGATTCCTGGACATCGGCTGCGGCTGGGGCGCGCTGTTGATCCATGCAGCGACGCACTTCGGCGTTGTTGCCCACGGGGTCACGCTGAGTCAGGAGCAGCTGGCTCTCGCACGCGAGCGGATTGTCCAGGCCGGGCTTCAGGATCGCGTCACGGTGGAATTGCAGGACTACCGCGACCTTGAGGGCGAGTCGCTCTACGACAAGGTCGCCAGCGTCGGCATGTTCGAGCATGTCGGCCTGAAGAACCTGCCGGTGTACTTCGCGACCGTTCGCCGCCTGCTCAAGCCCCATGGATTGTTTCTCAACCACGGCATCACCCACGATGTCGAGGGCTGGAACAACACCCTCTCCACCGAATTCATCAACCGCTACATCTTTCCCGACGGTCAACTCGACACGGTCAGCAACATCCTGCGCGGCATGGAGCGCAGCGGCTTCGAGATTGCCGACGTGGAATCACTGCGTCCTCACTATGCGTTGACGCTCAGGCGCTGGGTGGATCAACTCGAACGGCACCACGACGAAGCCCTGGAACACATCGAAGAATCGACCTTCCGTTGCTGGCGCCTCTACATGGCAGCATGCGCACTCGAATTCGAGTCTGGCGAAATCGGGGTGTACCAGTTGCTGGCGAGCAAACGCACGTCCGCCCTAGCCGCCCTGCCCTTGACGCGCCGGCATCTCTATTGCAACGCCCCCCTCATCGAAGGAAAAGCATCATGACCGCCAAAGGAACGCACGAACGCATTCAGTCCAAAGAGATCGCCAGGGTCTTCGCGGTCTCGGGTGTCAGGCTGGATGGCACCGGCCAGGTGGCCGACGTTCTCTGGAACGAGGTCAACGAGAAGTCGAATCTTGAGGTCAGCGGCGCGATGCGAGCTGCAGCGTCCAAAGTCATCACGGCGATTCACGCGGGACAACAGGTGCTGGCCGTGTTTCCCAAGACCCATGGAGACCGGCCGGACCGATCATTCGTTGTTCGCGAACACGCGGACGGACGGGAGACGCTCGCTCTGGAAGGTCCCCAGGCCATCGGTCGGGAACTCGGAGACCTCACCACGATCCAGGTGTAGCGCATTCCGGCATGACCGTTTCGATCGATGGCAAGTCCTCGTTCGCTTCACGAAGTTGCTTGTTCAGCCCCCGCCACGTTCCGCGGCAAGGTCACCACGAATCGACTTCCATAGCCCAGCCCTTCACTGAAGGCCGTCACGCATCCACCATGGGCCTGCACGACGTCACGCACGACTGCCAGTCCGATCCCGAGCCCCGTGGCGTTGAATCCGACCGCGTGCGGCTCCTGGTTGAACGCGTCGAAGATGTGCTTCATCGCATTGATCGATATCCCGATGCCTCGATCGAGCACGGAGAGTTCAACGGACTGCTCGAGGCACCGCACGTTCAACTGGATCTTCTGGCTTTTCGGCGAATACTTCGAGGCGTTGTCCAACAGATTGGAGAGCACCTGGATCAGTCGCGTTCCGTCGGCGTTCAGATAGACCGAATCGTCCAGCCCGATGATGTCCAACTGCTGGCCGCGGCCTGCCATTGCAGGTTCAACGGCTTCAATAGCTCGCGCGACAAGATCGTCGACCCGCACCGGAGCGAGTACCAGCCGTAATTTTCCGGTGCTGGCTCGGGAGACGTCGAGCAGGTCGTCGATCAACCGGCTCATCTGGCCAACCTGGCGCTCGATGATCGTCCGAACGGCGACGATATCTTCTTGTCGCCCCAGGCCAAGAATGCTGGCCGCCGTGCGAATAGGGGCCAGCGGATTGCGCAATTCGTGGGCAATGAACGCGAGGACCTCCATCTGCCGGATGCGAGCACCCTCAACGGCAATTTTCATCCTGTCCAACTCCGACGTAGCCCATTGGAGCTTCTGCTGCGATTCTTCCAACTGCCGCTGCACTGTACGGTAGCGGCCTGAATGAGTCTCCGCGTTTGCCAATCGCCGGAAAGCGGATCCGAAGCGCCGCCATCGCTGAAACACGGCATGCATCTTGTCGCGGGTACGCAGGCCAGGGAGTGAACGTCTCGGGGTCACGTCGAAACCGCCTGGCGTGCTGAGGGCGCAGGTTGCATGGTCACCGGGAGCCTAAACTCGGGCGGGCGTCGCGGTTTCTCGACAGACATTTTGGCGAGCATGGCGGTACTGATCAATCTCGTGTTGTCGAGGATTGAAGACTAGGCCCTGTTCAGCTGTCGATCTGTGCGGCAAGCCGCACAGCAGGGGCAGGCCGTCAGCGGATGTCAACGTCAACTCCGCGTCCGGCGAGCAATTTCCTGAGCGGCGAAAGGCGTCATCGTGCGCCCTTGTGATCCTTCTGCCCTGTGTTCTTGTGCCGGCCGGCCACTTCAGCCGCCTCGGATTTCTCCTTCGGCTTGTTCTGGTCCTTTGCCTGGGGTGCGGGCATATGCTCGTGCTTGAGCTGCGGGCCTTTTGATTCCTGCGTCATGGAGCCTCCGAGTGAGATGTCAGCGGGTCGGAAAGACCACGCTCGACGACACCCAGCCTACCGGCCAGCGTGGCCCTTCACCGTGCAGCAACGAACATAGGCCGACGCTCCAACAGAGGATTGCATGCGTCGAGGCCTATCGAATGAGGGCAGGACGTCAGGCGGAGTTCGACGCCGGAGTGACCATATCGAAGTGTGCCATCGCCAGCACATGGACTGCCGTCGAGCAAAGCCCGACTTGAGTCCACGCAAGAATGCGATCAGGCAAGGTCTGAAAGGCGGAGGCGCCATCGGAAGAACCTGCCAAGCATGTCGCTGCAACGTCGCCGCAGGCGTCGAGAAGGCGGATATCCAGCCGAGCCCCCGGCTGCCGCCCAACGGACATCCCATCGACCAATGTGATGTCCGCGATGAAGATCAGGCCACGCCGCCCTGCCACAGCAAGAAACGTCGACACACCTCTCGGGGTCTGTCGAACTTGGACGTCGCACCCAAGTCCCGCTGCTTCCAATCTCGATGTCAAGTCCTGAACCAGCGCCTTCACGCGCTCCTGCACTGCATGCGAGAGGCGCGTGAACGCCATGTCCCAGCCAATTGCGGCCGGAGCACCGGGGAGAGGAACGGGGTTGCCCATGGAACTCCAGAGGATGCGGCATTCCGCATGGCACGCGAAAGGCTCGAATCCCCATTGTTCGGCCCGGTCGGGCCGTTCAACTCCGGAGGTGACCGGTCATCACCCGCTTTTCGTCAGGCGTTGCGGATCTGCCTGGTGTATCGCTCGTTATTCCGCCCGGGCGTGTAGACGACGTCCCTCATCCGGCTATCCAGCCAACGGGGTTTGGAGACATCGCCGGATGGGCCGGCGTAGAGACCGTCTCCCGAGCGCTCCGCTTCGCCTTCGCTGAAACGGTTCCAGGCCTTGAGTTCAATCACGAATGCGTGATCCTGAAGGTGCTTGGTATTGGCGGCCACCACATGCTCCAGGACGCGCTCCCTGTCTGGACGCTTCGTCAGGAAAATCGCCTGCGCCACGGGGCCGGCGGCGGCTTCTGCCAGGAGGCGCAGGTCTTGAGGGTATGCGTGCCGCCCGTCATAGTCGCCCCGCGTGCATTGGCCCCGTCCGATCGCCTGGCACGACACGGAGGGCATCGCGCGAGTCGGCCAGGCTAACCCTCATGCTGCCGGCCCCCTCAGGATCGAAGCGGATCGTGGCTTGCAGTCCGTTCGCGAGCGCAGCCTGGGCGAGGTTCTCGGCGGCACAGCCCGGCGCAACGAACAGGTGGTGATCGTCCGGATCGACGGCCGGACAGCGGCGGGTCAGGTCTGGCTCGATAGACATCGCGCGCTCTTGCGCGCGGCCGCTCCGAGGATGAGCTCCCTGCGGTTCGTCACGTCAGACTTGCCCGACTCGAACCAGACACGTCGCCGCGAGGATCGCCCTGCGGCACGATCTGGATGCGGTGCCTCAGGATCTCTTGGACGTTGCGTATCGCAAAGATGGGCACGAAGGTGGCGACACGGGCGCCCTCAGCCAGTCCCGCGCCCTCGGCCGCATAGATCCGCGCCACCTCATCGACCGGCACGCTGGACTCCCGCGCCAAGAACTCGACGATCCTCTTCTCTTCGGTCTGGCTGTCTGGTGCGGCGAACATGGTCTTGTCCAGGATGGGAATGACTGGCGTCGAACGTAGCAAGCCGTGACGGCGTCGTCCGTACGCCATCGAACATGCCAGCGGCACGCCCGGAGTCGCCGGACGCCATGCCCGGCGGAACTTGGGTGCGGTGACGTACAGATCGCGGTCAACTCGCCGCGTATGTTGGCTCTTTCGAGATGCGCCCTCCTTCGGCAACAGGCAACGCGGAACCACGGTCGCATCGAAACCCGATGGCATGAACGTCGCGCGCGAACCGCGCGGCGAGACAGCGACGTCGACCCGGAGCAGTGCATGAAGACAGCAACTCTTTCACCCGATCTTCTTTACAAGATCGATGCCTACTGGCGCGCCGCCAACTACCTCTCGGTCGGTCAGATCTACCTGTACGACAACCCGTTGCTGCGTGAGCCTTTAACGATGGCGCATGTCAAGCCGCTGGTGGTCGGCCACTGGGGCACCGTGCCCGGTCAGAACTTCATCTATGTCCACCTCAACAGGGTCATCAAGAAGTACGACCTCGACATGATCTACATCTCCGGCCCGGGCCACGGCGGCGCGGCACTCGTCGGCAACGTCTACCTCGAAGGCACCTGGAGCGAGGTCTATCCGGCCGTCACTCAGGACGAGGCGGGGATGAAGAAGCTGTTCAAGCAGTTCTCGTTTCCCGGAGGCATCTCCAGTCACGTGGCCCCGACGACGCCCGGCTCGATCAACGAAGGCGGCGAGCTGGGCTATTCGCTCAGCCACGCGTTCGGCGCCGCGTTCGACAATCCCGAGCTGATCGTCGCGTGCGTGATCGGCGACGGCGAGGCGGAGACCGGGCCGCTCGCGACGGCGTGGCAGTCCACCAAGATGCTCAGCCCCGTCGCCGACGGCGCCGTGCTGCCGATCCTCCACCTCAACGGATTCAAGATCAGCAATCCGACGATCCTGGCCCGCGTGGAGCGCCAGGAACTGGAGCAGTTCTTCATGGGATGCGGCTGGGCGCCGCTGTTCGTCGAGGGCGATGACCCGACTGACATGCACCAGGCGATGGCGAGCACCATGAAGCGCGCGATCGAACAGATCCAGACCATCCAGGACGATGCCCGCAACCGGAACGTGACTGTTCGTCCGCGTTGGCCCATGATCGTTCTGCGGTCACCCAAGGGCTGGACGGGCCCGAGCCAGGTCGATGGCCTGCAGATCGAGGGCACCTTCCGGTCGCACCAAGTGCCGCTGTTGGTCGACCCGCAGCATCCGCAACACGTCGCTCTGCTCGAGCAATGGATGCAGAGCTACAAGGCCGAGGAACTCTTCGACAAGGCGGGGCGACTGCACGCCGAACTGGCGGAGCTGGCACCGACCGGGCTCCGCCGCATGGGTGCGAATCCGCATGCCAACGGCGGGCTGCTGTTGCGCGAACTTCGGATGCCTGATTTCCGGGAACATGCCTTCGACGTGACCGCACCCGGGGCCACGCAGGGACAGGACACCGTGGTTCTCGGGCCGTTCCTGCGCGATGTGGTCAAGCTGAACGAAGCCGACCGCAACTTCCGGATCTTCGGTCCGGACGAAACCCTCTCGAACCTGCTCGGTGCCGTGTTCGAGGCGACCGACCGCCAGTGGGACACGACCACCTTCAGCAACGACGAGTTCCTGGCGCCGACGGGCCGCGTGCTCGATTCGATGCTGAGCGAACATCAGTGCCAGGGCTGGCTCGAGGGCTACCTGCTGACCGGTCGGCACGGCCTCTTCAACAGCTACGAGGCGTTCATCCGCATCGTCGATTCGATGTTCAGCCAGCACGCGAAGTGGCTGAAGGTGACGGCCGAGCTGACTTGGCGCAGGCCGATCGCGTCGCTCAACTACCTGCTTTCGTCCCACGTCTGGCAGCAGGACCACAACGGGTTCACCCACCAGGATCCGGGCTTCATTGACCACGTGGTCAACAAGAAGGCGGACATCGTGCGCGTGTACCTGCCGCCGGATGCGAACTGCCTGCTGTCCGTCGTCGACCACTGCCTGCGCAGCCGTGACTACGTCAACGTCGTCATCGCGGGCAAGCATGCCTTGCCGCAGTGGTTGTCGATGGATGCCGCAATCACGCATTGCACCGAGGGCATCGGCCTTTGGCCCTGGGCCAGCAACGACCAGGGCTGCGAGCCCGACATCGTGATGGCGTGTTGCGGCGACACGCCGACCCTGGAGGTGTTGGCTGCCGTCTCCATCCTGCGCGCGCATCTGCCCGATCTCGCGATCCGCGTCATCAACGTCGTGGACCTGATGAAGCTGCAGAGCGCGAGCGAACATCCGCACGGCTTGAGCGAGGACGACTTCGACTCCCTGTTCACCCGCGACAAGCACGTCATCTTCGGCTTCCATGGCTACCCGTCGCTCGTGCATCGACTGACCTATCGCCGCGCCAATCGCAACCTGCATGTCCACGGATACAAGGAGGAAGGCACGATCACCACGCCGTTCGACATGCGCGTCCAGAACGAACTCGACCGCTTCCACCTGGTGCAGGACGTCATCGATTGCGTTCCAGGGCTCGGAGGCGCCGGCACCTACCTGAAGCAGATGACGCAGGACAAGCTGATCGAACACAAGCGCTACATCGACTGCCACGGCCAGGACTTGCCCGAGATCCTCGAATGGAAGTGGGGTGACGGCCTGCAAGCACCGCCTTCCAACGAGCAAGAGGGAACGTCATGAAGATCGGCAAATCTGCGGCGACCGATCATGATGCAGGCGATCGCAGAGGTGACGACACGCATTGGTGGAAGGCCTACCAGTTGCATTCAACGGTGGCGTTGCCACTGAAGACGCCTGGTAAGCTTACTTCGCCCGCCGCAGCTTTTCGGTCGTTCGCCGACGAAAGCTTCCGGCCGACCGAGACTGAACTCCACCGCGCGGCCAGCAAGGCGCTGGCATCACCCCGGCCGCTGTCAGTACACGTCGCGCGGTCCAGCGGCTGAGCCGCGGGCGCTCACAGGTCGTCACCATCCATGCAGACCTGGGTTCCCGCGGCGCCGGCCAGAATTTCATCGATCTGCGCGAGCGATCCGATCACCGCGCGCCGTCTGGTCGCCAGCACAAAATCGCAAGCTGCCTGCACCTTGGGCCCCATGGAACCGTGCGCGAAGACATGGCTGGCCAGCGACTGCGGTGTCACTCTCTTCATCGCCCGCTGCTGCGGCAGCCCCCAATCAAGGAAGACCGACTCCACGTCGGTCGCGTTGACAAGGCAATCGGCCTCCAGTTGCCGGGCGAGCAGCCCAGTGCACAAATCCTTGTCGATGTGCGCCGGCGCCCAGCCGCGCCACTCCACTTCGGCGTGTGTTCGCCGAATTCCTGCGGGGTGCACGAGCCAGCGATCGATCAGCATGGCGCCGACGGTGGCGAGCGCGGCGACGTTCGAACCGTCGATCACTGGCCGACCCGAAGGGTGATCCTGCTCGAGCTTCTGCATCGTCAGAGCCAGCTCGCCGATGGCCAGTACCGTCCAACTCCCGGTCAGCATCCAGGTGTCCGGCGCAGTGAACGCAATGGCCGCGGGGAGCGCTTGTCCGTCGCTCAAGGCAACCGTTGCTCGGCAGAGATGACGTCACGGGTACCAAGGAGCGCCATCGAAGGTTGGCTTCGAGCAGGATTCACGATCCATCCAGCGTCGTCGCGCGGCTCAATGCGACACCAGGGAACAGCGGTGGGGGCTCATCAGGAGATCCTTCGTGACGCCCCCGAGCATCCATTCCCGCACACGGCTATGACCGTACGCGCCGGCGACGATGACGTCGCAGCGCTCACGATCCGCAGCAGCGTGCAGATCCGCTGCATCGTCCCCGGTCGAGCTTACGGCATAGGCCTTCGCAGCCACGCCGTGCTGGCTGAGCCAGCCGACGACATCGTCCAGATGACGCCTCGCCGACTCCATCTGCCCCTCCTTCGCGACCTCCACGACCGACACCTCTGCACGCCGAAGCAGCGGCAAGGCGTCGGCAACCGCACGCCGCGTCTCGCGCGTATCCTTCCATCCCACCAGGATGCGATCCAGCTTGGCGACTCGCGCAGCAAGCGGCACCAGCAACACGGGTCGTCCGATCTGCATCACCAGCGCGCCGGTGTGCATCGCGCGGGTTCGGTCGAAGACGTCTCCCTGCGCCACGGCGGTGACCAGCAGATCTGCGTTCCTTGCCTGGCGAGAGACGTATCGAACCAGGTCTGTATCGTCCTCTGCCGCACGCCACTCGACAGGGGTCTTGCGATCGCGAAAGGCAGCCCGGAATTCCGATTCGGCCGACCCGATCTCCTCCTCGATCTGGTTGCGCTCCAGTTCGAAGGTCTCCCCGTCCACGCCAACGTCGGCGTAGGCCATCACCGGCGGGGCGCAGGCGGTGATTCCGATCACCCGGGCGTCGAAGCGATCGGCGAGTTCACCCACGAACGACAGCAGGTTCGCGTTCGACCGCCCCAGGTCGAGGTGCACCAACAAGCTCTTGTATCCCATCTCTGCTCCCCCCGGGCAGGATCACCTTGATCCTCCCCGAGACTGCACCATGCGAAGAACTCGGTCTGTGCGCCACAGCACAGAGTTGCGCGAGGTCTTTCGGTGCCGAAGAAATTCTGAATTTCAATCCGCACGACGACATCGAACTGGTTCATTCTGAGCGCCAGTTATCTGCCCGTACCTTGCGCTTTCGCTGCAGAGCTGCCAGGCCTGCCGACGGTAAGGCTCCCGGTGGGGGTTGGCTGATGGCACCCACGTCAACAGGACGCTCGGCGTAAGGAGGCCTTTGGGGCAGTGATTCGAAAGCTCGAGTTGCAGCAGAGGACGCAGCTATAGCGATAAGAATAGTTATCGCGGTAGGACGCTTTATTGGTACCCATGGCAAGATCCTGGCCTCTCGCTCCGCACTCCCCATGTGTATCAAGCCGTGCGGCGATTCTTAGAGGTGCCTTCCCCTCGTCGGGGTGCGACGGGACAAATTCGCAGTAGGGACTCTCTTTGCGTGCCGATGAGCACCGGGTGTTGTCCGCGTCCAGCCCATGCCCCTGCCCCTGCAAGCGCGGAGCAATGCTGACAGCGTTGCAATGAATGCTCGTAGCAGATTAAAATAGGTCCGATGCAAATTGGTTTCAAGCATCGGTAGCGCCGCGTCATCTTCCGCATCGGCATCGAGAGGATGCTGGCCAGAGGGACGCACAGATGCGGACCGACAGTTTCGCCAAAGTTTTTGTTATCTTCGGCGTATGGATGAGGCGGGTCTCCCGCTGGAGCAGGTCATGAAGTCGGAAGGTATCCAAACCCCAACGCTGGACGAGGTCGAAGCTGAGCTCGCCCGTCAGCAAGCGCTCACCGATGAGCTGCGGCGCAAAGCTGTTGAGGTTCGCAGTCGCGAGGTCCAAACCGCTCTCTCAGAGATTCAAGCCAAGGTGCTTCGGTACGGACTGTCCGTCAAACAGGTATTCGGCCCGATCAAGGCTCAGCTGCAGGGTGAGCCGGCCGAGCGCAAGGATGGGCGCCAAGTAAGGCGTCGCACCGCTCCGCTGCCGAAATATCAAGACGTCATAGGTAACACTTGGTCCGGCCGCGGCAAACAGCCACGTTGGTTCAGCGACGCCCTGGCTGGCGGCAAATCGGCGGAAGACCTGCTGATCAGACGCTAGCCCCCGTGTGGCGGGTGATGTCCCAGGACGTGGTGTAAGTCTTCGAATCGAGGGCCCCTGAAACAGGGGTGGCCATCGAGAGTCCAGATAAGGTTGAGGTGCGACCCACCAACTTTGTCAGGAACCACCACGATGACCACCACCTCTACTATCGCATTGGCCGAGCTCGCCGAAAAGGGAGCCGACGTCGATGTCTTGCGCCAAATGGTGCAGTTCATGGCCCAGCGGCTCATGGAGATCGACGTCGAGGGGCGCTGCGGCGCGAGCTACGACGGGAAATCCACCGAGCGCACCAACAGCCGCAATGGCTATCGAGACCGCACCTGGGAGACGCGCGCCGGCGCCGTCGAACTCAAGATCCCCAAGCTGCGCCAGGGTAGCTACTTCCCCGAATTCCTGGAGCCTCGCCGGACTGCCGAGAAGGCGTTGACGGCGGTGATCCAGGAGGCCTACATCAAAGGCATCTCGACGCGCTCCGTCGACGACCTGGTCAAGGCGATGGGCATGAGCGGTGTCTCGAAAAGCCAAGTCTCGAGGCTGTGTGTCGAGCTCGTCGAGCAGGTCGGCGCCTTCTCAATCGAACGCTGGAGGGTGACTGGCCGTACCTCTGGATCGACGCCACGTACGTCAAGACGCGAGAGGCCGGACGCATCGTGAGCGTGGCGGTAATAGTGGCGGTTGGCGTCAACACCGAGGGCCAGCGCGAGGTGTTGGGCGTCAAGGTCGGCCCCAGCGAAGCCGAGCCGTTCTGGACGGAATTCCTCCGAAGCCTCAATCGTCGCGGCCTGCGCGGAGTGAAGTTGGTGATCAGCGACAGCCATGAAGGCATCAAGGCTGCCGCGGCAAAGGTGCTGAAGGCGACGTGGCAACGATGCCGTGTGCACTTCATGCCCGACGCGTTGGCCTTCGCCAACAAGACGCAGCGAAGGATGGTTTCGGCGGCTATCGGCACGGTCTTCGTTCAAGAGACGCCGGATGCCGCGAAGAAGCAGTGGCGTGCTGTTGCCGACCAGTTCAGAGACAAGATGCCCAAGCTCGCCGATTGCATGGATTCAGCCGAGAACGACGTGCTGGCCTTCATGACTTTTCCGCAGGCGCACTGGAGCCAGATCTACAGCACCAACCCGCTCGAACGCCTCAACGCCGAGATCAAACGACGAACCAACGTCGTGGGCATCTTCCCCAACGACGCCTCCATCACGCGCCTCGTCGGAGCCATGATGCTCGAGCAGAACGACGAGTGGTCCTTGAACCGACGCTACATGCAGCTTGAAGGACTGCAAACACTCACGGATACTGTGTCCACTCGGCTGTCGGCAGTGCCACGCTGAGCATGTGAATCTCGACCTGTCTGGACTGTGGACCTACACCACTCCACGGGACATCACCGTGTGGCGAGTCCTATTTTTGAATGCCAAGGCGAACCGCTTATAAGCAGCAGGGCGTTCGGAGACTCCCGCAAACAAACGGATCTGACTGAGCGTTGCACCTGGAGGTAGGAAGTCTCGGGCGTGCGCGAGTCTTCGTTCGAAACTCTGCTCTGGCAACTCGACCAGCTCTCTCACAACGACCGCTGTTCGCGGAAAGACTTTTAGATTGCGTAGATGGCTACCAAGTGCGCCAAGCTCTCGCTGAAGATACTTCCGCGAGATCACCCGGTAGGGGTAGTCTTCTTTCCAGTTGCGCTCGACCGCCCGAAGCGCGTTCACCAGCGCCTCATCGAGCCGTCGGTAGCGTTCGGCCTTTGCCCTGCCCGGCGGGAAGTGCAGATTCAACCACCCAGGGTCTGCGGACATCACGAGACAGAACGTCTGACGATGGAGGTGATGCATGTCCGCCCGACTGGAGTTTGGCTTTGCCCGAAGCACCGCCAGAAGAGATGTCTTGGCCTCTGCCACTGGATCGGCTTGTCGCTTCTGACCCAACATCTCGATCTCCCGGAAGTAGACGCGGCGAATGACTCGAACCTCACTGATGGGAAGTTTTAGCTTCAGCGCAATTTGCGCGTCGAACGAACCCTTCGCCACCATCTCGCACAGGCGCGACACCTTGGACTCGTAAAGCGGGATCACCAGATCTTGACAGCTCACAGCTTCTGGCAGCATGAGCCGTTCCGCAAGATAGTGCCCGTATCGCCGGTCCACCCCACACCCGAGTGATGCCTCAGAGAGCGAGCGTCCCGCCGCTATTTCTGCTAGTACCTGTGTCTCAACTTCCGATGGAGTGCGATTTCGATACTTCGGTGGCTGTTTAATCGGCGCCTGAGCCGAAGGCTCTTCCGACACGGCCAGCAGCTTCGCGTAGGCGGTGAACTCCGCCCAGTCGCGAAATAGCCAGGGGATGACCTGATACTCCAGCCGCTTCAGCGTACCGCCTCCCCCCACAAGCGTCTGCATCGGTGCTGCGTTAAGCATGCTGCGCTCCGGTAGGTCTTGCTGTCTCTCGTTTGTGAGCCACTCCGTGACGGCCTGAGACGCGCCGGCGCAAACGCGTTCAAGTTCTCGCTGCACATCGCCTAGGCTTTGAAGCCCCAACTCTGTCAGTCTGTGGCGATAGACCTTAATGCGCTGTTCCGCCGCAACGAACTCGTGATCACCGCGCAAGAGCGCCGAGAAGAAGCCAGCAACATGCAACTGAAATGCACTGACAGGCTCGAGCGTGGCTAACCCCTCGCCGCACCTGCAGCGCTCAGAAGGAAGATCTAGCTGGTACGCCTTGGCAAATGGCATCCTGCACTTTTGGCAGCGTGTCTGCAGTCGGACCCCGTGCTGGAAGCAGTGGTCGACCGCCGGAATCTGATGCTCTCGCCTCCAAAGCGGCAGGCCAACCTCTAGATCGGCTTCGACGCACAACGCACATAGCCGCATCTCAGTAAGACCGACCCGCACGCTCGGGGAGAAGAACTTCCGACCGGCGGCAATTGCGTCATCGGTCGCCGAACCGCTTGCCGAATCGTACAAGCACCGAACCGTATGCGGAGGCATCACCGCTCGGCATAGAGGAAGCAAGGTGTGAGCTGCCAGTACTTGGTCAAGATCAACCCAAGCTCTGTTTCGTACCCGTCGAAAGAGCTCGGGAGCGCCATAGCCGAGAAGACTGAGCCTACCGAGTGTTTGTCTTCCAAACAGTTCCGCGACCGCGTTGGCACTGCTCCGCAAGCCCCTCAGTCTATGGTGCAGCGCAGCAATCCCATAAAGCGTGTTCGACGCGTCCGGCTTGCCGAAAAGCCGCACTGTTGGACGGTCGCTCCTGTTGTCTTGGTCGGGCGCCATGATTGATATCCCGGAAGAGACCGCGCCACCGCGGCGCGCAGCTAAATCTACATCGTGAAGATATTTATTTCAATGACGCTATTGATTATTTTATGAATGCTCATATACAGTTGCATTGAGCGGAAAAGGCGTCGAGTTGAAGGAGTTGCCATGAGCGGTAGACGGTTCGACACGATCGATGACTACGAACGGCACCTCGCGGCCGGCTACGGTCAGGGTGAGGGGATGTCATTCAAGCCATGGCTCACTGTGCGGGACGTCCCCGCGCCAGGCCGCACGCACAAAATCTTCAGCACTCTGTGCGGCCGAGAACACCAACTCCTGAGCGACTTCGCCGCCGAGTACTTCCTGATCACGCTCTACAGCGCTGCAGCAACGCTCGAATCGCCTGGCGTCGTCGACATCCGGGAGACCTACGTGGTACCGCTCGTCGACTCGCTCACGATCGCTCAGGCACTCGGCCTGCAACATCCAAAAAATAGCGCCACGAAACTTCCGGACGTGTTGTGGACGAGCTTCCTCATCACCACGCGTGATGCGACTGGAACGCTTGCGCTCCATCCTCGTTCGGCTATCGCTTCTATCCATGCCAAGACTTCGGGCTGGCGAGCCCTGATGGTTCGACTCGAAATCATCCGCGTGTTCTGGGCAGAGAAGGGTTTGACTTGGAAGCTCATCACCCGCAACGAAGTCAATCAGCAGCTCTACGACAACCTGCGCAATTTTTACGAGGCGGCAGCGATGACTGAGATAGTCAACGACCTCGTCGGCCAAGAGCTTCTCATCGCCGATGCACGGAACTTTGATTGGACCGTCAAGCCGGTCAATGAGAACCTGCGCGGCGCATCCGAGCGCATCGGGCGAACCTTCGAGCATACGGTTAGCCTCTTCAAGTTCCTCGCCTGGTCCAAGGTGATCGTCTGGAGCATTCATACCCATCGGTTCCACCCGTCGGAGCCCCTTCCTGCGCAGCCTGTCATCGCGGAAAAGCTCCCGACGGGAAGCCATTCGTAGCAGGGTTCGACTGCCCCCCACGGGGTATTAGCCTCTTCGCCATGCCAAGCGCTGCCGCCATCTCGCCAGCGCAGTCACGACGAAGGCTAGCCCTGTGAATCTTCAACACCAAAGCCGATTTCTAATCGCGAGGTCTGTATGAGCTTGAGAGTGGGAGATGTCCTTGAAGTAGATGATGATGCCCTCATCAAGCAGGGGTGCCACCGCGTCGTATTCGTCGATGTGCCACTGAATGCGGCACACGTCATGGCATTGGGGCGTCCCTGGAAGCTTCCCATCAAGGTTTGCCTCGACCAACTCCAGACGGCGGTCGATTCACCAGAGGCTTCTGTCCGTCTGGCTCCCGACAAGTACCTTCGCCTGCGCACGGACAAAGCTAAGAAGCATGGCGAAAAGAAGAAGAACATTGCTTGGTACCGCATCGGCCCGCTCGTCCGCGACGACCAAGTCTGGCAACTATTTGACCCCGCGTTGCGAGGAGACGTCATAGACCAGCGTGCCAAAAAGCTTCGCGTGGCGGTGAACTCGATCTACCGCCATCTGCACGCCTATTGGGCAAGGGGAATGACGCCTAAGGCGCTACTTCCTGACTACGAGAACTGTGGAGCACCGGGCACCCGACGCGTCGGTCGAGCTAGAACTGGAGATCACGTCGACTCGACCGACCCAAGTTCAAAGCCTGAGTCGTCCGGACCAGACTCCGCAAACTCGCCGGAGGCTGGATGCGCCGAGGCCGAAGTCAAGCCTATAGATGCAGGCAAGCCTGCGAGTCCCCGCATCGGACGTCCTTACAGTCAAGCCACGATCTCCGCGGGCGGCGTTGTGCGCGACTTCAATACGAGTGCGGAAGACCGCGGAATATTTCAGACTGCAATCGACAAGCTCTACGCGCATTACAAGGGATCGCTGAAGCTGATCTACGACCGCATGGTCGAGACCATGTACCTGACCAGCTTCGAAGCAAAGAACGGCATCTTGGTGCCGGTGCCAAGGCCAGCGCGAGATGTCCCCTCGTTCGCCATGTTCAAGGGCTGGTACGAGAGCTTGGCCCGATCGCTGAAGCGGCTGAAGCAAAAGCTCGGCATCGTTGAATTTCAGAAGAACTTCCGCTCGCTGCACGGCCGCGCGCGTGAGCGCGTTCTCGGCCCCGGAAGTCGCTACCAGATCGACGCCACCCTCGCCGACGTCTATCTCGTGAATGGACTGAGGCGCAACCTGATCATTGGCCGGCCCGTCTTATACATCGTCTACGACACGTGGTCGACGATGATCGTGGGGCTGTATGTTGGTCTCCATGGACCCAGCTGGGATTGCGCGCGACTGGCACTCAAGAACGCATTCCTTCCGAAGGTGAGATGGTGCGCTCAGTACGGGGTGTATATCACAGAGGCAGACTGGCCGTGCGACATCGTCTGCTCCGTTCTGCTGGCCGACCGACAAGAGATGCTGTCGAACGCTGCAGCCACGCTCACGGAACACTTCCGGATCGACATCGAGTCGGCACCCGCCTATCGTGCCGACCTCAAGATGATCGAGTCAAGGTTCAGGCTACTGAACCTCGTGAGCGGAATTAAATGGATCCCTGGCGCCGTCGCCGAACGGGTCAAAGAGTGGGGGGGACGTGACTATCGACTTGACGCGGTTCTCGACCTCAAGGAGTTCACCAACATTGTCATTCGAGCGGTCATCTTCTACAACAAGTACCACCACTGTCCGCAGCATCGTCTGACGGATCCGGTACTGGCGGCGACCTCCTTCCCCGCAACGCCCATCAACTTTTGGAACTTCGGACTGTCCGAAGGACTGGGGACGCTACGTCGCGGCAACGAGGATATTTGTCGCGCCGCACTACTTCCCCACGTTAAAGCGAAGATCACCGAAGGAGGCATCGAAGTGGGCGACCTCCTCTATAGAACGCAGACAGACCTGTTAACCAACAGGTACGACTTCGTCCGGTCGGAGCAAAAGACGGAATACGTGAATGTCGGCGTCGACTCGGAGTGGCCCGACGAGGTCTGGCTCAGGAACGGCACAACAGGTATGTACGAAGCCGCAGTCCTTCGCGAAGACTATTCGACGTTCAAGGGCCAGCGCTCCGCCAACGTAATCGATCTGTCTGCGCTCAACAAAGTCACACCAGAAACGCTCGTCGACGAGCGCCGCAGAGCCTCTGCCGCGGATGATGCGCTCACCGATGACATGGTGAAGAAGGCAACCGCCGCTGGCAAATCGGCCACCGCTGGAAAGTCCAATGCTTCTCGACTGTCAAATATCGGCGAAAACCGCAGGCAGGCCGACGCCGAAGAGCGCGCGCGCGTAGTCAAAGAGGCGTATAGCTCAGCTGTCTTATCCGAGCAAGCTCCCGCTCAATCACGGGCAGGAAGCGTCGATGCCGAACAGTCCACCGCGAGTTGCGCGCCAAAAGAATCTAGCCAGTCCGAAGCACAAGCCCAGCAAGCGGCCCCTCCGAAGCCCGCAGGGCCTTCCGATGACGAGGACGAACGGCAATACGAATCCAACATCTTCCAGCTTCTTCCACGCAACAAAGGTCAACGCGATGCATGAAGCCTAGAGGTCGCAGATCAGGCAAGCGAACTTAGTCTTTCCCATTCCGCTTACGCCGACCAACGCCAACGTATCGGTCGTACCCGTACGTGATGTAGCGCAAGGTCTCAAGCGGGAACCTTAGAAGAAGAATTCGTCCTAAGTCGTTAGTATGGAGAATGTGCATGAGCGAGAACGACATCGGAGAACCGGCGACGTATCAACGATGCGGTCTGCCCCAGTACGATGGGAACCCTTTCATCGAGGCACTCCCACCCATCATGTCTATGGTCGACGCGGCCTCGAACATGAGACGGTATCCGGAAGCGCCAACGCAGTCGGTAATCGCTCTATCCCCTGAGGTTCGGAGACACGACGTTGGAAGACTGTACGGATTGTTACAGCCGCTTCCATTCCATCTCGAGGTTCAAGCAACTTTCGACGAAGTCCTTCGAGGAGCGTACGTCCCCCGGAATCCGCTGCTTCCGAGCATTAAGCGCTGGGTTCATCGCGTCGAACGCGTCGATTTCAGCACGACGACCGGCACCCTGGCACTGACCGGCGCGAGCGGAATGGGAAAGACTAAGCTTGCCGAGCTGATCTGCGGCCTATATCCGCAGGTGATTCAGCATACGGTCTACAACGGGCAACCTTTCGAGTGGATTCAGATTGTTTATCTGATCGTGGAGTGCCCGCCCAACGGCACGTTCGGTGGGCTCTACGACGCATTCTTCCGGGCCGTCGATCGCGTACTCGGTACTGACCACTACAACTCGGTGAAGGGCGCGACCAACTCTGTCAAGCGTGGTCTCATGCTTCAGCTGTGTCGCACCTACTGGATTGGCGTACTCATCATTGACGAGTTGCAACACCTCAATGACGCCAAAGCCGGTGGTCGGAGGGAAATGCTGAACTTCTTCGACGCCCTGACGAATGACGAAGGCGTCGCGACCTTCAAAATCGGCACGTACTCGGCGATATCGATGTTCGCTGACGAGCTTCGCAGCGCACGCAGAGCAAATGGTGACGGGCTCTACGACTTCAAGCGGGCGCTTCAAACAGACAAGTGGTGGGACCTACTCGTGGACACCGCCTGGGAGTATCAGTGGACGCAAAGCCGAACAGAGATGACGCCAGAGATACGCGCCACGCTCTACGATCTCACCCAGGGGATAACCGCTATTCTGATCAGACTTCTCGTGTTGGCGCAGAAGCGCGCGATCACGTTGGGCAAGAAGAAGATCACCAGCGCCTTTTTGAAGAAGATCTTCAATGACTACCTTACGATCGTCAAGCCAGCCGTTCAAGCGCTACGCAGAGGCGGAGCCAAGGCATTGAAGCTTTTCGAGGATCTGCTGCCAACCTCTGATCGCATCGATGCGCACATCGCGGCGATCGATAAGGCGTCGCAAAACAGCACCGAGGACTTACTTCTCGAGCTGGCCAGGATGCGGGATGCAGCTGTAGCTGCTGAGGCAAAACAATCAGCCGCTAGGTTGCCAACGCTGAGTCCAACTGAGGCTCGCATTGCGAGGCTCAAGGGCCTTTCCGGGGATGCGTCCTTGATCTTGAGTGTAGACAGCGAAAGCCCTGTCAAGGATCTTCGGTCCCGGGGTTACATACCCGAAACCTGCGAAGAATTCTAGAGCCGCGCTGCCCGCTATGGTCAACCGGCCGCGTCCTGAACTCGCATCTCTCCCGGCCTCGAGCGAGGATGAACTCCTCTTTGGGAGGCTGGGTCGATTCGCGCGCCTGATCCCTTCCCAATCCCGAACGATCCTCGAGCGCCTACTGCATCATCCGTTCGGCGTGCCGGCATCTGGGCTTCCGTGCGGGCTGGATGCACTCGTCGACTACTTCTGCCATACCGAAACTGCGGCGAGCGTCATCGAGGCGAATACGCTGCTGCCCTACTTCCGCCCTTACCTGAGCGTCAGCCAGCTGGAGCGTGCCTATGTAAGCGTTCGTGGTAGCCGAGGTGGCTCGCTCAAGCCTTCATTGGGCTTATGCGCGAGCCGACTCGGCGCGGCAATCACTCTGCGCATCTGCCCGGATTGCTACAGGTCCGACCTCGAACGTGGCGTACCGACCTGGAGGCGGGTACATCAGTTGGCCGGGGTCTTGCTGTGCCCCAATCACCTCGTGCCGCTCATGGACACCTCGAGGCGGGCGAGAGACTGTCGCCACCAGCTCTTCCTGCCTGATGATGTGATCTCCCGCGCACAAGAGTTCAGAATCAGGCCTTCACAGATTCCGGCGCTTGCGAGCATCGCGTTGGCCAGTCGATCACTCCTGTCTTCACGCCAAGATCCTGTGTCAGCAAGTGATCTCTCCTCGCTCTATTCTTCACTGGTACGGAAGGCGGGGCTAGCCACGAGCGGTGGGAGCACTCGTTTGCGAACGCTGCGTCGCGTCTTCGCAGACAGATGGGACGCCCTTCTGCCACTTGCAGAATTTCGGTGGCTCAGAGATGGCTCGTGGACTGAATCGATGCTTTGCCGCTCCAACCGTGCCGTTCATCCCCTGAAGCATCTCATTCTTTGCCTCACTCTTGGGGCCGAAGCAGAAGACTTTGGGCAGATATCCTCGTATGCATCCGACGCGAGGCTGGAGCTTCCACCCTCGCACGTAGCAAAACCCGAGGTTCGGACGTTGACGATCTTGGAGAATGAATCGTGTCGCTCAGCAGCTGCGAGACAGGGCGTGAGTGTCAACACCGTATTGGTATATGCTCGTCGCACAGGTGCTGAATTCACTGCTCGCCCAAAGAAGATCGACGAGCCGTATCAGAAGCTGATCGAAGCTGCGCTCGTGCTCGGAGAGCCGCTGAAGGATATCGCCGCTCAGCTCAGCGTATCTAACAGCAGCGTCTGGCGTCTGCTGCGCTCGAATACCGCGCTGGAGCAGGAATGGCGCCGTGCAAGCCACGAGATTGCACGAACCCGGAATCGCGCGTCGTGGACCGAAGCTCTAGCGAAAAATGCAACATGCGTAGTCAGCAGGGCACGCGTATCGGTTCCTGCGTCGTACGCTTGGCTCTACCGCAACGACAGAGAGTGGCTTCGATCTTCAAGTGACTCGGCACATCAAAGCGCCCGGCCATTTCTCAGAACTTCCGTAGATTGGGCGCGTCGCGACTGGCGATGGGCTAGCGAAATTCTCAGAGCCGCAAACGAACTCCGCATAGCTGGGACGCTCTACGCACGTGTCTCGCCCTCTCGAATTCTCCGATTGCTCTCGATCGAGACTTCGTTTCGCCGAAATGAGGTCCGCCTTCCGCTCTCGGCGGCGGCGCTTTCGCGCACTTCAGAGACGATTGCCGAATGCCAGGCGCGGCGCGTGATCTACTGGCAGCGGCAACTACTCTCGAAGCAAATCACACCCGCGCCCTGGATCGTCAAGCGTCTAGCTGGGCTACCCTCCCATACTAGCGACTCCGTTGCCGAGGTACTGTCGTCAATTCTCGGAGGTGCTCTCGAGGTACCAGATGGGGTTTCCACCGGCGTCCCTCGACCTGCTGCCCGCACATGAACGCCCATGGAACAAACGCACAGCCTACGTTTGACTTGACTCTTCTCGTGGACTGTCCTGGCACGGCGAGCTTCGAGTCCAGTTGGCTTGCTGCGAATGATTGACATTGGTGCATACCAAAACAGACCCATCGAGCTGCGGCTGCCCATAGGAGATCGGTAATGTTTGCATATCAATCTTATTTAACTGGCGACACCTTTGTTCTTTGCCATTAATGTCTGAGACAGCGCATTAAAGTCTGAGACTGCGCATCGATGTTTGAGACAGCTGGCACACGAGTTCCGACATCGCTTTCAAGCCCATGATTTATATCGATAAAGCCACTGTTGAGAGACCCGTCAACAGCCCAGAGGTGCCCAGGGACCCACCTTGACTCAGAAGTTGATTCCTGATCTCACGAAATGCCTTGCGCCGAAATAACGCCGCCACGCGCCTCACAAGATCAGGCTGTGGAGCAGCTCGAACGCGGTAGGCGAAAGACACTCGGGCTCTGGTGGCGCAGTACACACAAGCCGACACCGACACCCTGCAGATTGCCGACCTGCAGCTCGAGCGGCCTGAACTTCTTCGAGCGCTTATCGGACCGGCGTAGTGATCAAGGCCGTTGGCATCAGCAGGAGGCCCAATTACTGTGGCTGCTCGGCTCGCGGAAGCCGGCGATCTTGATCTCGCCCGGGCCAGCCTTGTCGTCGTCGTCGAGCTTCGTGCGGAACTTGAAGTTCGGCGCGAGGACTTGCTCCATCAGGAGCGAGCAGGTGATCGCCTTCAACATGTTGTTGACCGCGACCTTCACCAGATCGTCGTTGGCGTCCGGCTGGGCGATGAGGTTCGTGAACTGGGCGTGCGACTTGTTTTCGCTGTCGCGCGTGCAACGGCGATGATCTGGATGATCTCGGTCAACGAGCCTCGATAGCCGACCGCAGCCGAACTTGAGCCATCAGCATGACTTCTGAACCGAAGGCGCCATCCCCGAGCAGGTCGGTCAGCGCGCAGCCTAAGCCGGTGCCATGGTGGGGATTCGCCTTCCTGCTGATCCCGATTGGAATGTCCGCGATGTTCTGCTGGCTGCCCGGCGAGCGATTGTGGGCCGAGCAGCTCGCGCAAACCTGGCCCGTTGCAGACGCGACGATCATCAGCAGCCAGGTCACGTTTCGGAACCAACCTCGGGTTGGAAAGCGCTCACCTTGGACAGGATGGTGTGTGAGCTGGAACTACGCCTACCCATGGAAGGGCGGGCAGATTGGTGGAACCCTGCAGGACTCGACACCCAGTACCTTGTCGGCCGGATGCTTCAGCTACCGCGAGAGTGCCGAAAGACAGGCGACTCGTCGAACCGTTGGTAGCGTCGTCCGTGTTCGCATTGATCCCAGCGATCCCTGGGTATCGACAACGGCGCCTGCAGGCCGGCGCGCGTCAATGTAGTTGTCGCCTCGGTCATGCAGCCAACGGCTGTATATCTTCGGCAGCTGTGGCCATTGCAACCACGGAGTCGCGCTCAGGGTTGAGCGTGACGGAGCCGATCGGCGTCCA
>Ga0302310_10001069_pt1 | contig 23830 bp, 19 predicted proteins | sample III_Palsa_N1_2_FD_200451 | JGI IMG/M metagenome (GOLD analysis project Ga0302310, IMG submission 200451) | Peat permafrost microbial communities from Stordalen Mire near Abisko, Sweden - III_Palsa_N1_2 | ecosystem: Environmental > Terrestrial > Soil > Palsa > Peat permafrost | place: Sweden...
CGCATCTGTTGCCGGACCGCTTCATTCGCAAGGAACGACCCGGTCTGATCACTGCGGTCCCGGGCGCAACGCTTGAGGATCCATATGAGATATCTGCTCGGCACGATCGTTGCCGCATGCATGCTGTGCTCTGTGCCGGCTCTTGCCTGGCCGGACCATGGTGCGACGGCTACGCCGGCGCCAACGGATTTGACGAACTCCCACTACGACCTGCAGAATCCCTTCGCCAAGATCCTCCGCGGCGAGCTGCCGGCGGACAAGGTCTACGAAGACGCGTACGTGCTGGCCTTCCTGTCACTCGACCAGAAAGCGCCCGGGCATGTGCTGGTGATCTCGAAGACCTCGAAAGCACGCAACATCATGGAAATATCCCCGCAGGATCTGGTGCGGGTGATGCTGGTCGCGCAGCGGATTGCCAAGGCCGAGCGCATTGCATTGCACGCCGACGGCGTGGTGATTCAGCAGAACAATGGCGGCGCCGCCGGGCAGACTGTGTTCCATCTGCATGTGCACGTGGTCCCTTACTGGAACGGTGCGCCACCGTCGTTTGCACAGGGGGCGCAGGGGCAACTGGATCGCAAGGCGATCGCTGCAAGAATTGCTGCTGCGATCCGCGATTGATGGCTGACGCGACTCACCGAGGCGTCGCGTGACTGCAAAACGCCAGCAGCGGGAGTCGACCGGCCGACTTCGGCCAAAGGCGGTCGTTTGCTCTCAAGGCATAAACCAACCGGCAGAGGGGGCGCCGCCCCTTTTTGTCCTGCACAAAGCTTCTTCACTCGCACCATAGCGCGGAATGCCTCAGCGTCGGCTTGATGCACGGCTTACCGTCGCCAGCAGATGGCGTGGGGAGCGGCTCGCCGGGTTTCCACAGGCCGAGCTGCCTTTCGATATTGGGCATTTCTGAGTCGATCACCGCCAGCGTGTTGCCATCGTTGTAGCGGGTGGCGCTGCGGTAGCGAAGTACTTGGCGATAGGTTCCCGCACGGGACAGCGTATTGACCACGATCCAATAACCGTAAGGAGGATGTTCCTGCGGCTCGGCGGTGATCACGCTGCCGCGAAGCGGCCCATCGGCGATGAAACGGATCTCTTGGTTGTTGTTGTGGCCAGTGCTCTTCCTATAGACGCGTCGGAATTCATCGTGGCCAGAGTCGTAGTCAAGTAACTGGGTGGCTACGATCTGATCTCCATCTCCGGAATTCAGGCTGCCGGTGACAAGCAAAAGAAGCGGTGCGGCCTTCGGCCCCTGTGGATAGACCACCTTGGCGGTGAGCAGATAGTGGGGTTCCCACGCAATGGCATAGTCTGGTGTTGGGGCCCGGAGCGGAGGGGTGACCGGATCAGACAGGCATGGGCCCGTTGGGCCTCTTTGCAGGCATAGGGTGAGTGCGCCAGGCGCATCATTCTCGCCGTAGTCCTTGACCGGCATCCCCTCAATCACGACCAAGCGCCAAGGCGAACGAGTATGGAACATCTTTTCCAGGTCGAGCTGCATGCTCTGCGGAGTCGGGTGGACTGTCGGCGATGATGCGGCTGGACTCTGTGCGATCGCGGTGGTACTCATCAGCCCTACCGCCAGCGCCATCACGATAGTGCTCCGATTGCGCATCGCCGCCCCATAAGTTGTCCTAATGAATCGGCATGGTAGTCCAAAAAAAGACCCTAGCTATTCAAGCGAAGATGCATGAGCGAGCGACCGTTTGGGGTTGAAAGCGCCCATAAATGAACTTCAAGACGCCGCCGGAGCGCGGACCCTACTTTCTTCAGTGGCACCGGTACAGCGTGTCCCCGACCTTCTTCAGAAGATGCACATTCCGCTCATGATGGTCGGACCAAAGTTGCACGAAAATTTGGTCTTGAATGGGACCGGCAGGAGTGTCTATGGTCCCCCGGTTGAATGCATACAGTCGCTCTGCACCAACGGGAAGAGGGCCTCTAGCACCCATGCCAAGGGAACCATCAGACTCCGCAATGAACCTAAGGTCATCGGACAGTTGTCGCGAGATGACACTGGTTTTATCGGGCCTAAGGTTCATGGCATCTGGCAGGTTCGGGTGCCTACTGATCATGAAATCGATGATTCCATCATGGCCGGAAATCCTGCCCTCTACCGCATCAATCCCGATGTGCGGGCTAACGACCACCCCTGGAAGGATCTTCATGCACACCGGAAAATACTTGCTGATGGCCTCTGACCCCGATGTGGCGTGCGCCAACCCTCCCTGCAGAGCCGAAAACACCAGCATGAAGCACAAAGAACGTTTCAGCATGACTATAGGCACAGCAAACTCATGTGGATTTTCTGGCTCGTTACGATCCTCCGAAGAGTGTCGGCTTTGGGTTGCGGATTCAGCCGGATGGTCAGCCGGTTGGCGATGCCGGTCAAGTTGTGTGGCGATCCTGATCAGCTGTGCTGGCAATGATTGGTCAACAAGCTTGCAATCTACACGTGACTACAAAAGATAACGGGCGCCGCAGCGCCCGTTATCTTTCATACATCGCGACATCGACCCGATCAGATCGCGTAGTACATCTGGAACTCGATCGGATGCGTGCTGGCGCGGTAGCGGGTGACTTCCTTCATCTTCACTTCGATATAAGCGTCGATGAAGTCGTCGGTGAACACGCCGCCGGCCTTGAGGAAGTCGCGATCCTTGTCCAGCGCTTCCAGTGCCTGGTCGAGGCTGGAGCAGACCTGCGGGATGTTCTTCTCTTCTTCCGGCGGCAGGTCGTACAGATCCTTGTCGGCCGGCGCACCCGGGTCGATCTTGTTGAGGATGCCGTCGAGGCCGGCCATCATCAGCGCGGTGAACACCAGGTAGCCGGAGTTCATCGGATCGGGGAAGCGCACCTCGATGCGGCGGCCCTTCGGGCTGGCCACGTACGGGATGCGGCAGCTCGCCGAGCGGTTGCGTGCCGAGTAGGCCAGCATCACCGGCGCCTCGAAGCCCGGCACCAGGCGCTTGTAGCTGTTGGTAGTGGAGTTGGCGAACGCGTTGATCGCGCGGGCGTGCTTGAAGATGCCGCCGATGTACCACAGCGCGGTCTGTGACAGGCCACCGTACAGATCGCCGGCGAACAGGTTCTCGCCGTTCTTCGCCAGCGACTGATGCACGTGCATGCCACTGCCGTTGTCGCCGACGATCGGCTTGGGCATGAAGGTGACGGTCTTGCCGTTCTGGTGGGCGACGTTCTTGATGACGTACTTCATCGTCATCAGCTCGTCGGCCTTCTTCACCAGCGTGTTGAAGCGCACGCCGATCTCGCACTGGCCGGCGTTCGCCACTTCGTGGTGATGCACTTCGACCTTCTGGCCGAGCGACTCCAACACCTTGCACATGTCGGCGCGCAGGTCACCGAGCGAATCGACCGGGCTGACCGGGAAGTAGCCGCCCTTCACACCCGGGCGATGACCGGTGTTGTCACCGTCGTACTTGTAGCGCGAGCTCCACGCCGCTTCCTGCGAGCCGATCTCGTAGAACACGCGGCCCATGTCGTTCTGCCAGCGCACCGAATCGAAGATGAAGAACTCCGGCTCAGGGCCGAAGAACGCGGTGTCGGCGATACCGGTGGATTTCAGGAACGCCTCGCCGCGCTTGGCGATCGAGCGCGGGTCGCGTCCATAGGCCTGCATGGTCGACGGTTCGAGCACGTCGCAGTGCAGGATCAGCTGCACGTGCGAGCTGAACGGGTCGAGGTGGGCGCTGTCCGGATCCGGCATCAGCACCATGTCCGATTCGTTGATGCCCTTCCAACCTGTGATCGAGGAGCCGTCGAACATCTTGCCGTCCTCGAACGTCGACTCGTCGATCGCGTGGGCCGGGAAGGTGACGTGGTGATGCACGCCGAGCATGTCGGCGAAGCGGAAGTCGACGAACTCGACCTCGTGTTCCACGATCAGATCGAGCACTTTTTGAGCAGACATGGCGAAGCCTCACAGGGAAAGGGATATCGCTACAGAGCAAGCCCCGTGCCATGACGTGAAATCGTTGTGGCACAAGCACTGGCGCCGCATACGGGCAGGTAGAATGCCTACGGTAGCACCAACGCAACACGGAGGGATGACAGATTTTGCACCATAATGGTGCGTTCCGCCATGCTGATACCGATCCTGCCCCGCGTCGTTGGTGCGCAGAATCCCCTAGTTTGGGGAACGGCCCTTTGTACGAGCCATGGTGGTCTTTTAGGGGGCGATCGAGGGCTAGCGAACCGCGATCAGCCCGCAGTGATCATCCCCCGCCCAGCAACGCGGCGAAATCTTCTTCAGGTGGCATGTACCGCTGGACGGCGTCGGTGAACAGCGCCGCCAACGCGGGGCCTGAGCTGGCTCGGAGGTAGAGCCGGTGCTTGGGGCAGACCGAGGGTCCAAGGCGCACCACCTGCGCGTAGGCAATGATCAGTTCCTCGGCCGCGAGCAGCGTGCGATGGATCATCGCGCCCAAGGCTGGCTTCAGGGGCACGATGTTACTGGGCTGCACCTCGTCGGGCCGCTAGGTGGTCATAGTGCTGAAGGGCCATAGGTGGGATTCGATGCAGGGTCCGACCGGGGTCATAAAAATGATGGGCGTCTGCGCCGCCTTATGCACGATGGCATCGCGCATCGTTTTGAGGTTCGCAAAGAACGGGGCGTGCTTGGCGTATACCAACGCGAGCGTTTCGGGAATCAGATAGCGACGCGCGATTTCAGGTGCGGAGCGGGGTTTTCGGTCCTCTAGGACCATGTCGCCAAAACTTGGTGGCAGAGTCTGCTTTGAACGGGACCCGTCCTGCGCGGAGAAGGCCTTTGCCCACTGGGCTTTGATGATCTTCTGGATGTAGTCGAAAATGCTCCGGCATTGGATGGCCAGGTATTCAACCTCCGTGACTACCATCCGTGCCGCTTGATCACCGATGTCGGCGTGGTGGGTTGTCACGACATCAAGTTTCGCGACGGAAGCGGCGATGTTGTAGAGATCGTCCCAGATCCCCATGAACGTCCGATGTGTGTCCGCGTTGCACACATGCTGGGCAATCAGGTTGAGCGCGTTGAGGTCGAAGTCGTAGGGGGCCGCAGCCGCATCACCGAAGTACACTCCCTCGGCGAGATCAACGATCTGGATGGGATGCAGCCGACCATTGCTGATGAACCACATTTGCCACCGCCCCCCGGTGTAGAACGTGGTAGTACAGACGATCCGGTGCAAGAGGGTGCTCGGGTCCACGTGAGGGATCGCGGCAACTTCTTCGATGGGAACCTGATTAGTCACGGTGCAAATGATTGATGGTGAGGGCACTGTCATACCCTGCGGCCACTCCGTTTGTCCATGCATCATCAGCAAAAGGGCCTTTTCAGACGACTTCGAGAGCCTAGGCCCAAATGGTTTACGTACAAACTATCGGGTCCCATCAAGCCTAACTGCTGTGATCGACAACCCGTAATGGCCTGACTTCTTCTAATGGGGAATCAGACTCCCGCCACGGTCAGGCCATTGTCTCCACGAAAAAAGCCCCGGCTCACGCCGGGGCTCTCATCACTACGTGACAGGCCACCGATCGCTTAGAAGTCCTGTTTGAAGCGGATGCCAATCGTGCGTGGCTGGCTGAAGCCGGTATAGACCTGCCCATCGGGGTATTGCGGCACCACATCGTGGGCGCCGCAAATCGTCACGCCGCACTCGGTGAACTTGTACTGCGCCGCGCGCGTGTCGAACGCGTTGTCGATGTAGATGTCCACTGACCAGCTCTTCCTCTGGATACCTGCGGAGAGGTCGAGGGAGTTGTAGGAAGGGAGATTGCCGAGCAGGTTGCGCTCGACCAGTCGCAGGTCCGTGGTGCGTTCACCCACATGCACGAGCGCGCCCTGCACGAAAGCGTCATTGCCAGCCAGATCGAAGGTATAACGCGCGATGAGGTTGCCCTTGAAGCGTGGCGTGATCGGCAACTGGGTACCGGTGGGGGCCTGTGGTCCGGTCACGGCATCACCCGTCTGCGGGTCGATCGTGCCCGCCGGGCAATAGGTGACCGGGGTACCGGCGGCATTCGTGAACCCGCAGTAGTTCGCGGTCAGCTTGGCGTCGTACAACGCGACGCCGGCACTGAGATTCAAGTTGTAGGTCGCCTGCCAGTTCAGCTGCGACTCGAACCCGTTGATGCGGGCCGAATTGGCGTTCTCGATGATGGTCAGGCCATTCGGACCCAGGATGTTGAACTGGAAGTGATTCCAGGTCTCGCGGAACACCGCGCCGTTGAACGACAGCCGGTTGTCGAACCAGGAGGTTTTCCAGCCCAGCTCGAGGTTGGTCAGGAAATCCGCCTGATAGGGCGGCAGATCGCCGGCGCGGTTGACGCCACCCGGACGGAAGCCCTCGGACCGGGTCAGATAGAGCATCTTCGTGGGCGAGATATTCCAAGTCAGGTTGTACTTTCTGAGCGAGCCGCTTTCCTTCACCGACTTGTTGAAGTCCAGACACGGGGCACCCTCGAACGGATCAGGTGAGATGCAGCCGGCCTGACCATACGTCGAGTCCGGCGAAAAGCCCGAGCTGAAGCCATAGAAGCCGTACAGATCGTTGCGGGTGCGGAAATAACGATCACCTACCGTAGCGGTGAGCACGTCGGGAATGAAGTCGAAGGATAGTTCGCCGAACAGGGACTCGTCGTGGTCGTAGCGCATCTGCTTGGTCAGCCAGATAGTGTTCGGCCAGCCCGGCACGGACAACGAGTCAGCCAGACCGTTGATCTGGTAGTCCTGCATGATGTCGTGCTTTTGTTTCTGCCAGAACGCACCAGCCACCAGCCGCAGGCGATCGTCGCTGGGTGAAGCAATACGCAGTTCGTGACTGTTGTTGGTGTAGGCATCCCGGTCGGTGATGTACTCGGACGGATTGATCAGGGCGCCGCTGTTATCATGGATATACGCACCGTACTGGAGCAGGGTGTCGTACCAGAACGAGTAGTCGTTGTAGTCGGTTTGCTCTTCCTGGTTGCGCTTGAGATGGGCATAGGAATAGGTCAGATCGAAGTTGCCGATCTTGCCCAGCACGGTCAGCGCGCCCTGCCACCAGCGGTCATCGACGCGCTCGGGATAGAAGTGGGTTACCGCCAGACTGCCGATGGCTGGATCGCTGGCAAAGGTGCCATGCGAGATCGTCTGTTGCCCCATCAAGGTCGGATTGATCGACCAGTCGTCGTTGAGATCGACCTTCAGCGCGGCTCGTGCACCGTTGGTGTTGACGTCGTTGTAGTCGTTTTTGGCGTGCCCGACGCATTGGAGGCTCGAGCTGGGTGAATTGTTATCGCTTGGTACGCAGCCAGGTTCGTTGCTGACGGTGATGCCGGAAACCGGGAACGTACGCGTACCGGCCACGTTGTCGATGTAGCCGGCATCATGCTCGTGCCAGCCGACGAGCCGGATGGCCGCGTCGCTGCTGAGCGGCAGATTGAGCATGCCTTCGACGGTATCGCCGATGCCACCGTGATCGACCTGGTCGAGGCCGACGGTGTAATTGGCCGCAAAAGCGCTGGGATCGGGCTTGTTGGTGATGATGCGCAAGGCACCGGCTTCGGCGCTCGCGCCATACAAGGTACCCTGCGGCCCGGCCAGTACCTCGATGCGGGCAATGTCGTACATGTGGATGTCGAGTGGGCCCTGGATCGTGGTGACCGGCTGGTCGTCCAGATACACGCCGACGCTCGGCTGCGAGCCGGAATGGTTGGTGTTGCCGCCGCTGGCCACGCCGCGCATGTCGATGGTGGCGAAACCGGGGCCGGTGGCGATGCCGCCGCCGCCCTGCTGGAAGGTGACGCTGGGCAGATACTTCACGTAGTCGTTGAAGTTCTGGACGTGCAGCGCCTCGAGCTGATCCGTCTCCAGCACGTTGATGCTGATCGGTACTTTCTGCAGATTCTCGGTGCGTTTCTGCGCGGTCACGGTCACCACGTTCAAGGTCGTGGTCTTCGGTTTTGTTGCCGGTGTCACGGTCGCGGTCGACGATGCGGGCGGGGCGGCGTCCTGCGCGAAGGCAGGCGCCGCCACGGCCAGACAGATCGCCGCGGCAAGCGGCAAGCGGACCAGACGCCCTCGTTGCGCCCTCGTTATTTTTTTGGATCTGTTCGCGTGCATAAGCTCCCCTCTCTAGTCCACGACAATCCAGCGGAAGTAGCTACTTTGGAAAAGGGCAGGACAACCCTTTTTCAACAATTGGTTACTCCTCCAACCCCGGCACGCCGGGATAGCTCTCCAGCACTGGCCCCAATGCCAACTCCAAAGGCACCAACCATGGTGCGTAATGCCGCCAGTGATCCACCCCTTCCCGGTAGATCGGCTGGCGTACCTGTTCCGAACTGGCGGTACGTACCGGCCGTGCGTTCTGGAAGAACCGCAGGCACGATTCCTCGAACGGCAAGCCGCAATAATCAAGCAGGCGACGCACCTCCCCTTCGGTGTCCTCGACCATGCGCTCATACACGACGCGATGGACCCGTCCCGGTAACACGGCGTCGAAGTGCCCCATCAGCGCGACGTAGTCGCGGTAGTAGCGACCCAGATCCTCAAGGTCGTAGCTGAAGCTCTGCCCGCGCGCGAAATGCTGCTTGAAGCCGGAGAAGCAGCAGCCCAGCGGATGCCGGCGCGCATCGATGATCTTCGCGTTCGGCAGCATCAAATGGATCAGGCCGATGTGCATGAAGTTGTTCGGCATCTTGTCGATGAACAACGGCGCCGAGGTCTTGCGCTGGATCCGGGTGTGCGCGAGGTAACGCTCGCCGAGCGCACGCAAGGCATCGACATCGAGTTCGGCCAGTGCGTCGTGGTACGGCATCGCGCTGTCGGCATCGGCTTGCGTGCGCAGCATGCGTGTGATCGAGGTGACCTCGGGCAGCTCCATCGTGCCTTCGACCTGGCTATGGCTGGACAGGATCTGCTCGATCAGGGTGGAGCCGGCACGTGGCAGGCCGACGATGAAGATCGGATCACGCGCCGGACTGCCGGCCCCGGCACGCGCGGCAAAAAAATCGCGCGTGTAGTGCTCACGGATGTGCTGCACCCGCGCATGGGTGTCGTCGGCGCTGTAGTGCAGCTGCGCGTGACGGATCGCATTGCCTTGGGCGTAATGCCGGAAGGATGTTTCGTATTCGCCGGCGTCCTCCAGCGCCTTGCCGGCGGCGAACTCCAGATGCAGACGGTCGTCCTCGGCCAGATCCGTGCGTGCCAGCTGCCGACGCATCGCGGCCAGGTCGTCGGCGCGGAAGCGGTAGGTCTTCAGATTGGCCAGACTCCACCAGACTTCGCCGAAGGACGGTTCGAGCTCCAGGCTGCGACGATAAGCATCGATGGCGCGGTCGCCATGGCACGCGGTTTTCAGCGCATGGCCATAGCTCACCCACACTTTCGGATTGCGCGGGTAGTGTTCCAGCAGATCGGCATAGATGCGGATGGCTGGCTCGTACTCGCCGATCCGGCACAGCACCGCCGCCTTGAGATTGCGGCAGCCGAGATGACCGGGTTCCGCCGCCAGCAAGCGCTCGATCTCGACCAGTGCCTGTTCCGGTTGGTTGCTGCGATGCAGGACCAGGGCGTAGTTCTGGCGCGCAGCATGGAAGCTGGGCGCCAGCTCCAGGCAGCGTGCGAGCAGGTTCACAGCATCCTCGTTGCGGCCCAGACGTGCGGCGACCTCGGCGAACATGCGAATCGCGGCCACGTCGGTCGGCGCCTGCTTCAGATGCTCGCGCAACAAGGCTTCGGCAGCGGGAATGCGGTTCTCCGCCAACGCGATGGCGGCATCCAGCAGGCGTGGATCACGGGTGGAATGACGCACGTGACTGGCGTACGCCGCGTCGGCTGCCTCCTGTTCGCCGGCCGCCATGAGATGGTCGCCCAGCACGCGCCAGGCTTGCGGCAGGTCGGGCTTCAATGCCACCGCCCGGCGCAGTGCATCGATCGCTTCCTGCCCGTGCCCCGCGCGACCCAAAGCCAGGCCTAGGTCAAGATGAACCATCGCCCAGTTCGGCTGGGCCCGTGCCAAGGGTACGAGGACGTCGAGCGCGCCTTGGTCATCACCCTGGGTCGATCGCGCTTTCGCCAGCAGCCGCAGCGCGGCCGGGTGAGCCTCGGCGACCTTCAGTATCTCGGTGATCTGCTCAGCGGCCAATGCTGGATCGCTGTCCAGCAAGCGCGTGGCGTGAGCTAGTGCTTGTTCCACCGTACCGGTGGCAGACACCTCCTCCGTCACGACTCACTTCCCCGCGACGATGCGAACTGCCGATGTGGGTCGGATTTCAGGCAGTGCTGCAGAGGCATGGCGCGTTGCATGGGCGGCGGCAGCTCCTCACAGGATCTTTCGGCAATCTACAGCTGAATTCGGCGGCCAGATAGTAGGTGCCGAAAAGAAATACGTCCTTTGGTGACCTGCGCCGCAAGTTCGCACTCCACCTGCGCAGCAAGGAATAGCGGGCTTAGACGGCCTGTCGCGACAAGGCTGCAGCTCGATCGGTCAACCAGCTGTCGATCGAATCCATGGCCCGCGACCTGGGTCAGCCGCAGCCACCCCGGCAAAGCCCGTAAGCTATGACGCCTGTTGCCGACGCGTCAGAGCCGCTCGACGCGCTTCCACTTTCCACTGGAACTGACTCGTGACCGATCTGATCCACGTCATCCTGCTCGGCATCATCGAGGGCGTCACCGAATTCCTGCCGATCTCCAGTACCGGTCATCTGCTGATCGCCGAGAGATTCGGGCTCGGCGAGCGCTCGGACCTCTTCAATGTCGGTATCCAGGCTGGCGCGATTCTGGCGGTTACGTTGATCTATTGGTCGCGGATCTGGCAGCTGTTCACGCAGTGGCGCGACCCGGCCAACCGGGATTACCTGTTCAAGCTGTTCGTGGCGTTCATGATCACCGCGGTACTCGGCCTGGTGGTCACCCACTACGGCTTCAAACTGCCGGAGACGGTGACGCCGATCGCGTGGGCACTGGTGATCGGTGGCTTCTGGATGCTCGGCGCGGAAGCGCTGGCCGCAAAGCAGGTGGATCGCACCCAGTTGACCTGGCGGGTGGCAATCTTGGTTGGTATCGCCCAGATGGTGGCCGGCATTTTCCCCGGCACTTCGCGCTCGGGCGCGACGATCTTCACCGCGATGCTGGCGGGCACCAGCAACCGCGCCGCGGCGACCGAGTTCGCGTTCCTGGTCGGCATCCCGACCATGTATGCGGCGACCGGTTACGAGCTGCTGAAGGTCATGGAGAACGGCGGCGTGGCGCACGAGGACTGGATGGCGCTGATCATCGGCTTCGTGGTCTCGCTGATTGTCGGCTTCATCGCGGTGAAGTGGCTGCTCGGCTACATCCGCACGCATCGCTTCACCTGGTTTGCGATCTACCGTATCGTGCTTGGCGTGGCGCTGCTGTTGCTGGTACCGGCGGGCGCGTGAATCCTGCTTCCTGCCGCGGCTTGCAGCGGCAGGGCATTTCAGGCAACGGCAGCGATCCGCTCTTCGCCACGTTCGGCCTTCTCCGCGTTAATCCGCGCGGTGATCCGGCACTGTGGTTCGCTGGTGCGCTCGAACAGTTCGCTGATCCACTCGATGAAGGCCTGCACGCGTGCCGACAGGTGGCGCTTCTGCGGGTAGACGATCCACACCGGTGAGCCGGTGGAAATCGTGTCGGTCATAACGATCTCCAGCTGACCCTTGGCCAGCGCTGTGGCGGCCAGGCAATGCGGGATCTGGATGATGCCGAGGCCGGCGACCGCCGCCTGGATCACCGACTCGCCATCGTTGATCAGCATATGTGCGTCGATCTCCAACTCGACCCGCCCGCTCGGCGTATCGAACTGCCACTGGTACGGCTTGCGGGTACTCGGATAGACGTAGTTGATGCAGCGATGCTGCTGCAGATCCTCGATGCTGCGCGGCGCGCCGTGCCGGCGCAAATAGTCGGGCGAGGCGCACAGCACGTTGTTGAAATAGCCGAGCTTGCGCGCGATCAGGTTGGAATCTTCCAGCTCGCCCATGCGGATCGCGCAGTCATAGCCTTCCTCATTGAGATCGAAGTGGTAGTCGCACATCGCCAGTTCGAGCCGAATATCCGGGTAGCGCGCTTCGAATTCGGCCAGGTTCGGAATCAGTGCGGCACGTCCGATCGCCGAATGAGCGGCGAGACGCAATCGGCCCACGGGGTGGCTGCGCGCATGCCCCAGCGCCTCGGTTGCCTCAGACAGGTCCGCAAGGATCTCCTTGCAACGTGCATGGAAAGCGGCTCCATCGTCGGTTAACCGCAGTGATCGTGTCGAACGGAACAGCAGCCGTGCACCCAGCTGGGTCTCCAGCCGCGCCACGGCGCGGCTGACGCCGGAGGGCGTCATTCCCAACTGGCTGGCGGCGGCGGCAAAACTCTTGGCCTCGACCACCCGTACGAAGGTCGAAATTGCTGAAAAGTCTTCCATACCCTGGATTCCTGACCGATTCGTGATTACGAGTCATGAGTGTAGTGCGCAAGAAACGGATTTTCTATACCGCGAGGTACACCTATTCTCTCGGCCCTTCGCCGGGGATATGCGCCCGGCCTACACGGTTCTGGGAGCGCAAGATGAAAAAACAATGGATGCTGGCACCGCTGGTTGCCGCCGGTGTACTGGGCAGCTGGATTCTTCTGCATGGCAATAGCAGCCAGGCCCAGAGCGCGCCCGGCGGGCCGCCGCCTGAAGTGACGGTGGCGCAGGCGTTGACCCGCGAGGTCAGCGACAGCGCCGAATTCACCGGTCGCCTGCAAGCAGTCAACACCGTGCAGGTGCAGCCGCGGGTCGGCGGCTTCGTGGACTCGGTGCATTTCCAGGAAGGTGCCCTGGTGCACAAGGGCGACGTGCTGTTCCAGCTCGACCCACGCCCGTACCAGGCCGAGGTCGACCGGCTCAGCGCCAACCAGGCACAGGCCAAGGCAGCCTTGAGCCTGGCCGAAACCAATCAACACCGCGCCGCGATGCTGCTGGCCCAGCACGCCGTGGCGCAACAGGAAGCCGACAGCCAGGACACCGCCGAACAGAGCGCACGCGCACAGTTGGAAGCCAGCACCGCCGCGCTGGCCGCGGCACGCTTGAACCTGGATTTCACCCAGGTGCGTTCGCCGATCGACGGCCGCGTCAGCAATATCCGCATCACCCCCGGCAACCTGGTCACCAGCAGCGACGTGCTGACCAGCGTGGTCACGGTGAATCCGGTCTACGTCTACTTCGACGTGGACGAACAGACCTGGCTCAAGCTCGACCATCTGCGTGCACGCGCGGCGCAGGCCGGTCGCGACGCGCGGATCGAGGCGACGATGGGTCTGGCCGACGAAGCGGGTTATCCGCATGACGGCCGCCTCGACTTCGTCGACAACCAGCTGCACACCGAGTCCGGCACGATGCGTCTGCGCGCGGTGTTCGACAACCGCGACGGCCTGTACACGCCGGGCCTGTATGCCCGCGTGCAATTGCAGAGTGGCCAGGCCCGCCCGCGCCTGCTGGTGGACGATTGCGCGATCGGCACCGACCTGGGCAACCAGTTCGTCTACGTGGTCGACAAGGACCGTAAGGTGGAATACCGCAAGGTCAGCACCGGCGCGCTGTTCCACGGTCTGCGGATCGTCGACAGCGGTCTCGACGCCAGTGACGTGGTCATCGTCAACGGCCTGCAGCACGTGCGCCCCGGCGCCGAGGTCAATCCGCAGAAGGTGGCGATGCAGTACCGGCTCGATGCCAGCGACAAGGCCTTCGTCGATGCCAACCCGGCCACGCCCACTTTGAACAACGACGCGCATACCGCGCTGGCCAGCACGGCCACCGGCAAGCGCGCGCAGGACTGATTCCCACACCATGAAAAACATTGCCCAGTTTTTCGTCGACCGGCCGATCATGGCCGCCGTGCTGTCGCTGCTGTTCGTGATCACCGGCAGCATCGCGGTGTTCCAGTTGCCGATCAGCGAATACCCCGAAGTCGTGCCGCCTACCGTGGTGGTGCATGCCAGCTATCCCGGCGCCAACCCCAAGGTGATCGCCGAGACCGTCGCCACGCCGCTGGAAGAACAGATCAACGGTGCGGAAGGCATGCTGTACACCTCCTCGCAGTCGACCAGCGACGGCGCGCTCACCCTGACTGTGACCTTCGCGCTGGGCACCGATCTGCAGACCGCCCAGGTCGACGTGCAGAACCGCGTGGCGCAGGCGCTGCCCAAACTGCCGGAGGAAGTGCAGCGGCTCGGCGTGACCACCCAGAAGAGTTCGCCCGATCTGACCATGGTGGTGCATCTCACCTCGCCGGATCAGCGCTACGACATGCTGTACCTGTCGAACTACGCGCGGCTGCACGTGAAGGATGTGCTCGGCCGGCTTGACGGCGTCGGCGACGTGCAGATCTTCGGTGCCGGTGAATACTCGATGCGCGTATGGCTGGATCCGCAGAAGCTGGCCCAGCGCTCGCTCACCACCGGCGACGTGATCAACGCGATCCAGGAGCAGAACGTGCAGGTTGCGGCCGGTGCCTTGAATGCACCGCCCGGTCCGAGCAATTCGGCATTCCAGCTCAACATCAACACGCGTGGCCGGCTGGTCAGCGAGGACGATTTCCGCAACATCATCGTGCGCACCAACACCGATGGCGGTGTCACCCATCTGAGCGACGTCGCCCGCGTCGACCTCGGCTCGAACAACTACGCGCTGCGCAGCCTGCTCGACAACAAGCCAGCGGTGGCCCTGCCGATCTTCGCGCGGCCCGGCTCCAATGCGATCCAGATCTCCAACGAAGTACGCGCCACCATGGCGCAGCTGAAGAAGGATTTCCCGCAAGGCGTCGACTACAGCATCGTGTACGACCCCACGGTCTTCGTGCGCGGCTCGATCGAAGCGGTGGCGCATACGCTGCTGGAAGCGATCCTGCTGGTGGTGCTGGTGGTGATCCTGTTCCTGCAGACCTGGCGCGCCTCGATCATCCCGCTGGTGGCTGTGCCGGTGTCGCTGATCGGCACGTTCGCGGTGATGTATCTGGCCGGCTTCTCGCTCAACGCGCTGTCGCTGTTCGGACTGGTGCTGGCGATCGGCATCGTGGTCGATGACGCGATCGTGGTGGTGGAGAACGTCGAGCGCCATATCGAGCTCGGGCAATCGCCGAAGGAGGCCACGCGCAAGGCGATGCACGAGGTCACCGGCCCGATCGTGGCCACCGCGCTGGTGTTGTGCGCGGTGTTCATCCCGACTGCCTTCGTCAGTGGTCTTACCGGCCAGTTTTATCGCCAGTTCGCGTTGACCATCGCGATCTCGACGATCATCTCGGCGTTCAACTCGCTGACCCTGAGCCCGGCGCTGGCCGCCGTGTTGCTTAAAGGCCATGACGCGCCGAAGGATCGTCTGACCCGCGGGATCGATCGCGCGTTCGGCTGGCTGTTCCGCCCGTTCAACCGCGTCTTCCATCGCGGCTCGGAGCGCTACGTCGGTGGCGTGAAGCGCATCGTCGGCAAGGGCAAGCTGGCGCTGGTGGTGTATGCCGGCCTGATCGGCCTGACCTGGTTCGGCTTCTCGCACGTGCCGACCGGTTTCGTGCCGGGACAGGACAAGCAGTATCTGGTGGCATTCGCGCAACTGCCCGACGCCGCTTCGCTCGACCGCTCCGAGGATGTGATCCGGCGCATGGACGAGATCGCACTGAAGCAGCCGGGCGTGGAGCACGCCGTGTCCTTCCCCGGCCTGTCGATCAATGGCTTCACCAACTCCACCAACTCCGGCATCGTGTTTGTCACGCTGAAGCCGTTCGAGGAACGCCGCAGCGCGGATCTGTCGGCCGGGGCGATTGCCGGTGCACTGAATCAGAAATTCGCGGCGATCCAGGACGCCTATATCGCGGTGTTCCCGCCGCCGCCGGTGATGGGGCTGGGTACGATCGGCGGCTTCCGCCTGCAGATCGAGGACCGCAGCGACCGTGGTTTCGACGAGCTGTACAAGCAGACCCAGGGCCTGATCGCGGCGAGCCAGAAGGTGCCGGCACTCGCCGGGCTGTTCTCCAGCTTCCAGGTCAGCGTGCCACAGGTGGATGCCGACGTGGATCGCGAGAAGGCGAAGGCCGAGGGCGTGAACCTGGCCGAAGTGTACCAGACCATGCAGGCCTATATGGGCTCGCTCTACGTCAATGACTTCAACCGCTTCGGCCGCACCTATCAGGTCAATGTCTCGGCCGACCCGGCGTTCCGTCATTCGGCGCAGGACATCCTGCAACTGAAGACGCGCAACGCGCAGGGCCAGATGGTGCCGCTGGGTTCGTTCGTCACCGTGCAGCAAGGTGCCGGTCCGGATCGCGTGCAGCATTACAACGGTTATCCCACCGCCGAGATCAACGGCGGCCCCGCGCCCGGTTTCAGTTCCGGCCAGGCGCAGGCGGCGATGGAAAAACTGGCGAAGGAAAACCTGCCGGATGGCATCAGCTTCGAGTGGACCGAGCTGACCTACCAGCAGATCCTCGCCGGCAACACCGCGATCCTGGTGTTCCCACTGTGCGTGCTGCTGGTGTTCCTGGTGTTGTCGTCGCTGTACGAGAGCTGGTCGCTGCCGCTGGCGGTGATCCTGATCGTGCCGATGGTACTGCTGTCCGCGATTGCCGGCGTGTGGCTCTCCGGTGGCGACAACAACATCTTCACCCAGATCGGATTGATCGTGCTGGTCGGACTGGCGTGCAAGAACGCGATCCTGATCGTCGAGTTTGCCCGCGAACGCCAGCACGAAGGCATGAGCCGTCATGAAGCGGTGCTGGAAGCGGCGAAGCTGCGATTGCGCCCGATCCTGATGACCTCGTTCGCCTTCATCATGGGTGTGGTGCCGCTGGTCACCTCGCACGGTGCCGGTGCCGAGATGCGGCATGCGATGGGCGTGGCGGTGTTCTCCGGCATGCTCGGCGTGACCATCTTCGGGCTGATCTACACGCCGCTGTTCTATGTCGTCATTCGTGCCCTGGTCGAGCGTCGCGAGGCATGGGCGCGTGAGCGCGCCGCCGCGCACGCCCAGCCGGCGCTGGAGAATCATTGAGATGAAACCGCTGCTCAGGCTCGCTGCCGTCGGTGTTGCCGTGGCCTCGGACATGCTCGGCGTGACCCTGTCCGGGCTGATCTACACGCCGTTGGTCTACGTTGTCATTCATGCCCTGGCGGAGCGCCGCGAGTCACGCGCGCACACTATCGGGTTGGAGAACCATTGATGAAAACCTTCATTCACAACACCGTGCAGGAAATCTCTGCTCGTCATTCCTGCGAAGGCAGGAATCGCTCCATCGTGCATCTTGGCGAGCGAGCAAGTGCGATCCCGGCCTTCGCCGGGATGACGACGTGGGTTCGAGGTACTCTGCTGGTATCCGCCCTCGCATTGGCCGGCTGCACCAGCATCGGTCCCGACTACCACGCCGTGAAGCCAGCCACGCCGCAGCTGCAGGGACTCGATGCCACGCAGGAAAGCAATGCGCAGTTCCAGGCCGCGTGGTGGGAGCAGTTCAACGACCCCACGCTGGATGCGTTGATCCAGCGCGCCGCCGCGAACAATCTGGACCTGCGCATGGCGGTGGCGCGATTGCATGAATCGCGTGCGCTGCTGAGCAGCGCCAAGTCCGATCAGTTGCCCACCGTGGACACCGATCTGAATTACACGCGCAGTCGCGAGCAGGAGCCCAGCTTTACCAGTCAACGCACCACCGTCACCACCTATCAGGCCGGTTTCGATGCGTCGTGGGAGCTGGATCTGTTCGGTGGCGTGCGTCGTTCGGTCGAAGCCTCGCACGCCGACCTCGGCGCCAGCGAGGCGGCCCTGCACGATGCCCAGGTCAGCCTGCTGGCCGAAGTCGCGCGCAACTATTTCGAATTGCGCGGCAACCAGCTGCGACTGGATATCGCCCAGCGCGACATCGACAACCAACAGCAGACCGTGCACCTCACCGAAGTACGCGATCAACTCGGCTCCGGTTCCGAGCAGGACGTGGCCAGCGCCAAGGCGCGGCTGAGCGCGGTGCAGGCGCAGCTACCTGTGCTGCAAACTCAGGTCAGTGCCAGCGAATTCCGCCTCGCCGTGTTGCTGGGCGAACGACCGGGTGAACTCGACATCGACGTCTCGCCGAAAAGCTTTACGCCGATCGCGATCAACCTGCCGATCGGCGACGCCGGCGATGTGCTGGCGCGCCGGCCCGATGTGCATGTCGCCGAACGCGAATACGCCGCCGCCACCGCGCGCATCGGCGTGGCCAAGGCGGATTTCTTCCCGCACATCACGCTCGGTGGTTTCCTCGGCTTCCTGGCCGGAAGCAGCAACGATTTCGGTGGTCCGTCGACACGCGCATGGTCATTCGCGCCGAGCATCAGCTGGCCCGGCCTGAACGTGCAGCGCGTGCGCGCCAACCTGCACGCCAGTGAAGCCCGCGCCGATGCAGCACAGGCGAACTACCAGCAGACCGTGTTGCTGGCGATCGAGGATATCGACAACGCGGTCACCGGCTTCAACCAGCAGCGTGTACGCGTCAATCACCTGATCGAACAGAGCGCGCAGAGCAAGCGCGCCGAGGAGCTGGCGCAGGTGCGTTACCAGGAAGGCGCCACCAGCTTCCTCGAATTGCTCGACGCCGAACGCACCCAGCTGTCCGCCGAGGACGATCTGGCCCAGGCCGAAGCGTCGATCAACACCCGGGCCGTGGCGTTGTACAAGGCACTCGGTGGCGGGTGGCAGGCTTGCGGTGACGTGCATTGCAGCGCCGTCGCCAAGGCCAACCCCAGCGTTGCGCCATGAACAGTCGGATGGCCAAACGCACGCCGGTGGCGACACCGGTCTATCGCGTGGCGCTGGTCAGCGGCGCCAATCGCGGCATCGGTTTCGAGGTAGCGCGCCAGCTCAGCGAACGCGGCATGACCGTATTGCTGGGTGCACGCGACCTCGACAAAGGACTGCATGCAGCGCGCAAGCTGGCCGGTGCAGCGGGTGAGGTGATCGCAGTGCAACTCGACGTCACCCATCAGGACGAGGTCGATGCCCTCGCGCGCTGGATAGAAGTCACCTACGGCCGGCTCGACGTACTGGTCAACAACGCTGGCGGTCACTACGACCACGATGCCGAAGCAAGCACGCCCGACCTCGCCTCAGCGCGCGATGCGCTGGACACCAACCTGTTCGGTGCATGGCGTTTGTCCAGTGCGATGCTGCCACTGATGCGCAAGCACGGCTACGGCCGCATCGTGAATATCTCGAGTGGTTGCGCAACCTCCACGAGCGGCAGCAACTGCGTGGCCTATCGCACCTCCAAGGCCGCACTCAACGCGTATACCCGCACGCTGGCCGCGGAACTCGCTGGTAGCGGCATCGCGGTCAACGCGGTGTGTCCAGGCTGGGTCGCCACTGAACTCGGCGGCCCCGGTGGACGACCGGTGGAACGCGGCGCGGCCGGCATCGTGTGGGCGGCCAGCCTGCCTGTGCCGTCACCGACCGGACGCTTCTTCCGCGACGGCGAAATCATTCCGTGGTGAACGGTTAGCCCTTGTCGAACCCGCTGTGTTGCGAATACAGCGCATGCCAACGACCGTCGACGTACACGAAGATGTCGGAGGAACTCACGCCCCGCTGCGGCCCCGCCACCAGATCGTAGAACGACAGGATCGCGGTGTCGCCGTGGAGCACCACGCTCTTGCCCGACGGATGCGCCTTGAGCCACGCCTCGACCTTGCGGCGCTCGGTGTCCGAACCACGGTTCTTCGCCGCGTGCGCCACGATCGCGGACTTCGGATGTGCCACGCCATCGGCCCCGACCGAACGGTAGTCGGGCAGCAGCAGATCATCCAGATACGCGGTGTCGCCGCCCTCTTCCGCCTCCAGCCAGTGCTGGTCGACCGCGATCACCGCCGCCTCGTTCCTGGCGGTTTCGTCCATGCTGCTCGCCTGCGCGTCGGAACCTGCCGCGAACGCACCCGTGATTCCCATTGTCGTCACGGCAAGACATGCCATGCCGATCCTGAAGAGATATTGCTTGCGCATCTTGCTGTCCTCGTCCGCGGCGACATGACCGCAGTCGCACACTGCACGGCGTGGCAGTGAGCCACCTCGTTCTTGTGACGACCGACTGCGACGGCGTGACAAGCGGTCGATATGCGCCTGCCAGCGGTGATCACTGATGCGACGGTCTGGCCACGTCGGATAAGGGCATCATCTGGCACCCATCTTCATGACTTTCCAGCCACCTGCGCAGGCACTCGTACCGCTTGTCACAACCACGACGCCGATCGTCACAAGATCGGCGACGGCGATAGTCGCCCGTGCCAGCCTGTGTGAATCATCCACATCGACGCCATCGTCCGAACGGATACCCATCGGGCACGCGGCAAGGGTAAGACTGACATGCGATTGCCAGCCACTTCCGTGATCCTTGCAGCCGCGAGCCTGCTCGGCACCGCACGCGCCACGTCATCCGATGTCCTGCCGCCCACCCACGAAAGTCCTCATGCAGGTCCATGCATCAGGATCTGCCCTGCTCATCTCTGTGGAAACGACCCATGATTCCTTGTCGCCTTTTTCTGTTCCTCACCCTGTGCGTGGGCGCTTGTGCCATACCTGCCTGCGCGGTCGCGACAGCACTTGGCATCGCACCTCTCACTTCGACAGGCGCAGTAATGTCCGCATCAGATGCGCCGTGGAGCAAGCAGGGCGATGCCGATCCTGTGTTCACGCCCGACCGGAAAATGGTCGTGTTCGCACGCGGAAACGGATTGACACGGCACCTCTATATCGCCCATCGGAATGGCAACCTCTGGTCGAAACCGGAACGCGCACCGTTCTCGGATCAGTGGATGGATCTGGAACCAGCGATGGCTCCGGATGGTTCGTACCTGGTCTTCATTTCCAATCGGCCGACGACACCCGGCGGCAAACCGCTGGATGGCTACTGGGGCGGCAAATCGCGGCCGGGCCGCGGCGGCAATCTGTGGCGCGTGAACCTCATGGGCGACGTCTTGGGCACCCCTGAACGCCTGCCCGATATCGTCAATGCCAGTACCGCTACGTACTCGCCCGCCGTGGCCGCGGACGGCAGCGTCTATTTCACGCATCCCGATCCGCAAACGCATCACACGCGGCTTTACGTCAGCCGCTTCGCCGATGGCCGATTCCAGACGCCGCAATCGATGCCGTTCAGCGACGGCGTGGCGGCCGACTACGACGCGGCGGTGGCGCCCGACCAGTCCTTCATCGTGTTCAGCTCGAACCGGCCGCCCACGCCGCCCAATAGCAGCGATCTGTTCGTGGCGTTCGCCACGGCCACCGGCTGGGGCCAGCCGATCCGGCTTGGTCCTTCCGGCATCGAGGCGCGTCTCGATCCGGATCTGTCCACGCTGTATTTCACGGCGGCGGATGATCGCATCTATCGCCTGCCGATCGCCCGCTGGCTGGCGCAACAAGTAGAGAAGAAGCCATGAAGAGGGCGCGCATCGGTTGTACGGCGGTCACGTTGCTGCTGGCCACCGGGCTGTCTCCCACGGCCACCGCGTCGTCATCGATCGGCATGACGGATGAACTGGCACCGCTGGCCTGGTTCGTCGGCGCATGGGAGTGCGCCGGGCAGTTCTCCAACGGCAGGCCGATCCATTCCCGCGAGATCTACAGCACCGAAATGGACGGCCACTGGCTGCGCATGCAGCACGCGGACACGCCGCCGGATCGCTACTCTGCGTACGAATGGTGGGGTTACGACCGCGCTACCAGGCAGTTCGTGGTGACCGTGTTCGACAACAGCGGCGGCGTGCGCCACTACGTTTCTTCCGGCTGGACCGGTACCACGCTGAGCCTGCGCAACACCGCGAGCAGCGGCTACATTGATCGCTTCGTGTTCCGGCGCAGCGGCGATGCGCAATACCGGATCAGCTATGCACACCTCGACAATCGCGGAACCTGGCAGCCGGGCGACGAACTCACCTGCCGTAGAGATGCGGGGCCGCCGGCTTGAATCTTCGGCTGCGCGAACCCCGTCCCGTGCCGACGTACCTTCCGGCACATCCGTCGGCCGATCGGCGCTGGCACACTGCACGCATGAACGTGGCGCAAGCGACGACCAGCGTCGGCGAAGATCAGGTACCTGACGACAGCCGATCGCAGCGACTCTGGAACTGGGCACTGGCCTTCGGTTTCTGGACGCTGCTGGCGTTGTCCTACGCGCTGAGTTCGGGGCTGTCCTCGCTCAGCGAAGGGCGTGATGCCGCCTGGTTGCGCGGGCTGACCTGGAACCTCACCGACTTCTGGCTGTGGATGCTGCTGGCGGCCGGGATCGGCTGGCTCGGGCGACGTACGGCGGCCTTCGGCTGGCCGCGCCTGCTGGCTGTGCACGTGCCCCTCAGCCTCGGCGTCGCGCTGGCGCAGACAGTGCTGCAGTTGCTGATCTTCTGGATCCTATGCGGCCCGGGCAGGATGCCGGTGGATACGTTCGGCGGCTTCATCCACATGGAATTCGCCTACAAGTTCCAGCAAGGGCTGGTGACCTACTGGGTGATCCTGGTGGTGCTGCGCGGGATGGAATCGCGCCGGCACCTGCGCGACGAGCGCCTGCGGCGTACGCAGCTGGAGACGCAATTGGCGCAGTCGCAGTTGCAGGCGTTGCGCATGCAGCTGCAACCGCACTTCCTGTTCAACACGCTCAACGCCATCTCGGCGCTGGCGTTGGCCGATCCACTGCAGGCACGGCTGATGATTGCGCGGCTCAGCCATTTTCTGCGCCTCACGCTGGAGGAATGCCACGCACCGCAGGTGCCGCTGTCGCGCGAGCTGGAATTCCTCGCGTGCTACCTCGGCATCCAGCAGGTGCGCTTTCAGGATCGGTTGAGCACACAGCTGGACGTGGATGACGACACCCTGGACGCGGCGGTGCCCAACCTGATCCTGCAGCCGCTGGTGGAGAACGCGCTGCGCCACGGCCTGCAGAACAAGCCCGGTGCCGGCATCCTGCGCATTTCCACGCGGCGTGCCGGCGACCAACTGCAGCTGCGTGTGGACGACGACGGTCTCGGCCTGCCGCCTGCAGGCACACTGGAAGGCATCGGCCTGGGCAATACGCGTTCGCGCCTGCACATGCTGTTCGGGGACGCGGCGCGACTCGAACTCACGCCGCTGGCCGGCGGCGGCGTGCGCGTCGAGGTACGCCTGCCCTTTGTCGTGCACATCGCATCATGACGCCACACCTGCGCGCCGTATTGGTCGACGATGAGGTGCTGGCACGCCTCGCGTTACGCCAGGCGCTCGCTTCGCATGCCGAAGTGGAGATCGTCGGCGAATGCGGCAATGCCGACGAGGCGATGCAGGCGGTGCGCGCACTACGCCCGGACCTGCTGTTCCTGGACATCCAGATGCCGGGCATGGACGGCTTCGAATTGCTGCACGAACTGGCACCCGATTGCCTGCCCCTGGTGGTGTTTGCTACTGCCTTTGCCGAACACGCGCTGCGGGCATTCGACGCCAGGGCCGTCGACTATGTACTCAAGCCGATCGAGCAGGCACGTTTCAACCAGGCGATGGCGCGCGTCAACCAGCACTGGCAGGGGCTGCACACACCACACGCCCACACTGAACCCACCGTCATGACAGGTGTGGACGATTACGCGCAACGGATCAGCGTGCGCCATGGGGAACATATCCGGGTTATCAACACGACCGACATCGACTGGATCCGCGCCGACGGCAACTATGTGCACCTCCATGTCGGCAGCGCCCGCTTCCTGCACCGCGACACGCTGCGCCACCTGCTGGCGACACTGGACCCGGCGCGGTTCCTGCGCATCCACCGCGGCATCATGGTCAACCTCGATCGCGTGGCCGAAGTCCATCCACTGTTC
>Ga0302310_10001072_pt1 | contig 23758 bp, 26 predicted proteins | sample III_Palsa_N1_2_FD_200451 | JGI IMG/M metagenome (GOLD analysis project Ga0302310, IMG submission 200451) | Peat permafrost microbial communities from Stordalen Mire near Abisko, Sweden - III_Palsa_N1_2 | ecosystem: Environmental > Terrestrial > Soil > Palsa > Peat permafrost | place: Sweden...
CCGCGAAACTGCGCTACCCGGCCCGGGAAGTCGTGGCCTTCGCGGGCGATGGTTGCTTCCTAATGTACCCACAGGAACTTGCCACCGCGGTCCAGCATCGCGCCAATCTCACTGTCATCGTAGTGAACAACGGTCTGTATGGGACGATTCGTATGCACCAGGAGCGTCGTTATCCGGGGCGCGCTGTTGCAACTGACATCGCCAACCCTGATTTTGTGGCCCTGGCGCACAGCTTCGGCGCCCATGCAGAACGCGTTTCGACCACGGATCAGTTCCCGGACGCGTACCGCCGCGCGGCAACCGCGGGGCGCCCTGCGTTACTGGAACTCATTGTCGACCCGGCACAATCAACACCGACATTCCGCCTGGCCTCAAGCCCAGGTCCGTAGCCGGATTCTATGGCCTGCGACGGACTTTCAATTCTCAATGCACAGCGGCTCCTGAGACTATTTGCTTCAGCAAGCTTCAGGAGCTCTCAGGTATGGGATCTGGTGTCATCGATATTCATCCGCATATTATTGCCAATGACGTGGAGCGTTACCCCCGCACACCCCTGTTTGGAGTGCAGTCGGACTGGTCGAAAGATCGGCCGGTCACCATCGAGGGCCTGATCGCCGCCATGGACGAGGCCAACGTTGAAAAGGCCGCCATCGTACAGTCCTCGACCTGCTACGGCTTCGACAACTCCTACCTGGTGGATGCAATCACGAAGTATCCCGGTCGCTTCACTGCCGTCGGATCGATCGAAGTCGCGCAGTCCGATTCGCCGCAACGCCTGGATGACTGGGCCCAACGTGGGGTTTCAGGGTTGCGCCTGTTCACCGGTGGCAGCACGGCGGCCTTCGATCCGAGTTCGCTGGATGACCCGAAGTCCTTCCCAACCTGGGAGCGCTGCGGCGAGCTAGGGATTTCAATGGCAATTCAGACCGACCCGTCCGGTCTGGCGCAGGTCGCGGGGCTCGCAAAACGTTTTCCCAAGGTCCGCATCGTGCTCGACCACCTCGGGAGGCCCGACGTGACCGATGGACCACCGTACAAACGGGCCGCGAGCCTGTTTGGTCTGGTGCCCTTCGAAAATATTTTCTTGAAACTGACGCCGCGAATCTTCGGCGACGCCAAGAAGGGTCAGGCCTCCCCGCAAACCTTATTCCCCCGCCTCGTCGAACTCTTTGGCAGCAGCCGTCTCGCCTGGGGTTCCAACTTCCCGGCATCGGAAGGAACCCTCGCCAACAACCTGTTGATCGCTCGAAGCAGCCTCGCGAGCCTGAGCGCGGCCGATCAGGCCTGGATCTTTGGCCGAACCGCTCAGCGGCTCTATCCCAAGCTGGCGTAGTCAAACTGCGCGCGAAGTGCGCGACGCTCCACTTGCGCAGCAATAACAACTGCAGTGCAAGAGACCATAATAAGACACGTCAAGTTGTCTGTCAGTAGCCTCGCGAAAACCTTTCGCCTGCGCCCTGCTGCCAACTGCACTGAAGCGCACCTGCCGGTGCTCGATGAGCTCAGCTTTGACGTCTATCAAGGTGAGATCGTTTCGCTGATTGCAGAGCGGCTGCGGCAAGGCCACGTTGCTGCGCATCATCCGGGGACTGATGCGGAGACTGCGAAGACCGCCTTGTTCGTCACCTGATTTATCTGAGCGATCGGTTGTGGTACTGCAGAGCAAGCCCGTTCGCATCACGCGAATTATAGATATACCCCGTTCCCGCATCCGCTGGTCATGATGATCCTGGGCGTCGCGCTGACCACCCTGATCCGGCGGGCGGAGGGCTTGCTGGCGCCCTGGCGCTCGCACGACGAGGGGTGACGGGCAGGCTGCACAGCGTGCTGCGCCATACTTATATTCCCAAAGGCCGTTTGGATTAGGCGCTGCCTGAGGGCGGGGAGCAAAGTCCCAAGCTGCAAGCGCTATTGCAAGGCAGCACAGGGCGATTCCATGAACCTACCGACCACCGGCCCCGTCAGGTTGCGAACCAACCTGGCTGACTATCCCGTAACGCTGGCTCTCAAGGAGGGCCGCGTCTCCACTCCCCTGGTGGACTTCGCATATTGCGGCCCTAAGACCGCCCATGATGGCTTCAAGGCCATGATCCGTGACCACGCCTTCGACGCAGGTGAGCTGGCCATCATCACCTACCTGCAGGCGAAGTCCTTCGGCAAGCCCTGGGCCCTGCTGCCGTTGCCGATTTCCGGGCGCTTTCAGCACCACTGTATCGGTTTCAACTTTGAGCACGGCCACCTGGACCCGAAAGACATCGAGGGTCGCCGCGTGGGTGTACGCAGCTACACCCAGACCACCGGCCTGTGGGTGCGCGGCATCCTGCAGCACGAGTACGGGGTGGACCTCAACAAAGTCACCTGGCTAACGATCGACGAGGCACACCTGGCCGAGCACAAGGATCCGGTGAACTGCGAGCGACTGCCCAAGGGCAGCAATCTGCCGCAGATGATGCTCAACGGCGAAATCGCGGCGGCGATTCTCGGCAATGACATGCCGAAGGATCCGCGCGTTCGCACTCTGATCCCGGCCGCCCACGGGGCGGCCGAAACATGGTACCGGCGCGAGCATGTCATTCCCATCAATCATCTGTTCGTCGTGCACCAGGATCTCGCACGTCAGCGACCGGATGTAGTGAGGGAGATTTTCCGGGTGATCACCGAAAGCCGCGCGCTGGCTCCTGACACAATCACCGCCGCCCTGCCGCCCCTGGGACTCGAAGCGAACCGCAAGGGACTGGAAATGGCCATCGACTGGGCCTACGAGCAGAAAATCATTCCGCAGCGTCTCAAGGTCGATGACCTGTTCGACGACACCACGGCGGCGCTGGGCGCCTGAATCCCCTGCCATTGCGCCCGGTCCGCTATGCACCGGGGCGCCGCTATTCTTAGAAATTCAGACCCACGGTGATGCCATACGTACGCGCCGGAGCGTATTCCGCGTTGTCGCCGAATCCGGTTTCGGTCAGCTGCGTAGCGCACAGTGGGTTGGTCAGATTCTTGCCCCACAGCCGCACCGACTCAGCTGCAGCGCTACGTCGATACCTTCGCAGCGACGAGCGCGCGCGCTGTCTCAATGACCGAGTAGCTGCGCACCGGCGCCGACAACAGCAGGCGATAACCCGCGGACAGGACACTTTCCAGGTTCTTGGCCGTCACATGCGGGTGGCCGACCGGCACATTGTGCTTCCTGCAGGTCCGGACGATCTGTCCCATGGCCTCTTTGACGATGGGGTGGTCGTATTGCCGCGGTTGACCGAGCTCCTGGCTCAAATCCCCCTCGCCGATCAGCACTGCCCCCACGCCGGGAACGCGTTGCAGGATGTCATCCAGGTTCGCGACGCCGTGCACGTCCTCGATCATCAGAATGGTGAGGATTTCGCCCTGGGGATTCAGCGGCCAGACATCCGCCTTGGCATAGTACTCCTGCAGCGGCAGCCCCCAGTACCGGCAGGCCGCCGACGGACCATCGCCGCGCGCGCCCTCAGGCTCATAGTGCGGCGCATCCTTCGGCCGTGGATAGCGGCAGGATGCCACGGCGTTGTATGCCTGTTCGGCATTGCTGATATGCGGCCAGATGACCCCGTAGACGCCGCGATCCAGGGCCTGCTTAGCCAGGAACTGGTTTTTCTCGGCGCCATTGGCCGGAATCCGGCAGATCGGTGTCACGCTCGGTGCAAGCGATGCGGCGCTTTGGATCTGTCTGCGGTTCAGCAGGTACTGCAGTGCATCCTGCAGCGCGTTGACATCGTATGGATTGTGCTCCATTTCGAAGATCACCGAATCGTACGGGGCAACGCTGAATTCGAGCGCGCTTAAGCGATCGGCCGGTGAAAACGCTGCGAATGCGGGCCGACCCGCCTCCCACGCGCGGATAATTCCATTCAGACGACCGGTTTCTGCCACAACTGCTCCTTCAGCTATTTGCCACGCTGCTTCAACTGCGTATCGAGACGTGGGTACACCCGGCGCGCATTGGCCTCGAAAATCTTGTGTCTATCCTCATCACTGAGGTTACGGCAGGCGTCGACATAGCGTTTGGTATCGTCGAAATACTCACCGGTATCGGGGTCCCTGCCGCGCACGGCACCGATCATCTCCGATCCGAACAGGATGTTGTCCGTGGGCACGATGCGCGTCAGAAGCTCGACTCCCGGATAGTGATACACGCAGGTGTCAAAGAACACGTTGCTCAGCATTGACTCAACGGTGGGACGCTTGAGGTCGAGCGCCAGGCCGCGGTAACGACCCCAGTGATAGGGCACCGCTCCGCCACCATGCGGAATGATGAACCGTAGGGTCGGGAAGTCCTTGAAGATGTCCGTCAGCAGGAACTGCATGAAGGCGGTCGTATCGCCGTTGATGTAGTGCGCGCCGGTGCCGTGAAAGCAGGGATTGCAGGAGGAGCTGACATGCACCATGGCAGGCACGTCCAGCGACACCAGCTCCTCGTAAAGCGGATAAAACGAGCGATCCGTCAACGGAGGATCCTTCCAGTAGCCGCCTGAAGGGTCCGGGTTGAGGTTGCAGCCAACGAAACCCAGCTCCTCGACACAGCGGCGCAGCTCGGGAATCGAGTGGGCCGACGGCGCACCAGAAGACTGGGGAAGCTGGCAGACCGCCGCAAAGTTGTCGGGAAACAGGTTGCAGACTCGATGGATAAGGTCATTGCAAACCTCGGCCCATACCAGGCTGGTGCCTTCATTGCCCAGGTGGTGGGCCATCTGCCCCGCAATGGGAGAGAAGATCGTCAAGTCCGCGCCGCGTTCGCGCTGCAGCTTCAGCTGTCCCCCTTCGATGGCATTGCGGATGTCCGCATCGGAGATGCGCAGGTCGCTGGGTTTGGGCTGGTTCGCCGGCTCGTTGGCGGCTGCGAGCTGCCGCTCACGCCAGGCACGCAGCACCTGGGGTGCCGTCGTGAAATGCCCATGACAGTCGATAATCATCGCCACTCCGCTGTGAAACGGCTGCTCGCCTGAGGAATCAGCACCCGAAGCTAATACACGCCCAGCCGATCAGGGCCATTAGTTTTGCCTAGCCTTCCATAACACTTGTTACGCCTTGCGCGCCGGACTGCATTGATTCGGGTGCGAAATCTTATCACCTGGAATCGCTTTTCAATGGTGTCGAAGACCCCTTCTGGGCATTGTAGATATACGCTGTTTTTACTTCACCGGAGAGCCCGCATTTGGCCGCCAAAGTTCATCTCAAGATCGCCGTGGCCGAGGCTCCTCACACCTCCGCCATCCGCAATGGCTCAATACCCATCGAGGGGGTCGAGGCCGAAACCATTACTGTCGAACCCCAGATCGGTGCCTTCCGGCGCATGGTTCGGCAGGTCGAATTCGATGTGTGCGAACTGGCACCGACCACCTACATCATCGCGCGCGCCTACGGCGCGCCCTTCGTCGCTTTGCCCATCTTCGTGCTGCGTCGGTTCCACCATTCGGGACTTCTGGTACGGCCCGAGGCCGGAATCAAGTCGCCCAAGGATCTGGAGGGACATAAGGTGGGTGTGCGCGCCTACTCGGTCACCACGGGTGTGTGGACCCGCGCGGTCCTTATCGACGAATACGGCCTGGACGATTCCAAGGTCACATGGGTCGTGGATGACGAGGAGCACGTGACGCAGCTGAAGCTGCCCACGAACGTCATTCACACCGCACCCGGCCGCTCTCTGGCGGACATGATGGCCGAGGGGGAACTGGTTGCCGGTTTCCATGGCAATGCCGGCGTCGGCCGTTCCGGCTCACCCACGGGGAGTTGGAAGCAGGTGGAAGCCCACTATCCTGACCTGTTCCCGAACGCTGAAGTCCTTGAGGCCGACTGGTATTCGCGCACCGGAATCTACCCCATGCATGGCACCATTGTGGTGAAGGATTCGGTCCTGAAAGAGCATCCCTGGGTTGCGCAGTCGCTGTTTACCGCTTTTTCGCAGGCCAAGTACGAATGGCTCAAGCGTCTGGATGCCGGTGAAGGCAAGACCGCCGCCGACATCAAGTATGCGAAACTGCGCAAGATCGTCGGGCACGATCCCCTGCCCTATGGCATGGACGCGAACCTGAAGACCATCAACGCCCTGGTCGATACTGCTCACCAGCAGAAGCTGACGCCTACACGGATGAGCCTCGACGACCTGTTCGTCGATCCCGAGAAACTCTAGGCGCGCCTCAAGGAGCCTCCATGGACCGCAGAATGTTTCTGGGCAGCGCCTCGGCGGCGCTCCTAATGGCGCCGCGCCTACAGGCCGCGGCCTCGCAGAGCCACAAAGACGGCGTCATGCTCCTGAACCGTATCGGACCTTCGCAGTGCGAGTTATACGTTGCCAACGCCGATGGCAGTGGCGAACGCAAGTTCCTGCAAAATTCGGTATTCGACTACCACCCCAGCTATTCGGCCGACGGCAAGTGGGTGTTATTCACCTCCGAGCGCAACGGACTCGGCCAGTCGGACGTTTTTCGCGCCCGTGCCGACGGCACCGGCATTCAATCGCTCGTGACGGGCCCGTCGGTCGACGATGCCGCCACGTTCTCACCGGATGCCTCGCGGGTGGCCTTTGTTTCGACACGGGAGGGCTACCGGGCCAACATCTGGGTGCTCGATATCGGCAGCGGCCGTTTGCACAACCTCACCGGCGGAACAGGCGTGCAGGGAGACTCGTCGGGTCCTGACAGCTTCCTGCGGCCTGCCTGGTCCCCGGACGGCCAATGGCTGGCCTTCTCCTCGGACCGCAATACCGACTGGCGCGGCCACGATTCTGGTCACGGCTGGGAACACACGCAGGAACTGAGCATCTATGTCATCCGTGGCGATGGCACGGGATTTCGACGCGTCGCCTCCAAGCCCGGATTCTGCCTGGGTACGCCTAAGTGGTCCCCGGACGGCAAGCGCGTCGTGTTTTACGAGGTGCCCACGGAACAGACCTGGGGCGCACGGCGCCCAGAAGCGGTCTTCAATGTCGTCTCGCAGATCGTATCGGTCGACGTTGCGAGCAGAGAACGCATGGAGCACACCTCCGGACCGGGCCTCAAAGTCTACCCCCAGTTCCTGAACCCCACCGACATTGCGTACTACCACAAGGGCGGACCCGATGAAGGTGTCGTCTACACCTCAGGCCGGCCGGGCTTCAAAGCTGCGCTGCGCTCGCCGTGTTGGTCAGCGGACGGCAAAACTGTGGTTTACGAGAAGACCGTCTTCCGGACCTGGACTCAGAACCAGTTGCTCTACAGCTGGGATCCGAACCGCGAGTATCGGTACACGGACGTGTTCCCTGCTCTGTCGCGGGACGGCAAACTGGTTCTGACCCAGAAGAACCAGAACTCCTCCGTGGCCATCATGGATCCGGATGGCACCAACGTGGAGCGGATCTTTGAGGTCAAGGGTTCGGGCCTGGATCCGGCGATGGTGGCCAAGGGGCTGGCGGGCGCCTTCAACCCCGCGTGGTCGCCGGACAGCCAGTGGGTCGCCTTCGGATTGGGCCAGTGGTTCCAGGAGCGCCGCACCGGTAACGCCAAGATCATGCGCGTTCGCCGCGATGGCACGGGCGCGGAGGCGCTCACCGACGGCGCGATGAACGCCGGTTTTCCCAGCTATTCGGCCGACGGCAAACAGATCGTATTTCGCATCTGGAATGAGGCTGTAGAGGGTCTGCGCATCCTCAACATCGAGGATCGCAGCGTCAGGGTCCTGACCAACGACTATGACAACCTTCCCTCCTGGTCCCCTGACGGCACGCTCATCACCTTTACGCGGCGGGTGGATGCGGTCAATTTCGACATTTTCACAATCCGGCCCGACGGCTCAGATCTGATGCGGCTGACCACCAACCGTGCGAATGACGGGCACTCGGTGTGGACGGCGGATGGCAAGATCATGTGGAGCAGCGGCGAGTATGGCTTCCGCGATGAGGCAGCTCTCTACGACAACACCTTCCAGCCCTACGGGCAGATCTGGATCATGAATTCCGACGGTACCGACAAGCGGATTGTCACCGACAGTCTCTGGGAAGACTCTATGCCGCTATATGTTCCATTCCGGAAGACGGGCTGAACGGCAAACCGGCGGCCGGTAAAATCACGCAGTGGCGGGCCCCAACGGTCGCTGCCTGATTAGCGTCACCAGCACCAGGCAGGCCAGCCCCGCGCAGAGGGCTGCGGACTTGAGACCGACGAATTGGGAAAGCAAGCCGATGAGTGCACCTCCCAGACCTGGCCCCGATACGTTCACGGCCGTCCAGATTCCCAGGACACGGCCGCGATAGCCCGCACCGACTTGCAGCTGCAGTAGTACCTGCAGCCCCACCCCGCAAGACACCACCGCCATGCCCAGCACAGTGGCCATGACAAGCGCCGCAGGAAATGCCGTACAGAGTCCGAACAGCACAACTCCACCACCGACAGAAATCGTCGCGATGCGGGTGATGGCATAGAGACTCCAACCCACCGACAGTACCGCCGCACCGGCCACGGCGCCGACCCCTACCGCCGTGGTCAGGTCTGCGAGTCCAACACTGCCGCGATGAAACGAGCCATCCGCGAAGGCAGGCATCAATTCTATCACACCGCGGCCCATGATCGATGTCACCCCAGACAGCAGCAGCAGTTGGCGCAGCGTCGGATGCGCCCGTACGTATTTGAGACCCGCGACGCTATCGGAGATAAGTCCACCCGAACTCCCGCGCCGCTCGTGCGACTTCAGATGGACGAAGCACAGCGCAATGAGAATGCCGAGATAGGAGACTGAATTCGCGGCAAACGTGGCTGCCACACCGTAGCCGGCGATGATGACGCCAGCTATCGCAGGGCCGACGGCACGGGTGAGATTGTACAGCAGCGAATTGATGGCAATCGCCGCTGCGAGGTGTTTGCGGGCGACCACGTCATTAACCATTACCAACCGCACGGCCTGATAGGCGCTGTTAGCGATGCCGACGAACACTGCCATGACGCACAGCAGTTCGATTCTCATAATGTGCAAAGTGGTCAGGAAGTACAGCGCCAGTGCGAGCAACGCCAGCGACGCATTGACACCCAGGGCGTACCGTCGGTGGTCATGCCGATCCAACAGTGTGCCGAACAAGGGCCCGAATACCATGAGCGGTAGCACCGTAGCCGTGGAGACTGCGCCGACCCACACCGCGCGATGCGTTAGAGACCACGACAGCCAACTTATACCGATGCGCTGCGCCCAGGTACCAATCCAAGACACGGTATTGCCGGCGAGGTAGTAGAGATAGTGCTTCTCCCGCAACAGGCCCGACCAGCCCCACCTCCGGCCTGCGGGACCGATCACTTCCTCAGTTGCCGCTCGAAGAAGGTGATGGTCCGGCTCCATGCCAGTTTTGCGGCGGCAGCATCGTAGCGGGGAGTCGTGTCGTTATTGAACCCGTGCTGCGTGCCGGGGTAGCGGTGCATCTCGAAGACCGCGCCAGCCGCCTTCAGGGCGCTTTCGAAGGCTGGCCACTGGGCGTTTACACGATCATCGCTGTCGGCGTAGTGGATGAGCAGCGGCGCCCTGATTCCGGGGACATCCGCGACCGGCGCCGCATTGCCATAGAACGGCACCGCTGCATCCAGGTCCTCAAGACGGGTCGCCAGAAAATTCACCGTGCCGCCCCCGAAACAGAAGCCCGTCGCACCATATCGGCCACAGACCTGGGGCAGGTCGCGCAAATATTGCGCCGCCGCCAGGAAATCCAGATTGACGGTCCCGCGATCGAGAGTCGCAAAAAGCTCGCGCGCCTTGTCCTCATCGCCGGGATAGCCACCTAGCGTGCTTAGGGCATCGGGCGCAAAAGCGATGAAGTTCTCCAGCGCAATGCGCCGGGTAATATCCTCGATATGCGGATTCAGGCCACGATTTTCGTGCACCACGAGCACGCCAGGCAGTTTTCCGGACGAATCGGCCCGCTTGACCAGGTAGCCCCTGATCCGTCCATGTCCCACCGGCGACGGTACCTCGACATAACGGGCATGGAGGCGCGATTCATCGGGTGGGACCTGTGTCGCCGCCGCGAAATTTGGGCTCAACGCTTCTAGCAGCGTTTGGCCCGTGGCACCCACGCCGGCGAAGCGGTCGGCGCCGGCAATGAATTCGCTGCGGCTGAGCCATCCATGCACATAGCTGTCAAACAACCGGAGCACTTCGGGGTGAAAGTCCCGGACGGTTTGGAAAGTCATGCCGCTGTCTGCCATGGTGATCCGATGGAGCTCCCGTTATGCCACGGCCTGGCGGCCCTCGGTCGATCACACTTGCGCGGTAGCCGATCAATTCAGCAGCCAAAGTCAATGTCCGCCACTTTCGCAATTGGCAGCAGGTTTTTCTGCACCTTGAAGCCGATGTTCAATTCCTGCGTATAGCGCAGCCGTTCAGGGGCGAGTACCAGGTCGACGGCGAAGGGCTTGAAGGTCCGGATGAAGTTCCTTTGCGCCATATGGTCTCCCTCGGGCGCACCGGGAAAGGTCAGACGCCGCCGATGCCGCCCAGGTTCCGCGTGACATCGGCCACTGCGAGCATCTGCGGCGCAAGCCCCATTGACTCGAGAATGCGCTCCTGGCGCATCCGTGGGGAGAGCACGCAAGGTGTCCCGGTCAGCGCCAGGCTCGAGGTATTGGTCAGGAAACCACGACGCGATTCAAGACTTGGCATCGGTTTCTCTGCAACATCAGACATGAAATGTCATCACCGCGATCGCATTTTCAATGCCTCTGCGCGGTCGGCCGGCTGGCGCCACGCTGTATCATCTGGCATCCACCGCCGTCCTGGAAGTGCACGTCATGTCTTCGACCCTCGGTCATGCCTCTCGATCACAGGCTTATGCCAACCTTATTGCCGGCGAATGGGTGAGCGCCCGCGACGTTAGCTGTAGTTGAAATCCATCGAACGTCGATGAGGTCGTTGGCTACTACACCCAGGCGGACCAGGCGCAGGCCGAAGCGGCCATCACGACAGCGAAGCGGGCTTTCACGACCTGGTCGCAAAGCTCCATCCAGCAGCGCTTCGACATCCGGGACGCCGTGGGAACCGAACTGCTGGCACGCGAGGAAGACAGGATCCGCCCGGAAGGCATCGGCGAAGTCGTCCGTGCGGGGCAGATATTCAAGTTCTTTGCCGCAGAATGCCTGCTTGTCTGTCAGTAATGCGGCCGGGGGCTTTCCTGGCATCAGCAACTCATGAGCGCGTACTACGACGTGCTGATTGTCGGTTCGGGACACGGGGGCGCCCATGCCGCGCTCGCCTTGCGCCAAGCAAAGTTCACCGGAAGTGTGGCGATCGTCGGCGAGGAATCCGATCACCCGTACGAACGCCCCCCTCTGTCAAAGGACTACCTGTCCGGGAAGCGAACGCTGGAGCGCCTGCATCTACGTCCCATTGAATACTGGAGAGCGCAGGGGGTGGACCTTCTCTTGGGTAATCGCGTGTCGAGCGTCTCCCCGAAACAACACACGCTGAGGACGGATGCCGGCCAGATCATGGGCTATGGAATCCTGATCTGGGCTACGGGAGGCAATCCGCGCCAATTGAACTGCCCGGGAGGGACCCTGAAGGGCGTGCACACAATACGGCGCCGCACTGATGTTGACCGGATCCGAGCGGCGCTCGCGAGCACCCGACAGGTGGTCATCGTGGGTGGCGGCTTCATCGGGCTGGAGACGGCCGCCGAACTGATAAAGCTCGGCAAAGAAGTGTGCGTCTTGGAAACGCTAGATCGCGTTCTTGCCCGCATTTCCGGTGCACAACTATCGCGGTTTTACGAGAACGAACATCGGTCGCGGGGCGTGGATCTGCGTGTCGGTGTCAGAATCGAGAGTATTCTGGGAGAGGATTCGCACGTGACTGGCGTCAAGCTCCATGACGGCACAATACTGGCCGCCCAAATGGTCATTGCTGGTATCGGTATTGTCGCGGCGACCGAGCCCTTGACGGCGGCGGGCGCAAGCGGGACTAACGGCCTTGATGTGGACGAATATTGTCGCACGAACCTTGAGAAGATTTATGCCATCGGTGACTGTGTGGCACAGGCTAACCCGTTCGCCGACGGCGCAGTCGTCCGGATCGAGTCCATTCAAAATGCCACTGATCAGGCGAATCTGGTCGCTAGAATCATCACTGGGGGTATGGTCCCGAAACGCGCTGTCCCCTGGTTCTGGTCCAATCAATTCGATATTCGCTTGCAGACAGCGGGACTGTCCATCGGACACGATGGCACCGTGTTGAGAGGAGATCCGGCGACAGGTCCGTTCTCAGTGATATATCTGAAGAACGGTTGCGTTATCGCGCTCGACTGTGTCAATTCTCCGGCTGACTTCACGCAGGGCCGGGCGCTGGTGATCGCGCGCGCCCGTATTGACGCTGGACTACTTGCCGATACTACCATCTCGCTCAAGGCGATTCTGGAAACTGCGGCGCCTGGTTCGCGCTGATCATTGACGCAGCGTCAAATCTGGTTCGTAATTGGCGCCGCGGTCGTCGTCACAGTCATAACTCTCGATGAATCCTGCGTCGGACCGTTTGCAAGTGACGCTGTAATGCCACGGCTTGCTCAACGCTCCACTGCCATACCCCCGGCATACCCGTTGTCAAGCGCATGGCCGAGTTCGCCTTGGGCGGCGTCGCACGTGCCGCATAGCCTGGCAAATAGGGAGCCGCCGCAGCCTCGCTCTTGAGGAACTGATCGCGATCGGGCATGGCCCATACGCCCGATCAGTCGGGTAGTTTAGCAAGCGCCGTGCAGGAAGCGCGCAAGGTGTTGCGCAAAAATGCCAACTCGCAGGCGACTAGGATAACCTTGTTCACGACGTGTATCCTCCCATCCGCTCGGCTAGGTGCGGATGTGTTAGGCGAACGCCCTTTAGGCTCATCGTCGCGCGATCTTTGCCGGAATATTAATGCGACCTCGGGACCGTTAGGTCCGGTTCTCCGTTGCTATCCCGATCGTCATCGCAGTAATAGCTCTCGAGAAACGCTGTCTTTGAGCGAACATAAGTCAATTGGTAGTGCCACGGGCCGGTCAACGCAATAGGATCCTCTACCACCGTGTCAACCAGCATGTGATCGCGATCTACCAATCGAATCCGCTCAGCAACGTGGGTCTTACCTGTGGTTTTGACTCCCATCAGGAATTGGGCTTTAGGCTTTATCCCCACCGTATCGACGACGAGGGTATCGCCTTCCCAATGTCCAATGGAATCGCCGTTGAACGTCGGATCAGGGTCGGCCGGGTGGCCGCGGCCGTCCGTAAACACGCGTCTAATAGTCGGCCCCTCCTCCACCAAAATGGTCACCCTACCGGGGGTCATCAAAAATTCGAAGCCTAATGGCACCGCCATAATTCCCGGCATTCCTCCCGGCAGGCACATCTCCGCATTTCCTTTTGCGGTCTTGGCCCTTTGTACCTCGCTTGCATAGCTTGATCGATACGGAGGATCAAAAGCCGGATCCTTGTGGCCGCGCGGCGCAGGCTGATTATCAGGTTTCGCCCATGTTCCCGTCCAATCCGGCAATTTGATGATGGACGCGTAACTATCCCCTTGTGGGCCTGGCCACGTAGCCGAACTGGCGGGCTGCGCCAGTAGTGATGACAACGCACAACCAGCCGATAAGATGCAGGCCTTCGTACCCATGGGCTTCCTCTTCACATTCTCAGAGCGATCAACCAATCTCGAAGATCTCCTTGGGTGTTCTGTGCAAACACTCGGAAGGACCGCTAGGACCGACCAGATATACATCGGTATTGTGGATGAACATACGTTCGTTATGTATTCCGGGATGACAGACAATGAGCATATTTTCCTCGATCGCCATTGTCTCGTCGTTCCTGATCAACGGCCTTTCTACCATGTCATAGCCCATGCCATGGATGCCAATGCGCCGTTCTTCTGCAATGCCATTCTGGCGCAGATAAGCATTGTGCGCCGAAAAGATTTCGCTGCAACGAGCACCGGGTTGTATCAATGATAGTCCATACGCTTGCGCTTGCAGGACTTGGGCGTGAGTCTCTCGCAACTCCTCTGGCGCGGCGCCGAGCGTAAAGATGCGGGAAATCTCAGTGTAGTACCCACCCGCGCCATTATTTTCCACTAGCAAGGAATAGACGTCACCTTGCTGCAAGACCCTGCCCTGCATCGAGCGAGGTCGGAAGCTCGCTGCCACCCCCCAGGGCGCGCCCGAACAAAGGAAAATACCCTGCTCGCTGCCTAGTTGCTGACCCACGTACTGTGCGTACGCCGCAACCTCAAACTCTCTGAGACCCGGCCGGATGAACTCACGCACCCGGGTCATCACCTCATCTTGCATGCTGGCGACTTGTCTAATGAACCCCTGTTCCTCGTCGCTCTTAATTGCCTTGATCCGATCGACGATGTCCGTCGCGTCAACGACGTCCATGCTACTTAACTTTGATTTGAGCTCGGATCCGAAACTGTAATACATCGCGGCCGGAGCCACCAGTCCGACTCGCTTTGCGCCAAAGCGCAGGAGCTCTTTGACTGCCAGATCTGCGTCATAAGAGCCGGTATAGCCAACCGACGGATAGCTAGGCGTCGTCAACTTACGAGCAATTCCGGTTTTCTCAGCCGCGACCTCATCGAACTCGACGAGGTGGTCGAACGGCCCTTGCTCAATCATCGAGATTCCGCCGGAAGCCGGAAAAACGAGACTCGTTGGATAGCCATTTGTGGCCGGCTGGTTGCTGAACCATCGAATGTAGCCGCCTACCCAGTCGCTCGAATTCTGTACTACTAAAGCATCGATTTGTTCTTCCAGCATTCGCGCGCGGACGGCTTTCCAGCGCCGAGCTAACTCCGCCGATGAAACGGCATTAACCTGACGAGTGACGAGATTTTTCACAACTCTCCCATATTCGCGACGGCACCAGCTTTTCGTGCGGTCGTGCGGCCCCCAATCACACCAGAGTGGTTATTGTGGTCCGGAGTATTCATCATGCACCTGTGCTGACATCAACCGGCAATGTGATAAAAACCAATCCATCGACCAAATGCCACAATGCTGATCCAGACCAATAACGAGACTGCGCCCGCCGCTCGCCCCTCCCAAGGGGCCACACCCGCGGTTACCCATTTGTCCGGTGATCTCGAGATTACCAGATGGAATACCGACATATTAACGCCTGCAAGTACCAGCAAAATCATCTTCATTCGAAACTGAAAGCTGTCCGCATAGCCCAACGCATGTGACGAGAACACCAGCGTACCTGTTATCACCGCTAACACAAACGCGCTCCACGTGATCGGCAGGGTGTCACTGGCGACCGACGCGCTGCTTCGGTTTAGCGATGTTACGCCGATCAATCGCAGATCAACTATCGCGATAGAACCGACTACACACGTGATTGCAAGCACGTGCACGCATTCTATCCCGGGGAATAGCCACCCGCTTTCTCGAATGGCCGTCGCAAAGTCCAAATGGTGCAGCCAGGAGAGAAATTGTGATACTTCCATCAGTCAACTAGACTCTGAGGTTACGTAAGCGATCATGCGACCAGCGCACACTATCGCGATCCACATGAAGAGCGAGACACCGGCGACAAGGCGCCCGACTGTTCGACGGGTGCTAGTGCTCTCCCAATATGTCGCGTCTTGCTCGACAGGTCTCTGAAACAGAAACGTCGTAATCATCACGGCAAGAAGTACGCTCATCTTCAGTATGAAGGCCGGATTCCGAAGCGAGCGCCCGGGCTCCCCGATAATCAAAGTCACACCGGTAATCAACAGGACTATTAGGGTGTACCAGACCCACGGTAGAAACCTTTCCATAACCTGCGCCACTGATTGCGAGCGACCAAGAAGACCAAGGACCCGCAGGTAAACCACTAAGATGGATGACATGACGACTGAAATCGCCAATATGTGAATTGTCTGTACCGTCGGAATAATCCAAGTTACGTCTTGGATCGTCTCACTAAGCGCGGTTGAAGCGAGCCAGTCGCTAAAGCCTTGTATTGTCATGGCGACAACTTTGAATCCGATTCCGGACAGGCCACTGCCGTTTGCTCGCCCGCCATCGACCGCCAACCGCTAAAACAAGTGAGAACGAGCCACTTCATAACTCGGACATTTGCAGAAAGTCGTATTCAAGTCAATTGCTATCTGCGGTTTTCGAACTAGCTACTTGTCGGCGGGCAGGCACCTAAACTTTCGCTCGATCTCGGCCGCCCAAGTTCCGCATACCCGCTTGACCGCCATGAATATTTTGCCTAAACTTCCAGGCGATTACTCAGACAATATGCAGTCATGCGCTCATCACGACCTCCGCCTGCTTGGCAGGGACGTAATGGTCTCGGGCGGCCTTATGAAATCGGGTCAAATTGACCGATACTCACCTGACCTTTGATCACTCTCTGATGATATGAACAATGAACATTTCGCGAAGTGTGGTTCGTGCATGCAACCGCGTCTATCGATCGCGATAGCATTACTCCTGCTGCTGTCGACGCTCGATGCGCGAGCCGCTGGGGCTGGCAATGAACTTGTGTACATCGGAAGCTTTGTTTTTGGCCCACCGGCACCGACCGGGGAGTCGGGTCAACGCGCAACCGCGCCACTGGGCATTTACGGAGCCCGATTGGATGTCAGGACAGGTCATCTTTCATCGATTGGGCAGTCGATTGAGCTCGAGCGCGCGAGTTGGCTGATTACTCATCCAACGCTCCCCATCCTCTACACGGTTTCACAATTGGCGAGTAGCAACGCTGCCTCGGATTCAGCTGTCATTAGCTACGTTATTGATGCGAAGTCTGGGGCGTTGCGCCAGCTCAATACGGTGGACGCCAACGGCTTCGACGCGACGCACATGGTTCTGGATCGGGCATCTAACACCCTATTTGTAGCTCATCATGGCAGCGGCAATGTCACCGATTTGCCGGTCCTTCCTGACGGCAGCCTCGGACCGGTAGCCTCGAGCCAGCAGGACTTTGGCAGTGGCCCAACGCCGCGCCAGAAATCAGCGGCGGCCCACGGCGTCGCCATCGACCCTACACATCGTGACTTGGTGGTAGCTGACTTTGGCGCAGATCGACTATTTGTCTATCGTTTCAACGGCACAACGCGATCATTGACCCCGGCCGCGACTCCGTTCCTGCAGTTGCCCCCCGGTTCCGGACCAAGACATCTTTTGTTTCATCCAAGCGGCACGCTGCTATACGTCAATAATGAGATGACGGGCGAAATATGCTCCTATCGGTGGGACGGCCACAGCGAACGATTGACACACTCGCAATGCCAGTCTCCTTACCCCGCGGATTATTCTGGCGAAAAAAGCGCCGCGGAAATCGCAATCTCACCCAACGGTCTTTTTTTGTATCTGTCGTTGCGCGGCGACCGAGAAGCTGTTCTTACTTACTCGATCGATAACGCGTCGGGCGCCTTAACGGAGGTTCAACGCATTCCTCAACCGGGAAAAAAGCCATGGAGTTTCGGCATCGATCCCAGTGGACACTGGATGCTCGTGGCGGATCAAGGCACCAGTTCGGTCGAGGTACTTGCGATCGACCACCATAGCGGCAAGCTGACGGCTACAGGTGAATCGATATCGATCCCCAGTCCAGTAACGGTGGCGTTCTATCGCCCTTAGAGCGGCTCCCAATGCTCCATTTTTTACATTGTTCACCGGGACACGGCCGACAGCGTGACGCTACCTTTACTCCTCGCGCCACCGCTTCCCACCTCATTCATGTCTGCAGGAATCACTGGTGACAGCCAGGATCAAGGTCGACGCCATTGGAATTGACGTACTTCTTTACGAATTCGTCGCCGAGGAGGTAGTCCCCGGCACAGGCGTCGACGCGCGGACGTTTTGGTCCGGATTTGCTGCGTTGGTTGCCCGGATGGTACCGCGCAACTCGGAATTGCTGGCAAAGCGCGACAAACTTCAGGCCTCCATCGACGATTGGCACCGGAACCATCCCGGCGCCAATTTCGATGCGGTCACCTATAAAGCATTCCTTGGGCAGATCGGCTATCTCGTCCCCGAAGGCAGTTCCTTCGCGGTCAACACTGCCAATGTCGATGCGGAAATTGCAACAATTGCCGGGCCGCAGCTGGTCGTCCCTGTGAGTAACGCCCGCTACGCGCTGAATGCTGCCAATGCGCGCTGGGGCAGCCTGTACGACGCTTTGTATGGAACAGACGCTGTCCCACAGGACGGTACGCCCCGGAAGAGCGGCTACGATCCCCGGCGCGGCGCCAAGGTCATCGAATTCGCGCGCGCATTTCTAGATACCAGTTTTCCGCTGTCAGACGGTTCGCATCGAGATGCCGCCCAATACTCGCTGTCGCCGAGCGGGCTCGCGGTGAAGCTACGGTCGGGTAGCAGCGTCTCGCTCAGGGACCCTTCGGCCCTAGCCGGCTTCCAAGGCGACGCCGCGTCCCCGGCCGTGATTCTCCTCAAGCATCACGGCCTGCATGTCGAACTGCACATCGACCGCAAACATCTCATTGGACGCGATGATGCGGCCGGCGTCAGCGACGTGGTGCTCGAATCTGCCATTACCACCATTCAGGACTGCGAGGATTCTGTAGCCGCGGTCAGCACTGCCGACAAAGTGGAGGTATATCGCAATTGGTTGGGCTTGATGAAAGGCACACTGGAAGCTCAGCTCGACAAAGGCGGTAAGATTATCTCGCGACGGTTGAATTCCGATCGCCGCTATCACACCCTCACCGGTACGGAGATCGCGCTGCCAGGCCGCAGCCTCCTGTTGGTACGCAACGTCGGACATCACATGATGACCGACGCCATTACGTTCGACGGCGCCCCCATTCCGGAAACCATCATCGATGCGGCCATCACCTCACTTGCCGCGCTCCATGATGTACGTACCCCTGGCACGCTTCGCAATTCGCGTACGGGCTCGGTATACATTGTCAAGCCCAAATTGCACGGACCCGAAGAAGTGGCCTTCGTCAACGAGCTGTTCGCGGAGGTGGAAGACCTCCTGGGATTACCCCGCTACACGCTCAAGGTCGGCATCATGGACGAGGAGCGTAGAACGACGGTCAATCTCGCAGAGTGCATTCGCGCCGTGAAGGAGCGCGTGGCATTCATCAATACGGGATTCCTCGATCGCACCGGCGATGAGATACACACTTCCATGGAAGCGGCACCCATCCCACGCAAGGCGGACCTCAAAAAGGCTGTGTGGCTGGACGCCTACGAGCGCCAAAACGTCGACGTGGGTTTGGCCTGCGGCTTGCGCGGACGTGCCCAGATCGGAAAGGGCATGTGGGCCATGCCCGATCTCATGGCGGATATGTTGAAGGCTAAGCTAGCGCACCCGTTGGCGGGAGCCAACACGGCGTGGGTGCCCTCTCCCACGGCCGCCACCTTGCACGCGCTGCATTACCATCAAGTCGATGTAGCGGCGGTTCAAACCCAATTGGCCACGCGGAAGCGCGCATCTCTGGCCGATATACTGACGCCTCCATTGGCAAGCTCGCCTCAGTGGTCGGCGGCCGAGATCGATGAAGAACTCAACAACAATGCACAAAGCATCTTAGGCTATGTGGTGCGCTGGATCGATTTCGGCGTGGGCTGCTCCAAGGTCCCGGACTATTACGACGTGGCTCTCATGGAAGATCGCGCAACCCTGCGCATTTCCAGCCAGCATGTGGCGAACTGGCTGCGCCACGGTATTTGTACCGAGGCGCAGGTGATGACGGCGTTGCGCCGTATGGCCCTGGTCGTCGATCAACAGAACGCCGGCGACCCCGCCTATAGGGCTATGTCCAAAGACCTAGAACACAGCGTGGCCTTCAGGGCCGCCTGCGATTTGGTATTCAAGGGGCTGGAGCAACCGAATGGCTACACCGAAGTCATTCTCACCGCAATGCGCAAAGAAAAAATGCAATGCCCGCCGTCCTAATCGACGATCAAGTTTACGCGATCAATTTTCTGGGGGCGAAGATCCGGCTCTCCCTTGGCATCGCGATTGTCGTCGCAGTAATAGCTTCCATAAACGGGGTGCTGGAGCGCGAATAGGTAACGCTGTATTGCCACGCCGCCGTTAACGCGACTGGATCTTCGGTGGCAGTTTCTAGCTTCATGCGGTTGTGGTCGAGAACATGAATCCTCTCAGTCATGGGTGTTTTGCCACTGGTCTTAATTCGCTTAAAGAACTGCGTCTTCGGGGTTAAGTCAATCGTATCGATGACCAGCGTCTGCCCCTCCCAGTGACCGATGGAATTTCCAGCGTACGTCGGTTCATGATCTGACGGATGTTCCCGTCCGGCAGGATATACGCGACGGATGAGGGGTCCTTCTTCCGACAGTATTGTGACTCGCCCGGGGTCAATTAGGAATTCGTAACCCAACGGGACGGCCATGCTTCCCGGAAGGCCCGTGGATAGTCACAACGCCGCATTGGCGGTTTCCAGCGTATGCGACACTTCATTTCCAGGACGATAGGGAGCTTTTGCCGCCACGCAGCCGGCCCGCTGTAATCGTGGTCCGACAGTGCCCACGTTCCCGACCACTCGGGAAGTTCTGCCAGAGGAGCGTATTTACCAGCGGTATCCGAACTTGCGGCCGGGTTGGGCGCCACCAGCGATGCTGACCTTCATTCCCAGCATCATTACCAAGATACATTTGTGCATTTACGGGCCCGTCACAGTCTGGCACATTGATATGCGGCCCGCGCAACGCTTCCTTACCTTATCGCCAAAATGCGCCTCGCCGGTTGTGCTTGCGACGACTACGGTGTATTTGCAGATACATCGTGATACCGGAAATCGTCAGGAACAGAATCGCCAATCCGCTCGCGAGATCAATCCAACGCCCCGTGAGGCCGAAAATGTCCCCACGGTGCATACGTTTCCACGTCTCGTGCGCTCCCCACTGAAATGGCATGGGCGTCCGGGGATAGCCGGGCTCGTAGAGTCCGACTGCTTCGCCGCTCTGCCCGTTAAAGACCAATTGCTGTGCCGTTTCGCCGCCGGTGACCACGGCCCCCTGAGGCATTCCGCCGTAGTTGCGTAGCCGTATCACGCGCGGCGGGCCTTCATGCGGGGACGCGCGGTTGGCAGCCGCCAATGTGGTGCTCAATAGCAACGACAGCTGCTGATCGGGGACCGTGCCATTGTCTGCAAACAGCTTCACGAGCGCAGGCGGTGGCCCACCGGATCTACCTGGAATCGTCAAGCCGTGGGTGCTCATGTAAATCGAGCCCCAAATGTTGTCGAAAGCCATCATCAATCCGGTCGTCGCAACGTATAAAACAAAAACCGCAGCGACGATGGAGACCCAGCGATGTAGGCGGCGCATATTCAACGCCAAAACCAGTCTTTTCGGCCTGCGGCGACCCGGGGACCAAGCATTTTGAAATACACTGATAAACCGCTAATCACCATAAAGAGCAACGCCAGTCCGACGAGGAAATCTATCCAGGCTCCGACCGGACCGACCACGTTCCCCCGGTGCAAGTTCTTGATAAAGTCATGAGCGGAGGGCGGACCACGTTCAAACAGGGGAGCGTCGGGCACGGGCCCTATTACAGTCCCCGTCATTGCATTGATTTTCAGTTGTCGAGGTCGGACACCTGCAAAGGAAACAATGCCTACTGGGGCGCTACCGTCCATACGCAGCTCCACCCATTTGAAAGGCTCGGTCGGAACAGTCTCTCGCGCCGCAACTCGGACTGTCTCCAGCATCTTGTGCACGTCAGCATCTGTCGGAAGAGGTAACGCCGTGTAATCGGCCGTACTGATCAGCGCGAAACCGGGCGGCCCCATGATTCCTTCACGAATCGACTGCATATTTGGATCAGCGGCTGGCGCATTTGAGTAGATCGCCCCCATATCAATCAGTTGAATAGTGACGCCGGTGATTGCCACATATATGAAAAACAGCGCGGCAACTGTCATTGTCCAACGATGTAAATGTCTCATAGCACCTCAATGAGGCGACTACTAAAACGTCGCGATAATGGCAAAATGCCCGGTTTCAGGGTGAAATCAAGCCCGGCAGTGAAGGGCGCACCGGATGCGATTGAGGATTGCTCGGCAATCAGTTTAACCGATAGCTGCGGGTCTGTGAATGACGCGCCCGCGCGCCCAATCGTCGGAAGCAGCAAAACACTGGCAAACAAAGCGAACGCTAATAAGGCGGTCTTAACGATCTTCCAAGAAAATAGGAATAGTCGATTACGCATCATGACACTGTTATCGATGCCCTTGGCCTACTACTTCTTGTGCTCGTCGGGGCCAGGGTCCGCGGCGGACTCTTTGGCTTTGGTGAAGCGCGTCGCGAGAACCCGCCCGTCCGCTAGCGTGACCTTCTCAAGCTCCCCGCCGGTGTTTCCGCTCTTCAACGGCGCATATTCAATCACTACTTTGTCGCCCGGATTTACTATACGACGATTCCAGCCGTAGTCGCGTTCCAACTGGCCGGGTGAAACGGTCTCGAATCCGAACGTTTGTACCCCTCCCTTGCCATCCGCAACCAAGACCCACAACCACACATGCGGGCTCGCCCACTCCAGTGTCTTGACCGTCCCCTGCACGGTTTCAACCCGCGTCACGTCAAACATCGCAAACGAATGATGTGCCTGGGCACTCGTCGCGACGCCCAACATTAACGAACAGATCAACCAACCGCGCATACCATTACTCTCACTCCGACTTGCTACCCTTCCACCCAAAGCCCGAATGCATAACTCATACATTTGCCAATCGAATATAGCTGCAATCGATTCGGCGTGCAATTGGGCTAGTGGCCGCTGCCGTGCATTTGCGTAAAAAGGCGAACCCTGCCTCAGGTCAATTACTGAGAAGTTCTCGATGCGAGTCGGTTGCGGCACACCAACAAGCGAGTCATTTAGATTCCGGCGGTTTCAAATCAGGCTCTCCCGCACTGTCGCGATCGTCATCGCAATAGTAGCTTTCCACAAAACCAATATCTGAGCGCTTATAAGACAAGCGGTATTTCCACGTCTTTGCCAGCGCAATCGGATCCTCCACTTCGGTATCAACTCGCATGTTAGTTGGATCGATTAGATAGAATCGCTCTCTCACATGAGTGGATCCGCTGGTCTTAACCTTCCCGCCAACAAACTGTGTTTTCGGCGATATCGCGACTGTGTCGACCACGAGGGTATTTCCCTCCCAATGCCCGATAGACTCACCGGCGTACGTTGGCTCCGGCTCCTGTTCGTGGCCCCGCCCATCGGTGTAAATACGGCGAATCAACGGCCCCTCTTCCGTCAGGATGGTCACCCTTCCGGGATTGAATAAGAACTCATAGCCCAGGGGGACACTCATGATTCCGGGCATTCCGGTTGGCAAACACTGGGAAGCATTGCCCTTATGTGTATCCGCGTCCTTAGCCGGAGCGTAGCTGGTCTTATAGGGAGCGATGGCCGCTGCGCCACCCGGAGCGAACAACCGGCCGAAATCTTCGTCCGACATGACCCAGGTTCCCGACCAATCGGGCAGCTTGTCGAGAGATTCGTAAGTTGCGCCCTGCGCAGGCGGTAACGTAGCTGAAGCCGCGACGCAACAAACAACCGCTGTGAGCAAAACGCAAAGACTGATCGATTGGTGTTTGCGCATTGCCTTGGCCTACTACTTCTTGTGCTCGTCGGGGCCAGGGTCCGCGGCGGACTCTTTGGCTTTGGTGAAGCGCGTCGCGAGAATCCGCCCGTCCGCTAGCGTGACCTTCTCAAGCTCCCCGCCGGTGTTTCCGCTCTTCAACGGCGCATATTCAATCACTACTTTGTCGCCCGGATTTACTATACGACGATTCCAGCCGT
>Ga0302310_10001077_pt1 | contig 23654 bp, 16 predicted proteins | sample III_Palsa_N1_2_FD_200451 | JGI IMG/M metagenome (GOLD analysis project Ga0302310, IMG submission 200451) | Peat permafrost microbial communities from Stordalen Mire near Abisko, Sweden - III_Palsa_N1_2 | ecosystem: Environmental > Terrestrial > Soil > Palsa > Peat permafrost | place: Sweden...
AGCCACAAAACGCAGCCGTTCGTCCACTTTGCGACACTCCTGCCAGGGCATTTGCGTCTCCCGCAAAAGCCCAAAAGTGTCAGCTATGTGCCCGGAATAATCTGTAATCTATGAGCCCGAAAGCTCAGCGCAAATAAGTCTGAATATATTGCGAATCGGTGAATTCTTTGCGGCGCGCGCGGCCCGACCGGCCCCCGGATAACAGGGAGCGGGGAACATGAAGTTCAGTGGGTCAACTCTCCGTCAATCGGGTTGTGTGGCGCTGGGCGCTGTTGCAGTAGCACTTGCTTCGTGCGCCACCATTCTTCACCAACCACAGCTGCATAGTGCCGGCCGTGCGCAGGCCTGCTCACACGACAATAACGTGGAATGGGACTACCTGTTCTCGGACCAGGGACCGATGTACGACAGCACTCCGGAGCCCACCGCAACGGATTCGGTGACTGTCACACTACGCACATGCAAGGGGGACATCACCACCGCCAACGTGAAGTACTACGATACGGCTGACAGCTCTTTTTATTGGGTCTCGATGGTCTGGGTAGCCAACGATCCGACAGGCACGTTCGACTACTGGTCGGGCACTGTGCCCGCCAGCTCCTCGGAGAAGTACTATCGATTCCAGATCAACGACGGCTCGGCTACCGTGTGGCTCAACGCCGCCGGAATTACATCCGCCGAGCCCTCTTCAGGCGACTTCTTCATCATCCCGGGCTTCAAGACGCCGGATTGGATGAAAAACGGGGTGATGTACCAGATCTTTCCCGATCGCTTCTATGACGGGGACACGTCTAACGACGTCACGGACGGCCAATATACGTACGCCGGCTGCGCGACCGAGCAGCACGCGTGGGGCACGAGCGTCACCCCTAACGTCAGCGGCTGCCGGACCGAGGTGTTTTTCGGCGGCGATCTCGCGGGCATCGACCAGAAGCTCAGCTACATCAAGCAGACGTTGGGTGCGGACATCATCTACCTCAATCCCATCTTCATCTCCCCCACCAACCACAAGTACGACACACAGGACTATTACACCGTCGACCCCGCGTTCGGCACGAGTTCCACCCTGCAGCAGCTGATCGGCGACATCCATAGCAGTTCCAACGGTCCGGCGGGCTACATCATCTTCGACGGCGTGTTCAACCACAGCGGCGACAGCAACTGCTGGTTCGACAAGCAGCTCTACGGCTCCCTTACTTGCTCCTACCAGGGCGCCTACCAGTCGCAGTCGAGCCCCTATTACGGTTACTACACCTTCCAGTCGTGGCCCAACACCTACTCCTCTTTCTTTGGCTTCGGTGGCATGCCGAAGCTCGATTACGGCGCGAGCGGCTCGGTGGTGCGCAACCAGATCTACGGCAGCACCGCTTCGGTCATGCAGACCTACCTCTCCTCTCCCTATAACATCGACGGCTGGCGTCTGGATGTTGCGCAGGCGCTCGATGCGGGCGGCAACGGCGGCAGCGATGCCACCAACCACCAGATTGCGCAGGAGATGCGTACGGCGGTGAAATCCGTAAACCCCAGCGCCTACATCCTCGGCGAGTACTGGGGTGACGCCTCACCCTGGCTCGATGACGGCACGGAGTGGGACGGAGTCATGAACTACAACGGCTTTACCCAGCCGGTGTCGGAGTGGATCTGCGGCGTGGACTATCATGGCAAGGCCGCCTCGATCGACGAGAGTTCGCTCGACAGCCGGCTACTCGGCGCCCGCGCAGACGTTCCGGTAAACGTGCAGGAGACCTGGACCAATGAGCTCGGTTCGCACGACACGCAGCGGTTTGCGACGAGTTGCGGTGGCGATATCTGGAAGACCTACCTGGGGCTCATCTTCCAGTTCACCTACGTCGGCACGCCCGCCATTTACTATGGGGACGAGTACGGCATGCAGGGCGGCAACGACCCGGACGACCGCCGCACCTTCGACTGGACGCAGGCGACGGCCAGCAATACCGCCGTTGCCCTCACGCAGAAGCTGATCTCGATCCGCAACCAGTATCCGCAGCTGCGGACGGGCTCATACAAGACACTGTTGGTTGATACGACCAACCACATCTACGCGTTCGGACGGTGGGATGCCAATCACCGGATCGCGGTGGTGCTCAACAACACCTCTGGTACGGAAACCGTGACGATCCCTGCATGGCAGTTGAGCATGACCAATGGCTCGTGGGTGACGGATCTGCTCACGAGCAACACCTATCAGGTCACCAACGGCAGTCTTACCGTGACCGTCGATGGACACTATGGCGCGATTCTCGAGCAGTAGGGATTGCGGCAGGCAGGCACGCTCCGCCGCGGCCACCTCGACACAGTGGTCGGGGGTGTTTACGACATTGGACCAATCGTAACGGTTTCCCGTTAATAAGATCTTGGAACAGAGCCGGATTCAATGACTTAGAAAAATCAGAGAAGTGGCATTTCGAGGTGAATCCGGTCGCTCACAAAATCAAACGCTCGCAGACCCAAAACGTATCAATCGATTACGCCGGCTGGAAGGATCGCAAGCTCGTGGCACAGGCGCTGCGACCGATCTATTCGGCGGTCAGCGAGGCAGCGGCACTCGATGCCCTGCAGAGTGGGATTACGCCGAGCGCCAAAGCTGGTGAAGCTTTCGGTAATGTCGACCGTGCCCGTGCTCGACGTAATCGCTGAGACACTACTGACATGATCGGAGAGCAGATAGCTCCATGTATTCACCAGCGTGGTCTTGCGACTCAGAATGACCACAGCCTCATTGCCCGCGTATACGTAATGTCGATAGTCCGTACCACTCGTGGTTTCGACCTGCTCCATCAAGCCTCCGACGCAAAAAGTTGTTTCCGCGCCGCTATTGTAGTTCTGCATCCAGCGACTACGGTCTGGGCCGTAGGAGAATTGGACGTTTTCAGTTCCCGACACGTCCACGGCCGTAACAGATGTTGGGTAGTTGTAGCTTGACCAAGCAATCGGAGAACCAAATCGACTGGTTGCGTTGCCGTTACCACTTCCTCCGCCATCGTAAAGACGCCATAGACAAGGGGGTGGTGGTGTTACCTGCAATGGCGTTCTTTGGGGGGCTGGCAGATCTGCTGGTTGCGCAGCTTTGCAGGGGGCTTGGGACAGTCGACGAAATTCTCGTTGCGGTTGCCTTGGATTACTGGCACCCAACCACGGGAACTCTGCGTACGGGAGAGCGCAACACGGCTCGCCGGGTCATCGTATCGGGAGGGCGTTTGACGCCGCTGCCAGCTCTCGCAGCACGAGGTCATTGGCGGTTTCCCGTGCCGTTTGGAGATCTTCCTGTGGCGGCTGTTCCGCTGTCTGAAATCATTACCATTTCCAGACACATCCGGGCGATCAGAATCGAGAGCTTCATGAATGAGGCCCCGCTCCAGGATCTCAGTAGGGCCGATACGGCACCTCGCGCGACTCTGGAGATGGGTAGAAATTCAGCTCAGAATTTTGTCATGGACGTGATCGCATCAGGGGATGGGCTACCGAGGCGCGTTGCGGCCTTCGGGCGCGACATTTACGCTGTGTCCGCTCCACTCGTCGTTGAGGCCTGCGTGCGATTGTTGTCACGAAGGCCTGTCAGGGGAGGCAGTTTCGCGCCAGCGGAATTGTTTGATCCGCAGGACTTCCTAGCAGCGCTCAGTTCCGATATTCGAGTGGAGTCGATAAGCCAACCGCATCCAATGTAGAACTTCTAGAGACATCAATTTCGAAACCTGGGCGGATGTACTCTCACCGATAGGCAGGTTGCTCACTGAGGACGGGTAGCTTCTGCCGATATTGGGGCTATCAGGGGAATGAGAGTGGTGCGCGGGCGGCTCGGTCGACTCAGGACTCTGCTTATCAACCCCACTTACTCGCTTTAAATTGACCCGGATTACTTCGCCGGTGGGCGCCTCGATGCGGCCGTTCTTAAGTGTATCCGCGTGCGGATTCACGCTCTCGAAATCAAGCGGTACACCAAGTACTTTGGGGTAGTGCGGGCTGCAGCCCTCGGGGCTCAGTTGCAGCCAATGCTCACCGGCCGAATAGGTGCTGCCGCGCGAGTGGAGCTTGCATTCGCCCTCTCCAGATGCAGTTGCGTACTGCAACGTGCCTTCAATGCCCCCGTCGTGCTGTACGCGGCTGATGCTCAGACTGGTGACGCGTAGCAGCTGCTTGCCAGAGGCATCGACATACGCGCCGCGCCAGATGCCCGCTAAGTCCGCTCGTGCGGGCGTCGTTGTCGTGACGGGCGCTGGGGCCGTGGCGGCCAAAGCCGCGGGGGCAGTTACGTTTGCCGCGGACGCAACTGGTGCGGCAGTGCCCGGAGCCGGGACCGCCGGCGGGGCGCCAACTGGTCCGCGGGGTGGTTGTTCCTGTGTCGTAGGCGACACCTGTGGGGCCGCGAACTGAGCGCCGCTGGCGGCAACGGAGGCGGCTTGCAACTTCGCGCGCAGGCGCTCTGTGTGGCGGATCACCAAACCGACCGCGATTGTGGCGAAGAGCACCGCCACGAAGACTGGGCGCTGATCGCGCAGGCGTTGTATCAGACTCGGCTCTTGCGCACCCAACGCGGGCGTCTCAGGCGAGGATGTCGGAGACGATCGTGTGGAGCTCTTGCTCCGTTTTGCGGCGACCGGCGTTTCGGGAGGCGCAACATGTCTGGTCGCCGCCGGCCACGCCGTGGCCGCAGGAGACTGTGCGGACGGGAGCCGCTGCGACTGTTGCCACACCGTCTCTGCGGAGTAGTCGAACGCCGTCGGGCCAGCGGGTTCGCGGCGCGTCGACGACAGGTCCACAAACACCGTCGAGCTGTGGGGGTCGCCAGGGGGGATCGGCTCCGCCCTCAATGCCTTCGAGGCCTCAATCGCCACGGTCCCGGTTGGGCCCACGCGCGGTATCGCCACCGTACCCGTCGGACCCATGCGCGGCATTGCTACCGTTCCGGTTGGGCCCACGCGCGGTATCGCCACCGTACCCGTCGGTCCGGTTCGCGGTATCGCTACTGTGCCGGTCGGACCAGTTCCTGGCATCGCCAGCGCGCCGAAGGGATCCACGCGCGCGGCGGCGGTATCGGGTGGGGTTATATCCGGTAGCGCACGCATGAAGTCATCGGCACTCTGGAAGCGCGCATCGGGATCCTTGGCGAGCGCGCGCATTACAACATCCACGATGGGCTGCGAGATATCGCGAAAGTGGACTGTTGGCGGCTCCGGCAGATCGTTCACGTGGGCGTTCAAGACACTGTATTCGGTTTTGCCGCGCGGATTGAACGGTGGCTGGCCGCTCAAGAGCTGGTAGAGGGTAATCCCGAGCGCGTACACGTCGGTGCGGCAATCGACCGCGCGACCGAGGATCTGCTCGGGCGCCATGTAGAGCGGACTACCGATGCTGGTGCTGGCCTTGGTTGCGCTCGTCGCGCTCTGACGCTTGGCAATCCCGAAATCCATCACCTTGACGATGTCGTCCCTGGTGACCATGAGATTGGCCGTTTTGAGATCGCGGTGGATGATGCCGGCGCGGTGTGCGGCAGCGACCCCACGCAACGCTTGCTTGAAGATCGGGATGCATTCGTGTGCCGGGATCGGCCCGCGCCGCCGGATCAGCTGCTCCAGGCTCTCGCCGTCGACGAACTCCATCACCGCGACAGGCGCGCCATCGTGCACGAAGTAGTCGAAGAGCTGCGCAACGTTCGGGTGATTGAGCGCGCCTTGCATGCGCGCCTCCTGCCGGAAGCGCTCAACGAAGTCAGGGTCGTTGCGGGCTTCGGCGCTCATCACCTTGATCGCGACCTGCCGGTCGAGATTCAAGTCGAGCGCCTTGTAAACGACACCCATCGCGCCGCGACCGAGGAGTTCTAGAACGCGATAGTGATCAATGATCTCGCCGATCATGGTCGATACCGAGGACTCGCCTGCGCGGCAGCGGCAGGCGCTCGCTCATTGCGTCTGTCGGATTGCATTTAGCGCCATCGGCTCTGGAGCCGCATTCCCGTCGGCAATCAACGTCGGGTGCGCCCCGGGGCCGCTCGGCGGTCCATTGGTTCCCATGCTCTTGGAGGCCGCTTGCATCGCCGCCACGACTTGGGCCTCCTGCTCATTCTCCATGGCGTTGAGATCGTTGAGCCCGATACGTGTGGCCAGCCCTTCGGGGCAGTCGGATGCTCGGCTCAGCTCGACCACCACCGGAATCATCCAGTCGTCAGTGCTCATGGTGTCGGTACGCTTGATGTAATCATTGGCGCTTAACGAGCAGTGGCCGTTGGCCGTACCTGTCGGAACGTCGATCGGCTGTACGACTTCAAAGAACACATGATTGGCTCTGAGCGCAGGCGGGGTGCTCTGAGTCGTTAGACTTACCGGCATCGCCGCAGCAGCCTGTTGCTCCTGCAGTTGAACTTTGATTTGCGCGTTGAGCTGCGCCTTGACTTCTGGCGTGATGACCGGTGGGGGCGTTACCGGCGCTACATCACTCGGTTGCGGAGCTGGCGTCGCGTCGCTGCTTTGTGCCGCAGTCGCCGCAACGCTCGAATCCGACTCTGGCGCCGCAGGAGCATCCTCTTGTGCCGGCTCCGATGGCGGCGCTACGGTTTGAGCCTGATAGGCCGTTTGCATGTTCTGGGCAATGATGTAGTCGGTCATCCACAGATCCGGGCTCGTGTATGCCGGATACGGTGTGAATTGCGCCCCGTAGATCGGGTACCAGGGCTGCACCTGCCAGCCCCAGGCATAGCTCATCGGGCGTGGCCATGCGGCGAGCGCCCAGGCGTAGTAGACCCCGGGAAACCGTACCGTCGGCACGAACGTCTCATACGCGAAGGCTCTGCCGAATTGGTGCCAGAAATGACGTTGGTAGACGTGCGCATAAAGGACGTGGCCGCCGCTAACGAAGGTGCGGCTTATCAGGCCCGGCCGAATAGTGCGCTCTACTGAGCCGCTGAGGGTGTTGCCGTATCGAATGACGTGGACCTGACCCCCGGCGAAGTCGCGGGTGACCACGTGCACTTGGCCGCTACCGGCGAGGTGGGCCCCGCCCGTGACGCTTGCAGCCGTCGGGCGGGGCGTCGTGAAGCTGCGACCGGTCAGTTCCCTGCGGTCGTTGACGATCGGGTGCTGGTGTGAATAGGACTCTTGCACGCGTGGAGCGGCATAAGCAGCCTGCGTGTGCGCAGCGTAAGTACGGCTCTGTGGCGTCGACGCTTCGTGGTGCGAGGCCTGCTGCGCGCCCTCGGAAGGCCGGCGCTCCGGCCTGTCGCGAGCGGCTTCGCTCTGCGCATAGACAGGGGTCATACCGGCAACGCTGGCGAGGCCCATCAGAGCGAGCGTCGCACAGGTCCTACGATTCGATCTCCACATAGATGGTCACTCCAGATGCCGCGGGTCCGGGCGCCGCCGTCCTGGAAGGATGCAGCGCATAACTCTAGCGCACGGTGTACACAGCGGCGCGAACTGCGTCGCGAAACCGGGGCCGCTGCGACGCTTTGAGAACCGCAGCACACTCCGGTGAGCAAGCGCTTATGCATGAAAGGCTAGTTAGTGGCGTACCCGTCGACGTGCAGGTCGCAGGTGGCTGGCAGCGCGGGCTTGAGTCCGGAGAGCCTTTACCGCGCAGCGTCCATTCCGGGCGCCGAGCCGTTTTTCGCCGCTTGAGCGAAGCGCAGCTTTCGACCTCAAAGCGGAACTCGTTCTGCCAGGAATTTCCGTCCGCTAGCGACCGTACCCCCAGGACGCAAGACCGCCTGGATGCAGGGTCAGACGGCTTTGTGCTCTTGCCCTAGAATGGCGAATTTCGGAAGGTCAGTTGCGATTCTCGGGCTGCAAGCGGCGCTTTGCGGTCGCAGACAGCGCACCGTTGCGGCGATACAAAGCCAGCGAAGCGGACATCATCGAGCGGTGCCGCTCAGCGCACAGAGCAGAACAACCAGACCCCGCCATCTCATTTGGTCCCAGCAGGGCGTCGCGGCATCAAGAATGCCAAGACAACGGCGACGATCAACAGCGCTGGCACGTCTCCTAGGAGATGCCCGCGGTGTTCGGGATTTACGATCGATTGCACGGCCATGATTCCGCCGTGCACGACGCTCGACCACACGGTAAACCAGATCAGGCTGCGATTGGCGAGCGGGTCTCGCGATGCGAGGAGCAAAAATATGCCCAATGTCGCGTAGATCCCAAGAATCATCTGCAAGTACATGGACTGTCCGGTGTGATGCCAGGCCCAGCCCGCTGGCCACACGATTGTGAGCGGATACACGCCAATGAGAAATATAAGGCCAAACACGATCAAGGCAATGCGGAGGAATTTCACACGATTTTCAGCATTCATAGGACCCCCATTTGGAACTAGCGGCCCGCTTCGGCGAGCACTGTTTCATGAACAGATCGACCGGATCATTCGTCCCTTTGGAATATGCCCGAACCAGAGTGCGGTCTCAATAATTCGCCGCGGCGCGTACCGCAGAAGCAGACTTATCTAAGTCGGCCAGCAACTCGGGCCCTAGAATCGAAAACGGAACGGATCCGTACGAGAGCAGCCGGTCGTGAAAATCGTGCAGCGAGCCACGCGCGCCCATGGCCTTCTGATAGTCGCCTAGTAACTGCTCCAGCTGCAGTCGGCCCGCGGTATAGGCAATCAGATAGCCCGGAGCCATCGCCATGCTGCCCACCTGGGCAGCCGCTGCTTCGTGGGTGAAGGATGTTTCGCGCGCGTAGAAGTCCGTGGCCTTATCAAATGTCCACTCGCCGCTATTGAGTTTGACGTCGACGATAGCGCGCGCACCGCGCACTCGTTCCCATCGGGCATTGAACAGCCGCACATCCAGATCATCGCCATACAGGCCTAGCGTTACAAACATCCGCTCGCCATAAAAGGCCCAGCCTTCCTGAAAGACGGTGGATCCTTGAATCTTGCGGATGAAATCCGGGTGACGACGCGCAATCGACAGCTGCAGGAAGTGACCCGGCATCGCTTCATGTGCGCCGGTGTTCAGGATACGGTCTCGATCAAAGTCCTCGTTCATATCCAGGTGTGCGGCCGCTTCTTCGAGCGACTTAGGCGGGGTGATGAAGTAGTAGCCGCTGGTCTCGGGAGCAAACAGACGCGGCGAGTTCATCGAAGCGCCCGGATAGATCGGCTGCATGAACAGCGGAGTTTCTACAACCTTGATCGTGCCGAGCCAAGCCGGCACCGTCACGACATCCTTCTCGGTGACGTATCGGGTCAGCTCATCAATGCGCGCCTTGTAGTAGTCAATGAGAGCCGGACCGGCAGGGGCCAGTCCGCCGCCGCTCGCAGGACCGAAGGGGCGCGACTCGCGCTGTGAGACCGCAGTGAGCCACCCTTCCTCGGCCCAGCCGAGGGCGAGCTCAGCCTCGCCCAAGCGCTCCAGATCGCGGGAGCTGTAGGGCAATAGTTGCTCTTCGCGAATCATCCGATCGTAGGCACTTCGGCCCATCGGAAAAGTTGTCGGCCACTGCGCCACATGGGAATCGATATAAGCCTTGGTGCGAGCAATTGCAGCGAGGGTGGCATCGCGCGCCGCTGTAAAGTGAGCGAGCGCCTCGCCATCCTCACCCAAGTGCTGTTTGGCCGCTGCGGTAAGGGCATCGACCAGCAGGTCTGAGGCTCCTGCCAGTGTCTCGCTGCCGATCACCCCGAAGAGGTGGTCAGGGTGCGTGACCAGGCGCTCGCTGGCCGCGATAAAGGCTGGGGCTTTGCCCAGGCGCGCGGTGATATCGGCCCAAGCCTTGCCTACCTGTTCGGGTCCGGCGCCGTCCTGTCCCAAGACCGGCAGAAACTGCAACTGAGTGTTGATCGAGTTCAGCACCGCCTCGGCGCCGGCAGCGTAATTCTTTCGATCGAATTGGTACACCAGAAAACCGTTGAGTGACTGGGTGAGCTGGGCTTGCAAGAGCCGCTCGTCGTCGCGATCCATCAGCGAGGCATCTGTTGGCGCTGTGTGTTCAATAGCCCCCAAGCGCTGCTGCCATTGGCGCAACTGCCTGATGTACGCTGCGCGATCCGTCTCGTTCAATGACTCGAAGTCGGCGTCGTACTTGGTGATCCCCAGCTGGGTCGCCTGCGAAGGGTAGAGTCGCGCGGTCTCGTAGGTGATGTCCTGCGCAAGTGCTGTCAGTTGCTCGTGCAGCGTCTGGGCCGCCGGCGCGGTGCCTGCGACTCCGGCCACCACGATTGCACACAATAAACGCTTGATGTCTGACATATGCCCCCGCCCCTCGACTCCAGTTGTTCAGTAATTTGCGATGGCCGCCGCGGTTCAGTCCAGTTCATACCCCGTACTGGCATGTCAACGCCAGTTCGCGCCAACGCTGGCGTCACTTTAGGACCCAAGTGTCTGATCGGGGAAAGCTGGCAACGCTCTTATATCAAGATTATACATTTGCGGGGCGCCATATGCCGGCCTCACGGCATTCGCAAGCGTGATCTCTGCTGGAAATGGGTCCGCCGCGGGCTACCTAATAGGTCGCAATGGGTACGTCGCGACGCGCACTCATGATCAGCCTATCAGCGGCTGCCTGAACAGGGACAGCACGCCAAAGCCCAACGCCAGCAGAGCGTACCCGAGCAGGTACCAAAAGCCTTCCGTCAGCAGATAGTCGTAGTCCGGTGGCGTGCGTGGGGACAGCCACCACATCAGCTGAGTGGGGAACAGGAAGCAGCCGATCGCGAGCACCGGCAGCCCGAAGATGACCAGCCAGCCACTGCCGATCTTGCTGCCCCGCATGGGAACCTGACTGGGTGCTAAATCGAGGCCGGGGAGCAAACTCGAATGATGTGCCAGCATGTAAATGTAGAGAGCCAGCAATAGCAATCCGAGTACACGATGAAAATGGGCACTCACCGCTAATTTCCCTGCTTGCTCAGTTCACCGTGTGATTATATGCCATGTGGCGCAGTGCGCACCCAGTTCAGCGTTTCTCAGTTCGAAAGAGAAGGCCGTGCCCGGCGCGTGTAATAGCTGGCAAAGGAGAATCAGGCTAGGCTCCTCGCCGCCGAGAGATACGATCTGGGTAAGTACCTCGTAAAATTAGCGGGTGAATTTCTGAACAAGCACATTTTGACTAAGGGCCTGCCCCCTCAATGAAAGGGCCTCGAGGAAGCGCTGCGGGATTCTGGCATCCGGCACGCGCGTTGATACTCGTACCGCTGCTACTCGCCAGCTCGATTCTCTGCGCTGAGGCTGTTACGGGAGCGATGCCTGAGGGTGTCGGCTTCGATTTGGCACGGCCAGAAATTGCCACATTCATTGATCGCCTGGTACGCCGGGATGGATTGCAGCGTGATTGGGTGACCGCAGTCCTTGGGGCCGCCACCGTACGCCCGGAACTCACCGTAGCAATGGATCATCCGGCGGAAACCGAACTCGCCTGGTGGCAATACCGAGCGCGCTTCGTGACACCGGGGCGCATCGAGGCTGGGCGCCGCTTTTGGCAGCAGCACAACGACCTTCTTGATCAGGCGGCACTCAACTACGGTGTAGCGCCTGAATACCTGGTCGCAATTCTGGGCGTCGAGACAAACTACGGGCAGACCACAGGGAGCTATCGCGAGATAGATACCCTGATGACACTGGCATTCAATTATCCGGCGCGCGCCGCATCTTTCCGGTACGAACTGCGCCAGTTTCTGCTACTCGCGCACGAAATGAATGATGATCCCTTGATCCTCCATGGCTCGTATGGCGGGGCGCTTGGGGCGCCGCAGTTCATGCCCTCTAACTACCGCCAGTTTGCGGCGCGGCACATAGTGACAGGCGGCGTCGATCTGTGGAGCGATTGGAGCGCCGTACTCGCGGCAATTTCTGATTTTCTGAATCAGCGTGGTTGGCAGAACGGCGGGCCAGTGCTGATCGAGGCCCAAGTGGAGGCCGGCGCGAACCCCCCAGTGTCAGAAGGACTGAAACTTAACCAGACCCTCAGGAGCCTGAAAGCCAAGGGTGTACGAGTGGATGCTGTGCTCCCCAACTCAACGCGGGCCATGCTTATTCGCGCGGTCTTGGAAAATGGGGTTGATTATCGCGTGGGCTTTAAGAATTTCTTCGTTATCAGTCGTTACAATCCGAGAACAAACTACGCCATGGCGGTCTGCGATCTGGCGCAGGAGCTGCGTTCTGCCGTTGCCCAGCCGCCTCCCACTAACCCTATGCCTTGAGCGGTTGCGGAGCGCCCCCGGGCCGCGCGACTACGTTGCGGTGATTATCAGCTTCTCAGGACTTTCTTAGTCGTTGGTCTTGGTCGGCTGGGCGCGCAGCACCTCAATCACGCTGCTCTCATTGATTTGGTCGCGGCCTAATTCGCACAACTGGCGGTAGATGCTACCAGCGAGGCTGCCAAATGGTGCGCCCGCGCCCAGTTCGCGCGCCAGACGCAGAGCGTAATCAACATCCTTTTCTCGTAGCGCCGAAGTAAAGACGATATTCTGATCATGATCGGCCGCGATCATTCGTCGTACGTTACGTACCACCTGTGGGCTCGCTGCCTGACTGATGGCGATCGCTTCGGCGACGACGCTCATTTCCAGACCGGCACGTTCTGCCAGCACCAGGCTCTCCGCGGCCGAGGCGATCTGCACGGCGCCCAGCAGATTGATGATCAGCTTGTAGGCTGTGCCTGCACCCACCGGCCCAAATCGCAGGATCTGTGCCGAAAAATCCGCCAGGATGGGGCGGATTGCATCCAAATCCTGCTCGCTGGCACCTACGAGCAACGTGAGCTTCCCCGCGGCCGCAGCATCGGGAAGTCCAGTCACGGGGGCATCAATATAGCGAAGGCCGGCCGCCACACACTGTGTCGACAGGTCGTTTACCCATGCGTGGGACAAGGTCGAGCATTCGATGGCGAATGCATTTTGGCCCAGATCAGCAGCCAGCGCGCCGTCGCTGCCGCACCACATCGCGTGCGAGGCGTTGTCATCGGCGACCATCGATATGATGATGCCGGCGCCATGGCATGCCTCTCGCGGCGTCTCGAACAGGTGTGCTCCTTTGCATGCCAAAGATTCCGCACGCGAGGCGGTGCGGTTGTAGAGATTTAGCCGGTGACCTCGCCGAAGCAAATGGCTGGCAATGGCCAGACCCATCTTTCCGAGTCCGAGAAACGATATATCAGCCATTACGATTAAACTCCGTATTGCGCCGCGGTGCTCTAGCTGCTGGCGAGCCAGCCTGACTAGGGCCCGCCACAATGGTCTGCAGCGACCGCTTGCTACATTACCGTGCCGCTGATCGGCGATCCAAGCGGGCCAAGGGGCGGACGCGGTTGATGGCAGTCTGGTGTGCAGTTATGAGCGGCGCGCTCAGGTTGACCGTGCCAGGACGCAAGCGTAGCGTGACTTTGCATCTCTGCACCGCAATTTGTTGCGAAGTTTTGGAAGTAGGATCATGGGAAAGTTAGTTCGCACACTGTTTCTGGTCACATGTTCGGCCGTGGCGTTGTCCGCATGTGAACAAGCTGCGACGCTTGCACCTTCCAAGGCCGGTGAGGCCGACGAGCTGGTGGGCGCCTGGCGCTCTCAACTTCAGGTTAATAGCGGCGCCTTTGCGGGGATGCAGGGACTCGAGTTCATGTACGTGTTCAACTTGGGCGGCACAATGACCGAGTCATCAAATTACGATGCATCGCCGCCCGTGCAGCCCGCTTACGGTGTCTGGCGCAAGACCGGGGCTCGCGAATTCGAGGCTCGCTACGAGTTCTACAACACGAAACCGCCGGGAGCGTTTGGCGAGATCGTCAAAGGAGGCGGCTGGGGCCCCGACGGTTATGGACTCTTCATTGAGAAAATCGTGCTCTCTGAGGATCGCCATTCCTTTACGTCCACGATGAGTTACACAATGTACGACAACACTGGGAAACCGACCGATGCGAGCGGGAGCGCCACCGGCACTGGGACGAGAATCGGGTTTTAGGTGTATCGCCGGTCATCCCGGCCAGCCAAGTATCAACTCCGCGAGAACATAGTAACGAGGCAGCACCATTCAGACATACATCGGCGCTTCCTCAATCAGTGCTTCTGTCCATCACACTACGCAGCCAACGCATCGCGCGGGTCATTCCCTGCTGAGTGTCGTAGCTTGCGCGCGATGCCAGATGCCTGGCGGTAAGGGCGCCGGAAAAATAGCCGCTACCCTTACTGTTACCAGATGGTGGTGCGCTGGTCAGGGGGCAGATACATCTTGTCGCCGGGCTTGACACCAAAGGCATCGTAAAAGGCCTGTTGGTTCATCATCATGCCGTTGACGCGAGACTCGGAGGTCGTGTGATGGTCGGTCTTGAGCCAAACGATCAGGAAGTTCTCCCGGTCCAACTCGCAATTGGCTTGAGCCTGTCCGATGAAGAAACGCTGATCGCCGGTTAGCCCGTCGATAACAGGCGCTTCCTTGCCCCCGAGTGAGAGCTTGTAGGCCTTGTAGGCAATGGAAATACCTGAATTATCAGCAATATTCTCGCCGAGAGTCAGCTCGCCATTGACGTGATAGCCAGGCACCGGCTCAAAGGCACTGTATTCGCTTACCAGAGCATGGGTTTTGGCGGCAAATTGAGTGTGATCTTCAGCGGTCCACCAATCATGCAGATTGCCGTCTCCATCAAACTGCGAACCGTCATCATCGAAGCCGTGACTGATCTCATGCCCGATCGTGGTGCCAATGGCACCGTAGTTCACGGCATCGTCAGCTTCCGGATTGAATTCCACCGGCTGCAGGAAGGCTGCCGGAAATACGATCTCATTCATCTCTGGGTTGTAGTAGGCATTGATGGTTTGCGGCGACATGCCCCATTCGGTTCTGTCGACCGGCTTGCCAAGCTTGGAGACCTGATAGTTGTACTCAAAGCGGTTGGATCGCATGACATTGCCGACCAGGTCATCCGGTTCGATATCCAGCTTCGAATAATCGCGCCACTTGTCGGGGTATCCAAGTTTCACCGTGATCTTAGCGAGCTTGGCTAATGCCTGCGCCTTTGTGTCGGCACTCATCCACGTAAGGCTGTCGACGTCCTGGCGATAGGCCTCGAGCAGGTTGTGAACCAGCGCCTCAATGCGCGCCTTGCTGGAGGGCGGAAAGTACTTGGCAACATACAGCTTGCCCACACCATCGCTGATGGCCCCGTCAACCAGACCGACACCACGTTTCCAGCGCGGCTGAATCTGCGGGACACCGTAAAGAGCAGTGCTGTAAAACGCAAAATTTGCGTCGACAAACGGTTTGGACAGGAATCGTGCGTAGTGCGAAAGCAGGTGCCAGCGGAAGTAGGCCTTCCAGATGGGTAGCGAAGTGCGCTCGAGAACGGCACCAAAGCCGGTCAGGTAACTGGGCTGACTCACGATGACATAGTCAACCTTTCCGGCAACGCCTGCGGCCTCAAGGTAGCGCTGCCAGTCATAGTTGCCTGCCAGAGAATTCAAATTGGCAATGTCGATCTTGTTGTAGGTCTTCACCGGGTCGCGGTTCTCGACTTTGGTCCACTGAGCGCGGGCCAGTTCCGTTTCGAGGGCGACGATCGAAGATGCTTCAGCGCCCGCATCGTGGTCGCCAATTCGCGCGAGCGAGGCCGCGATATGTTCTTGGTACTGGCCGCGCACCTTCTTGAGCGCAGCGTCGTTGTCATTCAGATAGTAGTCCCGATCCGGCAGGCCGAGCCCGTCCTGCCCAAGATCAGCCACGTAGCGCGTGGAATCGCGATTATCGAGATGAATGTTGGTGCCGTAGGGGACGGTGACGCCCATCTGCTCAAGATGGGCCATGAGTGCCGGTATGCCGCGCTTGTCCTTGAGTGCAGCAATCCGGGCAAATTCACCAGCCAGGGGCTTGGCCCCAAGCTTATTCAGCCGTGCCTCATCCATATAACCGGCGTAGAGGCGTCCAATCTTGGCAGCCTCGGTTTGCGAGGTGGGCTCCGCGCTCTTTGCGGCCGCCTCGATGAGCTCTCGAAGTTGCGTTTGCTCTGAATCGCGCAGAGTCCAGTAGGAGCCGTAAGCCGGAAGATCTGCCGGAATCTTTGCATTCGCGAGCCACCTGCCGTTGACGTACTTGTAGAAGTTGTCTTGCGGTCGTACCGCGGTATCCATGTTGGCGGTGATGATTCCCGAAGGCTGGGCCGCTGCGGCCGCCGTGGCAAGCACCGCCAAAATGAATCCAGCAAGAGATGCGCGTAAGCCAATTGGTGACATGAAGCGACTTCCCGATTGAAATAGTGTGGCAAAACGCGAGCGTAACGCCGGACACCGTGAGGCCGAAGATCGGCGCCAATGCCCGTGCGCACGCCGTAGCGTAGGTATATGCAGACTCTAGCGCGCCCCGCGTTCCCGGACCAGTGCTGTCGCTGGCCGGTCGTGCCTCGCCGACCAGGCGGGCTCCTGCTTATAATCGAGCTCCCACCAGCGCCAATGCTGGCAGAATGCTCACGCTGACCCAGGTCCCAATCGGGAGGATTCGATCCATGCGCTATGAGATTTCAGGCACCACGATGCAGACTGTGGCCGTCGACCTGGCCGCCGGTGAAACGCTGTTCAGTCAGACCAATTGCATGGCCTGGATGTCGGATACGATCCTGATGCAGACCCACACCGGTGGTGGCCTGTTCGCGGGTATTCGGCGCAGTTTCAGCGGCGGCAGCCTGTTCATCACCGAGTTCACGGCGCAGACAGCGGGCCACATCGCCTTTGCACCGCGCTTCCCCGGCACGATCATTGCGAAGACGCTGGCGGCTGGCGAGTCATTGATCTGTCGCAAGGAAACCTTTCTGTGCGCCCAGAAATCGGTGGCACTCGAAATCGCATGGCAACAACGCATTGGCGCCGGATTCTTTGGTGGTGAAGGGTTCATTTTGCAAAAGGTCACTGGCCCTGGCGTGGTCTGGCTCGACCTGTCGGGCGAGGTGGTGGAGCGCGATCTGGCTCCGGGCGAGCGCTTACTCGTACATGCCGGTCATGTGGGGGTCCAGCAGCCCACGATCCAATTTGATATTCAAATGGTCCGCGGCTTCCGCAATGTGCTCTTCGGCGGGGAGGGCCTGTTTCTGGCAACCCTGACCGGGCCTGGCCACGTGTGGCTGCAGAGCATGCCCATCATGAATCTGGCCGAAGAGATTGGTCGCTACCTGCCTCACGGCAATGCTGGAAACAGCACGCTCGGTAACGTTGCCGGGGTCGCGGCGGTGGGCGGCCTGCTTGGCGAATTGTTCGGCGGGGGCAATAACAACGGCAGTTGATTTGCCGCTGGCGTGCTCCAGGTTGCATGTCACGGGGCCACGGGCACGCTGATCGCTTTGGGCAGCTCGAGATCCTTGGACAGCACGATATCCTCGACTGAGCGGCCCACGAGGATCCGATAGCGGCCGGCTCTGGCCTCCCAGGCCTTCGTCTGAACATCGTAATAAGCGAACGAGCGGGAGTTAAGACTCACGTGCACGCGGCGCTTTTCTCCCGGTTTGAGAAACACGCGCCCGAAGCCTTTGAGTTCCTTGATCGGTCGTGGGAGCGGCGGATCGGTAGCATCGCTCACGTACACCTGTCCGATCTCCGCGCCGGCGACTTTGCTGGTATTCGTGATGTCAAAGGCGACGTCGTACAGGGGTGCGCCCGCGGTATTTCTCGCCGCTGCACGCGGATTGACTTGCAGGTGACTGAAGCTAAATGTCGAGTAGGAGAGGCCATAGCCAAACGGGAAGAGTGGCGTGACCCCATTGTGTTCAAAACCCCGATACCCGGTAAACACGCCTTCGGCGTAATTGATTTTCTGCGCGACTGGATCCTGAAAGTAGTAATTGTCTGCTGCCGGGCCATCCTTCAGCTCCCGCTCCCAGCTGATCGGCAGCCGACCGCTGAAGTTGGCTGCGCCAAATAGCAGATGAGCCAAGGCGCTACCACCTTCCTCGCCCGAGTACCAACCCTCAATCAGCGCCGGTACCTTATCGAGCCAGCCGCCGAGTGCGACGCTGCCTCCGGAAGTCATGACCACGACGGTTCGCTTGTTTGCGGCGACGAGTTCGCGGATCAGCTCATCTTGTCCTGGCGGCAGATCGAACTCCCGATCCTGCCCCTCGCCTTCGCTGACCGCATCGTAGCCAGCCGCAGCGATTACGACATCGGCTTTGGCCGCCATTGCCACCGCGATGGGATTGACGAAGTCATCCTCATCGACGATGGCACACTGAATGAAATCCGAGGCCGCCGTGCGGGTCGCGCTGTGGAAGTGCTCTATGACTATCTTGTGCGGTTCGGCACTCAGGTGGACGGTGGCATGGCGCATCGTAGCCTTGAGCGCCATGGAATCATCCAGTACCACTTGATCGTCGACGAGCAACCGGAAGCGATTGCTTTCCTGTATCGCAACAATGAAATCGCTGGACCGCCTGGGTGTGAAGTAGCCGGTGATTCGAACCGAGGAAGCCACAGTGCCCCGGGCGAGAAAATCGGGGGCGGCCATGACCGTGCCACCTGCGTTGGAGGTACCGCTGACGCCATTGATGTCAGGGCCTTCTTCATCGCCGCCAGTCACGATGGGCCGTAGCTGACCCATGGTGGCAATTGGTTCGACGGTGGTCGCGATAGGGCCTCCCGAAAGCTTGTCGTTGCCGTAAGTATCGAGCGTCACGCCGCGTGTACCGCCTTCGCGATTGATTGTCAGGACCGTCGCGCGCGTCATTTGCGCGAGCGTACGCACACCGCGGTGATAGAGCACCCGGACATCGGGCCCCAGGTAGTCACTCAGGGCAGTCAGGATGCTGACGGCGCCGAAGGTCTGTACCTGGCCGCTGCCGCCAGCCGTCGGGATCGCCGGATACGCGTCGGGGCCAATCAGGGCAACGGTGTGAATATGCCTGCGATCAAGGGGCAGGAGATGCTGGAGGTTCTTGAGCAGCACCATGCTCTCTTCCGCTGAGCGAACGCTCACCGCACGCCCAACCTCGTTGTAGCGCGGTATGTTGATATCGAGCGGCGTTGTGTCGAGCCAGCCGAAGCGCGCCGCCAAACGGAGCAGCCGCCGGACCTTGTCATCAATGGTTGCTGTCTCGACTGCACCTGAACTCAGTGCCGGCAGCAGCGCAGCAGCATTCATGTAAAGGCCGCGAGGCATCTCCAGGTCCAGTCCCGCATTGGCCGCCGCGACGCCGTCGTAGGTCGATCCCCAATCCGACATCAGCACGCCATCGAAGCCCCACTGGTGCTTGAGTACCTCGGTGTCGAGGTAGGTGTTCTGGCTCATGTGCTCGCCGTTGACCAGATTGTAGGAACTCATCACCGCGCCAACGTGAGCCTCGGTGACCGCCGCCTCGAACACCGGCAGGTAGATTTCACGCAGCGTGCGCTCATCAATGATGCTGTCCGAGTTCTGCCGATCATATTCAGAGTCATTGGCCACATAGTGCTTCACCGTGGCACTGACCCGCTGCGACTGCACGCCCTCGATGTAGTTCACCGCAATTCGCGATTCCAGCCACGGGTCCTCGCCGAAATACTCATAATTCCGGCCGTTCAGGGGACTGCGGTAGATATTCACGCCCGGACCGAGCAGGAAATTTGCGCCGCGGGATCTCGCATCCCGACCGATCTGTATTCCAATCTCTCGCGCGAGCTCGATGTCCCAGCTCGCCGCCAGGGCGATGCCGGCTGCGTAAGCTGTCGATGGATTCGGGACGTGGGCTCCATCCGGGCCATCGGTGGTGTAAAGCGCTGGAATCCCAAGCCGCGTTAGCCCCGGCGTGCTCATCTGCGCATTACCGGCAATCAGAGTGAGTTTCTCCGGCATGCTCATCTGGGCCAGCAGCGAGTCGATGCGCGTCTCAATGCTTGGAGTGTCCGACAACGAGTTATCTGCGGCGTGCGCCGGCGCGGCATTCACTGCCAGTACGGCGCACAGGAACAACCAACGGTTCGACATCAGCGACATTCTCCAGGTTTTATTTGTCTGTGCTGTAGCGGGGAGCCGGCCGGTTCCTTGCAACCATCGGCCCCATCGGGAGCTTCCACCTAGAGGGTATACAGCGACCGGAATAGTGCGGGATTGGCGCACATCGGTAAAGACCCGGCGTGCGGCGCAGCGACCTTGGCTCTCGCGGACAAGCGGGCTTCAAAGCAGCCTCGTGCCCATGGTGCGGACTTGGCGCATACGGCCGGCGAGGTCCATCGAGCAATTTCAGGGATCTCGCTTCCCGGCTGCATCCGAACAAGCGGCCCTCGCGTATTCGCTGTCAGGGGCGCCCAAAGCTGGCGCGGCGTCGCTGCGCCGCGTTGGGCCGCCAAGCCCCCGAAGCTGGGGAAGATATGGTGCGCATGCATTGGTCAGAGCTTGCAGCCAGCTGCTTGATAGGCGCGTGGCTGCTTACACCTGGCAGCGCGCACGCCCAGTCGGGCGACTGGAATTTCCAGGTTCTGCTCGATGGCAAACCCATTGGTTCCCACCACTTTCAGGTGACAGGGCAGGGGAGCCAAACCAATCTGCTCAGCGAAGCGGACTTCAAGGTGACTGTGTTGGCTGTGCCGCTCTACCGCTACCGCCATGTGAGTCATGAGTCGTTCCAAGGCAATTGCCTGCAGACGCTGACGGCGAGCACGAACGAGAACGGGACCCGGCAGGAAGTTCGGGGTTCACTCAACGCTTCCGCATTTGTCGTGACGACGCCGCGGGGCGCGACCAGGCTGCCTTCGTGCATCATGACCTTTGACTACTGGAACCCGCGCATTTTGCAGCAGTCTCACCTGCTCAACCCGCAAACCGGAGAGTACCTGCCCGTTCTGGTCACGCACCTGGGATCGGAGGTTCTGGCCGTCGAGGGCAGGTCCGAGCTGGCCGAGACCTACCTGATCGTTGCCGATAGCATAAAGATCAAGCTCTGGTATTCGGCCGATGAACACTGGCTTGCTCTCGAGTCTCCGACCCCTGATGGCCGGCTCATGCGCTATCAGTTGCGCTGAGAAACAGGCTGGGCGCTGGCCCGGCTCATCTTGAGACGGGCACCATCTCGCCCGCTACAATCTGTCTCTCGTGAGCATCTGCCACCGTGCACCACCGGTTTGCGCTGTAGTTAGACTGCACCTCGGCGTATCCCTAGGGAGATCTGCAGCAGTGCGTGACTTGACCCAAGAGCGGAATTCAAGGCCGTGAGAATCAGCGCAGTCACCGCTGCCGTGCTGGTGTGCGCTGTGCACAGCGCCTCGGGCGCGGAGATTGATACGGGTGCGCCTGCCGAGATGTTGATTGCTGCTTCCAAACAGGCCAGCGGCGGTTCGGCTTGGGATCGGGCCGTCCTATGGCACGAAAAGGGACACGTGAGCGCGGGCGGTCTAGGCGGGGAGTACGAAGCCTGGGCGAGCCTGATCTCGCTGCACAACAGCCAGCACTATGAGCTTGGGCCCGTATCCGGGAGCAATGGTTGGGACGGCATCCAAGCCTGGACCACCGACTCGAGCGGAGATGTGCGGATCGAGACCAGCGGCGAGTCAGTCGCCCAGGCCATACAGGATGCATACCGCGGCGCGTACGCCTTCTTTCTGCCGGTTCCCTTCGAGGCAATTCGCCTCTATGAAGGGACGCACTCAGCCGAGGGCGTGAACTACGAGGTTATCCGCATCACCCCGGCGAATGCTGAGCCCTTCGAAGTCTGGTTTGATCCGCTCACTCATCTGATCGAGCGCGAAGTTCAACTCACCGGCGGCCAGCCGCACACCTTCATTTATTCAGACTATCAGCGCTATGATGGTGTGCTGGTGGCGCGTAAGACCATCGATCGCGTGGGTGACGATCCGCAATACGACACGGTCAGCGAAATCACTGCTCTGAGCTTGCACGGCGCGGATGAACCGGAGCGCTTCGCGCCACCGCCGCCCCCAGCCAATTCAGCGCTGTGGCCCCCGGGCACGAGCACGATCACGGTGCCATTCCGGTTGCTTAACAATCACATTTACGTGCAGGCCTCGATCAACGGCCGCGCGCCACGCGCGTTCCTGTTTGATACCGGTGCCACCGATTTCATCGAGGCTGCGACGGCTAAGGCCCTGGATGTGAAGATGCAAGGCGCGCTGGCGGGCGGAGGCTTTGGCGTTGGCATCGCAATATTCGGTCTGGCCCGAATCAACAGCATTGCGATTGGCGGCCTCGAACTCAAGGATCAGGTTTTCGGCGTTGACTACTCACAGGGATTTTCAGAGCTCGAGGGCAAGGACGATCAGTTCGCGGGGCTCCTCGGCTATGAGTTTGCCAAGCGTGCGGTGATCTCAATCGACTATGCGCGGCACCAAATGACCTTCAGCAGGATCGACTCCTTCCATGCCCCGATCCATGCTGTTCAGCTGCCGTTCGCCTTTAACGCACATGTGCCGATGGTCACTGGTGTGCTAGATGGCGTGGCCGGCGAGTTTGAGATCGATACGGGATCCAGGAGCGCACTGACGCTCATGGCTCCGTTTGCGAAAGCCAATGGCCTGGTCGAGAAATATCACGCAATCCACAGCGCGATCGTTGGCTACGGTGTTGGCGGCCCGAGCCGCGCGTTGCTCGCCCGCGCCGGTGAACTGACCCTTGGCGGCCTCATCATCTACGGTCCAGTGACAGAAATTGTGACTGATAAGGGCGGCGCCGCCGAGGCGACTCGTACCGCCGGAAACATTGGCGGCGACCTGCTTAAGCGTTTCACCGTGACGCTCGATTACACGCACCAACTGCTGTGGCTGGAGCCCAATGCAATCGCCTACCAGTCCGACGTGTTTGACCGCTCGGGCCTCTGGGTCTTAAGAGGCAAGGACGGCCGTACCATGATCATGGACGTGACGACCGACAGCGCCGCCGCCCGGGCAGGATTGGCGGCCAACGAGGAGATTCTTACAGTGAACGGCAGGATGGCCAGCCACATTCCAATCGATGCGTTGCGCGAGCAGTTCAAGGGCCCGGTCGGCACGCAAATCTCGCTGCTTGTCAGAAGCCATGCCGGGCGGCGAGCAGTGGTCATCACGCTGTCAGAGCTAATCTAACGGGCACTAGAACGCCAAGATCCTGGGTTCACATGATTTGCTCATCGCGGTTTTCTAGGGTCGCTACGAGGGGTGTGCGCGCTGCCTTTGAACAAAACGGCCCGGGCGATCTGGACAGCAACGCGAGGCCGAGTCACCACATTAAGTCATCGGGAACGACAAATTCCTGATACTGCGCATCTCCTGCCACCGCATCGGTGGGCGCGGCAGGATCTGCCTTGAGGACTGCGCTCGGGTCGCGCTCGCGAATGCGTTCGGCCGCGGCAGTGGGCACCAGATCGTAGCGATTATCGCTGCGAACGATCACCAGGTCCCCGCTCAGGATCGAAGTGCGAATCGTGGGTGTCACAGCAATGCGCTTGATCTTCGAGCCATCAACGAAGTTGAACCAGTCCTCGCTCTCAATCGGCGCTACCCGGTGCTGCTCCACAAGCTGCCGGACTTCGGCGCGTCGCGCCTTGCGCTCGGCTTTCTCCAGCTGCTTGCGATTAAGTGCCTGGTCGCGTGCGGCCTTCTCGGCTTGCGCCTGCTGCAGGCGACGCTGTTGATCAGATAGCGGCGGCGGCTTTTTTCTCGAAACCTGTGGTGCACGCTTGTGCTCAGTGGCCGCACGCGCCTGTTTCTCGGAAACCAGACCCGCCTGGATCAGCTGATCGCGCAGTGAGGTGCTCATGATGGTGCTGTTGGGATCG
>Ga0302310_10001079_pt1 | contig 23627 bp, 20 predicted proteins | sample III_Palsa_N1_2_FD_200451 | JGI IMG/M metagenome (GOLD analysis project Ga0302310, IMG submission 200451) | Peat permafrost microbial communities from Stordalen Mire near Abisko, Sweden - III_Palsa_N1_2 | ecosystem: Environmental > Terrestrial > Soil > Palsa > Peat permafrost | place: Sweden...
GAAACCGCGGTTTCCGCGCTCAATTATGAAATCGGAGCCACGCATTAATGAGTGTAATGGGCACCCGAGGTCACCTGGCGCTTTGCCACGGCCAAAAGGAGCGAAGCGCTAGCGACGCTTGCGCAGAGTGCGTCCTTTGGGACCGCTGTTGACGTTGGGAACCTCTTCGCCGAGGGCGGTGGCCAGATCGATTTGATGGTCCTGCTCCTGCATGAGTATCTGGCGAATCTGCTCGGCCATGGCGAATTCTCCGAGGGCCTCGCATTGGCGGACGCGATCGCGGTAATTGCGGATGGTTGCGTTTTCATTTTCGAGATCGAAGCGGAGCATTTGTTTCGGGTCCTCGGAGGTGCGGACCGGCTGGGGAGTGACGGTGGGCATTTTGCCCAGGTAATCGATCTGGCGCGAGAGAATGAGGGCGTGATCGAGCTCCTGCTTGGCATGAATCTCGAGCTGGGCGGCGATGTCCATGTAGGCGGCGCCACTGAGCACCTGCGAATAGACCACGTAAGCGATGATGGCTTGATATTCGCGGGAAAGGTCTTCGTTTAAAAGTTGCGCGAGGCGATCGCGGGAGATTTCGTTTTCATTCGCAGCAGATTTTGCAGCAGCCATTTAATTCCTCCTATGAAATGAGTAATGGATTAGAAATTCCAGACGTTGCGTCTCCCGAGCTGAGAGCACTCTGAGGCCCAGAAGTATGACGCGAGAGGGTTTTGCGCTGCAAGCACAATGATGAACTTTACCTCTAGCGGCCGCTCGGCTCACGCGATCAGTGGATAGGGTGAAGGACAAGCGTTGAGGGGTCGGGAGAAACTGAGGCATCCAGATCGAGCGGGATGTGGGCGACGTTCGCCCGTGTTGATGAGTAGCAATTGCCGTCGGAATTATACGTAGCGCTGCAACGGCTGGTGAGATTGCGACGCCGAGGCGACTGCGCAAACTGCCAAACGCGCGCGCCGGGAAAGCCGCTCTGCGACGGCGGAGGAGGATGATTCCAAATCGCGCAGCCTGGCGACGGAGGACACTCGTCGTTGTAAACGAAGTAGGCCATGAGGGACAGGCGTTCGTGAATGTCGTCGGCGGTCGTGATGGTTTGTCCCTTACCTTCCTTAACCTTGATTCCGGAGCAGTAGACTCCTGCTAAAAAGCCTTTCGAATTCACGCGGCTGCTCCAGGCCTCGATATAGCTGAATTGCGAAGGCAGCATACGACCGCCTTCCTCAACGTCTAAATAGATCACGGTGCTTCCGCTCGCAGGAAATCCCTCTCGCTGTGCAGCCGCTAAGGCAAGTTCCGCGTCCTGGAGGCCCAAGCCGGCGGGATCCACGGGCGGCTTGAGTTCGTTCGACGAGCGACCGTTGAAGAGCACCAAAAAACCGAAGCCGTTTTTTAGCAGAACAGCACGCTTGCCGGCCCAGGGATTTGTCTTCGCGCCCGGAGGAACGTTGAGCCAGTAGCCGGTAAAGACGAACGTTCGCCTCAAGTCGGGCAACGCGGCGTCACCGGGATAATCGTTGGCATCGAAGCCCAGGTATGTGTGCGGAGCCTCTTGGGAAATTTGCGCATTTGTGATTTTGCAGCGCGCGGGTAACAGCGCGGCCGCAAGGCTTAGGATGCCAAGCAAAACTATGGCAGTGCTCGCAAAATGCTTTGAGATGCGGTTCATGGAACTTGCCGGGCCTAGTTGACGCCAATTCGCAAACATCCCGCAACGCTAAATCGTCAGGAAGTTTCTAAGCAACTGGAAGCCGTCCGGGGTGAGGACGGACTCGGGGTGGAACTGCACTCCCTCGACGCACAGCTCGCGATGGCGCAGGCCCATGATCGTGCCGTCGTCGGTTTCGGCGGAGATTTCGAGAGAGCGCGGGAGCGATTTGCGCTCGACGATGAGCGAATGATAGCGGGTGGCGACGAATGGCTCGGGCAGGCCGCGGAAAATGGTCTTCCCGTCGTGCTTGATTTCGCTGGTCTTGCCATGCATGAGTTTGGGCGCGCGAATCACGCGCCCGCCAAACGCCGCGCCGATGGCTTGGTGGCCGAGACAAACGCCGAGGATGGGAATTTTTCCGGCGAAGCGCTGGATGAGCGGGACACTGACGCCAGCTTCGCGGGGCGTGCAGGGGCCCGGTGAGATGACGATGCGCTCGGGCTCCAGCTCTTCAATTTCGTCGAGCGTGATTTTGTCGTTGCGGCGGACTTCGAGTTCCTGGCCCATCTGGCCGAGATATTGCGCCAGGTTGTAGGTGAAGGAGTCGTAGTTGTCGAGGAGCAGGATCATTTTTTCCATCCCATCAAAACTTCGGGGCGTGTCCAGTCATTTGCGGCCACACGGGCGGCCGTATTCGCGGCCCTGGTGGGCGATTTCGAGCGCGGTGACAAGCGCACGCGCTTTGTTGACCGTTTCCCGATACTCGCGCGCGGGCACGGAATCGGCGACCACTCCTCCGCCGGCCTGGATGTAGGCGCGGCCGCCCTTGGCCACGAGCGTGCGCAAGGCGATGCACGAATCGAGGTTACCGGAAAAATCGAGATACATGATCGCGCCGGCATAGAGGCCACGGCGGCTGGGCTCGAGCTCGGCAATGATTTCCATGGCGCGAATTTTCGGAGCGCCGGAGAGCGTCCCGGCCGGAAAACAGGCCATGAGCGCTTCGAAACAATCCACGCCTTCGCGCAAACGGCCGCGCAGGCTGGAGACGAGATGCATCACGTGCGAATAGCGCTCGACAAACATCAGGCGCTCAACGGTGACCGTGCCGTAATCGCAGACGCGGCCGAGGTCGTTGCGCCCGAGATCCACGAGCATGATGTGCTCGGCGCGTTCCTTGGGATCGGCGAGGAGCCTTGATTCGAGCTGGCGGTCTTCTGCTTCGGTGCGGCCGCGCGGCAGGGTGCCGGCAATCGGGCGATAAAACGCGTCGCGGCCCTGAACTTTCAAAAGCATTTCCGGGGAGCTGCCCACGATGGAGACGCCGTCGAGTTTCAGGAAATAAAGATAGGGCGAGGGATTAACCACGCGGAGCGCGCGGTAAATTTCGAAGGGGTCGGCGTTCGTTTCCGCGGAGAAGCGCTGGCTGGGAACGACTTGAAAAATATCTCCGGCGCGGATGTAGGACTTGGCCTTGCGCACGGCGGCGAGATAGCGGGGCTTGGTGAAATTTGACTGGATGCGAAGCGGGCCGCTTGGGCGCGCGCGAGGCTGCCGCGGAAGAGGACCCTCCAACGCGCTGCGCGTGCGGCGGATTTCGCGCACGGCCGCGTCATATTTCGCGCGGAGACTGCCAGTGCCCTCGGTGAATACGTTGCGGATTACCCAGATGCGATGCTGCACGTGGTCAAAAGCGACCAGACCGAGAAAAAACATCATCACGCAATCATCGAGACCGAGTTCGTCATGTGCGCTCTCGGGGATGCGCTCGACGAGGCGCACCATGTCATAAGCGAAATAGCCGATGGCCCCGCCGATGAGCGGAGGAAGGCCGGGAATGCGCACGGGATGGTAGCGCGCGGAAAGGCTGCGCAATCGCTCGATGGGATCGGCTTGGAATTTTGTGATCCGGCCTCGCGTTTCGAGCGAACACTGGCGGCCACGGGCGCGAAAGACTTCTTCGGGATGGGCGCCGGCGAAGGTGTAACGCGCAATGGTCTCGCCGCCTTCCACGCTTTCGAGCAGGAAGGAATATTTGGCGTTGTGCGCGAGGCGAAGATGCGCGCCGACGGGCGTGAGCATGTCCGCGATGAACGTCTCATAAACGGGGACGAGATTTCCCTGGTGCGCCAGACGGCGGAACGTTTTGAAATCGGGCAGAATCATGAAGACACTTTTTCCGAGCCGGCGAGGGCGCGAAGAACCGCGCGACGCATGGGCGCGACCGGAGCGCGCTCGCCGGTCCAGATTTCCCACTGCGCGGCGCCTTGCGCTAGAAACATATCGAGCCCGGATACTGTTTCGATGCCTCGGCGGGCAGCAAGTTGCAGGAGCCGGGTGACACGCGGGCGATAAATCAGGTCAAAGACGAGCCGGCAATTGAGCTCGCGAGCTTCGAGAGGCGAGCGAGCGACCCGCGGATGCATTCCAACCGGAGTGGCGTTGACGATGGCATCGAAAAATTCGCGGCGAATGGACACGCGCGGCACGGCTTCGGCACCCACGGCGCGCGCGAGGGCTCTCGCTTTCTCCGGACGTCGAGCGGAGATGCAAACCGAAGCGCCCGACTGCGCCAGCGCAAAGGCAACGGCACGCGCGGCGCCGCCCGCACCGAGAATCAGCACGCGGCTGCCGCGTAGGGGCATGCGACGTTCGAGGGCTCGAAGCACACCGACGTAATCGGTGTTGTAGCCGTAGAGCTTTCCTGCACCGCGCACGACGACGGTATTGACCGCGCCGATGGCAGCGGCCATGGGGTCGCAATCATTGAGATGGCGCAGAATATTCTGCTTGTGCGGCAAGGTCACGCTGAAGCCGCGGATGCCCAGCGGCTCGATGGCGGCCAGAAAATCCGGCAGTTGCGTCACGAGAAACGGCAAATAGACGGCATCCATTTTGCGTGCCTGGAAGGCGGCGTTTTGAAGCTGCGGCGAGAGCGAATGGCTAATCGGATTGCCGATGACGCCGTAGATGCGCGTTTTCCGGCGGAGCTGATCCGCGCGATAGAGATTTTTCATGTCGTGGAGCGATACCTGCCCGGGCGCGGTCGCGTTTTCCACCGGCGCGTAGGCAAGCACGCTGCCTTCCCGCAACGCCAGGACGCGAGCGGGCAAGACCACGTCGCCCATGGGCACGGCGACCAGGTCGCGACGGCCCTGCGCGAGGCGGAGCAGGTGGAGACTTTCGGCGAGCGAGTGGCACAGAGCTGCGACCTTGATTGCGTCGGGACGCGATCGCGCAAGATTCGATTCGAGGCGCTTCCAGGAACCGCGCGGACCACTGAAAAAGTGCGCGGAGGCGAGCTGTCGGCCTTCGCCGAGCAGGACATCCAGGAGCTCGGGCGGGCACTTGGCGGCGCTTTCGATTTCGAGGTCGTACCAGCTGCAACCGGCGCGAAGTGCGTCGGCCAGATGGAGCAACTGTCTGGCGATGGTGCCGCGGAAGCGGCCCCCGGCCTCGCGTCGGCGGCAGGTGGCAATCAAAACGGCTCGAGGCGGATTCTGCGTAAGCCGGGCGAGGAAACGGCCGATTTCGCGGTCGTCTGCCAGCCAGTCAAGGCGCATCTCGATGGTGCGCGTTTGGCGGAGGGCCAGCCCAAGCTGGCGCCACATGGAGCGCGCGTCTCCGGCGGCCACAACGGCGCATATTTTGTCCCTAACCTTCATGTTTCAGCGCTCTTCCAGTAGTTATTCGCGCTAACCCGCGAACGGGATCGAAGCCGGACCCGCACTGCAAGCCGGCCTCCCAGCGCCGCTTGGGGACGCGAATTGGCTCCGTCCTGGCCCAATGTACAGGTGAGTCCAGGCTTCTACCATGCGGTACACAATGTGTAAAGCCCAGGGGACCATTGTCTTGACGAGTCCTGGTACGTCTATTACAGTCAGACCATCGGTCAATAGCTGCGGGCAGCACCGCGGGGAAGCGCCTGATTGAGGGCGCGAGGAATTCAAAGGAGCGAGCATTATGCGTGGGAAAATTGTCCTTGCCGGTCTGATTTTGAGCCTGTGCGGAATCCGGGCCTCGGCGCAAGACAGACACCTGTTTCCGATTGCGAACGATCTCTATTGTTCGGGGGTGGTATCGAGCGAGGCGGTCCCGCGCGACACGTTCATCATTTCGGGCGAAGGCTCGAATTACAAGGTGACGTTTCAGGAAGGCGACTACGTCTTCGTGAACAAGGGCGCGACGCAAGGGGTGAAAGTCGGCGACGAGTTTTCGGTGATCCGCAAGACCGAAGAAGCCATCTTTACCGAGTGGGCGAAGTGGCAATTCATTATCCTGCGCAGGATGGGGACGATGTGGGAAGACGAGGGACGCGTGCGCGTAGTGGTGGTCCATCCGAACGATGCCATCGCGCAAGTGGAAAATTCCTGCAACTACGTGCAGCGCGGCGATATTCTTCTGCCCTTTGCAGAAAGGCCAGCGCCGCCGCTCAAGCCCGAAGATAAGTTCGACCGCTTCGCGCCACCGTCGGGCAAAGCTACCGCAATGATAATTATCGGGAAGAGCTTCACGGTGCAGTTCGGGAACAACGATATCTTTTACGTGAACCTCGGCGCGTCACAGGGCGTGAAGGTGGGCGACTACTTCCGCGTGTTCCGCTATACCGGAACCGAGCACGAAACAGCTTACCAAACGGGCCGCTTTGCTTTTGATGCGGATGGCTATGCGGGAACGTACGGTTTCGGCAGCGTCCCCTCACGATACAAGTGGGACAACACGCCTCGCGAAGTGGTGGGCGAAGGAATGGTAGTGCGCACGGGGCAAAATTCGTCAACTGTGCTGTACACCTTTGGCCTGCGAGAAGCTTTCGTGGGAGATTACGTCGAGATCGAATAGCGCTTTTTGCCGGTTATCGCGCTGACCGAAAATCTGACTCGCTGAAGACCTCCGCGGTAAACGCCTGGATCCGAGTTGCGGGATCCTGCCAAGCGTCCTTCTCAAATCCGGCCTTGGCACAAGTTTCCTCCAGAAACCGCCGGGCGTTCCAGTGAAACTGCGCCGCTACCTGCGGAAGCAGAACTCCCCGTTCCCATCCCCGGCTGACAAGTAAGCCATGCTTGCCAATTTCGATCTGTTCCAGGGTGACGTTCTCGGGCGGAGAAAGCACGGACAGCTCGATTTCGATTTCGTCCAATTCTTCAGGTTGAACAGCGTCAAAGCGTGGATCGTCGAGCGCGGCAGATTTTGCGCAATGGACGACGACTTGGGCTAACGAGATGTTCGCGGAGAGTTGGCCAATGCAACCACGCAGGCGGCCACGGCGGCGCAAAGTGACGAAAGCACCGGCCGCCTGCGGACAAGTTTCGTCCTCGGGAAGAGGCGCGAGTGGCTCGGCAGATTCGCGGCCTTGAACGGCCTGGGTGAGAGAGCGTCTGGCAAGTTCCAGAAGGAATTGCTTTTCGCGACTAGGGAGTGAGGACATCCTGCGGCTTTTCTTCCGGCTTCACCATCACCACACCACGACGCCTCTGCTGCACGCGGAAGTTGATCTGGCTCCAGAACATCTGAAAATAGTGCATAGCCGATAGGACAGCGCTCACTACCACGAGCCAGAGAAGCGTGGTTCCGAGCGGCTTGAGGGCCGGATGCTTGGCCGTGAGGATCACAGCGCAGCCGGCCAGAACCTGCAAAATCATTTTCGTTTTGCCCAGCGCCGAAGCGGGAATGATCAGGCCTTCGGAGGAAGCGATGTCGCGCAAACCCACGACCACGAATTCGCGGCCGATGATGATGACCACCATCCAAGCGGGGACCAGTCCCATTTCGACCAGAGAAATGAAAGCGGCGGAAATCAAGAGTTTGTCGGCGATAGGATCGAGCAGGATTCCGAGAGTTGTTACTTCACGCCGCTTGCGCGCGATGTAGCCGTCCATGACGTCGGTTGCGGCCGCGACAAGCAATATCAAGACGCCCCAAACTTCGAAATGGATGGGAAATCCGTCGAAATCCCAATTCGGCTGGCGCGTCAACAGGACGACGACGAGAAGCGGAACAAAAAAGATGCGGAGAGTCGTCAGACTGTTTGGCAGGTTCATATTGATGCTTGAGAGAAGCCCGGCTCGCCCGCGAACGGGTCGGCCGCGCGCTCGTTCACTATAATCCTGCGGAGTTTGGGAAGTCAACGGCGCGGCTTGGCGAGGATATCAGAGCAGCAACATTTGTCCGGCGCGGGCTCTTAACGAAACAGGCAAATCCATCTGCTAGTAACTCTTAGGAGACGAATTGCTGCACATCTGTGCAAATTCAATTGGGGGTTAATAGAGCGAGCATTGGCTGAGGAATCTTCGACACGTGCAGTAGAGGTGCAGTTAAGAGCACCATTTTCAGTACTTTAGGAGCGTTGATCAGCCCTTGGGATTGGATGGGGCCTGTTTTTCGAGCGGTCTTTCAAAAATTCAGCGTCATCTTTTTCCACAAGTTTTTCCACAGCGCGAACGCGGAAAGGGCGCTAAATCATGCAGGTAGAGGGGACCAGGATTGCCGGTTCCGGGGAGAATCGGGCGCGCAATTTGCTCCGGCGCGCCAAGTTTAGTGTTTTGAAGCTACCTCGTTCATAACGGAGCACTCGCAGACGGCATGACAAACTCTTCGAGGCGCCGCGCAAGCGATTCCGGCAATTCGGCATGCAAATCCATGTGGCCATCGAGCACCTCCGACTGAAGGACGCGACCACAGGCATGTACGAGCGAGAGATGGCGGCCATCCGAAACAGGAATCCGCAGGTGCAATTGCACGAGCGGGTCCACCGGCATCACTGCGTCAATTCGCGCGAGGAGCTCGTCCAGCCCGGCGCCGGTGGCGGCAGAGGTGAAAACGGTTTGCTCGCGGCGGCCATTGGAATTCTTCAAGACGGCAAGATCTTCTTCGGAGAGACGGTCGATTTTGTTAAGCACGTTCAGGCGCGGGCGGTCCAACACTCCCAGATCGGCCAGGACTTTCAACACGTCGGCGTCCTGTTCGGCGTGGTGCGGATTGGAGATGTCCGAGACTTGGAGAATCAAGGCGGCTTCCTGAACTTCCTCAAGAGTGGCGCGGAAAGCGGCAATCAGATCCGGCGGGAGATCGCGGAGAAAACCCACGGTGTCGGAAAGAAGCACGCGGCGGCGCGACGGCAAACGCACGGCGCGGACAGTGGGATCGAGAGTGGCGAACATCTTAGAGGATGTGAGAACACTGGCGTGAGTGAGGGCGTTAAAGAGCGTGGATTTTCCGGCGTTGGTGTAGCCCACGAGCGCGATCATGCCGAGCGGAACGGCCTGGCGCGCGCGGCGACGGGTGGTGCGCTGGCGGCGGACAGTTTCAATCGAATCCTGAATTTTGCGGACGCGGTCGCGGATGCGCCGGCGGTCGGTTTCAAGTTTCTGCTCGCCCGGCCCGCGCGTCCCGATTCCGCCGCCTAGCCGGGAGAGCTCTTCGCCGCGGCCTGTGAGCCGGGGCAAAAGATAATTTAACTGCGCGAGTTCGACCTGAAGCTGGCCCTCGCGCGTGCGCGCATGGCAGGCGAAAATATCCAGAATCAGCTGGGTGCGGTCGATCACTCGGACACCAACTCCTTTTTCAAAATTGCGGAGCTGGCCGGGAGTGAGATCATGATCGACGATTACCAGCGGAACGTGGCGCATTTCCGCTTCGACGCGAATTTCTTCGAGCTTGCCGCGGCCTACGAGAGTCGCAGGATCCAGCGCGTCGCGAACTTGCAGCAGGCTGCCGGCAATTTTCGCGCCCGCGCTTTCGGCTAACTCTTCGAGTTCCTGGAGCGAATCGCGGCCCGCAGCCGTGGGATCGCCCGCGCGCCCGCGAGGAGCCTTTTTGAGGCCGATTCCAACGAGCAAAACTCGCTCTCGATTGTCCAAGGGTTGTGCAGTTTTCATTCGATGGCCTAGTGGCGGACCTGCCGGAGACCAGGAGGGCTCGTTCTCATCTACGGGACATTATACGCCGGTCGGCAGGGCCAGGGAATCGGCGAAGATGGAGTGAGCGCGAGGGACGTTGAGCGAAGCGCGGAGCTCAGCGCGAGGCCCGGCCGGAGGGAGCGGAAGCGGCGAGGATGAGGTCGGAAAGAAATTCGCCGAGTGTGGGGCCGGCAAGATGGAATCCAGGATCTCGCGTGGCGCGGTCAACCCAACCGAGATGCACGAGCAGCGCGACTTCAGACCATGACTCGGCGGCTGCCGGCGTGAATCCCACGTCGCGGAGGACGCTCGCGATATGGGCACCACGCTTCTTTTCGATTGCGGTGACGCGGCCGGCGATGCGGTCGTCTCGGCGCGCCCAGTCACGCAGAGCGGCTTCCAGGCGGGCGCGCTCGTAATCGGCGCTTCGCTCTACAAAGCGGGCCCATCGCACGGCTGCTCGCGGGTCTATCTCAGGCGAGGCGGCCAGCCATTCCGTTTCATCGTTTTCCCAACGGCCGAGCATCTGCGCGAGCAGGTCTTCGCGATCGCGAAAATGCCAGTAGAAACTGCCCTTGCTCGCGCCCAGATCGCGGGCCAGCAATTCGACGCGGACGGTTTCGATACCTTGGGCGGTGAGACGCGCCAAGGCGGCACGAATCCAATCGTCGGGCTGAAGAGGCGAGGGCCGAGCTGGAGATGCGGAGGCCATGTTTTACGCGCGTTCGGCTTGGACGATATCGAACATGGTTTCGAGCGTCAAGTGTTCATGCGCCCGGCATCCGCAGAAATTCGAGGGCGGCAGCGGCGATTTCCGGGTCGTCACCGAACCCCTCGAGCGAGTGAACGGCAGGCTCCTTGCGAAACCATGTGAGTTGGCGCTTGGCGAACTGGCGCGTAGCTTGTTGGATTTTCTTGACGGCATCTTCCATGGTTAAGCGGCCGCCTAGATGTTCACGCAGATCGGCGTAGCCAATAAATTGGAATGGCTTCGCGTCCGACGGGACGCGCGCGGAAACCAGGCGACGGACTTCGTCGAGCCAGCCGTCTTGAATCATTTTCACGGTACGCGCTTCGATTCGGGCGTAAAGGGCCGAGCGTGGCGGCGACAGTCCGATTTTTTGTATGTCGTAGCCTTCGAGACCTTCCCGGCCACTGCCGTGAATTTCACCGACGGCTTTCCCTGCCAGCATTCTCATTTCGATGGCGCGAATCACTTTCTGCACATCGGGCGGAGCAATGCGGGCAGCGGCTCCGGGATCGAGCCGGGTGAGCGCGCGATGCAAATATTCCGGACCGTGAAGTTTTGCTTTCGCGCGCAAGCGATCGCGCAATTCTTCGGAGCGTTCCGGAGCCTCGGCCAAACCCAAGAGGAGCGCGCGCAGGTAGAGTCCCGTGCCCGCGGTCAAGATGGGAAGCTTTCCGCGTTGACGGATTTCCTCCAGAACAAGAAGCGCCCGGCGGCGATACTCTCCGGCGGTGAAAATTTCGTCCGGTTCAACGAGATCAACGAGGTGATGCGGAATCCCGCGCTGCTCGGCGGGCAGGACTTTGGCCGTGCCGATATCGAAGTGGCGATAAACCTGAGTGGAATCGCAAACGAGAATTTCGCCGCCAAGGCGCTTGGCGAGCCAAATCCCCAGAGCCGACTTCCCGGAAGCGGTTGGGCCGAGGATGACGATGAAGCGCGCGGTTGGATCGGCGACGGTCATCGCGAAAAGTGCGAGTAACGCAATAGCAGAAAGAGGAACGCGAGAGCGGCTAAGAGAATCGTTCCGACGACCTGGGTGCGATTGAGTTTCACGGAAGCTCTACTGCTCGGAGCCCGGCTTTATATTGTAGTAGAACGCGGCTCGCAATTCGATGAACGGGCCCTTGAATTGCGACGGAAGGGGAGGAAGCGGCACGGAGGTGTGAATGGCGGCCATGACCGCGCGGTCGAGCGCTTCTTTTCCGGATGTCCTTTCCAGAATCGGCTCGGTCACATAGATGGTGCCATCGCGATTGATGTGAAATGTAATTACGACAATTCCCCTCTCTCCCATGTAGTAGGACTCAGGCATCACCGCTATCCAATTTTTCATGACGATGGCGTGGAGCTGGGTCATGTAGCTGTCAAAGCTCACGCCCTCGGTGTCGGTGAGGATGCTCATACCGGCGCCGCCGATGGGGCCTTGGCCGCCGCCGCGCCCAGCGCCGCTGGGGATGCCGCCGCCGGTATAAACTCCGCTGCCTCCGCTGTGGTTGATGGCGTCTTGTATCTGGTTGTCCATCATCTTGCCGGGCGATGCATTCGGCAGACCAAGATTCAGGCCGGGCTTGGGCTGGACCGAGGGCTGCACCGGCAAAACGGCGGAAGGAACCACCGGCGCGTTCGAAGCAATTGTGCCTGGCGGAGGAGTTGCATTCGGCCTGGGAGTGGGCGCCGCAGGCAAATCGGAAATGGGCTTCTCCGGATTCCCGGGAGGAGGAAGCTCGGCCATATGCGATTCCGGTCTCGGCGGAGCCACTCGATTCAGCGTCTTGCTGCTGATCTTGGGCGCCGGAGGAGTGGGCGTTCTTGAAACGGCGTTCACATCGGATGGCAGGTACACGACGCCCAATTCCTTGCTGGCCAATTCGATTTCGTCGCGAGTGGGAACGTGAGGCGGAAAAAGTTTCGGGAGCGAGATCAGGAAGATTATGAAAGCGACGTGGAAGCCAATCGAGAAAGCCCGCGTCAGGAAGTCTTCCTTCGCACTGCGCTTGTCTTCCGATTCGACGAGAAGGTTCGCTTCGCCGGTATTAAAGACGTCGGGCTCGACGAGCTCGCGAAGCGCGGCGGTCATCTGCGGCGGCTGATCGAATTTGTCTATCTCGCGCTGCTCGGGCGGCTCGACGAAGGCAGGCACGACGACGCGGGAATCGAGAATGGCTATGGGGATGTGTTCGGTGATGGGCCCGAAATCCTCAAACGGTTTCGCCGGCATTCCGCGGGCCACGAGCGTGCGGTCAACCAGGACGCCGAGGGGAAGGTGCTCGGGAATATTGGTCTTGCCATCCAGCGGTGGCGCGTCGGAAAGTTCCGAAGGCACGACCGTGCGGTCGTCCATGTAGGTTGTCAGACGGCGGGGCGGCTTCTTCGAGTCCTCCTTGGTGAGAGGGCGCACATCCGTCGGAACCAAAGTGCGCGGAATCATCGAGAATCCTGTGGAGCCAAAGCAGCCAGTTGGACGCGCTGGGCATGTTCGAGGATGCCCGCCATCACGCGGTCGGCGAGTTCGAGAGCGCGGCGACCCGCTGGCCCATCCACCACCGGAGCGCGACGGGTGCGAATCGAAGTGAGGAAGGAACGGAGTTCGGCGCGCAACGGCTCTTCAGGAGTCGTAGGCATCTGTTCGAATTTAATTTGGGGCTGCCCGCTGCCTGTTTCTACGCGCACGCGCAAAACGTCTTGGCGCGCGAAATCGAGCGAGATGTATTCGTGCTCCTGGAAAAAACGCATCTTGCGGACGCGCTCGGTGGATACGCGGCTGGCGGTAAGATTCGCCACCGTTCCGGCGGCGAATTCGATGCGAGCCTGCGCGATGTCCACTTTGTCGGTCATCACCGGAATACCGACAGCTTTCAGATCCACAACGGGCGCATTGACGAGCGAGAGCAAGATGTCCAAGTCGTGAATCATCACGTCGTAAACGACGTCGATATCGAGGCTGCGCGGGGTGAAGATGCCGAGGCGATGCACTTCGAAAAACATGGGACGCGCGACTATTTTCTGCACCGCGACGACGGCTGGATTGAAACGCTCGACCTGCCCTACCTGAAGTATGCGGCGGCCGCGTTGCGCCGTGGCGATCAATCCATCGGCTTCCGCAAGCGACGCGGCGATGGGCTTTTCGACCAGGACGTCAAGCCCGGCATCGAGCAGGCGGCAACCGACGCTCGCGTGCTCTTTTGTCGGGACGGCGAGGCTCACGGCCTGCACGCCTTCGGCCGGCAGGGACTGGAAATCACGGATAACGCGGGTTCCGAATTCCGCGGCGACAGTTTCCGCGCGTTCCAGATTGCAATCCACGACGCCGGCGAGTTCCGCGCCTTCCGTTTCGCGCCACACACGCACGTGGTTCCGGCCAAATTCGCCGACACCGACGACCGCAACGCGGATGGGCTTATCGCTCACGATTTCTTTTTTCGCTCCCCTTTTTGCGGCTCAGGGGCCGTGCGTTGTTCGGGCGCGAAGGCCTCGATGGCAATGCCTGCATCGTTGGCCGCGCGAATGAGTTCGTCGCGATCGAAAAGCAACGTGCGGCCGGCATCGATGGCGAGAGCCGTGGCATTCGAGCGGCGCATCACTTCGATAGTCGCAAGCCCGATCACCGGCACGTCAAAACGCATGTCTTGCAGCGGCTTGCTCACTTTCACCACCACGAGTCTTTGGCCGCCAGCAATGCGCGCGGCGCGCTCAATCGTTTCGTCCGTGCCTTCCATGGCCTCGATGGCGACGCAAGCGCGATCGCGCACAACCACCATTTGGCCGAGGTCGAGCCCCGCAATCTGGCGCGCAATCTCGCGCCCGTAGGCGATGTCGGCGGCTTCCGATTCATCCGGAGCGCGCCGGGTCAAAACGCCGGGGCCGGGCAACAACGGACCGAGAAATTTGGTCGAGTCCACCAGATCGATGCCTTCTTCTTGCAGCACGCCGGCGACGGCTCCGATCAGCGAATTCGTATTCTTGGCCGGCAGCGAAAACAAGAGCTTCGCGAGCCGCCAGTCCGGTCGAATCGAGCTGAAAATTTTATTATGCTTTACTTGTCCGGCCATCACCGCGTGCTTCACACCTTCCTGATGCAGCAATTCGATCGTGCGGCTAAGCTCGCCCAGGCTGACCCAATGCACTCGCCTGCCGACTTGCTCGAGCCGGGGAGAAGCCTCTTCGCGAATGGCGATGACGACCATTTCGATCCCGCGGCTGCGCGCGCCTTCGAGAACGAGAAAAGGAAAATCCCCGTTTCCTGCAATCAGTCCCCAGCCCGATTCGGTATGTTCTGCCGTTGCAGCCACAGTCGCCCTTATTTGGTGAGGCCGCGCTCGGCCGATTCGATAAACCGGATGAGTGTTAAGACGTCCTCGGAGTCGGCGAGGGTTTCACGCATTTTTTCGAGCGCCTGCGAGGTGTTCAACTTCGAGCGCAGGAGCAGGCGGTAAGCTTTTTCGATGGGCTCGATGCGAGCGGGGGAAAATCCGCGGCGTTCGAGACCCACCGAATTCACGCCGTAACACTGCGTATCGCGCGGAGCGACCACTTTCGAGAACGGCGGCACGTCCTGGGTGATGACGGTGTGCGCCGCGATATAAGAATGCCGGCCCACGCGGCAGAACTGATGCACGGGGCAGAACGCGCCGACGGTGGCGTAGTCCTCGACGGTGACGTGGCCGGCCAGCGTCGCACCATTCACGAAGACGGTGGAATCGCCCACGACGCAATCGTGTCCGATGTGAGCGTAGGACATGATCAGGTTGTGGCTGCCCACGCGCGTGACGCCTCCGCCCTTCACCGTGCCGCGATTCACGGTACAAAACTCGTGGAATTCGTTGGCGTCTCCGATTTCGAGCGAAACACGCTCACCTTTATACGTCAAATCCTGCGGATCTCCGCCGAGCACGGCGAAGGGGTAAACGCGATTTCCAGTGCCGAGGCGCGCGGAGCCCTGTACCACGGCATGATGCTGGAGCACGCAACCATCGCCCAATTCAACTTCCTCGCCGACCACGGCGAAGGCGGCGATCTTAACGTCACGCCCGATACGCGCCGACGAAGATACGTCGGCGCGCGAATCAATCTGGCTCATCGGGCCTTCTCGACGGAATCCGCGGCGGGCACGGCGTCGGAGTCCAGATCGACCATCTTGCACATGAGAGTGGCTTCGGCGGCAAGCTCGCCGTTGACGGTGGCCTTGCCCTGGAGTTTGCAGAATGTTCCGCGCCAGGCGAGAACGTTCACTTCCACGCGCAGTTGATCGCCGGGGACCACAGGGCGGCGAAAGCGAGCGCCGTCAATGGCGACGAAATACAGCAATTTCTTTTCGCGGTCCTCGACTTCCTGAAGCAGCAGAAGACCTCCGGTCTGGGCCATGGATTCGATGATCAAAACGCCCGGCATGATAGGTTTTCCCGGAAAATGGCCCTGGAAGAAGCCTTCATTGATGGTGACGTTCTTTATTCCGACGATTCGCTTCCAGCGTTCCATTTCTTCAATGGCATCAACCAGCAGGAACGGATAGCGATGTGGAAGGATTTTCTGGATCCCGTTGATGTCGAGGATCATCGTTGCCCTCTAAGTGTGTGGAGTTGCCATTCGCGCAGGTCACAGCCGCTCGTTTCTCCATCACGCAATCCGGTAATTCTATACGAAAACCGAAGCGAGTGGGAATGGCGCGGAATCGCGGTTGCCGCTCCTGTTGGCTGCTGCTAGCATACCCGCGCCATGAACAGCGACCGCCCGACTGCTGTGCGCAGCGCCATGCCAGAACTGCTGCGGAGATTGCAGGCCCGCGAGCAGGAGATGGGACGGCTGCTCGGCAAATTCGTGCGCTGCGAATCGCCGAGCCAGGACAAGGGCGCGGTTGACACGTTCGGGAATATGGTGGCGAGCGAATGGCGGCGACGTGGCGCCAAGGTAAGCATCCTGCGGCAGAGAGAGCGTGGGAATCATGTGCGCGCGGAAATTAGCCTCGGCGGAGTCGGGCCTGCACGCGGGCAGATCATGGTGCTGGGGCACCTGGACACGGTCTATCCGATGGGAACTCTCGAAAGGATGCCGTTTCGGATTTCGAAAGGGCGCGCGTGGGGGCCGGGAACGTTTGATATGAAGGGCGGGCTCGTTCTGGCGCTCTTTGCCGTGGATGCCCTCGGGGCGGCGGGGATTGGAGCACGGAAGCGTCTGGTATTCCTGTGGAATTCAGATGAGGAAATCGGGAGCGATAGTTCACGGCGCGCGATTGAAGGCGAAGCGCGGCGCAGCGACGTGGTGCTCGTCCTCGAGCCGTCGTTTGGACGCGACGGGCGTTTGAAAACACAGCGCAAAGGCGTTGGCGGGGCTGAAATCGTCGTCACGGGACGCTCCGCGCACGCCGGAATCGATCCGGAAAAAGGGGTGAACGCGGTCCACGAACTCGCATTGCAAATCGAAGGGCTGATGAAATGGAACGATCCGCGCCGCGGGATTTCGGTGCAGACCACTGTGATTGCGGGAGGGACAGTTACAAACGTGATTCCCGAACAAGCGCGCGCGCAAGTGGATATTCGCTATTCACGGCTGGCCGATGCGCGAGCGATAGAAAGGCGGCTGCGAGGGATCCGCCCGATACTGAAAGGTGCGCGCGTGGACGTGCAAGTGGCATCCGATCGTCCGCCGCTTGAGCGCACGGCCGAAGTGCGCGCGCTTTTCCACCGGGCTCGATCGCTGATGCGGGAAATGGGGCTTCCGCTCGGAGAAGCTTCGACCGGCGGAGGATCGGACGGGAGTTTCACTGCTGCGGCCGGCATACCCACTCTGGATGGACTTGGTGCCGTCGGCGACGGACCGCACAGCCCGCGCGAGCACGTCTTAATTCGCGCGCTTCCTGAACGCGCCGCGCTTCTTGCCGGGCTTCTCAGCACACTATAGAAACGCGGCGATTTTGGATGGCTGCGGGCAGCGCTCCGTCAGCGAACATCTTCGCGGCGGAGAAAGGCGATGGCCTGCTGCTGCAGGTCTGCGTAGTCAGAACGCAAAACTTCCCGCGCGGCTTCTTCGGTGGAGGGTGCAGTTGCAACGTGTTCCAGCAGGCGGCTGATGTCGCTCACGCCGCCATTCTGGATGATGGACTCGACCACGGCGAGCGACCAGGCGTACGCCGTCGCGGCAGCGCCTCCCGGGAGGCCCATCCAGGAGCCTTCCAGCATCCCGAGCGTCGGTACCCTTCCTTCATTCGCGGCGTCATACAAGCCCGCCGCTGAGGAACTGCTCCGGCGGCCTTCCATATATTGCGCGACGCCTTCTTGCAGCCAGGTGGGCGCGCGCCCATGCGATTTCTGCCCCACGAAGCTGTGCGTCAGCTCGTGCTTCAGCACGTGCGCGAGCTCGGGAGTGACGCTGGACAAGCCTTGCACCGGGATGCGCAGGCGGCCGTCATTGATGGCGCCGGCCCAGCTGGGCGCGCGAGTGATGTCGGCGAAGGCCTGATTGGTATAGAGGATGACGCCGATTTGTTCGGGCGGCGTGAAATCGAGCTGCCCTTCGAGGTCGCGAAAATCATCTTCGAGAACGTGGAGAATGTCGCGGGCCAGGTCGGGTGTGGCTTCGCCGTTGTACTTCAGCGCGAAATGCGCGGTCTCGCCCTCGCGGTAACTTTCTTCCTCGTCTTTGTCGCGTTCGGCCTTTTCCAGAGCGCGCTCGACTTCCGGATCGCGACGCAAACTTTCCGCGCGTTTCCATTCGGCGACGGCGTGCTCGATGTTGTTGGCGCCGTAGTAAGCCCAGCCCATGAGTTTGGCGATATCGGCGGCGGATGGAGAAGAGTCGGGAGTGATGCGCCGCGCGCGTTCGAGCGGGTCCAGAGCCGCCGTGAATTGGCTTTCGCGCAGATACAGGACCGCGAGATTCAGCAACAGGCCGGGATTGTCCGGGGAGAACGAAAGAGCCTGGCGATAGTGATCGATGGCGGAGTTAATTTCGCCTTTGGCCACCAGAAATTGTGCCGCAGCGTAATGCGCGGCAGAAACTTTCTCTACCGCAGTTGCGCCGCCGGACCTGGCGCTCGTTTCCAGCTGCGCGATGTAGCCGAAATCGATGGAATCATTATGAATGGTGAGGAGAGCAACATCGCCATAGCCGCGCACGGGATCGATCTGAGGAGCGGAAACGGGCGGCGGGGCCGAAGCGCGCGAGGAGGAGTATCCGAAATCGTCGCGATCGATGCGCTCGACGATCGATTTGGGAATGGACATCTCTCCGGCGGGAGTTTCGTAACTCACGCGGTCGCCGTTTTCGGAGACGTGACTCGCCACGATCCGGCGGCCATTTTTCAGCACAATCGTGTCGGCAACCGCGGACGAGGCGGTGGCTGCGAGTAAAGCGGCGATAAGCGGCGCTACGTGACGCACACTCCGATTTTACCAAGCGACCGCTGCATGGCTCGCCGGCGCTTGTCGCTTCATGTCCTAGTTGTTACAGTCGCCTGGTGCCATACGCAAGGCGGCTTTCGCTCCGTTTTCTCCTGCCGGCAGCATGCGCTGCAATGCTCGCTGCAGCACCGCGCTGCATGGCGCAACATGCCGCGAGTGGCGCTACGGCAACGGACTCCTCGAATGCAATCCCTTCCGCAAATGCAAGTCCTGGGCCGCAAGCGATTCCCAACGAGCCGCACGCGCTGTATCAAGCGCTCAACGAGCTACGCGCGGATGGCGCGCGCGTTTATACCCTGCGTCAATTAACTCTCCGGCGGGACGTAATCAGTTTTACATTCACGGAGGGAAAGCTCGCGTTCCTGCAGTCGCTCGGAGGCCGCATTACAGGCGCCGTTTTCACCGGCCGGGGACACGTGCTGGCGACTCCGCGAGAGCGCGGCGAACGGCGTTCGCTGGCGCAATATCTGGGCGTGCCCATTCTGGATCAAAGCTTTTCGCGCGCGTATTTGCGCTTCACGGACGAGACAGCCGCGGAGATCGAAGCACAGCTCAAGTCCGCGGAAAACGAACCCGAGAGCGACGCCGAATTCGCCGGAGCCTGGAACACGATTGCAGGGCGCCTGGCGCCGCCGCACTCGCTGCGGATTATGCTGGACTTACTTTCCGAAAATCCGCTGCCGTATTTTTACGCGCTGTTGCAGAGCGATTCCGTGGGCGCGTTCGATGTGCTGGTCGATGACCGCCGCGAGGAGCAGGTCCTGATCGGACAGCCGCGCGTGGCCAATGGCATTCCGACGTACGACGTCTGGGCCTCTTTTCGGGCGCAAAATGCGCCGGAGGTCCCGGTGGAGATTTTCGCTCCGCTCGATTATCGCGTGGAATCGACCATCGCGAGCGATCTTGCGGTCGAAGGAAAAACAACTCTGCACCTGACGGCGTTACGCGGCGGGGAGCGTGTGATCCCACTGGAACTTTCCCGCAAGCTGGGCGTCGAAGAGGTTCATTTGGAAGAGGGCCAGCCGCTCGCTTATTTTCAGAACGAAGACCTGGGACGCCGGGACATACTTCGCAAGGGAAACGACGCGGTCCTGGTGGTACTGCCGGCGCCGGCGCGTGCGGGCGAGCAATTCCGCGTGCAAGTTTCGTACCGCGGCAGCGTGATCACCGATGCGGGTAACGGCGTCGAATTCGTCGGCGAGCACGAGACGTGGTACGCTCACATCGGAGGCGGCGATCACTTCGTTCCGTTTGATTTATCGTTCCGCTGGCCCAAGCGCTTTACGCTTGTGGCCACCGGTACGAAAATTGAATCGCACGAGGAAGGAGATTCAAGAACGGGCCGCTGGCGATCCGACGTCCCCTTTTCGGTGGCGGGTTTCAATCTGGGCGAATATAAAACGGAAACGGCCGGCGAGCGGCCCAGGATTCAGGTCTACGCGAACCAACAGCTCGAGGACGCGATCGTGGCCCGCCTGGCGCTGGAGACGCCGCCTCCTTCGCTCCCTTCGGTGATTGACCAGGCTCCTCCGCAGATACAAGTCCCCATTGCTCCTCCTCCGCTGCCGCCGAGCCCCGTCGCGGTGCTGAAGAGCCTGGGCGCCGCAGTTCTCGACTCCATACACTTTTACGAAAAGCTGAACGGCGCATTCCCTTTCGATCATCTGGACGTGGCGCAAATCCCCGGCACGTTCGGCCAAGGCTGGCCGGGCCTGGTGTATCTCTCGACGCTGGCGTTTCTGCCGCCGGAAGCCCAGGAGCGCGCCGGATTGGGAGAGTGGGCGCAAGGAGAGGCGCGCGACTTGATGCCGTTTCACGAAGTAGCGCATCAATGGTGGGGCAACCTGGTGGGTGCGGCAAGCTATCGGGACGCCTGGATTCAAGAGGGCCTGGCGAATTATCTGTCTCTGCTTTACGCGGACAGCAAGAAGCCCGGCAATCATCGCCTGGCGGCCTGGCTCGAACATTATCGCGCGAACCTGATCGCCAAAGCGCCCGGGTCAACCGAAATCGTGGATGAAGCCGGGCCCCTGAGCCTGGGCGGGCGCTTGGCTTCCTCGAAATTTCCGGACGCCTACAACACAATTCTCTACGGCAAAGGAACCTGGGTGATTCATATGCTCCACGAAATGCTGCGCGATCCCAGCGCGAAGGAAGATCCCGACGCGCGATTCCGCAAGCTACTGGGTTCCCTTCTCACCGACTATCGCTTTCACGCTCTTTCTACCGCCAATTTTGAACGCGAGGTCGAGCGCCAAATGACCCCGGCGATGGACCTGGAGGGCACCCACCGCATGGACTGGTTCTTCGACCAGTGGGTGCGCCAAACAGGGATTCCGCATTACACCGTGAAATTCGAAGTGAAGCCACGCGGGAAGGAATTTGTGGTTAGCGGCAAGATCGAGCAAAGCGGAGTGGAAGATGTTTTTATCGCCGGAGTCCCGCTCTATGCCGCGCGCCCCGGAATGAAACCGGAAAATCTCGGCGTGGTAGTTACCACTGGTCCGGAAACCCGTTTTCATTTCGTTTCCCGAATTCGTCCCACGCGAATCCTGATCGATCCCCGCCTCACGCTGCTCTGCCGCACGGATTAAATCCCGCGGCGTACGCATTGCAATAGGCCCTCGGGAAATTTCCTGCCGATTACATTTTTTTACACAGAAGTTTTTAGGGATTCAACTTGCACGCGCGGTTCTGCGGTCTTATGCTATGCAGTCCTAAGTGAGGCATCCCGCGAGCGGCCGGGGATTCGGGCCGCGGCGCTAAATTGTAACGCTCTCATTGCATATCAGAAGCACTTGGGACCAGTGTCCGGCGCTCCGGGTGGGGTCACTCGAGCGGACGGCAGCGAATTATCGATGCCCCCTTTAAGCAGGTTTGCAGATATCTAACAGATTTAAGGGTGGGTTACTTCGTGGATCCTGAGGGTTCACAAAACATCGAAGCGGGCCAGGCTCCGATTCTAGAGCCGGGCCATACGCTTGCGACGGTCACCGACAAGATCAGCTCGATCGTGCTCGGCAAGGGCACGAGCAAGGGCTGGATGTTCGGCTTCGCCATCTCCTTCGCCCTCCTGATGCTGCTGAACGTCGCGGTGACGTATTTGTTGGTCAAGGGTGTGGGGATTTGGGGCATTCGAATACCGATCGGCTGGGGATTCGCGATCGTGAATTTCGTTTGGTGGATCGGGATCGGCCACGCCGGTACTTTGATTTCCGCAATTCTTCTACTATTGCATCAGAAATGGCGGACCTCCATTAACCGCTTTGCTGAAGCGATGACAATTTTTGCGGTGGCCTGCGCCGGCATGTTCCCGCTGCTGCACATGGGCCGGCCATGGATGTTCTACTACCTGCTTCCCTATCCCAATGCCATGTGGATGTGGCCGCAGTTCCGCAGCCCGCTGGTCTGGGACGTGTTTGCCGTGTCCACTTACGCCACGGTGTCGCTCCTGTTTTGGTTCGTGGGCATGGTCCCGGACCTAGCCACTCTTCGGGACCGGGCGAAGAATCGCGCGGCGCAGGTCGTTTATGGCGTGCTGGCCATGGGCTGGCGCGGCTCGGCGGTTCACTGGTCGCGATACGAAACGGCCTCGATGCTTCTGGCTGGGTTGGCTACACCGCTGGTCATATCCGTACACACCGTGGTGAGCTTCGATTTCTCGGTGGCAATCGTTCCAGGATGGCACAGCACCATCTTCCCGCCCTATTTCGTGGCCGGCGCAATTTATTCCGGATTTGCCATGGTAATTACGCTCTCCATTCCGATTCGAAAGTTTTACCACCTGGAAGATTTGGTCACCATGCGGCATCTGGACAACATGGCCAAGGTCATGCTCGCTACCGGCGTCATCGTAGCTTACGGCTACATGATGGAAACCTTCATGGCCTTCTACAGCGGAAATCAGTACGACCGGTTCATGATCATGAACCGCATGACCGGACCGTACGCCTGGGTTTATTGGCTGCTGATCACCTGCAACATCGTGATTCCGCAAATATTGTGGTCGCGCAAAGTGCGCAATAGCGTTCCGATCTTGTTCGTCGTGGCGCTGATTGTGAACGTGGGCATGTGGCTGGAACGGTTTGTGATCGTGGTGGTGAGCCTGCATCGCGATTACATTCCATCGTCCTGGGGCACTTACATTCCCACGCGCTGGGACTGGGCCACTTACGTTGGAACGATCGGGCTTTTCCTGACGCTGTTTTATCTGTTCATCCGCTTCCTGCCGATGATTTCGATCGTGGAGATGCGCTCATTGGTCGAGGAAACGAATGAAGAAAGCCGTCCCAAGTAAGCGAGGCTGAAGGTTTAGATGTCGCAGATATTTCATCACAGCACGAATGTTCTCTCGCGCCTGAGCATTTACGGGGGTGTGTTCATTGTCGCGCTGCTCGGTGCGGCGCTGTATGGCATAGAGCTCTCGCCCTGGTACACGGATGTAAATGTGGCGCGCGAGCAGCCCGTTCCCTTCAGCCACAAGCATCATGCGGGGGAACTCGGGATCGATTGCCGCTACTGCCACACCTCGGTCGAAAAGTCGGCGTTCGCGGGCGTGCCGCCGACGCAAACTTGCATGACCTGCCATTCGCAAATCTGGACCAACGCCGCGATGCTCGCGCCGGTGCATGCCAGCTATCGCGACGACAAATCGATTGCGTGGACGCGCGTAAACGCGCTGCCCGAGTTCGTCTATTTCGATCACAGCATTCACATCAGCAAGGGCATTGGCTGCACTACGTGCCATGGCCAAGTGGCGGAAATGCCGCTGACCTGGCGCGCGCAGACTTTGTATATGTCCTGGTGCCTGGATTGCCATCGGCAGCCGGAAAAATACGTGCGCAGGAAATCGGAAGTCTTCAATCCGAATTATCACGCGCCGGCGGACCAGATGGAGCTCGGAGCGACACTCGTGAAGGAATACAAAATCAAAAGTT
>Ga0302310_10001080_pt1 | contig 23617 bp, 25 predicted proteins | sample III_Palsa_N1_2_FD_200451 | JGI IMG/M metagenome (GOLD analysis project Ga0302310, IMG submission 200451) | Peat permafrost microbial communities from Stordalen Mire near Abisko, Sweden - III_Palsa_N1_2 | ecosystem: Environmental > Terrestrial > Soil > Palsa > Peat permafrost | place: Sweden...
TTTTTCGGTAATGGACATCACCGCGAGCAACTCCGGTTTGGAGCCGACTTCGAGACCGAAACCGAATTCCTTGCCGTAGCGATAGATTTCCTCGACCACCAGGCGCTGCTGGTTCACCTTGATGGGGAATACCGCGGCGTAGCGATTCTTGTAGCCATTTTCCGCGATGGCCGTGGCGAAGGCATCGGCGATGTGGCGCAGACGATGCGCCAAAATGTCGGAAAAGCGGATGACCACCGGTGTGTGCAGATCCCGCGCCTTGAGGCCTTGGACCACTTCGTACAGATCGATTTCCCGGCTGGGATCCATGCTGGGCCGCACGACCACATGGCCCGCGGCATTGATCGAAAAGTAACCTTTGCCCCAGGCTTCGACCTGGTACAGCTCCAGCGAATCGCTGACCTTCCAGGCGAGATTCACGGGCGCGGATTTGGCAGGTGTATTCATGAGCGGCGCACGATAACAAATTGGGGCTGCAAGTAAATGACTGTGCGAACAAAAACGGACGTGCGTGACACTAGCGCGCCGCACCCCGTGCCACCGGACGCCGCGGGTCGCGAATCCATTCGCTCCATGATCCTGCGTAGAGTTTGGCGCCCGGCAGCCCGGCGACTTCCATGGCGAGCGCATTGTGGCAGGCGGTGACACCCGAGCCGCACATGAGGATGGTGTCTCCTGGATCTTTGCCGTTCAAAGTTTCCAGCCAGCGGCGCCGCAGTTCTGCGGCCGGCAGAAAACGATTCTCAGAATCCAAGTTGCGGCTGAACGGGTGGTTCACCGCGCCGGCGACATGGCCCGCGACCGGATCGATGGGCTCGATGGCTCCCGCGAACCGCTCCGCCGCCCGGGCGTCCACCAAGACGCGCCGTGTGTCTTGCAGCGCTTCGACAACCTCGGCGGAAGTGACCGGCTGCGCCAGGCCGGAGGGCGTGATCGGTGCGTCCCGCGCCGCGGCGGGGTGCGGCGTCTTGCCGGTCGGCGCGGCGCCGAGACCGCTCTCAGGAGTGTGTCCGGCCTCGATCGCACCGCCGGCGGCGACCCAGGCACGGTATCCGCCGTCGAGCACGGCCGCCCGCGAATGGCCGAGCCAGCGCAGCAGCCACCAAGCGCGGGCGGCGAAGGAGCCATTGGCTTCGTCATAGGCCACCACCTGCGTATCCGGCCCTACCTCTACGGAACCAAGGAATCCGCGCAGTTGATCGGGCGCCGGCAGAGGGTGGCGCCCGCTGTGGGCGGTAATGGGCGCCGCCAAATTCCGGTTCAAGTCGGCGTACCGCGCTCCGGGAATATGTCCTTCGGCATAGGCTTGGTGGCCGGCATCGGGCTTGCCCAAATCGAAGCGGCAATCGAGAAGCACGAGTTGCCTCGGGTGCTCCTGGAGCAGTTTGTTCAGCTCCGCGGCGCCGACGAGGGTGGTGAAACGCATGAATCGAGCTTAACGCGATGCCGATGCGAGCGCATCCGCTACAATCACCCGATGGCACTTACTCTTTATTGGGGTAGCGGCAGTCCGTTTTCGTGGCGCGTCCTCTTGGCGTTGGAGCACAAGAGATTGCCTTACGAATCGCAGCAGCTGCACTTCGACAAGCAGGAACATCAGTCGCCGCAGATGCTGCGGCTGAATCCGCGTGGGCGCGTGCCGGTGCTCAAGGACGGCGACTACGTGGTGTTCGAGTCGGTGGCCGTCATGTACTACCTCGACGAGAAGTACCCTGAACCGTCGATCTTCGGCGTCAGTCCGGAAGAAGCCGGCGTCATCATGCGGGTGATTTGCGAGTTCCAGGCCTACGCGGAGCCCGCGGTGCTCAAGATCGTGGAGGCGATTTTCGCCGATCGGGTGGCCGATGACATCGATGCGCTCACCGACGCCATGCATCTCGTGGGTCGGGAGGCACGCACCATCGAAGGCCGCTTGAGCAAGGAGGAGTGGATCGTCGGGACCCATTACTCGGCAATCGACATGGTGATATTTCCCTGGATCCAAGTACTGCGGCGCGCCTTGAACCGCGCCTCCGCCAAGGAATTAGGCGCGCGCTTCCTGCCGATGGAGCAGAATTACCCCGCGTTGGCGCGTTGGATCCATCGCATCGAATCCCTTCCCGGCTACGATCGAACTTACCCGCCTCATTGGCGCGACCCGTAACCCTTCGCCCACAGACTTCCGCCCGTTCGGGCTGAAACTTGAGCATTTCATATGCGGCCAGGTAGGCTGGCCGCGGGCACCCGTTGGGGTGATTTTTCATCAAACTTAGGAAAAACAAATTGGGAAGAAAATTATGACTAAACACGAAGTGCATGTGAATTTCAGCGGCAGGATCGTATTCGTTGGTTTCGGTAGCATAGGGCAAGGCATCTTGCCGCTGATCTTGCGTCACATTGGCACTTCGGCGGATCGCATTACCATCTTTAGCGCCGAGGACGCCGGACGTGCTGAAGCAGAGCACTTCGGGGTCACCTTCAAGAAGGTTGCGCTGACACGGGAGAACTATCGCCACACGCTGCAGCCGCTGCTGTCGGCGGGCGACTTCCTGTTGAATTTGTCGGTCGACGTGTCGAGCATTGCCCTGGTCGAATTGGCGCGTGAACGCGGCGCGTTGTATCTCGACACCTGCATCGAGCCCTGGGCGGGCGGCTACACCGACCCCAGCGCCACCGTGGAATCGCGCAGCAATTACGCCATGCGCCTGGATGCGCTGAAACTGCGCACCCATGCCAAGGACGCGCCGACCGCCGTGCTGACACATGGCGCGAATCCCGGTTTGGTGTCCCACCTGGTCAAGCAGGCCTTGTTGAATATTGCCAAGGACACCGGCGTGCAAGCCGGCAAGCCGACCTCGCGAGAGCAGTGGGCCACCTTGGCGCAGACGCTGGGTGTGAAGGTCATTCACATTGCCGAGCGCGACAGCCAGGTCGCCAACCTCCCGAAGGCGGCGAACGAGTTCGTGAATACTTGGTCAGTCGACGGCTTTGTCAGCGAAGGTGCGCAGCCCGCCGAGTTGGGCTGGGGTTCGCACGAGAAGCATTTTCCGGTGGACGGTGGCCGCCACGAGAAAGGTTCGGGCTGCGCCATTTATTTGAATCGTCCGGGTGCCAGCACGCGGGTGCGTACCTGGACTCCTGAGGCGGGTCATTTCCATGGATTTCTAATCACGCACTCAGAAGCGATTTCCCTGGCGGATTACTACACGGTGAAGGATGGGGATCGCGTGGTGTACCGGCCGACCAGCCACTACGCCTACCATCCCTGTGACAACGCGGTGCTGTCGGTGCATGAGTTCGCGGGCCGCAATTGGCACATTCAAGAGCGCAAACGCATCATGCTGAACGAAATCACCCAGGGCATCGATGAGCTGGGCGTGCTGCTCGCGGGGCATTCGAAAAATGCCTATTGGTATGGCTCGCAGCTGTCCATTGGCGAGGCGCGCGAACTGGCGCCGTTCAATAGCGCCACGAGTCTGCAGGTCACATCCGCGGCTTTGTCGGGCATGATTTGGGCCATGGAGAATCCGACGCGCGGCATCGTCGAGCCTGATGAAATGGACTTCGAGCGCCCGCTGGAGATTTGCCGGCCCTATCTGGGAACGGTGGTCGGCAAGTACACGGATTGGACGCCGCTGTATCAGCGCGGCGAGCTATTCGAAGAGGATCTGGATACCTCCGACCCATGGCAGTTCAAGAATATTCGCGTGGTCTAAAGGCAGACGGAGAATTCAAGCGCCGCGCGGCCAAAGCGCCGGCGCTGCCGCCCCATCGACAGGCCTCAAGGATGAGGTCTGTCGACTTTCAGTCCGTACTTGATGTCCACGATGAGGAGAGTCTCCGTACCGCCCGGGAGCGCGACGCTGATCTCGTCATCGAGCCGCTTTCCCAAGAGGCTGCGCCCCAGGGGCGAATCCATACTGATGTAGTCGGGAGCCATGTCGAATTCGTCGGGCCCGACCAGCCGAAACCAGCGGACATCGCCCGAGGGATATTCCACTTCCACCCAGGCGCCGAAGTACACCCGTTTAGGGTCCCTGCGGACATCCGACGCGGCATTCGCGGAGTCGACCACCGCCATGCCCTCGAGCCGCTTGCGCAAGAAACGCACGCGTCGGTCGATTTCGTGCAAGCGCTTCTTTCCATACGTGTATTCAGCGTTCTCGGAGCGGTCACCTTGCGCCGCAGCTTCCGAGACGGTGATGGTCACGCGCGGCCGTTCCACCAGCCATAGCTGGTCGAGTTCATCGCGCAGGCGCTGCGCGCCTTCCGGGGTAATGTACTTAGAGCCGGGCTGGGTGGGCGGACGGTATCGTGACACGGTGCAATAAATAGGCCGGATTGCTAAAGACGTGAACCGCTTCTACTGCGGGGTCCAGTGTTTGAGCGGTTGCTCACAGATTGACCAGGCCTTCTATATTTAAGCTCTCTCCCCATGAGCGCTAAATTCTACACACACTTTATCGCACAGTCCGAAGACGCCATCGAGTACAGCGAGTATCGCGGTGTCGTAGAACTCCTGGATCAGTCCGCCAGAGTGCAGGGCAACAGAGAAATCGCCAAGATGTTGGCACGCAGTTTCGATCTCGAGGAAACCGATATTCAAGTACTGCAGTGGCATCAGCTGCACTAACGCCAGTCCTTATCCCCTAGCGGGCTTTACTTCCCTTCATTGAAGTCCGCATCTCCGCCCCGAGCTCATCACTCGGGGTTTTTTTAGCCCGGTGGTAAACTGACCCTAGCCTCCGCCTCGAGAGGCGGAAGGGCATTTATGCGTAGAACGGCTCAGCTCCTGACGATTGTCGCCGCCATTTTCCTATGCGCTTGCGGCTATAACGCCATCCAGGCCCAGGACGAGCAGGTCAAAGCTGCCTGGTCGGAGGTGCTGAACCAGTATCAGCGCCGAGCACAGCTGATTCCGAATTTAGTCAATACAGTCAAAGGGTTCGCCGCGCAGGAGCAGACCATTTTGCTGGGCGTCACCGAGGCCCGTGCCAAGGTGGGGTCGATCCAAGCCACCCCTGAGTTGGTGAACGATCCCGAGGCCTTCGCCAAATTCCAGGCCGCCCAGAACCAATTGACCGGTGCCCTGTCGAGATTGATCGCGGTGACCGAAAACTACCCTCAATTGAAGTCCGACCAGCAATTTCGCGACCTGCAGACCCAGCTCGAGGGGACGGAAAATCGCATCGCCGTCGCGCGCAACCGGTACATTCAGGCGGTGCAGCAGTACAACGTCACGGTTCGGTCGTTTCCGGTCAGTTTGACCGCGAAAGCGTTCGGATACCAACTCAAACCCAATTTCGGGGTGGAGAACGAGGCCGTCCTCGTCAATCCGCCCATGGTGGACTTCCCCGCACCCGCGAGCAGCCCCTCCTCGGGGGCATTGCCGGCGGCAACGGCCCCTGCCATGACGCCTCCCGCAACGACGCCTCCGGCGCCGGCCCATTGAGGGGGTTGCTGGTAGCCGTTCTGCTGGCGTTGGCCGCGCTCAGCGCGCGGGCCCAAGTCGCCGTTCCTGCCGCATCGGCCCGGGTCACCGATCTCACCGGCACCTTATCCGGCCAAGCCGTCAATCGGTTGGAGTCCAAGCTCGCCGCCTTCGAGGCGGGGAAGGGTAGCCAGATACTGGTACTTATCGTCCCGACCACCGAGCCCGAGGACATCGAGCAGTACGGCATTCGGGTCTTTGACACGTGGAAACCTGGGCGCAAGGGCGTCGACGATGGCGCCATTCTGTTGGTAGCCAAGAACGACCATCGGGTGCGCATCGAGGTGGGCCGGGGCCTGGAAGGGGTGCTCACGGATGTCACGGTCGGCCACATCATTGCCGACACCATCGCGCCGCACTTCAAGCTCAGCGACTACGATGGTGGGGTCGAAGCCGGCATCGACCAAATCCTCGCGGTGGTCAGCGGTGAGCCGCTGCCCGAGCCCGACAAGAAATGGGAATCGCATGGCGGCTTGAGTAATGGGCTGCCCCTGCTCTTGCTGGTGGCGGTGGTGGCTAGCGGCATTTTGCGCAGCATATTCGGCCGATTGCTGGGATCCTTACTCACCGGCGGCGTGGTTGGGGGCGCGGCTTGGGTATTGAGTCACGTGCTGATCGTTGGGGTAGGCGCCGGGGTCGTAGGCTTTTTGTTCGCGACGCTGTGGGGAGCGTCGCGCGGCTGGTCGGCGGGCGGCGGCGGCTGGGGCAGCTTCGGCGGGGGACTGGGCGGCGGATTCAGCAGCGGTTTCGGGGGTCGTGGCAGCGGGGGTGGCTCTCGCGGAGGCGGAGGGGGTGGCTTCGGCGGAGGTGGCTTCTCCGGCGGCGGTGGGACTGCCAGCGGCGGCGGCGCCTCGGGAAGCTGGTAATGCAGTTCGGCCGCTGGATTCGACATGTCGCCGCATCCCACTGGCGGACGCGGCTGTTATTCCCGAAATCCACCTTGGATGCCGTCGAGCGCGCCATCGCAGCGGCCGAGCGCACTCACGCAGGCGAGATTCGTTTTGCCATCGAGACCTCGTTGCCGCCGCTGCAGGTGGTCAACGAGGTTTCGCCGCGCGCGCGCGCGCTGGAAGTGTTCACTCAACTCAAGGTATGGGATACGGAGGAGAACAATGGCGTGCTCATCTATGTCCAACTTGCGGATCGCGATGTGGAAATCGTTGCGGACCGGGGTCTCGCAAAAAGGGTAGGCCAGCCCGAGTGGGAGGCGGTCTGCAAGGTCATGGAAGAGCATTTTCGGGCCGGCCGCTACGAGGCCGGCGCCCTTGCGGGTGTCGATGCGGTGGGAACCCTGCTGGCGCGGCACTTCCCGACGCAGGGTCATCCGGGGGCGTCGCCATCCCGCAACCAATTGCCTGACCGCCCAACTTTGCTGTAGAAGGCCCATGATGAAATTTCTAGCGATGCTTGGTAACAAATCGAAGACGAGCCTTCCTGCGCTGCTTCTCGTCGTGGGCCTGGGCGGCTGTTCGCTGTTTAATCACCCGCCGCCGCCACCGCCGCCAGTGGCCAACACGGAGCCGCCACCGGCTCCCGTGTTGCCGAAGCCCGCGGCGACGCACCGCTTCGATATCGACCCCAGCACCGAAATCGTGGGCTACGTACAGAAGGTCACGGTGGGCAAGGAGGACACCCTGCCCGACATCGCCCGGCGCTTCGACGTGGGCTACGAGGAGATACTCCTCGCGAATCCCGGCGTGGATCCCTGGCTGCCCGGGGTTGGCCGCGAAGTGGTGGTGCCCACCCAGTTCATTCTGCCTGCGGCCCCGCATGAGGGCGTGGTGGTGAATGTCGCGGCCATGCGCATTTTCTACTATCCGCCGCATAAAAAGGGTGAGCAGGCGGTGGTGTATACCCATCCCATCGGCATCGGCCGGGTGGGCTGGAAGACACCTGAGGGCACCACCAAAATCGTCAGCCGCACCAAGGACCCCGTGTGGGTAGTGCCGAAGTCGGTACGCGATGAACATGCCGAAGACGGCGAGAAGTTGCCGGCTGTGGTTCCCGCGGGCCCGGACAATCCCCTGGGCCAATACATGTTCAGGCTCACCTGGCCGAGCTACCTCATTCACGGCACCAACAAGCCTTACGGCGTGGGCATGCGGTCGAGTCACGGCTGCATTCGACTGTACCCCGAGGATATCGCCGTGTTCTTCGACCTGATTCCCATTGGCACCAAGGTGACCGTGGTCAATCAGCCGTATCTCTTCGGCTCGCGCGACGCTACGCTATATCTGCAGGCCTACGCCGTCATGGAAGACGATTCCCGCGACTGGGATAAAAACCGTAAGCGTCTGCTGGCCCATTTGTTGAGTCCGAAACTGCAGAAAGAGATTTCGGCGCAGGACAATGCCATTGATTGGCAGCGTGTCGGCGATCTGGCCCATGCGCCGCGGGCGCTGGCCGTGCCTATTACCGGCGGCCAAGACGGTGTGGATTCGGTGGTATCGCAGTCGCTGCTCGTGGAGAATAGTCTGCCTGAGGGCTCCAACTGGGATGGCAAGACCGGATTGTTGGTGGACGAGAAGACGTTCAACGATCTGGTCGGGGGACAATCGAAGGCGCCTCCCATCACTCAGTCGTCGCCTGCCGTTCACTAACATCGAGAGTTCCATGATTCGTCTGTGTGTCGCGAGCGTCATGCTCGCCGGCCCGATCGGCGCAACGGCCGCCACCATCGCCACCGGCGATCTCGCGCCCATCCAATCCGGGCTGGACTACCATTCCTTCGCCAACATCGATCAATTCCGGGTCACCCGCTTGGAACTCGATCTACGCGTCGATTCCACCAACAAGGTGGTGTACGGGGCGGTGGGCCTGGCCATCAAGCGCCTGGACCCGAGCGCGACGGAGTTGGTGCTGGACACGCGCGATCTCGATATCACCGACGTGACGGAAAAAGCTCAGGACGTGCTGGGCGCCACCGCGAAGACCGAGACTACGTGGGTGAGCCGCCCCTTTCACCTCGAGCGCAAAGACCCCATTCTCGGGCAGGCCCTGGTGATCGACCTGCCGCCGTCGAAGCGGGCCACGGAGTTCATTCGCGTCGAATATCAGACTTCGCCCAATGCCTCGGGCTTGCAATGGCTCACCGCCAAGCAGGCCGGCGGGCATAAGCCCTTCATGTACACCGAGTCGGAGGCCATCGGCGCACGCAGCTGGATTCCGCTGCAGGATACGCCCGGCGTGAGGGTGACCTACAAGGCCACAATCCACACCGATAACGACGTCAGGGCCGTGATGAGCGCCCAGAACGATCCCAAGGCCAAGCGCAACGGCGAATATACCTTCGTGATGCCGGAGGCGGTGCCCTCTTATCTGATCGCGCTGGCTGTGGGCGACTTGGAATTCAAGGAGACCGGACCGCGCACCGGCGTGTACGCGCAGAAATCCATGTTGAAACAGGCGGCTGCCGAATTCGCGGACACGGAGTCCATGATTCAGGCAGCGGAAAAATTATTCGGACCGTATCGCTGGGATCGCTACGACATTCTGGTGATGCCGGCGAGTTTCCCCGAAGGTGGGATGGAGAATCCGCGGCTGTCCTTCATCACGCCGACGGTGATCGCGGGCGACAAGAGCTTGGTCTCCGTGATCGCGCATGAGCTGGCGCATTCGTGGTCGGGCAATCTGGTGAGCAATGCGACCTGGCGTGACCTGTGGTTGAACGAGGGATTCACCGACTACCTGGAAAGCCGCATTATGAAGGCGGTGTACGGCGAGCGCCGGGAAATGATGGAGCTCGCCCTCGGCCTGCAATCGCTGCGCAAGAATCTGGCCGAACTCAAGCCGGAAGACCAGGTGCTGGCCATCGACCTGCGCAACCGCAATCCGGACGAGGTATTTACCGAGGTTCCCTACGAGAAGGGGCGCCTATTCCTCATCTATTTGGATGCCAAATTCGGACACGACCGCTTCGATGAGTTTCTGCGCAGTTATTTCGAACACTTTTCGTTCAAAAGCATCACCACGGAAGAGTTCCTCAAGTACTTGCAAGACAATTTGCTGGATCGCTTTCCCGGGACGGTATCGCGCGATGAGGTGAAGGCCTGGGTGTATGGGCCCGGTATTCCGCCGGACGCGGTACTGCCCACCACGGACGCCTTTGCCATCGTGGACGACGCACGCGGCGCGTGGCTCGATGGCAAGACGCCGGCAAAGAATATAGATACGCATGAGTGGGTGGCGCAGCAGTGGCTGCAGTTTCTGAATCACATGCCGGCGACGCTCACGACCTCGCAAATGGTGGAGCTCGATCAGGCCTTCGGCTTCACGCACTCGGCCAATGCGGAGATCGAGCATAGCTGGCTGCTGCTGGTGATTCGTAATCATTACCAGCCCGGCAACGTGCGTCTGGAGACGTATCTGGAAACCGTCGGCCGCGGCAAGCTGATCCTTCCGTTGTACAAGGAGATGATGAAAACCCCGGCAGGCGCGGTGCAGGCCAAGCGGGTGTTCGCGCTGGCACGTCCGGTCTATCACCCGACAGTGCAAGCGGCCGTCGATGCCATCGTCACTCCCGCCGGCGACTCGGAGAACTCCGATGAGTAGCGAGTGGATGAAGGTCATGCTCGACGAGATCGCGCGCAAGAAGTCGGAGGCAAACGAGGCGCAGGCAGAACTCGAGCGACGGGGTGACGAGCAGGAGGCGAATCCGTCGTTAGCGAAGGCGCACGCGGCATCGGGTAAAACGACTCGCGGCAAGTCCCCCGGCGGTCGGCCCACCGAATGATTCCGCTCAAGGACGACACGCCCTCGGCGCTGCCGCCCTATGTCACGGTATCCCTGATGGTCGTCTGCGTCGCAGTGTTCCTGTGGCAGCGCACGCTGGACTTGGACGCGGGTCGTCGCGCCGTGGACGCGCTGGGGGCCATTCCGGCGGTGCTGCTCACGGATGCGCGGTTGCCGGTCGACCTTCAGTGGGTGCCGCGCTACGCTTCGTTGTTCACGTATATGTTTCTGCACGGCGGTTGGCTGCACCTGCTTGGCAACATGCTGTATCTGTGGATCTACGGCGATAACGTCGAGGACGCCATGGGGCATGCGCGATACTTGTTGTTCTATTGCCTCTGCGGTGTAACGGCGATTGGCGTTCAGGCAGTGTCGGACCCGCACTCGGCCTTTCCCATTATCGGGGCGAGCGGCGCCATTTCCGGCATTTTGGGCGCTTATTTATTGTTGTTCCCTCGTGCCAAAGTGTTGACCTTGGTGTTGCTGCCATTTTTTTTCACCACGCTTCGGCTGCCGGCGATGTGGCTGTTGCTGCTCTGGTTCGCGGTACAGTTGGTGAGTGACCTCGCCATGCACGGAGGCGATACCAGTGTGGCCTTTCGGGCACATATCGGCGGGTTCGTCGCCGGGATGCTGCTGGTGCCCTTGCTCAAACGACGCGACGTGCCGCTCTTCGCGCGTTGAAGGGGCCGGCGAGCAGCCTGTCTGACAGGCTGCTAGGTTGTGATACAGTCGGGGCACTTCTCCTTGGGGAATTCCGGTGACGCCGAACGGCTTAGGCCTTCAGGTCGACGAAGAGCGCGGCCCTGACCAGTCCATCGCGCGCCTAGGCACGGCGCGTACGGCGTTCGTGGGCCGCACCTTGCGTGGCCCAGTCGATCAACCGGTGTTCATCAAAAGCTTTGCCGAGTTTCAGCAAGTGTTCGGTGGCCTGTGGCAGCCGAGTCCGCTGGGGTATGCGGTCGAGCATTTCTTCGATAACGGCGGCCGCGAAGCCTATGTGGTGCGCGTGGCCAATGGCGCGCGTGCGGCGACCTTGTCGTTGCCCGCCGGCACACAAATCTTGACACTTCGCGCGGCGCGTCCGGGCACGCGTGAGTTTCTGCGCGCCAGCGTCGACTACGACAATATTTCCGATGTGGGAATCGCGGAATTCAATCTCACCGTGCAGCGTGTGCGCTTGCTGGGGACCGAGCAGGTGGAGGATCAGGAGATCTTTCCGCGGCTATCCGTGTTGCGTGAAGCCGAGCGTTACATGGGGACCGTGCTCGAGGGGTCGGCGCTGGTGCATCTGGCCGGCCCCGCACCGGTCGAACGTCCAGATCAGACATTGCACTCGGTGAGTGGGTTGGCTACCGGCTACTTGATCTCCAACGCGGATGGCGACGATGGCGGTCCCTTGACCGATTACGATGTGATCGGATCGCGGCTGGAGCGCACCGGGTTGTTCGCGCTCGACAGCGTCGAGTATTTCAATCTGCTGTGCATTCCGCCGCTGTCGCGCGAACAGGACGTGGGAGCCAGCTTGTTGCTGGTCGCGGCGCGCTACTGCAAGGAGCATCGGGCGCTGTTCGTGGTCGACCCGCCGGCCGAGTGGCATACCGCGGATGAAGCGCTGCGCGGCCTGCGGCAGTGGGATTTCTGCAGCGAAAATGCACTCATGTATTTTCCCCGCGTCCTGGCTCATGACAAGTTGCGCGGGCATTTCGAGTCATTCGGATCCTGCGGCGCGGTGGCCGGCATGCTGGCCCGAGCCGATGAAGCGTATCCGGTATGGGGACCCACGAAGTCCGAGGAGGCGGTGCTGCGCCCCGGGTACCGGCCGGCCTGCCTGGTGACCGAAGACCGGCGCATGCGCCTGGCGGCTCGCGGGGTCAATACCATTCAAGCCGTGCGCTCGGCCGCGCGCATCGGCGTGCAGCCGCGCACCTTGGCTGCGGGCACGGCGGGCGCGCCGGATTGGCAGTATTTGGCGGCGCGGCGCTTGGCCCTGTTCATTCTGAACAGCATCGAGCGCAGCACCCGCTGGGTGGTGTTGACCAAGCCGCATCGCGAGGTCGGCGGCCTGGCGGCCGTGCAAGTGGCGGCTTTTTTCGAGTGGTTGCGGACAGAGGGCGCCTTTGGCAACCGTCCGGTCGAGGAGTCTTACGTGGTGATTTGCGATCGGCGCGCGAATCCCAGCGACGCTGCCGCGAGCGATTTTACGCTCTTGATCGGATTCGCCGCGCAGCGCGGGCAGGAGTTTCATTGTTTCAGAATTGCGCACTCGATGGCGGGCAGCCGCGTTACGCCCGTGAGCTTGAATCGCTCGACCGCCGGGCAATTAAGCCCTGAGGAACTCGAGTGGGTCGATACGCTGGCTAACCAGCTGCGGCCTTTGAACTAACCCGCGCGCGCTTTTCCAGCTCGGCTTCGAGCGAACTTACATCGCGATTCTGAACGACCGGGGCCGCAAGGCGGGGCAGCGCAGGATATTCGTCGAGTGCCCGCCTGGCGTAGGTATATCCGGCATCGATGGCTCGATCGAAGGCCTGCCAGTTGAGCAGATCGACATTGACCAACGGCGGCTTGAGCAACACGTCCGCCAGGGAACGCTGCGTGGCGGCGCTGGCGGCGCTGTTCACCAATCCGGAATACACGAGAATTTGAAAAATATTGAGGCGCCGTTTTCCGGTATGAACTCGTTCTGCGCCGACATCACAGCCGATCACCACGCCCGGCGAATGGCTTTGCATCATGTCCACGGGAAAATTGTTGATGGTGGCGCCGTCGACCAAAATGTCATCACCGCGGAAGATGGGCGGCATGACTCCGGGGATGGCCACCGCCGCCCGCAGCGCCTCCCACAGGCAGCCGCTGCGGTGTTCGAAGACGCGACCCGTCGCAAGATTGGCGCTCACGCAGAAGTAAGGCAGCGGCAAATCTTCGATAAGCACATCGCCATATTCCTGTGCCATCAGCCGCGACACTTTGCGTCCGCGCGTCAGGGCGACCAAGGGAAAGGTGTAGTCGTTCACCGGGTTGGTATCGACGAAGCTGCGGCGGTAGCGCACCAGCATTTCTTCATAGGACCAGCCCATGGCGACGCCGGCGGCCATGATGGCGCCAATGCTCGCGCCGCCGATGAAGTCGATAGGGATACGCGCTTCGCGCAGCGCCCGCACCACGCCGAGATGGGCGAAGCCGCGCGCGCCGCCACCGGATAACACCAGCCCCACTCCCCGTTGCGTCAGCAGGCGCGCGACTCTGCCGAGGTCAGTGGGGTCAACGAGGTGATGATGCCAGGCGACCGGCACCGACTTGAGCCAACGGCCTGCCGCGCCGGGCTCGAACGACCCATCGTGCAGCAGAGCGAGTTCCATGCGGGCGCCCCGATTCAGTGCACCATCCGTCACGCTGACCGGCCAGGGCTGGACCTCCGCACGGGCGCGGCCGGCGAGCAAGATCACGTCGGCTTGCCGGCAGCATTGACGGGTCCACCCGGTCTCCGTGGGATCGGCCACGTAGACCACGAAGTCATTCAATTCTTCGATGCGGCTGAACCAAGCCGAGGTATGGGTGCTGGCGCGTACATCCCAGACCAGTTCCGCGGCACCCGCCAGCGCGAACTCGCCCACCAGTTGGGTGGCGAGTTCCGCGACGTCGATTTCCACGTTGTTGGGAACGATGACGAAGACACGGGCACGCTTCACGTCGCGCAGCCTGCGGGTACTGCGCTGCAGCCTGCGGGCGCATAGGCGGGCAATGGCGAGGGATAGCGTCGTGGACTTTCCGCTGGCGCTTTCCATGAGTGCGGTGGGCATCCACAAGAGCTCGCTGTCCCTGAGGGCGGCCGCGCAGACGGTGCGGGGTCCTGACAGGAGCCAGCCGACCTCGCCGACCAGTTCACCCGCTCCTATTTCGGCCTCCCAGGGGCCGCTTCCCGTCGCGCTGATGCCCAGCCGGCCGCTGGTTAGCAGATATACTCCGTCGGGTGCCGCACCTACTTCGAATAATCGCCCGCCTGCCGGCAAGGAAAAATGTGCGCTGCCGGCGGCGAGTTCTTCGAGAACCGAGGCTTCTACCAGAGTCAAATCGGCACAGCTTCGCAGGCAGTCGATTGCCGGACGCATCTCCTGCATCGTGCTGGACTGTTCTTCCTCCAATGCCATTGTCTTAATAGCGGCCGGACAGGGGACTTTCTTGACAGTTGGAACCGTTGTGTTTTCGCACGGAAAGGAAAGCGGCCCCTGGGGGTCCAAGATCACCGCCATGGCTGCCGTAGTGCGAGATCTGGGAATTGCGGTGCAGTCGGTGGACTACCGCGGTCTAGACGACCCCACGGCCCGAGTCCATAAGCTCATTGCGGAAGCCAGCAGTGTTCCGGGTGAGCTGGTCCTCGTGGGCTCCAGCATGGGCGGGCATGTGGCCGCCGCGGCTGCTGCCACTTTGAAGCCGGTGGGATTATTTGTCCTCGCACCCGCCTTTTATATGACCGGCTTCGAAGCCCATACCCCGCAGAACGTCGACTGCCCCACGGTCATCGTGCATGGCTGGGGCGATGACGTCGTGCCCGTGGACAACAGCATTCGCTGGGCCCGCGAACACGTTGCGGCGCTGCACCTGCTCGATTCCGATCATCGTTTGGAGGATCACATCGAGACCGTTTGCCGCTTGCTGCGAGCGTTTATTCGGGAGTTGGGGTAGGCGGCGGCGCAGAGGGGGCCAGCATGGGCGGCGGCCCTGCGTCGGCTTGCGCCATTTCACGTAAGGCCTCGCCCAGCTGTTCGCCGGTGCGCCGGCCCATGGCGTCGAACCCTGCCCCCATGCACGCGTTGTATGCGGCCACGTAATGCTTGCCGGCCGGTGACTCCATGAAGGCCAGCACGCGCTTCAGATCTTCGTCACTCAAGTCGCGATAGCCATAAGCCATGAAGCGGCGCATCGGCAGGCGCATGTTTTCTTCCAGGCCAGGCCGGCTCGACTCGCCGGATTGATGAGCACGGTCACCCACCGCCACCGGATCCATGCCGGAGCCGATAGCCGTGCCGACCGCGACCGCTTGCCCCATGCTGAGGAATATCTCTACCGTGGATTCGGTGGACCGGGTGGCTCGCTCCAGCCGCTCGACGATGGCGTCACGCTTGGGCGTGGAGGGGGCGGTGATCTGGCCGCTCATGACCTTGTCGATATTGCCTTCGCCGAACTGGGCCAGTGCGATATCGGCGCTCACCATGCGCTTGCCCAGATCGCTGGTGAGAAATACTTCGGTTTTGGTGACGGTGGCGCCGTCCAAATGAGCGGCGAAGGCCTGCAGCGCGGGAGCTTCAAAGACGTCGATGCGAAAGCCGCGCGTCGCGGCGGCGGTCACGGCGGCCAGCTGAGATTCGTTCAGTTGTGTCGAGGTGTCGGTGGCGAATAATTGGCGTATGTGCTCGGGCATTGCCCCCAGCGACGCGCGTACCTGTTCGCGCATGGCGGCGTCTTGGTAGACTCGCGCGGCCGTGTCGATATCGACGGTCGACTCTGCGGCGTAAGCATTGGCCGCAAACAACATCAAGATCGCAAACCGAATCATGCGCGAACTCCGAGTGACTGCTTGTCCTCTGGGATTGTACACTCAAGGTCTCCATTGGCAGGCTGTAACGAGGGGGATATGGGCATGCTGAAGCTTTCGAGTCTCGCGCTGGCCGTTTTGTTCATTATCGGCTGTGCCCCTAAACATGATCCTGAGCCGCCGCCGCCGCCCGCGAAAACGGTCTTCGACCCCCTTACCCAGAATCTCGACAAGGCCCGCGGTGTGCAACAGGCCGCCGATGCGAATGCCGATGCCACGCGCAAAGCTGTGGATTCGCAGGAACGCGGCGACAGCACACCCTAAAATCGACGACCATCCATGACCCCGTTCGACGGCTTGAGCCAGGCCTGGCGTTGGAGCGTCCGCAAAACCTTAAGGCGTTTGGTCCGCCCCACCGTCAAGCCGGACGACGCGGCCACTGCCATCGCCGCGCGGCCACGGCCGGTGTGCTATGTCCTCGAGACGGAGAGCCAGACCGATCTCGCGGTACTCAGCAACGCATGCCGTCAACTGCGCCTACCGTCGCCGGAGCGGCGCTTGGCGCTGGGCGGTCGACGCGCCGAGAGAGCGTATTTCGATTTGACCGGGAAGCTGGGCTTTTTCAAGCGGCGCGTTCCCAGGCGCGCGCCGCGATATCTCGAGCAACTGCTCGCCACCGCGGCTGCGCATGATGACTTCGATGTGGATCTGGTGCCGGTCGCCATATTCTGGGGACGCGCGGCGCAAAAAGAGTTGAGCCTGTGGCGGCTCTTGTTCGCCGACGATTGGGCTCTCGTCGGGCGTTTCAAAAAGATTCTCCAGGTGATGTTCAACGGCCACAACACGCTGGTTTACTTCGGCGAGCCCATTGGCCTTCGTGAGGTCATACAAGAGGGTTTGGATACGCCGCGCACCGTGCGACGTATTCTGCGCTCCCTGCGTGCGTCCTTTCGCGCGCAACGCACCTCGACCATCGGTCCTGATCTTTCGCATCGTCGCACGCTGGTCGCGCACATCCTACGCACGCAGGCGGTACGGCGGGCGGTCCGCCTGGAAATGCAGGGGCGGACGGAGCGCGGTCGTCCGGTGAAGCGCCGTGCGGCGCTGCTCATTGCTCGCAAGCATGCCATCGAGATCGCGGCCAACTATTCGCAGACCTTCGTGACCTTCATGTCGGTGGCGCTCGGCCGCTTGTGGAATTGGCTGTATGACGGCGTCGACTTCGAACACGTGAATAATTTGAGCGACGTGGGTGATGGGGCGGAAATCATTTACGTGCCGTGCCATCGCAGCCATATGGATTATCTGCTCCTGTCGTACGTGATCTACCGCAAGGGGTTTGCCGTGCCGCATATCGCGGCGGGTGCGAATCTCAACATGCCGGTGATCGGCCGCTTCTTGCGCAAGGGCGGCGCGTTTTTCCTGCGCCGCAGCTTCAAGGGCGATGCTCTGTATGCAGTGGTCTTCATGAAGTATCTCGGCTTCATGATGTCGCGCGGCCACCCACTGGAATATTTCATCGAGGGTGGCCGCAGCCGCACCGGGCGATTGCTGTCGCCGCGCACCGGCATGCTGTCCATGACCGTGCGCGGCTTCCTGCGCGACCCCAGGCGCCCGGTGGTGTTCATGCCGGTGTATTTCGGCTATGAGCGCATCGTCGAGGGCAGAACCTACATCGGCGAGCTATCCGGACAGCCGAAGCAGAAGGAGAGCGTCTTCGGCCTCATCAAGGCGTTCGTGTCGGTGTTGCGCAGCAAGTTCGGCAGAGTGCACGTGAATCTAGGGAGTCCCATTCCTCTCGAGGAGATTTTGCAGCGCCACAATCCCGAGTGGCGCCGTGCCGGCGCTCAAGCCGACGAGTCTCCGGGGTGGATGCGCGACGCGGTCGAGGAGCTCTCGCGACGGATCTTGATTGAAATCAACTCCGCCGCGGCCGTCACGCCGGTGAACCTGGTGGCCATGGCCATGCTGGCGACGCCGCGCCAGTCATTGCCCGAAACGGTGCTGATCCGGCAGATCGAGTTGTATCAACGACTGCTCAAGACCGTGCCGTATGCGCCCATGGTGACGGTGACGGATGAAAGCGGGGCTGCCATGGCGTACTACGCCGAGACCATGGGCATGCTGGAGCGGCAGAAGCATGCGCTGGGCGACATCATGCGCATGAGCGAGGAGAGTGCGGTGCTCGCGACGTATTACCGCAACAACAGCCTGCATTTGTTCGCCATGCCGTCTCTGATCGCCTGCGGCTTCATCAGCAACGCGCGCATGAGTACCGTGGATTTGCAGCGCCTGGTGTGGCGCGTTTACCCTTATATTGCCGCAGAGCTATTCCTACGATGGGATGAGTCGCAGATCGGCGCGGTGGTGGACGCGCTGCTCGACGCCTTCGTCGAATTGAACTTGCTGCAGGTGAACGAGGACCGTACCGTGTGGCAGCGGCCTGCACCCACCTCGGTTGAAGCCATTCGATTGTCGTTACTCGCCGAAGCGACGATTCAAACCTTGGAGCGGTACTACCTGGTGGTGGCGCTATTGCTGCAGGCTGGATCCGGCAAGATCAGCCAGGCGGCACTGGAGGAACGCTGTCATCTCATGGCGCAGCGCATGTCGGTGCTCTATGGGATGAACTCGCCCGAGTTCTTCGACAAGAGCCTTTTCCGGAATTTCATCGACCTTCTGCGCCGACGCAATGTAGTGCAGACCGCGGAGGACGGCGGCCTCGTTTACGGCGACCCGCTGCTGGGCGTGGCTGCCGACGCGCAGTTCGTGCTGTCGGAGCAGATCAGGCATAGCATCTTGCAGGTGACGCTGGGGCAGTGAGGCGGCCGTGATCGCCTCGTCTGCTCAATCCCAGGACTGCCGACCCCGGCCCTGCTTCGTATCGCCGCGCCGCTTCTTGGTATCGATGCGGCGTTCCTTCGATGCCTTGGTGGGCCGGGTCTTCTTGCGGATCTTGGGCTCGATCAAAGCGGTGTGAATCAGTTCGGCGAGGCGGTCGAGCGCGTCGCGTCGGTTCTGTTCCTGGCTGCGTTCGCTGCGGGCGCTGATGAGGATGGTGCCATCGTCATTGATCTTTTGCCCCGCGATTCGCCGCAATCTGTTCCGTGCCGCGACCGGCAAGCTGGTGTTCTGCGGCAATAGGAACCGTAGCTGCACGGCGCTCGAGACCTTGTTGACGTTCTGGCCGCCGGGGCCGGAGGCGCGAATGAACTTCCATTCGAACTCTTCGTCGGGAATTGCGATAGCCGGCGTAATGACCAGAGGCATGATGGGCGCGAGCGGTTCGGGGTCAGTCGAGGTGGTCGGGCAGGGCGTTGCGTATCCTGACTTCGTGTTGGGTCACGGGAATGGAAATGCCCTGTTCTTTGAATAACCGCCATATGGCGCGATTGACGTCGGAGCGCACATTGTTCACGCCGTCCTGCGGGTCGGAAATCCAAAATCGCAGTTCGAGTTCGATGCCGCTGTCGCCGAAGTGCATGAGCCGCGACACGGGCAGCGGGTCGCGCAGCACTCGTCGCTGGCCTTCGCAGGCGGTGAGCAGGATCTGCAATGCCTTTTCAGGGTCGTCGTCGTAACTCACGCGCACCGGCAGCTTGAGGCGGATGCGCGGGTCGGTGTAGCTCCAGTTGATCACGGCGTTGGAGATCAGCTGCTGATTGGGCACCAGCATTTCGACCCCGTCGCGGTCGCGGACCACGACGTAGCGGCCGCGCAGTTCTTGCACCCAGCCGAAGTTCTCGGTGCTGGTGCCGGATTGACCGGAGAGACTGATGACATCGCCGGGCTTGATGGATCTATCCATCAACAGCACGAAGCCGCTGACGAAATTGGCGGCAATGGATTGCAGGCCGAAGCCCAAGCCTAAGCCAATGGCGCCGGTGAGTACGGTCAAGGCGGTGAGGTCGACTCCCGCCGCATTCAGACCCATGAGAATGCTGAGGCCGACCAAGAAGGCGTTGGCGAACTTCGCGATGCCGATGCGGGTAGACGGCGCGAGGTTGCTGAGTTTCTTGAGACGGCGATCGAACCAGCGGCTGATCCACACGGCCACCAATACGAACAAGGTGAGCGTGAACAGCAGCTTGAGAATGGACCAGACGGTAATGCGGCTTTTGCCGGCGGAAATACCGATGCTGTCCAGCGTGACGATAATGGGATCGAGCCAGTGCAGGTACTCGGTGGCGATGGCCAGCCAGATCACCAGCGCGACCCGGGTCTCCCAGTCCTTCATCCACGACTTGTTGCCGAGACTGGCGGCAAATAACAGAGCGCCGACCCGTACGATGATGTACGCGCCAATGAGATGCAGGCCCGCGTCGAGCAGCGTGACATCGAAGTGCCCGGCGGACAGCAATCCGCGAGACAGCAACACCAGGACCCACGCCAACACCACCGGCGTGACCACGACGATGCCCTGCGACGCGAAGTAGGTCCAGGTCAAGGCCATCATGGGTGCGACGACGCCGCGACGCTGGTAGCGATTGCGCAGAGCCGCTCCCACCATCCAGCCCACCCACAGGCACACCGTCACCGTGGCGATTTCCACGATGACATTGCGCGTGAACAAAATATCGAAGAAGGCTTGGACCCGCAGCCACAGCTCCATCATGCGTTGAGGTCCGGAATGAGCTGACTTTCGAGCCGGGCGATTTGGTCCTTGAGCATCAATTTGCGCTTTTTCAATCGCTTCATTTGTAGTTCGTCGACTTTGAAGTCCATGCTGAGCCGCGATATGACGTCGTCGAGATCGCGGTGCTCGATGCGCAGCTGCCGCAGGCGCTCGATGTTCTTGAACAGATCTGTGTTGACGTTGCTTTCTTCGTCGGTCACGTTGTTATTCGCTCTCGCCACACGGGCATGACACCATCCGGTAGCTTAAGGGACCGGCCCAAGGGATTCCAAATATGTTGTGGGTCGTGAAAATCGGATCCCACCGAACCCATGAGGCCGAATTTCACGGCCAGTTGGCTTGAGGCTTCGACGTGTGATGCGCCATTGGCTCCGGTGACCACTTCGATGGCGCCGCCACCGGCGGCGACGAAGTCGGCGATCATGTGGCGACGTGCGCCCGCCGAGAGTTTGTAGCGTCCGGGGTGCGCCAGGGTGGCAACGCCGCCGGCGTCACGAATCCAGGTGACTACCTCGGATAAGGGCGGCCAATCGGCCGCCAGGTGTGCGGTCTTACCCTTGCCCAGGTACTTGCGAAAGGCGTCGTCGGCGCGTGCCACATGGCCTCCTGCCACCATAGCCGCGGCAAGATGGGCTCGAGTCGGCAGTCCGGGCTGTGCTGCCACTGCGGCGTGCAATTCGTCTCCGGGCAACCCCAACTTCGTGAGCCGGGCGCACATGTTGCGCATGCGCTGATACCGCCGATCGGCTTGAGACTGGAGACGTTCTTGAAATTGAGATGAGGCGGGGTCGACCCACAGCCCCAGTACATGGATGGACTGCGCTCGCCATGCAGCCGACACTTCGACTCCCGGTACCAGGCGTATGCCGGCCACCCGAGCCGCTTCCTCGGCCGCGTCCAACCCGGCCATGGTGTCGTGGTCGGTCAGGGCCAAGACCTGCACGCCGGCCGTGGCAGCGCGTTGCACCAATACCTCCGGGGTGAGGGTTCCATCGGAGCGGTTGGAGTGTGTGTGCAGGTCGATGTTGAGGGCGTCGATCACGAGGGAGAGCCCGCCAGGCCCACTGCTTCGAGATGCTGGCCCGATAGCACAATGAACCCTTGTGCGCGCTCGTAGCCGTCCTGGGTGTAGTCGAACGTATAAGTACGCAATAATCGCCGGCGTCCGCGGGAATCCCGGGTCAGCCTAAAGCCGGCAAAAGCCACCGTACCATCCAACAGCTGGACGACCGCCTGGGAGCAGGTGTCACTGGCAATGCGGTTGGCTGCCTCACGGGCGTCGAGCGATACCTGCCACACCTTGTAGCCCGCTGCCAGGATGGCGGCGCCAAAGACCAAGAAAAACAGGTCATCACTCATGGCGCGCAGCTTACCGCACCTGAAGGCCTGGATTTCCCCCGAACGCGCCCCATACATCGATTGAGGAAACAACCAGTCCGAGGCAAGGCCCCCATGAGGAATGACTTACAGCCGTTTTTGAACCAGCGCGTGGATCCGAACGAGATGGTGAAGTACGTCCATGCCCTGATGACGGCTCCCGCCCGCGCCGATGCTCAATGGGCTCCTGACACGGCGGTGGCGCGCGCGGCACAGCTGCGCTGGACCGCTCTGAATCGGGCGTTCGGTGACTCGCGTGTGAGCACCTGGACCACCCAGCAGAAGCGGGATCGACTGCATGTACCGGCGGCTCTCATTGCCGCTGCCGGAGTCGCCCGCCTGACCTTGGCGGAGAATGAGGTGGTATTCGATATACCGACTCTGCTCGATGCCACGCTGGAATTGTGCGAGCCGGTGGGACACGGCTGAGCCGGCGTTCCAAAGCGTGGCCGCCCGCCGTTTAGGCGGGTGGTAGGACGTTGGGGTTGCTGAAGGCCACGAAGTCGCCGTTGAGCAGCGTTTCACGGCAGTTGTAGCGCAGGCGATGTCCGTCCAGTCGAGTGACATGGCCGCCGGCCGCCTCGAGTAGAGCCTGACCGGCTGCCGTATCCCACTCCGAGGTGGGTCCGAACCGCGCATAGAGGTCGGCTTTCCCTTCGGCAATCAAACAGAATTTCAGCGAACTCCCGATGCCCGACATGTCGTGTGGACCCAGCCGGGCGAGATAACTGGCGGTCTCGGGGCTGGTGTGAGAGCGGCTCCCCACCACCCGTAGCGGCGCCGTGGGCCGCGAGATGTTGATGGCAACCTGGGCCGCATCGCGATGGTGGCTAAAAGCGCCGACGCCGATGGCGCCCCAGTACAGAAGTCCCAGCGCGGGCGCCGCCACGATGCCCAGCAGGGGTTCGTGGTTCACCACCAGGGCTATGTTGATGGTGAATTCGCCATTGCGCTTTACGAACTCACGTGTCCCGTCGAGCGGATCCACCACCCATAGCCGCGTCCAGTTTTGGCGCTCAGCCCAAGGCGCCTGGGCAGATTCCTCGGATAGCACAGGGATGTCCGGGGTCAGCCGGCTCAGTCCCTCGAGAATGACGCGCTGCGATTCCAAATCGGCCTGGGTCAGCGGCGAGTTGTCGTCCTTCTTTTGCACACTGAAGGCGCCCTCGTAGACGGCCATGATGGCGGCGCCGGCCTCCGCCACCGTGGGCATGAGGGCCGCAGCCAAGTCCGCAAGGCTGGGGGTGCTCCTGGTCATGGCTTGGTATCATACGCAACTCCCATGGATACCCCCGCCGTCGACTGGACAAAAATCGATACCGTGCTGCTCGACATGGACGGGACGCTGCTCGATTTGCGCTTCGATAATTGGTTCTGGCAGGAACTGGTGCCCGGGCTGTATGCCGCGGCGCACGGCCTGAGTGTCCCGGAGGCCGTTCTGCGCCTCGGACCGAAATTCCGGGAAACGCGAGGAACGATCCAGTGGTACTGCATCGATCATTGGAGCCGGGAGTTGGGCTTGGATATCGCTGCGCTCAAGCGGACCACCTTCGATCACATGGGGTATCTGCCCGGCGCCGAAGATTTTCTGGTGAGGCTGGGAGCCGCCGGCAAACGCCGCGTCCTGGTGACGAATGCGCATCCTCTCACGCTGGCTGTGAAGACTGCACGGGTGGGATTGGGTATGCACTTCGATGCGGTGTATTCCTCCCATACGTTTGGCGCACCCAAAGAAAGCGCAGATTTTTGGCCGCGCCTGCAGGCGGCTGAGCCGTTCGCCTTGGGGCGAACGCTGTTCGTGGATGACAGCCTGCCCGTTCTACGCGCGGCGGAGGAATTCGGGGTGGCTTGGTTGCGGGCGGTGCGG
>Ga0302310_10001089_pt1 | contig 23485 bp, 20 predicted proteins | sample III_Palsa_N1_2_FD_200451 | JGI IMG/M metagenome (GOLD analysis project Ga0302310, IMG submission 200451) | Peat permafrost microbial communities from Stordalen Mire near Abisko, Sweden - III_Palsa_N1_2 | ecosystem: Environmental > Terrestrial > Soil > Palsa > Peat permafrost | place: Sweden...
GCGGCGTGTACGAGGCGGCGGCGATCGAGAGCATCTCCAACTGGATCTACAACGAGTCCAAGCAGTCGCGCGAAGTGGATCAGCGCGTGCCGATGGATCCGGACGATTGCCAATACAACTGGCACTAGGGAAGACAGTTGCCAGTGATTAGTGATCAGTGGTTAGTAAAAAAAGTCCAGCGGCTTCAGCCAACCTGGACGCGCGGATGGCCGTTCGCTTTTACTAATCACTGGCCACTAATCACCAACCACTGCGTTGCCGGCGCGATGGCGCTTCTGCTCGCGCTGACCCTGCCTCCGGCAACCGCCGACCAATACCACAGCCAGACCCGCGTCGGCCCGGGCGAGCCGGCACAGCAACAGCAGGACATCCAGCAGCAGCTGCAGACCAATACCGATCCCTACGCCAAGGCCATGCTGCTGCGCGAGCTGGCGGCCGCGGCGGCGCAGAAGAAGGATTACGCGGCGGCGGCAAAGTACCTGGAGGATGCGCTGGCCCAGCACGGCCTGTCCGGCCCGGCCGAGCAACAGATGCGCAACGACCTCACCCAATTGCGCGTCGGCAGCGGCGATCCCAAGACGGTCATCGCCTCGATCGAGCCGCGCTACAAGTCCGGCGCCGCGCTGGCGCCGGAAGAGCTGGTGGCGCTGGGCGCCGCCTACCTGCGGCAGAACCGCTACAGCGATGCGCTGGCGCCGCTGCAGAAAGGCGTGGCCGCCACCCGTACGCCGGACCTGAGCTGGCGCCGCGCCCTGTACGCGGCCTATGTCGGCACGGGCCAGGACAAGCAGGCGGCGCAGGTGCTGGAGACCGTGGTGCGCGATCAGCCCACGGCGCGCGAGGACTGGCTGCGCCTGTCGGCGCTGTACCTGAAGGGCGGCGACAAGGAGCGTGCGCAGGCGACCATGGAAGTGGCCAGCCGCCTTGGCTACCTCGATGCGCCCGAGCAGCGCCTGCAACTGGTGGCGCTCACCGCGCAGATCGGCGCACCGTTCCAGGCCGGCTCCCTGCTCAAGGGCTGGATGGAAGCGGGCAAGCTGCCGCGCAGCGCCGACAATCTGCGCAATCTGGCGGCGCTGTGGGTGCAGGCACGCGAATCCTCGCTGGCCATCCCGGCCTTGCAGGATGCGGTCAGCGCCAAGCCGAGCAGCGAGCTGTATCTCCAGCTCGGCCAGATGCACCTGGACCGCGAGGAATACCGCGATGCCGCGCAGGCCCTGTCGCAGGGCATCGCCACCGGCGGCAAGTCCGGCCCGGCCTACATGGCGCTGGGCGTGGCCCTGTATCAGCAGGCCGATGTGGACGGCGCCACCAAGGCCTTCCGCGAGGCGGCCAATTTTCCCGCCAACCGCGCCCTGGCGGGGCAGTGGGTGAAATACCTGGAATCCGGCCAGGCGCGCGAACAGGCCCTCACCGCCGCGGCACAGCGCCGTGCCCACGACACTTCGGCGCCGACCCTGGCCACCGGCCTGCTCGGCGGCCCGGTGGCGGTGAGCGACGCGGCGCAGCCGCAGCTGCCGCCTGCGGTGGAACCCGGCGCCGCCTCGGGCAGTGGCGGGCTCACCCCGGTGGGGGCCGAGCAGGCCGGCTCCGCCGACGGCACCATTCCACCCTGGACCGGCGGGCTTACCCGCAGCCAATGGCCGGCAAGCTACGCGCCGGGCGGCAAGCTGGCCGATCCGTTTCCGGGCGACAAGCCGCTGTTCGTCATCAACGCCGGCAACTACCAGAAATACGCGGACCATCTGGTGGATGGCTACAAGGCCCTGTTCGCCAAATATCCGGACTACACCATGCCGGTGTACCAGACGCGGCGCACGGTGAGCTATCCGCAGGCGATCTATAGCGCCACCCAGGCCAACAACGGCAAGTCGAAAACCATCGCCGCCGACTCCATCGCCGACGCCCATCTCGGTTTTCCCTTCCCCGAGCCTCACACCGGCGTGGAAGTGCTGTGGAACCATCGCCTGCGCTATCGCGGCGACACCGTGCAATCCCAGTCGACCCAGGCCGTGGTGGAAAACAGCGGCTCGATCCAGTACCTGAAGCAGTCCGAGCGCGTCTACTACCGCTACGGCAACATCAGCGATCCGGTCGACATCGCCAGCCACAACATCCTGCTCTACTACCTCACCTGGTTCGGGCGCGACAAGGGCGGCTTCGACTTCCTCGCCCTGGTGCACGAGACCGCCAACCAGCTCAAGGATGCCCGCGGCATCTGGGTGGTGCCATCCGGCGTGCCCAAGATGTTCCGCATTCCGCCGGTGGGCTACGACCAGCCTTTCCCCGGCTCCGGCGGCGTCTATTTCATCGACATGGTCGATATGTACAACGGCCTGTTCGACCGCTACGTGTGGAAGCTGGTGGGCAAGCGCGAGTTGTACATCCCCTACAACAGCTATCGCCTCGGCGACGGCAGCATCAAGTACGCCCAGCTGCTCAAGCCCGGCCATTTCGACCAGTCGCGCACCCGCTACGAGCTGCACCGCGTCTGGATGGTGGAAGCCACCTTGCGCCCCGGCAACAGCCACCGCTTCGGCAAACGCCTGTTCTATGTCGACGAGGACAGCTGGAACGTGGTGCTGGTGGTCAACTACGATCCCGCCGGCAGCCCCTGGCGCTTCCAGGAAGGTCATCTGCTGCCGTCCTACGACGTGCAGACCGCCAACTGCGCCCCGGTGGTGACCTACGACCTCAAGGAAGGCCGCTATTTCGCCAACCGCCTGTATGCGGAGGATTCGCCGCCGGTGTACAACACGCCGATGCGGGAAGGCGACTTCCTGCCCGGCGTGGTGCAGGGGCGTTATGTACACTGAAGCAGCGCCTGGCTGAAGCGGCTTTGCCGCTGTCCATCGCCAGGCTGATCCTGTATCCGGAACATGAGGAGATTGCAATGTCATCGGATTCCGGTGATGCGAAGAATTGGCGTCACCAGCTGATCGAGGACGCCCGCGGCATCCGCCGGATCGTTGAAGCCAGTACGCGCATCGCCGTGCTGGGTATCAAGACCGAGGCACAGTCCGGACAGCCGGCGTTCTACGTGCCGCGCTACCTGGTGGAAGTGGGGCTGGAGGTGGTGCCCGTGCCGGTGTACTACCTCGAAGTCACGCAGATCCTGGAGCAGCCGGTATACCGCAGGCTGGTCGACATCCCGGGCGAGATCGATCTGGTCGATGTGTTCCGCCGGCCGCAGGACATTCCGGCGCATGTCGACGACATCCTGGCCAAGCGTCCCGCCGCGGTGTGGTTCCAGCAGGGCATCCGCAACGAGGAAGCGGCGGAGCGGCTGGCGCGGGCCGGCATCCAGGTGGTGCAGGACCGCTGCCTGATGGTCGAGCACCGGCGTCTCATCGGCCGCTGAGCGGCATCGCCGGAGTCGTCGCGCCGGAATGCGTTACCCTTGCTCCGCTCCGGGCGAACCATTCGTGCCGGATCCGGTTTGGGTACATGGCGAGAATGAACAGCGAAAGCGACGAAACTGACGGCAACGATTGGGACAAGACCTATCCGCTCGGCTCGGTCTGGAGCTTTTCCTGGACCGAGGAGTATGTGGTGACGGTGACCGGCCATACGCGCCGGGGGATCAAGGTCTCCTACAAGCGTCCCGGTACCGGGCATACCCTCAAGGCGGGGATCTATCAGCCGGAGGAGCTGGTCAAGGTCAAGAAGTGAGGCGCATGTTGTTGTAGGTCGGCTCAAGCCTGTCCCGAGTAGCCCGCTTTGCGGGCATATCGAGGGGCGCAGCGGAGCCGACTTGTTGCAAGGCCCGTCGGTTCCGGGCGCGAGCGCCCTTGAACCGACCTACGGGTTTCGGTTCAACTCCTACTGCGATACTGCGTCACGATTTCGCCAACACTGCGGATGACGTCATTGCGCCGGTAAGCAAGCAGGGCGGTTTCCTTCGCATCGGGTTCGTAATACAGCGTGTTGCCGCGCCCGAAATAGATGGCGGAATCCGGCAGCATCGGATGCTCCTGGTCGAGCACCGGCGGCACCGGGCGGCCCACGGCGCGGAAGAACGCCCCGAAGAAATCCTGGAAGGGCAGGTTCTGGTCGCCGACCAGATAGGCCTTGCCGTTTTCGCCGCGGGCGAGGGCGCCTTCGATGGCCTCGGACAGTGAAGTGGTGGAAATGAAGTTGACGCCGCCGGGTGGCGCGAACTCGGGCATGGGGGCGAACTTGCCCTCGGCGTAGGCGGTATAGGCCTTGAACATTCCCACCACCAGGCCGGGCACGGCGCCGCAAACGAAGGGCGCATTGACGCTGATGGCGCGGAAGTCCTTGGTGGCCAGGGCGCGGACGCCTTCATCGGCGAGCTTGCGCGAGCGGATATAGGGATTGCCGTCGACCAGGTCCGGCCGTGCCTGCGGATAGAAGCTGCCGACGTTGACGGCATGGCGGATGCCGGCTTCGCGAGCGGCGGCGAAGAAGCGCGGCACGCCTTCGGTGTTGGCGCGCTGCCAATGCGCTGCCGCGTCCTGCTCCGCCGGCACGTGACGGATATCGTTGCCGGCGGCGAACACCAGCGCCTCGAAGCGCGCCAGCGCGGCGAGCGGCAGGTCATTGGCGATGTAGTCGCAGCGCAGGAATTCCAGTTCGCCCAACGGCGTGCCGGCGACAGGCGGATTGCGCCCGGCGATGGCGACCTCATGGCCCCTGGAGTGCAGGTACAGCGCCGCATGGCCGCCGATCATGCCGGTGCCGCCCACCACGAGTATCTTCATCGCTCTCTCCATTGGTTTTTTTCGGTCCTACCCGCATGGGCCGCTCAAACAGGCCCGGGATATGCCGCTTGAATCAATGGTGAGCGTGCCGGCTGCTCCGATCATCCCGCGAACGGACTACTCGGGAGTGCCTGCAAAGTGAAGTCCGGGCGATGCCGTCCGGCTATTTGCGAGCGGGATTTTGCCTGGCCAGCAGTTCCGCCAGCGAGTTCACTTTCATCGTCTGCATCATCCACGCACCGGCATAGAGCATGTCGATGATGCGCACGGTCTGCTGCATGATCTGGCTGCGCCGTGCCGGCTGCTCGATGTAGTCCAGCGTCTGGTGAAACACATAATGCACCACCACCCGCGAGACCTCGCGCAGGGTTTCGACCTGCATGCCCGGAACGATGTTGAGGAACAGCACGTCCTCCACCGTTTCCTCGGCCACGTCGTTGATCATGCGCTGCAGGGCCTCGCGCAGCGCCGGTATGGCGCCGTGAAGCTCGCGCACGGCGACGATGAAGGCGTCCGGATTGCGCAGTGCGTAGTCGAAGACGTATTCGATGGTACGCGGAGTGGCCTCGGCCACCGGGCTTTGCACGGTGCGGCGGATGCCGCGCAGATTGGTGCGGATGTCGCGGCCGAGCTCGTCGATGATGGCCTGGTTGAGCTGCTCCAGGCTGCTGAAGTGACGATAGAAGGTGTTCGGGTTCAGCCCGGCCTCGCGCGCCAGCTCGCGCAGGCCCAGCCCCTGCAGGCTGCGCTTGCTGGCGCCGATGCGCAGGGCGGCTTCGATCAGGCGCTGCCGGCCGCCAATCGGGGTCGGATTTTCCTCAGTGGCTTTTGTGCGGGTCATGGTGGCGGTTGGGCCAATGCAGGGTGGGTTCTTGACATTCAGTATACGCTTGTCTACATTAAGTAGACAGTTGTATACCTAAGACGTCGGGCTGCGAACCCCTGGGTTCAGGCGAACGGCGCATCCCCTCATCATGCGTAGGAGAGCTGTGCGATGCCCAAGCTTGCTGCCGCCAAACCCGGCCCCAAATCCGGTCCGAAGTCCAGTGTCCCCCCTGCTGCCCGCAAGGAGCAGTCGGTGCGCATCGCCATTGTCGGTACCGGCTTCGCCGGCCTCGGCATGGCGATCCGGCTGAAGCAGGCCGGAATCGAGGATTTCGTCATCCTGGAAAAGGCCGATGACGTCGGCGGCACCTGGCGCGACAACCACTATCCGGGCTGCGCCTGCGATGTGCAGTCGCACCTGTATTCCTTCTCCTTCGCGCCGAACCCGGAATGGTCGCGCATGTTCTCGCCGCAGCCGGAGATCTGGAGCTACCTGCGCAAGTGCACCGACCAATACGGTCTGCGCCCGTTCATCCGTTTCAATTCCGAAGTGCAGGCGGCGAAATGGGACGAGAAGGCCGGGGTCTGGCGCGTGCAGCTGTCCGGCGGCCGCGAGCTGACCGCCAACGTGCTGATCTCCGGCATGGGCGGCCTCAGCCGCCCGGCCTATCCGGTGGGGGTGAAGGGCCTGGAGAGCTTCAGGGGCAAGACCTTCCATTCCCAGGACTGGGATCACGACTACGACCTCAAGGGCAAGCGCGTCGCCGTCATCGGCACTGGCGCTTCCGCCATCCAGTTCGTGCCGCAGATCCAGAAAGCAGTGGCGCAGCTCGACCTGTACCAGCGCACCCCGCCGTGGATCCTGCCCAAGCCGGACCGCAAGGTGTCGGATTTCGAGCACAAGCTGTTCAAGGCGGTGCCGCTGACCCAGCGCCTGTTCCGCGGCGCCATCTACGCCATCATGGAAACGCGGGTGCTGGGCTTCACCATCAACCCGAAGATCATGAACCTGGTCAAGCGCGTCGCGCTGCGCCACATCCATCATCACGTCAAGGATCCGGAGCTGCGCGCCAAGCTGACCCCGGACTACACCGTGGGCTGCAAGCGCGTGCTGATCTCGGATGACTACTATCCGGCGCTGGCCAAGCCCAACGTCGAGGTGATCAGCCACGGCATCAAGGAAGTGCGCGCCAACAGCATCATCAGCCAGGACGGCACCGAGCGCGAAGTCGACGCCATCATCTACGGCACCGGCTTCCACGCCACCGACCCGATGCCCAAGGGCGTGCTGTTCGGCCGCGGCGGCAAGGATATCGTCGACGCCTGGAAGGACGGCCCGGAAGCCTACAAGGGCACCAACGTGGCCGGCTTCCCCAACCTGTTCCTGATCGTGGGACCGAATACCGGCCTGGGCCACAACTCGATGGTCTACATGATCGAGTCGCAGGTGAACTACGTGATGGATGCCCTGCGCAAGATGCAAGCGGGCAAGCTGCGCAGCGTCGACGTCAAGCCGGAGGTGCAGTCGCGCTTCAATACGAAGATTCAGGATCAGCTCAGCCACGCCGTGTGGACGGCGGGCGGCTGCAAGAGCTGGTACCTGCATCCGAGCGGCAAGAACACCAGCCTGTGGCCGGGCTTCACCTTCAGCTTCCGCCGCCAATTGAAGCGTTTCGATCTGCGCGACTATGTGGCCGAGGCGGCGGAGCAGCAGCCGGCACGCAAGGCTGGCGCCAAGCTGGCGGCGGAAACGGCATAAGGCAAACTATAAAGGCCCGTTCGCCCCGAGTGCCCGCGTAGCGGGCGTATCGAGGGGCAGCGCCAAGGTCCCTCGATACGCGTTGCTGCGCAACGCGCTCGGGACGAACGGGAGTAGTTGTTTTTTTGATAGAAGATCCGATTTTCCGGGGAGAACGTTGTGAAATCATTCGAAAACAAGGTCGCCGCCATTACCGGCGCCGGTTCCGGCATGGGCCGCACCCTGGCGCTGCGCCTGGCGGCGCAGAAATGCCAGCTGGCGCTGAGCGACGTCAACGAGGCCGGCCTGGCGGAGACGGCGCAGCTGGCCGCGCAGTCCGGTGTCAAGGTCACCAGCAAGAAGGTCGACGTGGCGGACCGCGCCGCGGTCTGTGCCTGGGCCGACGAAGTGGTGCGCGACCACGGCAAGGTCAACCTGATCTTCAACAATGCCGGCGTGGCCCTGGGCGCCACCGTCGAGGGCATGAGCTATGAAGATTTCGAGTGGATCGTGGGCATCAATTTCTGGGGGGTGGTGCATGGCACCAAGGCCTTCCTGCCGTACCTGAAGGCTGCCGGTGAAGGCCACATCATCAACACCTCCAGCGTGTTCGGCCTGATGGGCATCCCCAGCCAGAGCGCCTACAACGCCACCAAGTTCGCGGTGCGCGGCTTCACCGAGGCGCTGCGGCAGGAGCTGGACCTGGGCAAGTCGAATGTCAGCGCCACCAGCGTGCATCCGGGCGGCATCAAGACCAACATCGCCCGCGCGGCGCGCATGACCAAATCGATCCGCGATATCGGCCTGGACGATGAGCGCGGCAGCGAGAAGTTCGAGAAGCTGTTCATCACCACGGCGGACAGCGCGGCCGCGACCATTCTCAGGGCAGTGCGCTGCAACAAGCGCCGTGTGCTGATCGGACCGGATGCGCACGTCGTCGACCTGATGGTGCGGTTGCTGCCGTCCTCCTACCAGCGCATCACCACCTTCTTCGCGCGCCAGTCGATGAAGTGAGCGATTTGGTGAGTTGAGCGGTTTGATCAAAAAGGGGCCCGCGGGCCCCTTTTTTAATTGTCGCCGGCGCAGGGCGAGCTGTGCCCGCCGCGAGCACTCCGGTGATGTTGACCACTTTTTCCGGTCGAATATGAGCGGCCAGAGCGGCCGCCGATCTGTGCCACTACACACTGAAGACGCCGTCGCCCGAAGCCTGAACTGCAAGGTGTCCCGATTCGACCAGGTAGCGCATGGCCTGGATCAAGCGGTGATCGGAGAAGCGCCTCTGCAGAGCATTGCGGACCAGGCGGACGGCTTCGTGGGCGCGCCTTGCCTCGCCGCCGAAGGCTGCGAGAATCTGCTCGAGCACTTCGGCGCTGACGATCCGGTTCGGAATGTTTTTCCGAAGTCCCGATCTTCGAAGAACCCAATCGGGATGGATCCCGATCCAGTCCTGGCGCTGTTTCCAGAATGGATTCTTGTTCCAGCGCGATTCGAGCCCGTAGTAGTGATGGCGCTGGGCCAGATACTGATCGAAGCCTGATTCGATATTGCGGCAGTAAGCCTCAACCGCGCCGGATCCGCTTCTCAGCCAGGAATCGATTGCGTCCGCGGCGGCCAGGCTGCCTTCAAGCGCCTTGGCGATGCCCTGCGAGGAAAGCGGGTCGTAGGCTGAAGCGGCGTCCCCCACGGCAAGCCAGCCCCTTTCGGAGCCCGCGAAGTCCAGCATGCTCGAATCGGCGACGGCCACCCGGGTGCCCGCCAGCTTCGAGGATGCGCTCAACAAGCGCCCGACGTTGGGCGCGCGTGACAGCAGCGGCAGCAGCCGGTCCGGCTGCGCCAGCCGGTTCGCCTTGATCTGCGCCTTGTCGGTGAAATAGGCCGTGACGAAACGTTCCCCGGGAAGCGCGGCCGCGTAGCACCAGCCGCTCTCCACGCTCTCCACCAGCGTGTGGTGGGGGAAGACCTCGGGCCGGCCGTCCCACAGGGCGTAGACAGCATGCAACTCGTCGAATCGTATACGCGGCACGCCGAGGCCGGCCGCAACGGCTGAGCGCCTGCCGGTCGCATCGACCACGAAGCGGCAGCGGATCGCCGCGCCGTTCCGCGTCGACAGCAGCCATCGTCCATCGGCGCCGCTGTCGAGGCGGGAATACGCAGCATCGACGACATGGACACCGCCGCCGCGGGCCTTGTCGAGCAGGGAGAGATCGAAAGCGGCGCGATCCAGCAGCCATCCCTTGCCGGAGGCCTTGAACAGGTAATCGTTGTATGCCAGCGTCGAATCTCCCCAGGCCGAACACACGCCGTTGGATGGGAGGTGCGGGGTGCGCCGCAACTCCTCCAGGATGCCGAGCTTCTCCGCCAGCTCCCGGGCCTGGGGCTGCAGCGTTTCGCCGACTGGAAACAAGCGGGTTTCGGCCTTGTGGATCAGCGCGATGCTCAGAGGGCGGCGATTGCGCAGGGCGATGGCCGTCGCGCACCCGGCAACGCCGCCGCCGACGATTGCGACATCGCACTCGGTCAACATGACGCCGGGCGTTTCAGGGCTTCGGCGGCTTGTAGGCTTTGATCTGGTTGGTCTGGCGCGAGACTTCCCAGTAGCGCGGCGCCGGCGCCGGCTGATTGCTCTCGACGATGAAGCCCAGGTACTTCCAGCAGGTCACCATCTGGATGTCCGATCGGAGGATGCCGTCCGTGCCGTCGTCGACGAAGTCGCGCGTCCACATCACCTGCTGCGTGGGTTCGGCTTGTGGAAACACGGCGTAAGGCCTTTGCGCGGGCCACCACCAATAGTTGGTGACGTTCCCGCCCGACGTCTCGTTGGGCGGTTTGCCATACTTGTTCACCGCACCATTGCTGATGTCCTGCAGCGAACACTCGTTGAAATCCGCCTGCCAGGGTTGAGCCATGTATTTGGTCAAGTCACCCGGCTCGAGAGTATCGTTGCTGTAATCTCCGGAACTTCCTTTGGTGAGCGACGGGACCAAAGAAATATTGCCATTAATTCGGAACAAGTCGGAAGGCCCGAAGGGACTCGGCAACGGTTGGTAGATCGTCGGGCTGCGGGTGATCCAGGTGATTTCGATGCCTGGCGAAAAAGCGCCGCCGACGCAATTGGACAAAGCCGCCTTGTCGAGCTCGGGCCCCGGGCCCAGCGCGGGTAAGCGGTTTTTGGTATAGATGCCCTTGCTGTATTGGGACAGAAAGAAGTATTGGGTTTCGGTAAGCCCGAGGTACTTCGAGATGGTAAGGTTCGAGATCGGATTGTCGCCGGCCAGGAATGGCATCAATCCGGACTTGTTCTCACCGACGTCGTTGGCGCCATCACCCGAATCGTTCAGGCCGCGCTGGCGGATGTATCCGAAGAAGTCCTGATTGAAGGAGGCCGGATCCGGCGCGGTGGGCTGAACCAGGCGGTGCTGCTGCGTGCCTCTCACGGGAATGTTGCAGACGTACTGATAGATGTCCGGGCGGCTCAGAATGGGCAGAATCTCGTCGGGATAGCTGGGCTTGTAGGTGGGATCGAAGCCGTTGCCGGCGTATAGCTGCGGATTCGCGAACATCTTGCGTACGAAGGTGTCGTACATGTTGTCGTACATCGTGACCTGGTTCAGCACCTGCGGCGCGTACGCCGGTGGCGCCGCAAGGACCCAGGCGGTGCCGGCCGGGCTCTCCCCGCCGCCCGCGAAATAAACTGATGCAGAGACCACACCATCGCAAGTGTCGTCGAACCAGCCCTCGTTGTTGGCGTAGTGCGTGATGCGGATGCCGTCAGTGGAGGTCGTCCCTGAGTTGCCGTCGCCCGGCAGGAAAATGAGACTTAGATCGTCATCCTCCAGGATACTACCCAGGTGAGAGATCGGATTCGGCTTCAAGGTTGATAGAAAGGGATAGTCAGAAGGCGAAAGAGTCAAATCGCTGCGCTCCTCCGGCGAAGAAACTTCCCCGAAGGCGGCGAGAATCAGCTTGCGACGATTGGCATCGTTGATCGTGGCAGGATCGTCGCTCGTGTTTAAAGAAACGTTGTAGCGCAGTGGATTCGACGGCGCGTTAGGGTCTGTCGGCTTGCCCACCGGCTTGCCCGGTATGTAGGGATTGGCTTTGTTGTTGGCGTCATAGCCCTTGTCGTTGACGAACCCATAGGGCGCCGTCGGCACAGGTGCCGAGTCCGAAGGGTACGGGCCTTGTGCGGAACCCGTTTGCTGCTCGAACTGGAACCAGCTTGCTTTCTTGTTCGCCACAGAAACGGTCCAGCTGATCCCAATGACGCCATTCTGACCTCCGGTGACTTCCACTCCATGCGGATGCAGCTCGTCGTAGCGAAAGATCTTGAAGCGGACGGCTTGCTTCAGCAGCTTGCCATCCTTGTCGCGGAACGCATCTATGTTGGTGGACGCGCTGGAGTAGATGCTGGGCAGGCCGCCCACGGTTTCCGGCGCCAGATAGTATTCGGGGCTGTCCCCGACACGGGCAATGCCGATAGCAGGATGGATCTTGTAGGTCGCCATGATGATTCTCCCTGGTTCCGATCAGAACTTGTATTTCTTCCTCAGAGCGGCCTTCGCCGCGTCGGAGAAGTCCGGCGACTCGGGCGCGAGTTCCGGGCCTTCGTTCAACATGAAGCTGAAGTCGGTGCCGCTGACCTGGGCGTTGCCGTGGCAACCCATGCAGCCGCCCATGTTGTAGCGGTCGAATGCCGTCCCCGCGCCGTTTGCGACCACCACGTTCTTGAACGGGGTGCCGGGGGGATTGGTGAAGTCGGTAGTCTGGCCGTCAGTAGGCAGGGCGTCATTGAGCAGCCGGCCGGAGAAGTTCTGGAGGGTGTAATTGGTCTCGACGACGATGTTGGCCTGCCGGTAGGTCGAGGACAGCCGATTGGGATTGCTGTCGTTGATGTCCGCGCCGTTGAACGGCTGGAACTGCACGTTGACGAGCTTGTAATAAGGCCAGGGCGAATTCTTCACATTGTTGGCCTGTTCGTATGTCTGGATTTTCTGCTGAGCCTCTTTGTTGACATCGATGATCTGCTGGGGAATGGGGTACCTGCGGTTGTACACGCAGATGCCGCCGTGACCATCGGCCGCCTGCGGCAAGCCGGGTGCGATGTTCTTGTAGGCGAGGCGGGCGTCGTTGTCCGTGTCGCAGAAAGCTCCTTTTGCGGTAGTCGTAACCGGGTTCGGGTAGTCCGTATGGGCTATGTCCGGGATCGTCGGAGTGCCGACCGGCGGCTTCGGTAGTTCGCCGGCGACGCCCTCTACCGGCTGGCCAAACCCATTCTTGATGTTGTCGGCCTGCTCGAACGTTGCGAACGTGAAGTAGTGGAGCGTGCTCGGCGACCTCTGCACGATATGCAGCGCCACCATCCCCCAACCGGCTTCGTCGTTGTAGCAAAGATTGCCGGCCTTCTTCTCGTAAAAGCGCACCGGCGCGGTGTAGAACCTGCCGCTGGCGAGTTCGGCCGTGGTCAACAGCCGCCAGGCGGACTTCACCATGACGGTGTCGCTCGGGAACTCGACGAAACTGACCCCGCCTGCCGGCGGTTTGCCGGCTGCGACGGCGTTGGTGAAATTGGTGACATCCTGGAAATAATTGCCGCCGTGGTTGTAGTAGCTCTTGTCGGTGATGTACTTCGAATAAGTCCGGTTGCCCTTGGCCAGGAAGCGGATCAGCTTCGGCACCGAATTGCCGCTCGCCGGGTACTGTTGCCCGAGTGGATTACCGTCGAACATGAAGTTCAGGCCAATCTGCGAAATCTCGTCGAGGTTGACCCAGGGCGGGACGAGTGGGGGCGGGCTCTGATTGCAGGACTGGATTTTGTTTTGATAGTGGTAGACCGGCTTTGCGTCGTAGTTGAAGCTGACGTTGCCGGTGTTGGGATCCATCGTCGCACCGGGTGGAAGGTATGTCTGCCAGGGGTACAACTCGTCCCTGGAACGGTAGGTTTGCCAGACCAGGGGCTGTCCGGTGGTGCCGAATGGTGCGCTGTCCGGTTTCTCACGGTTGGTGCCGTCCTGTGGCACGGCGGGCCAATTCAGCGCGATGAACTGGTTCCAGGCGAACTGCGCGGCCTGGGTCAGGCTCGCGTTGGCCGCGCCGCCGGGAATGTCGGTAGGCCGCGTCGAAATGAGCACAACGCCTGGATCCGCGTCCTTGGTCGAAACCTGCTTTTCCGTCGCCGCAATTTTTGGTTCGGCCTTGCTGCTGGAGCAGGAAGCCAGCAGGAGACAAATCGGCAAGATAAGGCCCACGATCACTTTTTTCACGGCTTCCCCCTCCATCGATCAGGTATTGGTCTGCGCTATGAATTTGAGCTCGCTGCCGCTCATCTATTGCCAGGCAGATGACTTTTGATATCGGTTTGGGGCTTCATGACGGCGGGGGCAGCAGCCTCCTTCTTGTGATGTTTGGTCTTGGCGGAAGATCCGGTGTCGGCTGTAGCGGCGGGCTTTGCGATGTCCGAGATTTTGGCTGGGTCCGTGATGGCTGTAGTCGTAGCACTTTCCTGAGCGGAAGCTGGACCGCTGCTCAACAGGACGGAGGAAACCAACAGGCCAGATAGAAATTTTAGTTTCATCGTGCTCTCCAGAATGATTGGCAAAGGCAAAGGTTTTGATTAAATAAATTCCATTGATACACCTGCAACCAACGACCTCCTTCAGTTCTCGATCCCCAAGGCATGTTTGGTAGCGGCGTCGATCTCGATCCAGCAGGCCACGATCAGCTTGCCGTCGACCAGGCGGGGAACGCCCGCCCGGTGTGCGTGGATGCCCAGCCGGCGGAATAACCGCTCCATCGCAACATAGGTGACACCGACCAGGCGCTCGATGTCGCGTGACGCCGCAAAGTCGACCACGGCGCGCATCATCGCGCGCACGCCGTCCAGGACATCTTCTTTGCTCTCGTCAATGACGTCCGCCCGGGTGGCCGCCAGGCGGGACAGCTCCCACACCTGCGGCATGTTTGGTAGTTCCCCTTCGGTGAACAGATCGGGAAATACCTCTTTGAGCAGATACGGGCCATCCGTCGGCAGCAGGCGCGCGCAGCCGCAAATCTGGCCGGCTGGATTGCGCCGGATGATGTAAATGGTCTGCGCGGAGTCGAACTGGTCGCGTTCGTACTCGCCCGGTCCGTAGCCATCGGCAATGGCCCAGCCCAGACGTTCGACGAAAATCCGGTACCTGTAGCGCGCAAGTTCCTCCTCGTGTACAGGCGAGAGATCCGATCTCGATGCCACCGCGACAATGCCGGCCATGTCACCATCCCCGTATGGGTGGTGGGCATTGAAGCGCCGGACGGCCTGTCGCCGTAACTGTCAACCTTTACAGCTTGCTAATGGAGAAATTCGTTCGCGCTCTTGGCGATCGCCTGCGCCCAGTCGTGGCGATGGAGCCAGCGTCTCAGGGCATGCTCGGTTCGCTGCATGCCCCAATCCGATCCCGAAATGCCGATCAGCATGAGGTTGCTGCGAATGTCCGAGCCCGCCAGCCGTATCCGGTTGTGGCGGTCGCGGTACCAATCCCAGCCGATGGAGATTTCGGCGGGGCAGCCATCAAGCCTGCCGACCCACTCGGTGAGGCCCGCCGATAGTGCACCGTGCGCTACAGCGCTCAACAAGGCGGTGTCACGAAGGGTACAAACGTGAATGAGCTTAACAATGGATAAGTCGCGCTGGTGCAGGCGGATGTAGCCGTCAACGCTGCTGCGCTGCGGCACGATGCACTTTCCTGGGGCACGGTCGTGACGAAGTTTAGTCATTGGTTAGCCCGATTTGCGTCAATCGATCAATGTAGCGGCCCGTGAAGCAGATGATTACTGGTAACTTTGACAGTAAAAATCATGGGCTACCTCCGGATGCTTTGGATCAGGGAATTGCTGCAGAGCTTGAGCGGCGCCGGTAGCGCGGAGGATCTGTTTGCGCCCGTGTCCAAGGCAGCCAGGTATCTGGGATTCAGTTGCTGCAGCTATGGGCTGCGCCTGCCGATCCCGGTATCGAAGCCGCAGATTCGGGTTCTGGACAATTACCCCAAAGACTGGATGCACCATTACCAGCGTAGCGGCTACCTTCAGGTCGATCCCACCGTATCGCTGGGAATGAGTACCGGCAAGCTCGTGATCTGGAACGACCAGACCTTCAAAACCGCCCCCGCGCTTTGGCATGACGCGCGGGCCATTGGCCTGAATGTCGGAATGGCGCAGCCGGCATGGGGGCCGGGAGGCAGTTTCGGTTTGCTCTCCCTGTCGCGTGAATCCGAACCTCTAAGCGCCGCCGAAATCGAAAAGCACAGGCGCAAGCTGGTCTGGCTGACCCAGGCGGTCCACGCATCCATGTACACCATGCTCACGCCGCACATGGTTCCGGAAGGAGGCGCAGTGCTGACGGCACGCGAGTCCGAGATCATCCGCTGGACCGCTGATGGCAAAACCGCCGAGGAGGTCGCCGCCATTTTGGGGGTGTCCGACCGCACCGTGACATTCCATATTCAAAATGTGCTCGGCAAGCTGAACTCGACCAACAAGATCCAGGCCACAGTGAAGGCAGTCGCGCTGGGCCTGGTGAGGCTATAGAGCGCAGATCAGCAGCCGGTAGCGCCGCGTGTCCTCGACTCCGCGACAAGATCTCCCGCCGTAGCCGGGCACCCCGCTTCGACAGGTGGCTGTATCAATGAATCGCGACATCGCTCGCTTCATCCATTGGCCGAAAAAAATACCGCAAGCTTCAGGCCGCGTTTTCGCACAGTCCCGGCTGATACCAGCCGGCCAGCATGATCAGCAAGCTTGTCAGCGCCGGCAAGATTTGATGGCAGATCGATCCGGCGCCCACATGTCGCTTCTATCTGCGACGCAGACGTTGATAAGGCAGATATTGCGGCGTCCACACTTTGGCGCGGATCGCCGCTTCGATCTTGTTCTTGCCGATGCGCTTGCCCAGCTTTTCCTTGTGCGCCTGCAGGGCCACTGCCTGTGCCACGGCGAGCGCGACCTCGCGTAGCGCCGTCACCGGCGGCAGCAGATTGGCCTTGGGATCGTGCCGCGCCGGCGAGCTTTCCGCCAGCGCCTTGGCCGCGGCCATGAACATGGTATCGGTGACGCGGCGCGCGCCCACGGCGATGGCGCCGAGGCCGACGCCGGGAAAGATGTAGGCGTTGTTGGTCTGGTCCACCTTGAAGCTGCGGCCGTCGCGCTGGATCGGCGGGAACGGGCTGCCGGTGCCGATCACCGCGCGCCCTTCGGTCCAGGCTATCAGGTCGGTGGGCGTGGCTTCGCTGTGCGAGGTGGGATTGGACAGGGGAAAGATCACCGGCCGCGGCGCGTGCTGCGCCATGGCGCGCACCACGTCTTCGCCGAAGGCGCCGGCCTGGCCGGAGACCCCGATCATGGCGGTTGGCTTGGCGTTGTTGACCACGTCGATCAGGTCGATGCGCCCGGCCTGCTTGAGTTTCCAGTCCGCTACCGCGCCGCTCTGCTGCAGGAAAGGCTTCTGGAACGGCAGCACGTTTTCCTGGGGCTCCACCATCAAACCCTTGATGTCGATCAGGTAGAAGCGCTTGGCCGCATCGGCCTCGCTCAGGCCCGCATCGACCATCGCATGCAGCAGCAGGTTGGCGATGCCGCAGCCGGCCGAGCCGGCGCCGACGATGACGATGCGCTGCTCCTTCAGCGGCACCCCGGTGACATTGATCGCCGCCAGCAGGGTGCCGGTGGCCACCGCGGCGGTTCCCTGCACATCGTCGTTGAAGGTGCAGAGTCGGTCGCGGTAGCGCTCCAGCAGGCGGCTGGCGTTGCTCTTGGCGAAGTCTTCCCACTGCAGCAGCACATGCGGCCAGCGCTCGCACACCGCAGCGACGAAGGCCTCGACGAAGTCATCGTATTCGGCGCCGCGGACGCGGGCGTGACGCCAGCCGATATACAGAGGATCGGCGAGGCACTCCTGGTTGTCGGTGCCGACGTCGAGAATGATCGGCAGGGTGGTGCCGGGCGCGATGCCGCCGCAGGCGGTGTACAGGGCCAGCTTGCCGATGGGGATGCCCATGCCGCCGGCGCCCTGGTCGCCCAGGCCGAGGATGCGTTCGCCGTCGGTGACGACGATCACCTCGGTGCCGTCGAAGCGCTTGTTGGCCAGGATCTGCCCGATGCGGTCCTTGTGCGGCGGGCTCAGGAACAGGCCGCGCGGCTTGCGGAACAGGCGGCTGAACTGCTGGCAACCTTCGCCCACCACCGGCGTGTAGACGATGGGCAGCAGTTCCTCCAGATTGGCGGTGAGCAGGGCGTAGTACAGCGTCTCGTTGCTGTCCTGCAATTCACGCAGGAAGGCGTAGCGCTCCAGGTCGTTGGAGAATTCGCGCAGTGCCTGCAGGCGCCGCCCCACCTGTTCCTCGATGCTGACCACGCTCGGCGGCAGCAATCCATGCAGATCGAAGGCATCGCGCTCGCTTTCGCTGAAAGCGGTGCCCTTGTTCAGCAGCGGATCGTAGAGAAGCTGACTGGAGGATAGGGCAGTAGTGATGATGTGCGCATCGTTACCGGCTGCGGTCTTGGTCATTGCGTGTTTCCTTGGGAGGCTGCCTTCCATTGGCGGCCTTCAGTGTAGCCCAGCCCAAGCCTGCTGAAAGAGGCTTGCGCAAGAGGCTGCCGTTGCCGCAGGACTCAGGGGTTTTCCTGGGGATTGCCGCGCAGCCACACCCGCACGCGGTTGCGCTCCTGCACCCGCTCATACTGCACGCGTTCCGCAAACGCATCGATCAATACCACTCCCAGCCCGCCGACCGGCCGCTGCGCCAGGGGCAGTTGCAGGCGCGTGTGATCGAGGTGGGCGAGCGGGTCGCAGGCCGCCGCGCCGTCTTCATAAGTCAGTACGATGTCTTCCCCGACCTGCTCGATCCGCACCGTCACCGACTGCGCCGTTACGGCGGTCGGGCAATGGCGGAAGGTGTTGGTGAACAGCTCCTCCGCCACCAGCTGCAGGCGCAGGCTGGTGCCGCGCGGCAGGCCGAGGGCGCCGCTGCGCTGGGCAACGAAATCCATCAGCGCGGGCAAACTCTCGCTGCAGGCGGCAAAGCTCTGGATGGATACGGTCATTCCGGCCTGGGTCCCCGGGGCACCTGGTATACCTTGATCCGGAATTGATTATAGTGAAGGACGGCAGGGAGGGGGCTTCCATGAAAGCAATAACACTCGGATTCCTTTTTGCGACAGGGGTATTCGCCCTATCCGCGACGGCCACGGCCGCCGGAGCCGATGACATCGCCGGCGTGTTCAAGGTGGTCAACGGCGGCGTTGTGGTGGAACGCAAAGGGGCGACGCTTCCGGCCGCGGTCGGCATGGCGGTGTACCAGTCCGATCAGGTGGTCACCGGCCCGGACGGTAGCACCGGCATCACCTTCGAGGACAATTCGCTGCTCTCGCTGGGGCCCTCCAGCCGCCTGGCGGTGGACCGCTTCAGTTTCAATTCGACCACCCACGACGGCGCCTTCGAGACCACCCTCAGCAGCGGCAAGCTGGCGGTGGTGTCCGGCAAAATCGCGCATCACCAGCTCGACGCGATGAAGGTGAAGACGCCCAGCACCGTGCTCGGCGTGCGCGGCACCAAGTTCCTGGTGTCAGTGGGCGGCTCATGAGCGTGCGCGCGCTGCTGCTGCCGGCATTGGCGCTGCTGCTGACCGCCTGCGCCAGCACCGACCGGATCGTGCTGCTGCCCGATGACCAGGGCAAGGTCGGCAAGCTCAACGTCGGCAACGCCGGCGGCGACACCCTGCTCGATTCCGCCTATGCCACGGCCAGCGCCAGCGGCAGCCACAAGGCGGAAGCCGGCCATACCGATGCCGACGCCGTGCATCAGGAATTCGGCACGGTACTCGCCGCGCTGCCGCCGGCGCCGGTGTCCTACACGCTGTATTTCATCACCGACAGCGACGATCTCACCGCCGAGTCGCGCGCCCTGGCGCCGACCATTCTGAGCCAGATCGCAAAATTTCCCGCGGCCGAAGTGGTGGTGATCGGGCATACCGATACCCAGGGCACCGACGACTACAACGACAAGCTGTCGCTGGACCGCGCCCATTCGGTCAAACGGCAGCTGATTGGCCTGGGTTTCGACGCGGCGCACATCTCCGTGGCGGGGCGCGGCAAGCGGGAGTTGCTGGTGCCGACGGCGGATGGCGTGGCCGAGCCGCGCAACCGGCGGGCGGAAATCCTGGTGCGCTGAAGCGGGCCGCGAAAGCTACATCCGCGCCGTTTTCGCTTCCACGGTCTGCGGTGTTGTTGCGGCGGCGCCATGCCAGCGCAGGGCCAGGATGGTGAGATCGTCGGCCTGTTCGGCGCCTTCGGAGTAGGCCAGGGTGTCGCTGAGCAGGGCTTCCACGATGTACTGCGCCGACTCGCCATGGCGCAGCCGCGACAGGCAGGCGACGACGCGCTGCTGGCCATAGAACGCCCCGCTCATGTTCTGCGCGTCGCCGATGCCGTCGGTAAGCAGGCACAGCGCGTCGCCCGGCGACAGCTGCAGGGTTTCGCTGCGGTAGTCGAAGCCGTCGATCACGCACAGCGGCGGGCCGCCGGCGGTTTGCAGGCGCCGCGGCGCGGCGCCGGAAGCGGGCAGCAGCCACGGCGGTTCATGGCCGGCGCTGCACCAGTCGAAGCGGCCGCTGTCCAGGTGCAGCACGGCGGCCAGCACGGTGACGAACAGCAGTTCCGGATTTTCCTCGGCGATGGCGGCGCCGGCATCGCGCAGGGTGCGGCCGGGATCGGCGCTGCTGCGCAGGGCGGCGCCCTTGGTCAGCGCCTTGGACAGGGCCATGAACAGGCTTGCCGGCAAGCCCTTGCCGGAAACGTCGCCGACCACGATGAACAGGCGCGCTTCGTCGAGCAGGAAGAAATCGTAGAGGTCGCCACCGACGCTGCGCGCGGGCAGCATGCGCGCCGCCACCTCGACCCGCGCTTCCTGGCCCAGCACCTGGCGCGGCTCCGGCAGCATGCCCATCTGGATGCGGCGGGCGGCGTCGAGCTCGCCTTCCATGCGCGCCCGCGCGACGTGGCTGTCGTTCAGCGCCTGACGCAGGCGGCTTCTCTGCGCCCGGGTATCGCTGAGCGTCAGGGCCAGCATGATGGCGAAGACGAAGGTGGCGCCGATGGCGGGATTGGCCATGTCGATGAGCAGGCCGAACTGGCGGAACAGCAGCACGCCGGCGGCGAGGCTGAGCAGCAGCGACAGCAGAAAGACCGCCGCCGCATTGAGCGGCCGCAGCCAGGGCACCACCACCAGGACCAGCAGCGACAGCGCCGTGAGGAGGGCAGCTTCGGCCCAGCGCGCCCAGCGCGGCCGGCTCAGCAGGCGGCCGTCGATGACGTTGTCCATGGCTTCGGCAATGACGTCGACGCCGGCCATGCGGCCGCGCGGCGTGACGACGACATCCTGCAACCCCAGGGCGGTGTAGCCGATTAGCACGATGCGCCCGGCCAGCACATCGGCTGGCACCTTGCCCTGCATCAGGTCCGCCACGGAGAGGTGTGGCCGTTCCGCCGGATCGGAGAAGTGCAGCCACCAGGCGCCGTCGCGATCGGTGGGAATGGTGCGGTCGCCGATGTGCAGCGCCTCGATGCCGCCGCCGTCGGCGCTGACCTGCACGGCGGCTTGTTTTGCCACCAGGCGCAGCGTATCCACCGGCAGCGAGGGCAGCAGTTCCTTGCCGACGCTGGCCAGGGCCGGAATGTGGCGCACCACGCCGTCCTCGCTGGCGGTCGGCAGCAGCCCGTGGCCGGAGGCTGCGGCATCGATCACCTCGATGCTGCGCAGGGCGGCCGGGTAGTGCGGCGCGAATGGCGCAGGATCGGCGCCGCTTTGCAGGATCGGCGTGCGGTAGAGCGTGCCCGCGGACAGGCCGGCATCCTCGGCCAGCGCGCCCACGCCGAGTATCACCGGCGCCCGCTGTATCGATGCGGCGAACTGCTGATCGTAGTCGGGAAGCTGGTCAAGGATGCCGGCGACGTTAGTGAAGCCCGACTTCACCAGCAGCTCGCCCTGCTGCCGGGGAGACAGCCGGTCCGGTTCCGGGAAGAAGGCGTCGATGGCGATGGCGGCCGGATGCTGCGCCGCGATGCGATCGACGAGTTGCGCCAGCCGGGAGCGCGGCCAGGGCCACTGGCCCATGGCGCTGAGGCTGGCGTCGTCGATGGCGACGACGATCACGCCGTCGTTGAGCCGCTCGCGCGGCATCAGGCGCTGATAGAAATCGAACATCTCGCTGCGGCGGTCGTGCTGCACCCGCGTGTCCATCAGGGTCAGCACCAGCACGGCCAGGGTCAGCAGCACGAAACCGATCGGCCGGCCGCGGGCCAGGCCGAACCAGCGTTGCCAGCGTGGGCGCCGCCGGCGCGGCTGCTGCTCGGATTCTTCCGGGTTGTTCACCTAAAGGTCGATTTCCAGGCCGTCGTAGGCGGCGCTGATGCGTAGCTGCGGCGCGTCCTGCCGGGTCAGCGATTCCAGGCGCCGCGTTTCCGCCTCGATTTCGGCGATCTTGCCGTCCTTGAATACCGGCTCGTGATGGAACAGTGCCAGGTGCCGCACGCCGGCTAGCTGGCACAGCTCGACGCCGACCATGTTGGAGGAATGGCCCCAGTCCTCTTTCACCGATACCGCATCGGCCAGCGAATACATGGCGTCGAAGATCACCAGGTCGGCGCCGAAGAAGAAGCGGACGAAGGACTCGGTCTCCTCGGCGCTGTCCAGCTTGTGCTCGGAATCGGTGGAGTACACCACCACGCGGCCATGGCGCTCGAAGCGGTAGCCGTAGGAATCGCCGGCATGCAGCTGCAGCTTGGGCGTGACGCGCAGGCCGGCGATGTCGTAGCGCTGTCCCGGTTCCAGCCGGACGAAGTCGATGTCCGCGCCGAGGTAGTCGAAGTCCACCGGAAACGAGGGCGGCGCCTGCTGGCGGCGGAAGGCCGCTTCCATGTCGGCGTGGCAGCCGTAGATGTGGATCTTGTTGCCGGGGATATAGGCGGGCGTGAAGAACGGAAAGCCCATGATGTGATCCCAGTGCAGATGCGACATGAAGATGTGGAACACATTGGGTGTTTTCGGCCCGTGCCGCGCCAGCACCCCATTGCCGAAGGGGCGCACGCCGGAGCCCAGATCGCACAGGATGTATTCGTGCGGCTCGCCGGTGGGCGCCTGCAATTCCAGTTCGACGCAGCTGGTGCTGCCGCCGAAGGTTTGCGCCGCGCCGAAGGGCAGGGTGGCGGCGTAGGCTTCCGCCTCGGCCAGATCCCTGAACTGCCTGCCGCCGGCCGACAGCAGCGCCTGGGCCACCTTTTGTCTGACCTGGGCCGCGGTCAGGGATACCGGCAGCGAGCCGCGGGTGCCCCAGAAGCGCACGCGCAGGGTCATGACACTGCCTGAGCGATTGAAAACGCGGCGAGGCCGGTGTCGACCGTGTCGAACACCGGGAACACCAGATCGAAGCGGCTGATCTCAAGGATCTCCCGCACCATCGCGGTCGGCGCCGCCACGCCGATCCTGCCGCCAGTGGGAACCGCGCGCTTGGAAGCGAGCATCAGCACGCGCAGTCCGGCGCTGCTGATGTATTCCAGCGCCGACAGGTCGAACAGCAGGCAGGGGCCGGTCTTGTTGCAGGCCTCGACGTGGGGCGCGACCGCCTTGCCGAACGCTTCGGCGTTGAGGTGATCGATACGCCCCCGCGGCGTCAGCACGACGATATTGTTGTTGCGCCTGGCATTCAGGTCCATGACGGTTCCTTTGCCAACGTCTTCAAGCTTTCAAGCCTTCAGGCCGTTTCAGGGCCGTGCTCCATTCTAGGGCTGTAGCCCTGCGGGTGACCACCGGCCGGGCAAATTGGGCCAGGGCCATGAAAGCGCCGCAGCGGCCCGCTACAATTGCACAGTTGCGGCGTAATCGCGCCGCGAGTCCCCCCAAACGAGCCTTCCCATGTCCATGCGCATCCCCGCCACGTTGATTCCCGGAGACGGGATCGGTCCCGAAATCGTCGATGCCACCCTGGCGGCGCTGGACGCGCTGGATGCGCCGTTCGACTGGGACCGGCAGATCGCGGGCCTTGGCGGGGTCAAGCTGGCGGGCGATCCGCTGCCGCAGGCGACGCTGGACAGCATCCGCCGCACGCGCCTGGCGCTGAAAGGGCCGCTGGAAACGCCTTCGGGCGGCGGCTACCGCTCCTCCAACGTACGCCTG
>Ga0302310_10001092_pt1 | contig 23470 bp, 33 predicted proteins | sample III_Palsa_N1_2_FD_200451 | JGI IMG/M metagenome (GOLD analysis project Ga0302310, IMG submission 200451) | Peat permafrost microbial communities from Stordalen Mire near Abisko, Sweden - III_Palsa_N1_2 | ecosystem: Environmental > Terrestrial > Soil > Palsa > Peat permafrost | place: Sweden...
TTCTGCAATCCGGTCAAGGTTCACCACCACATACTCGGTACGGAAAATGTTGGTAAAGCCGCGCTTAGGCAGACGGCGATGCAGCGGCATCTGGCCGCCCTCAAAGCCGCGCATCAGGCTGGTGCCGGTGCGCGATCCCTGGCCTTTGTGGCCGCGAGTTGACGTCTTGCCCATGCCGGATCCCATACCGCGGCCGACACGCTTGCGCCCGGTATTTGCTTTCCGCGGCGCGCGTAAATTCGATAGATTCTTTGCCATGATTTTCCTCGCTATAGCGCCGGCGGAAGTTGAGCTTCGCCGACTCGCGTTCTTGTGGGGTTCTTCCGCCTTGGGCACTGAACCCGGGTGCCCCATCTTCGCCGCAGTTTCATCGCGGCTAAGGTGGGAAAGCACGATCCCAATCGGACCGTGCCTTAGTTCTCCAGAATCCGAACCAAATGCGGAATAGCCTTCACCATGCCGCGCGTGGATTCGGTATCCACCCGCTCAACGATCTGGTTAAGCCGCGTAAAGCCCAGCCCTTTGACAACCAGCTTGTGCTTCACCGGTGTCGAGATGGCCGAGCGGTAGTACTGAATGCGAATTTTGCCCGCAGTCGCCTTGGTTGGTGTCTTAATGCTCGCCATGACTAAAGCTCCTCTACAGTCTTGCCACGCGCAGCCGCCACATCGGCCTTGTCGCGCAATTGCACCAGCGCGTCAAAGGTGGCCTTGACCACGTTGTGCGGATTGGGCGAGCCCAGGCTCTTGGTCAGCACGTTCTGCACCCCGGCCGAGGTCATCACCGCGCGCACCGCGCCGCCTGCAATCACGCCCGTGCCTTCCGGAGCCGGCTTGAGCAGGACCTGCCCGGAACCAAAGCGGCCCAGCACCAGGTGCGGAATCGAGGTCTCGGTCAAGTTGACGCGGACAAGATTCTTCTTGGCCGCTTCAATTCCCTTGCGAATGGCCTGGGGAACCTCCTTGGCCTTGCCTGATCCGTAACCCACCACGCCGGAAGCGGAATCGCCCACCACCACCAGCGCGGCAAACGACATATTCTTGCCGCCCTTTACCACCTTGGTCACGCGGTTGATAGCCACCACCTGATCCTTCAGGTTGTACTGGTTGGCATCGAGTTTCTTCTTCAAAATCGTCATTGCTTTCTCCAGTGGACAGTGATCAGTGAACAGTGATCAGTCTGATCGGTGCCACATCTGCTTCTCTGGCTCACTTTGGACTGTCCACTGTCCACTGTGAACTGTTCACTGCTCTTAAAACTCCAGGCCTGCTTCGCGCGCCGCATCCGCCAACGCCTTGATCCGCCCATGATAGAGGTAGCCGCCGCGATCGAAGACCACCTTCTTGATGCCCTGCTTCACGGCCGCCTCAGCTACAGCCTTGCCGATTTCCTTTGCCGCCGCCACGTTGCCGCCGGTCTTCGTCTTGAGCGAAAGGGTTGAAGCAGAAACCAGCGTCTCGCCCTTCTGATCGTCGATCACCTGCGCGTAGATGTGGTTCAGCGAGCGGTAGACATTCAGTCGCGGCCGCACCTCGGTTCCGGCCAGCTTACGCCGGATACGATCGTGGATGCGCTGCCGGATTGCGTTCCTCTTAGTCTGCGTAATCATCGTCTTCTCTTTTCCTATCAGCGGAGCCGCCCTGCGGCCCCGTTCGGTTGGTGATCCTTCACTTCGTTCAGGATGATCGGGCGAGGCTCAGACGCCTCGCAAGCGCGATCACTTCGCTCCCGTCTTGCCCGCCTTCTTCTTCAGCTTCTCGTCGGAGTAGCGCACTCCCTTGTTCTTGTACGGATCAGGCTTGCGCAGCGACCGCATGTCGGCTGCCACCTGGCCCACCTTCTGCCGGTCGATACCGGAGATAGTCAGGTGCGTCTGCTTGGGATCGACTGCCGCTTCAATCCCCGTGGGCAGTGGAAACTCGATGGGGTGCGAGTAGCCCAGCGTAAACACCACCGTGTGTTTGCCTTTGAGTTCCGCACGATAGCCGATGCCGACGATATCCAGTTCCTTTTTCCAGCCCGCCGTCACGCCATGCACGGCGTTGAACACCAGCGCGCGGGTCAGCCCGTGCACCGCGGCATACTTGTCGCTTTCGCGATTCACGTGCAGCGCGCCGTCCTTGGTCTCAAGCGAAATGCCCGTCGCGATCAGCGCCGAGACCTTGCCCTTGGGTCCTTCGACCAGAACTGTATTGCCCTCGACCCTGTATTTCACGCCCGCCGGAAGCGGGATTACTTTCTTTCCAATACGCGACATCGAATCAATCCTTCTCAAGTGGCTTGCGAGTCCCGCGTGACGGTGAAAGCCATGCGTTCCACTGCAGCCGGTGAAACAGAGGTTAGGGATCAGGGGTTAGGGGTTAGTTGAAACCGCGGTTAGCAGGCACGTCGAAACTATTCCCTAATCCCTGTTCCCTAATCCCTGCCTTTACCACACTTCGCAAAGCAGCTCGCCGCCCACGCCTTCGCGGCGTGCCTGGCGGCCGGTCATTACGCCCTTGGGCGTGGTCATGATGGAAATGCCAAGGCCGCCCTGGACGCGCTTGATCTCATCGCGGCCAATGTAGACACGGCACCCTGGGCGCGAGATGCGCGCCAGGTCGCGAATAGCCGCGTCGGTGCCGCCGTACTTGAGGTACACACGCAGCACCAGCTTGCCTTCTTCTTCCTGCGTCTTGTAGTTCGAAATATACCCCTCCTCTTTGAGGATGCGGGCAATCTCGGTCTTCAGCTTGGAAGCTGGAACGTCCAGCTTCTGATGACGCGCCCGGATCGCATTCCGGATCCGCGCCAGAAAATCTGCTACTGGGTCGGTCAGACTCATTCTTTCTCCTTCATTCCCCGTTCGCCCGCCCCGATCTCTCTTGATGGCGGGAACCAGCGGAAATGCATACAACAGTGATCAGTGGTCAGTGAACAGTTCGGGGGCTTTCTGACCCCTGATCCCTATTCCCTGTTCCCTGCTTTTCGCTACCAGCTCGACTTCACCACGCCGGGGATCTCTCCCTTGAGCGCCAGCGCCCGGAAACACAAACGGCAAATGCCGAACTTGCGCAGAAATCCGCGCGGCCGTCCGCACAGTTGGCAGCGGTTGTGCTTGCGGGAACTGAACTTCGGCTTCCGCGCGTCTTTCACTCTCTTTGCAGTAGTTGCCATAAACCCTCTTGATCCCCTTATGCGCCCTGGCGGAACGGCATGCCGAAGTGCTTCAGCAATGCCCTCGCGTCGTTGTCGTCCTTCGCCGTGGTCACAATGGTGATGTTCATGCCCTTCATCTTCTCCACCTTGGAGTAGTCGACCTCAGGAAAAATCAGCTGGTCGCGCAAACCGAGCGTGTAATTGCCGCGCCCGTCAAAGCTCTTCGTCGAAACGCCGCGGAAGTCGCGAACCCGTGGCAGAGCGGTCGAGATCAGCCGGTCGAGGAACTCGTAGGCTTTCTCGTTGCGCAGCGTAACCATGGCACCGATCGACATGCCGGCCCTCACCTTGAAAGCTGCAATCGACTTCTTGGCCTTGGTGGTCACCGGCTTCTGCCCAACGATGGTGGCCAGGTCAGCAACCAGCGGGTCAAGCAGCTTGGTGTTGCCCGTAGCTTCGCCCAGGCCCATGTTGACCACAATCTTCTCCAGCCGTGGCACCGCCATCGGATTGTCGAGACCCAGCTCCTTTTGCAGAGCCTGCTTGATCTCCTTGTGATATCTCTCTTTCAGTCGTGCTGCCATGTTGCTCTGCTCTCTTTCTTCCGGCGCCCGGAGTGGCCGTTTTCTGTGCGACCGTTTACCGCTTCGGAAGTTTCTAGTGCCCCAAACCTCAAACCTGGGTGCCCCACCTTCGGCGATGCGCGTTCTCTGTGCATCGGCTAAGGTGGGGTGGAATTCATCCACCCGATTGACTCTTGACTTCCACCCTTACTTTTTCGTCGGCAAAGTCTGCCCGCACTTCTTGCAGATCCTCACTTTGTGGTCGCCTTCAACCTTGTATCCCACACGCGACGGCCCGCAGTTGGGGCAGACAAGCATTACATTCGACACCTGGATAGGCGATTCCTGCTCCGCGATACCGCCCTTGGTGCGCTGTCCCTGCTTGCTCGAGACCGTTTTCTTGACCACGCGCACATGCTCGACCAGCACCGTGCCCTTGTCAGGAAAGACGCGCAGCACACGGCCCGTCTTGCCGCGATCAGAGCCCGTGAGCACCTTGACCGTATCGTTGCGATGAATATTCAAACTCTGCATCTTCTCTCCCAAATACAGCGGACAGTTGTCAGAGATCGGGGATCAGTTTTTCGGCTGTTCCCTGTTCCCTATTCCCTGTTCCCTGCCTCTAAACCACTTCAGGCGCCAGCGAAACAATCTTCAAAAACTTCTTCTCGCGCAACTCACGAGCCACCGGCCCAAACACGCGCGTGCCCACCGGCTCATGCGCATCGTCAATCACCACGGCCGCATTCTCATCGAAGCGGATATAGGTTCCGTCCCGCCGCCGATATTCCTTGCGGGTGCGGACGATGACCGCCTTCACAACCTTGCCCTTCTTGATAGTGCCGTCCGGCGAAGCTTCCTTCACCGCGGCAGTCACAATATCGCCCAGACCTGCCTTTTTGCCCAGTCCGCCGCCCAGGGGCAGAATCACTTGCAGCTTGCGCGCGCCGGAGTTGTCGGCCACCGCGAGCATGGTTCTCATTTGCACTGCCATGCGCTCTTCTCCTTGGCAGTCAGGTAGTCTGTTTTCAGTTCCGTCGCAAGATCGTTCTTCCCGCGCGACGTTCCCTAATCCCTAACCCCTAACCCCTTGTCCTTGCTACTTTGCCGCGGCTGCCTCGGCCGCGTCTTCAATCTGCCCCAGCGACGAACGCCGCACGATTTCTTCCAGAGCCCACCGCTTCAGTTTGCTCAGCGGACGAGTCTCGCGGATGCGGACCACGTCGCCCATGCGCGCCGAGCTCTGCTCATCGTGGGCATAGAACTTCTTTGTGGTGCGCATGATCTTCTTGTACTTGATATGCGGCTTGCGCATCTCGACTTCGACCACGATGGTCTTCTGCATCTTGGTCGAGACCACCTCGCCAACCTTTTCGTTACGCCGCGCGCCCGTTGTCGCCGGCGTTTGTACTGCCTCTTGAGTCGCCGTCATTTAGCGAGCTCCCTTCTTGCCGGCCGCTGCCGGAACTGCTTCCTTGGCCGCTTCTTTCGTCGCGCCGCGGATGCCCAACTCCCGCTCCTTGGCCACGGTCTTGATCTGTGCAATCTCCTTGCGCAGCTGGCGGAGCTTCTTCACTCCGTCGTTCTGCCCCAGCGAGACCTGAAAGCGTAGCCGGAAGAGCTGCTCAGCGGTCGTCTTGACCTGGTGAGCCAGTTCCTCGTCGTTCAAGTTGCGAATCTTTGCCAGTTCCATTTCTGTATCTCTCCAACCAGCCGGCTACTTCGCCGCGGTGACTACTCTCTCTGCGCCTGGGCGCATCACGAACTTGGTCTTCAACGGCAGCTTGTTCGACGCCAAACGCATGGCTTCCTGCGCAACGTCCGGAGCCACGCCTTCCATCTCGAACAGAATCTTTCCGGGACGAACAACAGCGACCCAATGATCCAGCGCGCCCTTGCCCGAGCCCATTCGGACTTCGGCCGGCTTCTTGGTAATCGGCTTATCCGGAAACAGGCGCAGCCAGATCTTGCCGCCGCGCTTGATGAAGCGGGTCATGGCGATACGGCTTGCCTCGATCTGCCGGTCGGTAATGTAACCGCACTCCAGCACCTTGAGTCCGTATTCCCCGAACGACAGCGAAGACCCGCGCCACGCCTTGCCCCGGCGCTTGCCCTTCTGCTGCTTGCGAAACTTCACCTTCTTTGGCATCAACATAACGAAAACCTCGAAAAGCAGGGATCAGGGAATAGGGATCAGGGATTAGTTCGTTCCCTGCCCGGACCAGCATCCCGGCCGACTTGCAAATTCTTCACAACCAAACTTCCTACACAGCAAGCTAATCAAGTTTGAGGGGCGGGTTCTTCTGATCCCTGATCCCTGATCCCTGCCTTTAAAACACGCTCGTCCCTACTGCCGGTGTCTGCCGTCGCTTCTGCTCGTAGATGTCGCCGCGATAGATCCATGTCTTCACGCCGATCACGCCATACGTCGTGTGCGCCTCGGTAAACCCGTAGTCGATGTCGGCGCGCAGCGTGTGCAGCGGCAAACGGCCCTGCAAATACCACTCCGAGCGCGCGATTTCGTTGCCGTTCAACCGCCCCGACACACGCACCTTGATTCCCTTGCAGCCGAAGCGCAGCGCCGAGTCAACACTCTTGCGCATGGCGCGGCGGAAGCTAACGCGCTTTTCCAGTTGCAGCGCGATGTTCTCCGAAACCAGTTGTGCGTCCAGCTCCGGCTTGTTCACCTCAATAATGTCGATGAACACCTCGCGGCTGGTGCGTTTGCCGAGCTCCGTCTTGAGCTTCTCAATCTCCGCGCCCTTGCGGCCGATGACAATGCCCGGCCGGGCGGTGCGGATCAGGAAGCGCAGCTTGTTGCCCGGACGCTCGATCTCGACCGAGCTCACGCCGGCTGCCTTCAGCTTTTCGCGAAGCTCAGCTTTGAGCTTCACGTCCTCGACCAGGAGCTTCGCATAGTCGCGCTCCGAAAACCAGCGCGAACGCCACGGCTTGTTCACTCCCAGCCGGAATCCGTAAGGATGGACTTTCTGTCCCATATGTTTCCTCTCAAATACCCTTCAGGCCTATTTCGCGGCCTTCTTCTTCGGTGCTGCCTTCTTTGCGGGAGCTTTCTTGGCTTCTGCCTTCGGAGCCGCCGCGGTCTTCGCAGCTGCCGCCTTGGCCGCCACGCTCTTGCCCTTGGTCGCCTTGGCTGCCTTCGGCTCTTCCACCTTGGTTACCAGCGTCGATCCGCCATTGCGTTCCGCCACCGACAGCACAATGTGGGTCAGCCTGCGCTGATAGCGGAACGCCCGCCCCATCGGCGCCGGACGGATGCGCTTCATGCGCGGTCCTTCGTTGGCCAGAGCCTGCTTCACGTACAGGTTGTCCACGTCCAGATCCAACCCTTGCTCGCCAGCCAGATACTTGGCGTTGTCCACGGCTGAAATCAGCAGCTTGTGGATCACCGGCGCGATGCGCTTCTTGGTGAACTGCGCCACGGTGAGCGCCTCTTCAACCCCCCGGCCCTTGATCAGGTCAAGCACCAGCCGCGCCTTCTGCGGCGATACGCGCTGAAACCTGGCCTCGGCCCGGAATTCCTTTGTTGTCTCGACTACTGCCATTGTGTCGTCCTCAATCTCCGCCAGCGACTGTGCCCTGCTTCGCAGTCCCCAGTCCCTGTTCGCTAATCCCTAACCCCTGACCCCTGACCCCTGACCCCTGTTTCACCGTGGCTTGGCGCCGGCTTCCGCGGCCTTGGCGCTGCTGCCGCCGGTATGCCCCTTGAAGGTGCGCGTCGGCGCAAACTCGCCCAGCTTGTGTCCCACCATGTTCTCGGTCACGTACACCGGAACAAACTTCTTGCCGTTGTGCACGGCGATCGTGTGCCCCACAAACTCGGGAAAGATCGTCGAGCGCCGCGACCAGGTCTTCACTACTTTCTTGTCGTTCGCCTGGTTCAACACCTCGATCTTTACCGTGAGGTGCGCATCCACGAACGGGCCCTTCTTTGTCGAACGTGCCATAATCTCCCCTTACTTCTGGCGGCGGCTGACGATGAATGCATCGGTCCGCTTGTTGTTGCGTGTCTTGTAGCCGCGTGTGGGCTGGCCCCACGGGGTCACCGGATGACGGCCGCCCGAGGTCTTGCCCTCGCCGCCGCCGTGCGGGTGATCCACTGGGTTCATCACCACGCCGCGGTTGGCGGGGCGAATACCCAGCCAGCGATTGCGGCCCGCCTTGCCGATGGACACATTCTCATGGTCCGTATTGCCCACCTGCCCAATGGTTGCCAGGCACTCGACCAGCACCTTGCGCGTCTCGCCCGAAGGCAGCTTCAGCAATGCGTAGTCGCCTTCCTTGGCCACCAACTGCGCCTGCGCTCCTGCCGAGCGCGCCATCTGCGCGCCTTTGCCTGGCCTGAGCTCAATCGCGTGCACCGTCGTGCCGGAAGGAATGTTCTTCAGCGGCAGCGCGTTGCCCACCAGGATGTCCGCTTCCGGGCCCGAAGTTACCGTCGATCCGACTTTCAGGCCCACCGGCTGCAGGATGTAACGCTTCTCGCCATCTGCATAGTGAACCAGCGCGATGCGAGCCGAGCGGTTGGGATCGTACTCGATGGTAGCAACCTTGCCCGGCACTCCGTACTTGTCGCGCTTGAAGTCGATCAGGCGCAGCTTCTGCTTATGCCCGCCGCCCTGGTGGCGGATGGTCAGATCGCCCTTGTTGCGGCGTCCGCCGGTGCGCTGCTTTACCGCCAGCAGCGGCTTGTGCGGCGTATCCGTCGTGAGGTCGTCGTTCACCAGCGAGGTCTGGAAGCGCAGCGTCGGTGTTATCGGTCTATATGTCTTGATCGGCATCGTCTTTGTCCTGGAGCGTCGGCGCATTGAAACCTCAAGCGCCGCTCTCCCCGTTTCTCCGGAACCCCGAATCTTGCCTTGGGTCCCGATAATCCTTCCAGGTTGGGCTCTTACTAATCCCTGATCCCTGTTCCCTGTTCCCTAATCCCTGCTCTTACAGGTTGCTCACGTACTCCGGCAGCTTCTCACCGGCCTTGAGGCGAACGTAAGCCTTCTTCCAGTCCGGCTTGTAGCCCGCATACTTGCCGCGGCGGCGTTCCTTGCCCACCACATTGGCAGTGCGGACCGCGGCCACCTTCACCTTGAAGAGGGTCTCGACCGCCTGCTTCACTTCTGTCTTCGAGGCATCGGGAGCGACGTCAAAAACCAGCGTCCCCTCAGTCTCCTTAACGCTCAACCCCTTTTCGGTAATCAGGGGGCGGCGAATCACTGTATAAAGAGTCGGCATTACACGGCCTCCGTCTGCGCTGCGTGTCCGGCCGCGGCCGCGTGCCTGCGCTCGGCAACACGCTTCGAGGCGTTCTTCTCCAGCATCTCCGTCAACTGCTCAATGGCGGCCGTCGAAAAAATGGCCCGCTCGTAGCGCAGCAGATCGTAAGGGTGCACTTCGTTGTTGAGCACCAGTTCCACGCCTTCGAGATTGCGCGCGCCCAGCAAGAGAGCCTGCGACAGCGTCTTCGAGTTCTCGACGATCAGCGCCGTCCGCGTCACGTTCAGCTTGTCGAGAGCCGCGCGATAGAGCTTGGTCTTCGGTTCCTTCAGTTCCAGCGTGTCCACAATGGTGAGCTTGCCGTCGGCCAGCTTCGAGGCCAAGGCGGAACGCAAGGCCCCGAGCAGCTTCTTGCGCGGAAACGCGTAATCGTAACTGCGCGGCTGCGGTCCGTGCACCGTGTAGCCATGGCGCCACAGAGGCGAACGCACCGAGCCGATACGTGCCCGGCCCGTGCCCTTCTGCTTCCACAGCTTCTTGCCGGAACCGGCAACCTCGGTACGGCTCTTGGTCTTGTGCGTACCCTGGCGGAGCGAGGCGCGGTAGTGCTTCACAGCCTCCCACAGCAGGCCTTCGTTGACCTGGTCGGGCGCATAAAGCGCGTCGGCCAGCTCAATCGAGCCTACCTTCTCTCCGTTCAAATTCAATACATCCACGTTTGCCATCGTCTTCTTCTTCCGCCGGTTTTGAAGCCGGCCTTGAATCTCATGCGCCGCAAGGCGCGTCTGCCCCACCGCAGGTGGTTATTTCCTCTTGCCGCCGGCCTTCTTCGAAGCCTTCAAGGGATCCACAGTGCCCGATCCAGCGAACCCGCGGCGCTCGCGCGGCGGAGCCTTGGCCTTCGAAATCAGCACATAGCCCTCGCGCGCTCCGGGAACCGCGCCTTCCACCATCAAAAGATTCTCGTCCACATCGATGCCGCGAATGCGCAAATTGCGCACCGTGATCTGCTTGTCGCCCATGTGCCCTGGCATACGCTGCCCAGGGAAAACGCGCGACGGAAAACTGGAGGCACCGATCGAGCCCTGCACCTGGAACATGTGCCCGTGCGACTTGGGACCGCCGCCGAATCCGTGCCTGCGCACCACGCCCGCAAACCCGCGGCCCTTGGAGACGCCAATCACGTCAACGAATTTGGCTTCGGAGAAGATGTCAACCAGAACCCGGTCGCCCGCCTTGGTATTCACCGCGCCCTCGGCATCGGCTTCCAAAGCCACTTCCCTGATCACCTTCACCGGTGGCGCTTCCGTCTTGGCAAAGTGCCCCTTCTGCGGCTTGGTCACGTTCTTCTCTTTCACAAACTCGACCAGGCCGATCTGTGCCGCCTCGTAACCATCGCGCGCCAGCGTCTTCAATTGCGTAATCACGCACGGCCCCGCCTGCAGCACCGTAATCGGGTGCACGTCGCCCTTTTCGTCGAAGACCTGCGTCATGCCGATCTTTTTTCCCACAATCCCTGTAACTGCCATGTCTTCCTCACCTCATCATGCGACGTTGAACTCTCATCGCACTGCCGGAATCAAACTAGTGTTCAGTTGTCAGTGATCAGTTGTCAGTTTTCGCGCTCTCCATCAGTCGCCAGAAAAAGACTGACCACTGATCACTGACCACTGTTCACTTATTTTTCAAACGCCTTGATCTCGACATCCACGCCCGCCGGCAGATCGAGCTTCATCAGCGCGTCCACCGTTTGCTGCGTCGGCTCCAGAATGTCGATCAGCCGCTTGTGGGTGCGAATCTCAAACGCCTCGCGTGATTTCTTGTCCACGTGCGGCGAACGCAGCACGCAGTACTTGTTCTTGATCGTCGGCAATGGAATCGGCCCCGCCACCGTTGCCCCGGTGCGCTTGGCCGTCTCCACAATCTCGCCGGTCGAGGTGTCCAGCACGCGATAATCGTATGCCTTCAACCGTATGCGAATTCTCTGTCCTACCATGCTTGTCGCTTCTTTCCAGCGATCAGGAGTCAGAGATCAGGGATCAGCTTCTTTGTCTTGCTGATCCCTATTCCCTATTCCCTGTTCCCTATTCCCTGCTACTTCGTAATCTCCGACACCGTGCCCGCGCCCACCGTGCGTCCGCCTTCGCGGATGGCAAAGCGCAAGCCCTTTTCTAACGCGACCGGCGTAATCAACTCCACAGCCAATTGCACGTTGTCGCCCGGCATCACCATTTCAACTCCGGCAGGCAGTTCTGCTACGCCCGTCACATCCGTCGTCCGGAAATAGAACTGCGGCCTGTAGCCCTTGAAGAATGGCGTATGACGCCCGCCTTCTTCCTTGCTCAACACGTAAACTTCGCCCTTGAAATTCGTGTGCGGCGTAATCGACCCGGTCTTCGCCAGCACCATTCCGCGCTCCACATCTTCCTTGGGAATACCGCGCAGAAGAAGTCCCGCATTGTCGCCCGCCAGGCCTTCGTCCAACTGCTTCTTGAACATTTCCACGCCGGTCACAACCGTCTTGCGCGTCTCGCGGAAGCCGACGATCTCAGTTTCCTCGCCCACCTTCACCTTGCCGCGCTCGATGCGGCCTGTCACAACCGTGCCGCGTCCGGAGATCGAGAAAATATCTTCGATCGGCATCAGGAACGGCAGGTCGATAGCGCGCGCCGGCAGCGGAACATAGCTGTCAACCGCATCCATCAGCGCGTCAATCTGCGCTTCCCACTTGGCCTCGCCGTTGAGCGCGCCGAGAGCAGACCCGCGAATCACCGGCGTGTCATCGCCCGGGAACTGGTACTTCGATAGCAGCTCGCGCACTTCCATCTCGACCAGGTCGGTCAGCTCTTCGTCTTCCACCGCATCGCACTTGTTCAGGAACACCACCATGCTGGGAACGCCAACCTGGCGGGCCAGCAGCACATGCTCCTTGGTCTGCGGCATCGGACCATCCGTCGCCGCGACCACAAGAATCGCCCCGTCCATCTGCGCAGCGCCGGTGATCATGTTCTTGATGTAGTCGGCGTGCCCAGGGCAGTCAACGTGCGCGTAGTGGCGCTTCGAGGTCTCGTATTCAACGTGCGCCGTGGCAATGGTAATGCCGCGCTCGCGCTCTTCAGGAGCGTTGTCGATCGAGTCGAACGAGCGAAACGTATTCTTCGGGTTATGCTTCTGCAAAACCTTGGTGATGGCCGCCGTCAACGTCGTCTTGCCGTGATCGATGTGACCGATGGTTCCCACGTTCACGTGCGGCTTCGAACGATCAAATTTTTCCTTCGCCATAAAAGTCCCTGATTCCCTTTCGTAGCTTTGCTGCCTGTTTCAATCCAGGGGCGCCGGCCATCCGGCTCCAGCCCCAAAACAGTGTTCAGTGATCAGTGATTAGTGGTCAGTTGCATTCCGCTCGTCAAAGCTGAATCAGCCCACTCATCACGATAACGGCTGACCACTGTTCACTGTTCACTGACCACTCGTTCATCAGTAGTACGCGTACACCCTGAAGTATCTCTGCCGCAACTCCAGCGGCACCGCTTCCACCAGCCGCAGATAACGTTCCCGCGTCAGGCCCTGATCGGAAACCGGCAACGCCTGGTAAAGCCCCACCGCTTCCTTGCCCAGAAATCCCTTGCGCAGGACGGCTTCGTAATCGCGAATCCGCAGCTTCGACTTGGTCACCCTGGTGAGGAAGACTTCCACGTCCCGAGGGTCAAACGCCGCATCGATCAGCGAATGAAGCTTCCCATATTGCTGCTCGTCCTGAACTGCGATTCCTGCCTGCTCAAACATCTTCAAATCACCCTTGCTTCGGCCTTGCCAATAACTTGGAGCGGGAGACGAGGATCGAACTCGCGACCAACAGCTTGGAAGGCTGTGACTCTACCACTGAGTTACTCCCGCAAAAACAGTGGACAGTGAACAGTGGTTAGTGATCAGTTTGTTCGTGCATTTGGAAGCCGTTTCAATTTCCCTGCCGAAGCCGTATCTGACCACTGACCACTAACAACTAACCACTCGTACTTCTGGAGCTGATGACCAGGATTGAACTGGTGACCTCTCCCTTACCAAGGGAGTGCTCTACCAACTGAGCTACATCAGCCCCTCTAACAAACTTCATTTCCCATCCTGGCGGCGAATCTTATCCGCCTGACGGGCCAAAACCGTTCGCAACGCCAGTCCGACAATCACAATCAGCGGAACCAGCCTCAGGTCCACCCACTTGCCATGGACGAGAACTTTCTCATCGCCCATCGTGAACCAGACCAGCAATCCCAAAACCAAATACAACCCGAGAGCTACCGGAAATCTCCGCTCCAGATCCGAATTCGCGCCTTCCAAACCCTTGCGCTCCTCCGGCTGCGGATCGCTTCCCATTCCAGCCCCTCACATCAATGGTGCACAGGGGAGGATTCGAACCTCCGTAGCTCCAAGGAGCGGCAGATTTACAGTCTGCTGCCATTAACCGCTCGGCCACCTGTGCCCAAGACACCCAACGGACGAAGACCTGTCCGTGGGGGCCCATCCAAATCACCCGACGAACCAAAACCTGCCCGCCGAGATCCAATCCAACTTTTCCCGCCTCTAACTGCAACCCACTCACGCAACCGTCAGCGCACCCTTCCGCGCATCAGCTCCCGTCCGGAAACCTCCGGCATTTCGGAGTATGCACCTCAAGTGGGATCACCGCAGAGGACAGGCCCGACGCCAAAAAAATGCCCGCCGGCCAAATAACACCCGTCTCAAGCTTCGTTTCCTGGCTTTCCATAAAGTGGAGCTGGCGAAGGGATTTGAACCCCCGACCCTCTGATTACAAATCAGATGCTCTACCAGCTGAGCTACGCCAGCCCATCCCACCCGGAAAACCGATACGACGCCGGAGATCAATCCCGAAGACGCGTACGGACACACTCCCGCCCCGCACGTTCCACGGCACAGAAATCAAGGTTAGCACAGCCGGGTCCGGGGAGCAAACACCGCGCATGACACGCGATTGCCCAGCCACTACGGCGATCAGAAAGACCATCCGGAGCGTGCCTTCCAGAGGATTTGGCTTGACAGGGCGCTCAAGACAGTGAACCCTGTTGGCGGCTCTCTTTTTTATCTCCAGAGGTGATGAATGCGTACCAACAGGATTCTTGTTTCCGTTGCTGTGGCCCTCGCTCTCGTTGCCGGTTTGGCCGTGCAGCCGGCCAACGCTCAGGCCAAGCGCAGACCTCGCATAGCCGTGATGGAATTCGACTATGCCACCGTGCAGACTTATTCCCAGGCCATGTTCGGCTCCAACGTCGATATAGGCAAAGGCATAACCGATCTGCTGATCACAGGCCTGGTAAAGGATGGCACCTACTCCATCATCGAGCGCCAGGTCCTGGACAAGCTCATGACCGAGCAGAACTTCTCCAACTCCAACCGCGCAGATCCCACCAGCGCAGCCAAGCTGGGTAAACTGCTGGGCGTCGACGCCATCATCGTTGGCAGCATTACCCAATTCGGGAATGAAACCAAGAAGACAGGCATCGGCGGCAACGGCGGCACCTTTGGCGGATTCGGCCTGGGCGGCATCGGCCACTCCAACTCCAAGGCCAACGTCGCCATCACCGCTCGCATCGTCAATGTGGACACCGGCGAAATCATGGCCGTGGCCGACGGTTTCGGACAGTCCGCCCGTTCCAGCACTTCGCTGCTGGGCGGTGGCGGCCACGATTGGAGCAGCGGTGGCGGTAACGTCGATTTCGGCAGCAGCAACTTCCAGAGCACCATCATCGGCGAGGCCACCAAGGCCGCCGTTGACAAGCTGAGCGCCGATGTCATAGCCGACTCACCCAAGATCAGCATACGTACCGTCACCGTGGACGGCCTGGTAGCCGCCGTCGATGGCGGCCAGGTGATTCTCAATGTCGGCAAGAGAGCCGGAGTCAATGTGGGCGACCAGCTTGAGGTAGTCCGCGTCACCAAAGAGATCAAGGACCCGTCCACCGGCCAGGTGATTCGCCGGTTGACTTCCACAATTGGCGTAGTAAAAGCCACCGACGTAGACGACACCTCGGCAGTGTGCGCCATCGTTTCCGGCGCAGGCTTCCAGACCGGCGACGCCGTGCGAACTCCCGCGCAATAGCCGGATCGCTCTTCAAGGCGTTTTCAGTGCAAGTTGTCCCACCACGCACCGTGCCCCATCCATGAATCGTTCTCTGATTCATGGGTGGGAAACCTCAGCCGCCCCGCGCGACTGTAGATGGAGCATCGTCCTCCGACGCATCAGGCTGGAGGGCAATCCTGCCTCAGACAGCATTTCCAACGAGCCGCCAAGAATCGCAGCGCCTATCCGCAGTTTCAAATTGTAGCGCCGGTCTCCAGACCGGCTGTCCTGAGGGCCTCCCGGCCCTCAGAGGCTTCGCTAAGCCTTATGGCGAACAGCCTACCTGCCCAGAAACTTCTCCAGCGTCGCAGTCTCCCTGTCGGCTCGATCCAGATACTCGCCTGCGGATTTCAGGTCGTTCTGACCCAGCGCAGCCTGCGCCTCGCGCATGTCATTGTTCAACCGATTCATCGCAGCCAAAATGTCCCCGCGAATATCCAGCCCCTGCGCCTGTTGCTGCTTGCGGATGCTCTCCACCCCGGCTCGCGCCGAATCTGCGCGGGCATCCAGGTTGCTCAAGCGGTCTTTGACTTCGCGAATCTCCTGCGGCGACGGCCCGGCCGGAACGGGCGGAGCGATCGGGCCAGACGCCACATCGCCTCCCCCAGCCGCAGGCGATCCGCCCCCGCTGTTAGCTCCGCGACTCCCGGCCTGGGTTGGCGCCCCTGAAGACTGGGCTCCCGAGTACGAGGGCCGGTGCTGGCCTCCGCCGCCCGCTCCTTGCGGCTGAGACGTGGGATTGCCCGCGGGATTGCTGGACTGGCCGGAAGCCGGCGTCTGGGGCGTCCCGGAAGCCGATCCGTCGCTGGGAGTGGCGGCAGGTGTAGCGTCCGGCGGCGGCGCGCTCGGTTGCGGGGTAGGCGCCGGAACGGAAGAAGTGTCGGTGCTCGCAGCCGGAGCGGAAGAAGAAGAAGCCGCCCTTTGCTTGGCAAGGATGGAGTACAGACGAGGAAGCACAACGGCAACCGCCACCAGGGCGAGAATCGCCGCCAGCGCACCCAGGCCGATCCATAGCCCGCGATGGCTTTTTGCCTTAGCCGGTGCAGGTCTGGCCGCGGCGACGGGAGCGAACGCCGGTGGCGCCTGTGCCGAAGCGGATGCAGGGACGGGTACAGGGCCGGCTGCAGGGGCCTGCGCGGGCGCAGCAGTGCTGGGCGCAGCCGCGCCGGAGACCGGCGTGAATACGGCGGCGGTCGCGGAGAGTGAGTCAGCGTAGGTTGGAACCGGCGCGAAACCCTGCGTTGGCGCGGGAACAACGGCCGGACGCGGAGCAGCCCGCCCAGTTCGCAGCGCCTTCAACGCGTCATGGAACTCCTGCGCCGTCTGATAGCGGTCCGCAGGATTCTTTTCCAGTGACCGCAGCACAATGGTGTTGAGCTCCGCCGGCAGCGATGGGTTCACCTGAATCGGCGGAATGGGAGCTTCATTGCAGTGCGCATTCAGCACGCTGTACGAGGTGTCGGCCTGGAATGGCTTGCGCCCGGTGATGAGCTCATACAGTGTGACCCCGAAGGAGTAAATGTCCGAGCGGGCATCCACCGTTCCGCCGCGCACCTGCTCCGGCGACATGTAATAGACGCTCCCAATGGTCATGCCGGGGCGGGTCAAATGCATCTCGTCGGCATTTTTTGCAATTCCAAAGTCCATCAGCTTGACCAGCCCATGCGTGGTGATCATGATGTTGGCCGGCTTGATGTCGCGATGGGTGACCCCGTGGCTGTGCGCAAAGCTCAGGGCCGAAAGCACCTGGGTCGCGTAATCGAGCACCCGGTCGAGGGGGATCGGCGACTCCGTGGCCAGCTTCTCAAGCGTCACGCCCTCCACAAATTCCATGATCATAACCAGTTGGTTCTGGAACTGGAACGCGGTGCGCAGTTGCGCGATGTTGGGATGATCGAGGCCCGCAAGAGTGCGGATTTCCAGCATGAAGCGAACCGCGACATCGCGCTCCGAGGTGAGATCGGGAAGCAGGACCTTCATCGCCTCGTCACGGTTCGAAATAATGTTGCGCGCTTTGTACACGCGGCCCATGCCGCCGGCGCCAATCAGCGCCACCACTTCGTAATCGCCAATACGTTCGCCAATCTGCAATGCCATGGGAGCCCTCCGAAGGAGCGGGAAATTTTCGCCTTGGATGGAAAGACTTCTTGCCCGAACGCGCCGAGTTTACTTCATTTGCATAGGAGATGCCCACAAAAATCTCCCGGCCAAGTTTTGCATCCAACCATGCATGAGGGAACGCGCACCAACTGCCAATCCCCCTGGAATGGCTATCTTCAAGATCGCAATCGCCTTGTTCTCGATTGCCCTGTTTTGCTTTGCCGGACCGGCGACTCAGGCGCATGCGTCCGCCGCGCTGCTCATGGAGGAGCCTTACGGCGCATTCGGCGCAATGAACCCCACCGGACACGCCGCGGTGTATCTGAACCACGTCTGCGCGGACTCGCCCGTCGTGCTGCGGCCCTGCCACGACGGCGAGTATGGCGTCGTGATCAGCCGCTACCACAAGATCGACGGCTATGACTGGATCGCCATCCCGCTGCCCGCCTACCTCTACGCCGTCGACAACGTCAGCGATATTCCCGCCTCCATCGACAAGCAGCAGGCCGAGGCGCTGCGCGATGCATACCGGCGCGCTCGCCTGCTCGAACTGGCCCCCGATGACAAGAGAGGCCGCGCACCCAAAGGAGAGTGGACCGAGCTGATAGGAGCTTCGTTCGACCGCACCATTCACGGCTTCCAGGTCGACAGCACGCCCGAGCAGGATCTCGAGTTCATCGGCATCTTCAACGACCGCAAGAATGTGGGCCACTTCAATCTGCTCTTCCACAATTGCGCGGACTTCTCCCGCGTGGTGCTCGATACCTACATGCCGCATTCAATCCACCGCAACTTCATCGCCGACGTAGGCTTGATGACGCCCAAGCAAGTAGCGCGCTCTCTTGTGGCCTACGGGAAAAAGTATCCCGACATCCACATGTCGGCATTCGTCATTCCCCAGGTCGCCGGCTCCATGCCCAGGAGCCACCACGTCGACGGCGTGGCCGAATCGCTCGTCAAGAGCAAGAAGTATCTGCTTCCCCTGGCGGTATTCGCTCCGGAGGTAACCGGCGGCGTGATTGTTGCTTATCTCGTCGACGGCCGTCTGAAGATTCCCAAAGACGCAACCGTCTTCGACATCGGCGACGAGGAGGTGACAGGTGTCCCACCGACTCCGCCCGAGGCGCCACGGGAACGTTTGCCGTCGCCGTCTGACGCGACCGTTCCAGCTCCTTCTCCGACCGCGCCACAGCTGTGATTCCTTGCCTAAACTGCACTTCTCACGGGTCGCCGAAAATCGTAGCGCCGGTCTCCAGACCGGCAGTCCTGAGGGCCTCCTGGCCCTCAGAGACCTCGCCATACCTTGAATTCTGGGCCGTCGTTCCCGCTGCCAGAAATGCGAGCCAACGCAGTTGCGCACCCTTGCGCGTCGCAGAATCCGCTTGCGCAATCCCGCCTGCTCGTTGGATGATTCCCTTGCCGATTGAAAACATCCTCAATCCACATCGGAACGCCGCGGAGACTCGTCATGCGCAAAGCTTTTGTGGCTTTATTCTTTCTCGTCGCCGGCTGCATCCTCGCCGCCCAGCAGCCCCTCAACAACGACGCCGTCATCAAGATGGCCAAGGCCGGCTTGTCTGACGATGTAATTGTCACCAGCATCAATTCCAGCCCCGGCACCTACGACACCTCCACCGACGGCCTGGTCGCTCTGAAGAAGGCCAAGATCAGCGACAAGGTGGTCTCGGCAATCATCGTCAAGAATGCGGGAGGCGGCCCAGCCGCCGCTCCGGCCCCGGCTGCCGAGGCTCCCGGCGGATTCAACGCCACCGCCGGCGTCGGCGCCATTGGCGTCCCTGCGATTCCCGCGGGCGTCGACAGCGTAGGCGTCTATTACCAGGACCCCAGCGGCGCCTGGCAGGAGGTCCCCGCCGAAGTGGTCAACTTCAAGACCGGCGGCGCCCTCAAACACATTGCCAGCGTGGGCATCGTCAAGGGAGACATGAACGGAGATATCGGCGGCAACCGCAGCCGCCTGGAGCTCAAGTTTCCCGCTTCCTTCATCCTCTATGTCCCTGAAGGCGTCTCACCCGGCGAATACCAGCTTCTGCGCCTGCGCGTAAATGCCGACAGCCGCGAATTCCGCTCCGTCACCGGAGGCGTGGTACACGAATCGGGAGGCGCCACCAGCGCCGCCGTGGACTTCAACAGCAAGAAGCTCGCGCCCCGCGTCTACCAGATCAACGTAGGCCCCGAGGTCGGCAAGGGTGAATACGGATTCCTCCCCCCGCAGGACGCGGGCTCCGGAAAAAGCATGGCGAGCTCAGGAAAGATTTACACGTTCTCTCTCGTCGCGCCGTAAGACATTCGGTCTGTCAAAGCTCGCTCCTCGGCTGTACCGAGTGGGCCGCCAGAGATCACGGGAAAAGGCGAATGCTGGCTGCTTGCACCCGGCACTTCGAGGCCTTAAACACAGAAGAAACTAATTCAAAGACCTACACGGTCTTCGCGGCGAACTGAGGCGGGCTTCCAGGTGAACGTAAGAATCCGCCACCGAGGAGTCAATCCTAGAGCGGCGCAGTTGATATGCAGGTGATGTAACTGCTCGGCCGTATACGCTGGGGAAGACTGATTTCGTCGGCCACGTAGACCCTTAAGCCGATCCCCTTCTTGATGTCGATGTTCGAGGCGGGCTTGATCGGCTCGATGGGGCCAAAAAGAACCGTTGGCGCGATCATAACGCCGGTGCCTCTATCGCCTTCCTTGCCCTTGGCCCCACGAATTCATAATCGCCACCACATTTGCCTGTTTGCAATGCCATAGGACCCTCCGAATGATCGGAATCTCTCGCTTTGGGCGGAAGAGCCTCTTGCCCGAATGCAGCGGGCGTAACTCATTTCCATGCGAGATGCCAAGAGAATTGGCGTGAAATTGCAAACAGACTTCAATCAGGCCAAGCACTGCGACCGACGCACAAGAATGCCTCCTGTGCGTATGAGTTTTTGAATGTTTCCCCTTGCAGCATGGGAGCCGAAGGCGTAACATTCCCGATCATCCCCCGTCTCAGAGTTTTCGCATTTGAGGTGGTCTATGCTTTCCCACATATGGCGCGCTTCACGAAGTACACTGGTGTCCTTCGTTTTCTTCTCGTGCTTTTTGCTTGCGCTGAACGCGCAGGTCCAGGACAATGCGGCTGCGGTATTCAAATTCAGCGATGTCGACAGGCAGGTCCTCGACCAGTCCAATGCGATTGACGCGCAGTACGTCAAAAAGGGCCTTTTGCTCCAGGACCCCGATCTTCAGGCCTATCTCGACTCGGTGGGCAAGCGCGTTCTCGGCAACCGCCCGATACCGGAGCAGGTTCAGTTCAAGTTCCGGGTTCTACGCGATCCCATGGTGCAGGCGTTCGCGCTGCCCAATGGATCGGTTTACGTGACGACCGGACTACTGTCACTGCTGGAAAACGAGGCTCAACTGGCAGGCGTGCTTGGCCACGAGACCGCTCATGTATTCGAGCGTCACGGCTACTTCGAGAACCGCAGTGTGCGAAAAAAAGCGCTGACATTGAACGTCATTCAGATTGTAGCCTCCGCTGCACCCGTGGGCCCGAACTTTTCCCAGTCCGTGCAACTGTTTGGCCAGGCGGTGCAGCTTGGCGCCGCCATCGGCAGCGAAATCCTCGTCGCTTCGATCTTCGGGTACTCGCGAGAGATGGAGCGGCAGGCCGACAGCGATGGGCTTCAGGCAATGACTGAGGCCTCCTATGATCCGGCGGCAATGGCGCGTTCTTTCGAACTGTTGGATGAGGACAGCAAGCTTGAATTCGAGCCATTCCAGAGCTTTTACCACGACCACCCCAAATTGTCCGACCGTCGCGTAATGGCCGGCGAGTATGCTTCTGCGCATACACCGGCCCAGCCGGTCACCGGCACGGAAAAGGATTATCTCTCCAAAGTGTCTCCGGCGGTCTGTGCAGACATAGAGGCCGATCTGAACAGCCGCCGCGAGCGAACCGCAGTGAACCGCGCCACCCGACTGACCACTATCTTTCCAGATAGTCAAAAGTATCGAGTCCTGTTAGCGGACTCGTACCGCGGCCTGGGTGCGAAGGCCAGGGTTCCGTCCGACGACGAACACAATCGGCACGGGCAGGCCGAGCATCGCAAGGAATACTTCTCCATGACACCGCAGGAAGAGCAAAAGAAGCTGCTGGAGAAGCCGGAGGGGCCGAACGTACTACTCGAAAACCGGTCTCAGGCGGAGACTCTTTACAAAAGCGTCCTCCAGGCCGACCCAACTTACTCGCAGGCCCACCGCGGACTTGGCTTCCTTTATGAAGACGAGGGCAAGTACGCCGAAGCCGCTGCCGAATATCAGGCCTACCTCGCCATCGTGGCGGGAACCAGTCTCGACCATCTGCGCATTGAGCGCCGTTTGGTAGCCATGCAGAAGATGGCAGGATCTCCCGTTTCGCGCTGAAGTCCTTTGCCAAGATCACGCCGGTACAACCATGAAATCCGTTTGTGTAAGGAGCACCAATGAGATTGAAGGTCGAATTATTGCTGGCCGTCGCTGTTTGTGGAATTGCCACCGTAAGCGCTTATGCAACCACGCCGTCCTGGTCGTACGAACACCCAAAGGTCCTAAATGGGGAATTCCCTATAAAGTACGCCTGCATGATGCCCGCTGAGGGCAAACTGTCCAGGTTGGGCATGAAGGGGAAAGAGGGGATGTCAAAAGAATCCGACGAATGGACCACAACGATCGAAAACCTGGTCGAGGCCCATCTTAAAACGGCCGGCGTTCAACTGCTGTCCGCCTCAACCGCTGGCACCAGCACCGCAAGTGACGATGAAATCCGGCAGGTCATCCTGCAAATTGAGCAGAAATACACCGATATTTCAGCCAAGCTCAACCGCAAGCCAAAGGACATTGCAAAATCGCGGTTCACTCTAGGTGACGACGTTGCTCTCCTCCCTTGTGCTGCAAAATCCGATGTGCTCGTCTTCGTGGAAGGTGAAGGACATGTGCTCACCAGTGGAAAGAGAGCGATGGGCATGCTTGTCGGTGGCCCCAACAGCGCCTCCGAAGCCACCCTTATCCTCACCATGGCCGACGCAAAAACGGGCGAAATCATCGCATTCGCCAGGCTTTCCAACGCAGAGAGCTTCGGCGAAAAGTTTGTGGACCAAACCGAGCAGACATACGGAAAGGCGCTCGATAAACAGTTCACCAGGATGAAAATTGGTCTCTATCTCGACAAGAAGAAACATTGAACCCGTCGCGGGAGTGCCCGTTTCGATTCGAATATCACCCCATCAAGCAACGATGTTTCCCGCGTCAAGAGCTGGCCGCCGCAAACCCTTCGCCGGTACGCCTTTAACCCCTTCCATCCCAGTCACATACGGCATCTAACTTTCTTCGCCCACAGTTGCGTATTATTTCGCCGATCTAGGTACAATTCCAGATAGGCCCAATCTGTCAGGTATGTGGCCGGTTCGTACCGAGTCAGGCACCCCCCTACCCCCCTATCCGGTAGTAACCACGCGGTAACCAACTACAAGTTACCCCACAAATCGAAATAAAAACCGCCGCCGATTTCATCCGGAAAAGCAAAATTTCTAACTTTATCCTATTGATACAAAGCGAGTTAAAACCAATAATCCCAAAGCGGCATGCACCACTGAATCCTGTGGAACTGTGAGCGCCAAGCCGAGCGTAGATGCGGCGCAAAAACGCCTTGCGTAACATTTTGAAGCGGCCTGCATACGAACAAAACATCAAATGATGCTAAAATCGATGCGTGGAGGCCTTATGCGAACAACGATCACGCTAGACGATGAACTCGTCCGCACTGCCCAGGAATACACGGGAGTAGCCGAAAAAACAGCTCTCGTCCGGGAGGCACTAAAATCCCTCATTGAGCGCGAAGCCTCTCGCAGGCTGGCCGCCCTGGGAGGCACAATGCCTGAATTGGAAGACATTCCCCGCCGGCGCCAAGATTAGCGAATTAATGGAGTAGGGACTTACGATGATTCTTGCCGATACCACGATCTGGATCGACCATTTCCGCTCGGAGAACAAGGAAATGCGCCGTCAGCTCGATGCGAGGAACATAGCGATCCATCCGTTCATTGTTGCGGAACTGGCCCTCGGGTCGCTTCGGGATCGCCTCAGAACGCTCGCATCGCTGGATTTCTTGCCGCGCGTACGCGTGGCGCAAATCAGCGAAGTGCGGGAAATGATCGAAATCCGCTCCCTCTACAGCCGAGGCATCGGCCTGACTGACGCGCACCTGATCGCCTCATGCCTTATTGACCCGCCCACCCAGCTGTGGACCAACGATAAGCGCCTCTCGAATGCA
>Ga0302310_10001094_pt1 | contig 23452 bp, 18 predicted proteins | sample III_Palsa_N1_2_FD_200451 | JGI IMG/M metagenome (GOLD analysis project Ga0302310, IMG submission 200451) | Peat permafrost microbial communities from Stordalen Mire near Abisko, Sweden - III_Palsa_N1_2 | ecosystem: Environmental > Terrestrial > Soil > Palsa > Peat permafrost | place: Sweden...
AGCGCGGCGGCGGCCTGATCGATCCTTTGTGCGGCTCGGGCACCCTGGTGATCGAAGCGGCCTACTTGGCTGCCGATATCGCCCCCGGCCTTGCCCGCAAGCACTACGGCTTCCAGGCCCTCAGAAACTTCGACCACAAGACCTGGGAGACCCTGCTCGACAAGGCCAGGGAGCGCAAGCAAGCCGGCCTCTCCCGGCTGCCGCCGCTGCTCGGCCAGGACATCGACGGCGCCACCTTGCGCTCGGCCCGGCGTAATGCCGAACTGGCCGGGCTGGGCGAGCAGATCCAGTGGGCACAGGCCGATGCCTCCACTGCCCGCCCGCAGGGGGAAATCCCGGGCCTGGTAGTCGCCAACCCGCCTTACGGCGAGCGGCTCGGCAGCGAAGCGGAGCTGATCAAGCTCTACAGCTTGCTCGGCGTCACCCTGAAACAGCACTTCGGGGGCTGGCACGCGGCCATCTTCACCGGCCGCCCCGACCTGGGCCCGCGCCTGGGGCTACGCGCCGAGAAAATGTACTCCCTCTACAACGGCGACCTGCCCTGCAAGCTGCTGCTGTTCGACGTGCAGGCGCCTCTGGCCGCGGAGCCGGGAACGGTCAATCCGGGCGGCGGCAGCGAGGACTTCACCAATCGCCTGCGCAAGAACTTCAAGCATCTCGGCAAGTGGGCCAAGCGCACCGGCGTCTCCTGCTATCGCGTCTACGACGCCGATCTACCCGATTACGCCCTGGCCGTGGATCTCTACCCCACCGCCTCACTGCAGATCCACGCCCAGGAGTACGCCGCGCCCAAGACCGTCGATCCGGTGCGCGCCGAGCGCCGCCTGCGCGAAGCCCTGGCGGTGATCCAGCAGGAGTTCGCCGTCCCCACCGCCGCAATCCACTTCAAGATCCGCCAGCAGCAGAAAGGCGCCGACCAGTACTCACGACAGAGCGAGCAGGAAAATTTCCAGCAGGTGGAGGAACACGGCTGCCGCTTGTGGATCAATCTCGATGACTATCTGGACACCGGACTGTTTCTCGACCATCGCCCGCTGCGCCGGCGCATCCAGACCGAGGCCGCCGGCAAGCGCTTCCTCAACCTGTTCTGCTATACCGCCACCGCCACCGTCCATGCGGCCAAGGGCGGCGCCAACGGCACCGTATCGGTAGACCTGTCAGCGAATTACCTGGAGTGGGGCCAGCGCAATCTGGCCCTGAACAGCATCGACGCGACCCTGAAAACGCGGCGCCAGCCAGACGACATATGGCAGCAGCGGCGCCCGCGCCACGAGCCGGCCGCCAAGCACACCCTGATCCAGGCCGACTGCCTGGCCTGGCTCAAGGAACAGGCCGAGAGCAAATCACCGCCGCGCTTCGACCTGATCCTGTGTGATCCGCCCACCTTCTCCAACTCCAAGCGCATGGACGGCACGCTGGACGTGCAGCGCGATCATGTCGAAATGATCCAGAATGCCGCACGCCTGCTGACACCCCAGGGCGTTTTGTATTTCTCCACCAACCGCAAGCGCTTCAAGCTCGACATGGAAGGGCTGACGGGACTGGAGATCAGCGACATCACGTCGCAAACCCTGGACGAGGACTACAAGCGCCCGCCACCCCCGCACCGCTGCTGGGCAATTCGCATACGGAAACCCTAGCTGCCCGGCATTGCAATCACGCCGGGCGGTCATGCTTCAGGTTTTGGGCAGCGTCACGCCGCGCTGCCCCTGGTACTTGCCGCCCCGGTCGCGGTAGCTGATTTCACAAACCTCGTCAGCCCCCAGGAACAGCATCTGCGCCACGCCTTCGTTAGCGTATATTTTCGCCGGCAGCGTTGTTGTGTTCGAAAACTCCAGGGTCACATGTCCTTCCCATTCAGGCTCTAGCGGCGTCACGTTAACAATAATTCCGCAATTTTTAACGAAAACGCCGGCCTCCAGGGCAAAATTCCCCGCCTCGGGCACAGTAAGGCAATAAACATCGTGATCGCCTGGTAGTTCGCGCACTACGGAGACTTTGTGATTTCTCAGTGCAGGCCGACCGTTAACTTTTGCAAGAATTTCCGGAAATCGACGGAACACAGATCGATCACAATCGAGCAACCGAGCCGCTCCGCGAATCGAACCTGTTTCGTTCAGCGCTCTTTGCGCTACTTCCCGCGTTATTTCTGCGCGGAGATTAATCTGCCGCGCAAACTCTCTTTGCCTGCCGCGCCTAGCACCATTATCCTGCGCCCACACTGATTTAGCCCGATCACTCTGCCTCTGACGCTCGACAGGATCCAAATAATGCCGCAATGTGGCTTGTCGATGCCGCTCACGTACCACTTCTGACGGATTTCTGCGCGCCTCTAAAACGCGCTGGCGAATCAGCGCGTATCGCTCGTCACTCCAGAACTGCGAAGCTCGAGCAGATTGGGCACGATTGAATCCCGCCAACCATTCAGGATCCTCAGCCCGACGCTTCAATGCAGCACTGATGGATCTTCCATGCTCAGCCGAATCGAACTCCGGACCATAAGAATGAGCATTGTGTAACCGAATGTGCGCAGATGCGTCCAAGCGTTCAAGATTGACTGGCCTATTGTTCCGTCGATCCCAATCTATATGATGGCGATGCTGATCTGACTGTTCCCCATAGATTCCGTGCCGAAGATTCCATTCGTCGGCCAACCGGTGCGTTGGGTAGAGATGGCCATTTATAGGTTGATATACCATTTCATAGCCACGCCGGACACTGCGGTACAACGGCATCATTGAATTGCCTGGACGTAATTCGGCGGCAGGAAGGAAGCGTCCATCACGCATCAAAAATAAATGGTCCGGCGTCGCGCGTATGGACTCTCCGTCGTCCAACACAATTTCAATTAGCGCATCCCGTCCGATGTAACGTGGCGCGTCAAGCAACGTGACGATGAGCCTACCTTCAGCGCCAATGCTATATCCCCAAAAGAGCTCGCCACCGGCGGCACGATTGGCCATTTCTTCAAGTGATGGGGATGTTCCATCGACTAGTGCGACTCGAGTGTCCCCGCGAAAACAGCGAGCGTAAGTCGACTTGCCAAGACAGATTGTTAGAACGTCTCTAGGAATTCGGAAATATTCTACGGTACGAGCCAGAGCGAAGGAGTTCGGCGGAATCACGCAACATTCGCCCCTAAAATCGACGAAGCTCTTCGGATCGAATGCCTTGGGGTCGACAATCGTAGAGTTGATATTGGTGAAGATTTTGAATTCATCGGCGCAACGAACATCATAACCATAGCTGGAAACACCATAACTGACTATTCGGCCACGCTCATCAGCGCGGATCTGGCTTGGCGCGAATGGCTCGATCATTCCGTGCTGCTCCGCCATACGACGGATCCATTTGTCGGCTTTGATGCTCATCTGACTTCACACCTCCAATTGACGCGAACATTATTACAACTTCCCCAGTATCCGTAATGTAGTCTAATGTGGAACACGAAATATCCAAGCGGGAAATCTCGATAATGATGGGCCGCCTATCGCACCCCTAGTGTTTCCACCCAGACAATCTCGCAGGCACCCGCACCAGTATCTTCACGCGTCATGGAACTGCGGATTGTCCAGCCTTTGGGGGCATTCATCTCCACCAGTTGCCCGCCGAGCTGAATCAGGGCACCGGGGCGGACGCTGCGCAAGGTACGTCGCACCGCCGCGTCCGCGGGAATCAGGTGCATGTTGGCGCTATGCGTTTCGATTTCCCGTCGCGGAACCGGAAATTCGGTAGTCGACCAGAATAAAAGCGAGCGCTTTGCTCGATGCTCAGCAGACGCAATACTGAGGTATCCGACATCGCTCCACAGCCCAATACCAGATCGGTCGGGATCAGGCTGGACATGCGGTCCAGATGGTAGTTGCTGCGCGACAGCATCCGAGCCACCAGGGAAAACCTGGCCAGCGGCTGAATGACGTAGCCGTCATGGTCGAAAGCCAGGGGCAGAGGATCGTAGATCTCCTGTGCAGGCACGTCCAGCGCCAGCACACCGGGCGCCCGCTCAATGGCGCGATAGCTCCAGGAATTCCAGCCGCCGTAGACGCATAGCGCGATGACGAGGCCTAAGACCAGACCGCGCCGCTCAAATACGAGCTTTCCTAATCTTCCACGACGTCGATACTCGGGAATCCCGCATCCGCGGCTTCGCCGTATGCCAGACGCGCCGCGGCAAGTCGGGCAATATCGCGATAGCGATGTGCAAGCGAGCTTTCTGGATCGGCCGCGACAGTTGGATTGCCGCTGTCCGCGTGCTGACGGATGCGGATGTCTAACGGCAGCTTGCCAAGCAGTTCGGTACCCGCATCGCGGGCCAGCCGCTCGCCCCCGCCGGAGCCGAAGATCGCCTCCTCCTGCCCGCAGTTACTGCACAGATGTGTGCTCATGTTCTCGACGATGCCCAGCACCGGGATGCCGACCTTGCGGAACATCTCCAGCCCCTTGCGCGCATCGAGCAGGGCCACGTCCTGCGGCGTGGTCACCACCACGCTGCCGGCCACCGGCACCTTCTGCGACAGCGACAGCTGGATGTCGCCGGTGCCCGGCGGCATGTCCACCACCAGGTAATCCAGATCGTCCCACACCGTCTCGGTGAGCAGCTGCCACAGCGCCTGCGTCGCCATCGGGCCGCGCCAGATGGTCGGCTGCGCGTCCGAATCGAGCAGGAAGCCGATCGACATGGCCTGCAGGCCGTGCGCCTGGATCGGGTGCATGCGGCGGCCGTCCGGCGAGGTGGGACGCTCGCGGCTGCCCAGCATCAGCGGCTGGCTGGGGCCGTACAGGTCGGCATCCAGAATGCCGACCCGCGCCCCCTCCGCCTGCAACGCCAGGGCGAAATTCACCGCCACGGTGGACTTGCCCACGCCGCCCTTGCCGGAGGCCACGGCAATGATGTTCTTCACCCCGGGAAGGGGCTGCAAGCCCTTCTGTACGGCGTGTGGCGCGATCTGCCAGCCTACGCTCACCTCGACCGCCAGCGTCGCGTGGGTGGCCGCCAAATGCTTCAGCAGGGTCGCCTGCAAAATACGGCTATAGCCGGCGGCGGGAAAGCCCAGCTCGACATGGACGCGGGCGCGCGCGCCGTCCAGTTCGACGCGATACACCACGCCGGCGGATTGCAGGTCGCGGCCCAGCAGGGGATCGACATAGCGGCCCAGCGCGGTTTCAAGGGAACTGAGTTCAAACATCGGGGAGTTCAGACATCGGAAAGGAAGGCCAGGAGAGCTGATTTTCAGGCGCGAAGTCTAGCACCCGCCGGCCTGTCCTCCCCCAGGACCCGGCGAAGCCACGGATGACGCTATGCGATAATCCACGGATCACTCACGCGGCGCCCAAAATGACCCTGTCGGCCAGCAGAAAACTGTTTGTCACCAATGCCTTGCCCTATGCCAACGGCCCTTTGCACCTGGGCCATCTGGTGGGCTACATCCAGGGCGACATCTGGGTGCGCTTCCAGCGCATGCAGGGCAACGCCGTCACCTACGTCTGCGCCGACGACGCGCATGGAACGCCTATCATGCTGGCCGCCGAAAAGGCCGGGGTTTCGGCGGAAAGCTTCATCGCCGGCATCAAGATCGGGCACGAGCGCGATTTCGCCGCCTTCCACGTCACTTTCGACCATTATCATTCGACCCACTCGGAAGAGAACCGCGTCCTGTCCGAGCGCATCTACACCGCGCTGGAGCAGGCCGGCTACATCGCCACACGCGAGATCGAGCAGGCCTACGACCCGGTCAAGGGCATGTTCCTGCCGGACCGCTACATCAAGGGCATCTGCCCCAACTGCGGCACGCCCGACCAGTACGGCGACAACTGCGAGAACTGCAGCGCCACCTATTCAGCGCGCGAGCTGAAGAACCCGTTTTCCGTGCTCTCCGGAGCCGCGCCGGAATGGCGGCCCTCCGAACACTACTTCTTCGCCCTGTCCAAGCTGCAAGGCAAGGTCGAATCCTGGCTGGCAAACGCCGACGTTCATTCAAGCGTCAAGGCCAAGCTCAAGGAATGGATCGACGCCGGCCTGAAGGACTGGGACATCTCGCGCGACGCCCCCTACTTCGGCTTCGGTATCCCCGGCAAGCCCGGCAAGTTCTTCTACGTCTGGCTGGACGCTCCCATTGGCTACTTCGCCAGCCTGCTGGCTTATCTCGGCGGCGACGAGGCGAAGCTGGAAACGATCATCGGCAAGGATTCCGCCGTCGAGATGTGGCACTTCATCGGCAAGGACATCGTCAACTTCCACGGCCTGTTCTGGCCGGCGATGCTGCACGGTTCCGGCCTGCACGAACCCAAGGGAATTTCGGTGAACGGCTATCTCACCGTCGACGGCGCCAAGATGAGCAAGTCGCGCGGCACCTTCATCAAGGCGCGCACCTATCTCGACGTCGGCCTCAATCCGGAATACCTGCGCTACTACTTCGCCGCCAAGCTCGGCCCCGGCGTGGTGGATATCGACCTCAACCTGGAGGATTTCGTCGCGCGGGTGAACAGCGACCTGGTCGGCAAGTACGTCAATATCGCCAGCCGCTGCGCCGGATTCATCGAGAAGCTGTTCGACGGCAAGCTCGCCGCGGATGTGCATGACGCGGCAGGCTATGCCCGCATCGCCGAAGCGGCGCCGCGCATTGCCGAATCCTACGAGAAGCGCGATTTCGCCGAAGCCATCCGCGCAATCATGGCACTTGCGGACGAGGCGAATGAGGCCATCCAGCGTGCCGCGCCGTGGCTGATGGCCAAGGACGAAACGGCCCGGGCGCAGCTGCATCGGGTGTGCACCACTTATCTCAACGTTTTCCGTCTGCTCACGCTCTATCTGAAGCCGCTGCTACCCGCGCTTGCGGCACAGGCCGAATCGTTCCTGAACATCGCACCGCTGCAGTGGGCGAACGCAGCGCAGCCGTTGCTCGGCCACAAGATCAATTCTTACCAGCCGCTCATTACCCGTATCGATCCGGCGCAGATCAAAGCCATGATTGAAGCCTCCAAGGAAGACCTCGCACCCGTTGCCAAAACATCGGCGCCAACGGCGAACCCCTCCCCTCAATCCCTTCCCGCAAGGGGAGGGGTTGGGGCGGGGGTAACCGCAGCCGCGCCACCTCCCGGCGCTCCCATCTCCATCGACGACTTCAGCAAGATCGAGCTGCGCATCGCCCGCATCGAAAACGCCGAGCCGGTGGAGGGCGCCGACAAGCTGCTCAAGCTGACCCTGGACGTGGGCGAGCTGGGCAAGCGGCAGGTCTTCGCCGGCATCAAGGCGCAATACGCGCCGGAAACCTTGATCGGCCGCCTCACCGTGGTCGTCGCCAACCTCGCGCCGCGCAAGATGCGCTTTGGCCTGTCCGAAGGCATGGTGCTGGCCGCCAGCCATGGCGATGGCAAGCCCTTCCTGCTGTCACCCGACTCGGGCGCCGAGCCAGGCATGCGGGTCAAGTGACCACGCGCAGGCGGGGATCCAGTTTTAGCGGACCATGAGCGATTCAGCCCTGTCCGGGCGCATTGACGCCCTGCTGCCGCAAACGCAATGCACCCGTTGCGGCTACGACGGTTGCAAGCCCTACGCCGAAGCCTTGGCGGCTGGCACGGCTGACATCAATCAATGCCCGCCGGGCGGCGCCGCAACCATCTCCGCTCTGGCGCTGCTGTTGGGCACTCCGCCCAAGCCGCTGAATCCGCTGTACGGCGTCGAGACGGAAATCGCGACCATCGCCGTGATCGACGAAACCCGCTGCATTGGCTGCTTCAAATGCGTGCTGGCCTGCCCGGTGGATGCCATCCTTGGCGCGGCGAAGCAGATGCATACGGTGATCGCAGAGGAATGCAGCGGCTGCGAACTGTGCATACCACCCTGCCCGGTCGACTGCATCGTGATGGCGCCGCGCCCCGAGGAGCTGCCCGCGCCCGCGGCGATGGCCGGAGCCTGGCGTCAGCGCCATGTCACCCGCAAGGCGCGACTGGGGCGCGAACAGCAGGCGCGTGCCGCCGCGCGCCGGCGGGCGACACCCACCCTGCAAGACCAGGCCCGCACCATCGATATTGCCGCCGCCGTCGCCCGCGCCAGGGCAAGGCGCCAGGTGACAGACGTCCCTGTCACTGGGTCCCGGCCAATCCCTGGCCGGGATGACGAATCATGAAGCCGGCCGACGTCAATGAGCTGTACCGTCGCCTCGCCGCTGCCAACCCCAATCCACGCAGCGAGCTCGAATACAGCAGCCCGTTCGAATTGCTGGTTGCCGTGGTCCTGTCCGCCCAGGCCACCGATGTGGGTGTCAACAAGGCCACCGCCCTGCTCTACCCAGTGGCGAACACCCCGGAACAGCTGCTCGCCCTGGGCGAGGAAGGGCTGCGCGGCTACATCAAGACCATCGGCCTGTACCAGGCCAAGGCGAAGAATGTCATCGGCCTGTGCCGGCAGCTGCTGGAACGCCACGGCGGCCAGGTACCGCACGATCGCGCCGCCCTGGAGGCCCTCCCCGGAGTCGGCCGCAAGACCGCCAACGTGGTGCTGAACGTGGCCTTCGGCGAACCCACCATCGCGGTGGACACGCACATCTTCCGCATCGCCAACCGCACCGGGCTGGCGCCGGGAACCAACCCCGACAAGATTTCCGAAAAGCTGGAAAAGATCACCCCCGCGCCCTACCGGCTGCACGCCCATCACTGGCTGATCCTGCACGGCCGCTATGTGTGCAAGGCGCGCACCCCGGAATGCTGGCGCTGCGTGATTGCCGACCTGTGCCGCTACAAGCACAAGACACCGGCAGCGGACGTCGCTCCTGGAACACCGGAACAGCTGCGCGGGCGCCCCATCGAATCGACGGTCAAACCGCACCGGACCGGCAGGGGCAAGCGCCCGGCATGAGCGCCGGGCGTGCCGCCGCGCGCTCAATCTGAAGGCATGAGCGAAAATCCCCCGCCGGATCGAGGGGTTTTCGCCAAGTTGGCTCCAAATGCGGCGCCGCAACATTGAGCCCGTCGGGCAAGTCCGCGACAATTGCCGGCATGCACGATGGCTCCTCCCCCCTGGCATCCTCCTGGCAGCGCGCCCCTCTGGTGACGCGCCCGGCAGAGCTGCTGGCGCTGCTCGAACTCGATTCCGCCCTTGAGGCGCTGGATTATCAGCGCCTGCGTAATTTCCCTTTGCGGGTGCCGCAGGGTTTTGTCGCGCGCATGCGCAAGGGTGATCCCCTGGACCCCCTGTTCCTCCAGGTCTGGCCGGCTGCTGCCGAAGGCGTCGATACCCCCGGATTCATCACCGATGCCGTCGGCGACCTGGCCAAACTCAAGTCCGGAGGGCTGATTCACAAGTATCGCGGTCGCGCCCTGGTCATCGCCACCGGGGCCTGCGCAGTCAATTGCCGCTACTGCTTCCGCCGGCATTTCCCCTATGGCGACAGCCTCGCCTCGCGCGGCAACTGGAGCGAAACCCTGGCGCAGATCGCGGCCGACGACAGCATCGAGGAGGTGATCCTGTCGGGCGGCGACCCCCTGTCGCTGACCGACGACAAGCTGTCCGCCTTCGTCTCGGCCCTGGAGCGCATTCCGCACGTACGGCGGCTGCGGCTGCATACACGTACCGCCGTGGTGCTGCCGGAGCGCATCGACGACGCCCTGGTGGCCTGGCTGAGCCGCACCCGGCTGCAAAAGGTGGTGGTGCTGCATGTCAACCACGCCAATGAAATCGATGGTTCGGTGGAAGCGGCCATCGCCCGGCTGCGGAACGCGGGCGCCACTCTGCTGAACCAGTCGGTATTGTTACGAAACGTCAACGATTCGTCCGACTCCCTGGCCGCTTTGTCGGAGCGACTGTTTGCCTGCGGCGTTTTGCCCTACTATCTGCATCTACTCGATCGAGTCCAGGGAGCGGGACATTTCGAGGTGAACGAAAATAAAGCAATCAAATTGATGGGGGAACTGGCAGCCAGGCTGCCGGGCTATCTGGTGCCGCGCCTGGCGCGGGAACTGCCGGGGGCTCCGGCGAAGACGCTATTGCCATGGTGACAAACAAACCGGTGACGCAGCTGCCTTCCGCCCTGCTGAGCGAGGCTTCCGGTGTTTTGCTGGTCGTCACCACCGCCGAAGAGGTGGCCAAGCGCATCGAAAGCCATTTGCGCAACGCCGGCCACCCCCTGCGGGTGGCCTGGATCACCGACCTGGAAGACCTGCAGGACGTGCTGCAGCGTAACCCGCCGGACCTGGTGCTGTGTGACGAGAACGTCAGGAAAGCACCCCCGGAAAAGATCATCGAGCTGGTCAACGGCCTGCGCCCTGACCTGCCAGTGGTGGTCATCAGCAACAACCACTCGATCGAAGACGCGGTAGCCGCCCTTGCCGCCGGCGCCCAGGATTTCGTCTCCTACGAGGATCTGCGCCATCTGCGCCACCTGGAACTGGTGGTGGTGCGCGAGTTCGTCAAGCACCACCACATGCGCAACCTGCGGCTGACGCAGCAGCGCCTGGCCGATTTCGAGTCGCGCCACCAGCAGCTGACGGAAGGCACCGCCGACGCCGTGGCGCACGTGCAGGAAGGCATCCTGGCCAACGCCAACCTCGCCTTCACCCACCTGCTCGGCTACGACGACCCGGCCGAACTGGCCGGCCAGCCGCTGATCGACCTGGTGGCCCTGGACCAGCAGAGCAAGATCAAGGAACGCCTGCGCGCGGTGCAGAAGGGCAAGCACAACGGCGAACCGCTGGAGCTGGTGCTGGTCGGCCGCAAGGGCCAGGTGCACGTCAAGGCACAGCTGATCCTCGGCACCCAGGACGGCGAAAGCGTGATCGAGCTGCTGATCCGCGCCGAGGGCGGCAAGGGCCGCCCGGCTTCGGCGCAGACCGCCTTCCACGGCCGCGGCTCGCTCAGTGACGCGCTGGCGGAAACGCCGGCCGACAACAAGTCCGTGCGCACCGTCATGCTGCTGCATATCGATGCCTTCGATGCGCTGGAACAGCGCATCGGCCACGCCGACGCCCAGGAAGTCACTTCGCTGCTGGCGGAAACGGTGCACAGCCGTCTCGGTCCGCAGGACCAGTCGTTCGGTTTCTCCACCGACGAGCTGGCCCTGCTGGTGCAGCGCCCGAATTACAATGAGTCCGAGCAGTTCGCCGAATTCCTGCGCAAGGAAGTGTCCGGCCACATTTTCGCCGCCCGGCATCATGAGGCGCATATCAGCCTCACCATCACCATCTTCCCGCTCGGCGGGCAGGAAGCGGCCGACCAGGTGATCCGCCAGCTCGCCGACGAGGCGCGCAAGATCTCGGCGCGCGGCGGCAACCAGATCGTCGCCCTGGGCGCCACCGCCAAGGCCAACCAGGTGGAGCGCGAGGAAGCGCGCCGCGCCGGCCAGGTGAAGAAGGCGATCGAGGACAACCGGCTCAAGCTGGCCTACCAGTCCATCGCCAGCCTCGAGGGCGAGTCGCGCAGCCATTTCGACGTGCTGGTGCGCATGCTGGACGAGTCCGGCAAGGAATTGCATGCCGCGGAATTCCTGCCCGCGGCGCAGAAATTCAACCTGATGCGCACCATCGACCGCTGGGTGGTGGCGCGGGCCCTGGGCGTCATCGCCAAGCGCGCCGCTTCCAAGGAAGCCTCCGTGCTATTCGTGAAGCTGTCCGAAGACACGCTCAAGGACAACGAGGGCTTCATTGCCTGGCTCAAGACCCAGGTGCAGGAACAGCCGCTGAAGAGCGACGAGATCGTCTTCGAGATCCAGGAAGTGGTGATCCAGAACCATGTGCGCAAGGCCAAAGCCCTGACCCAGGCGCTGCGCGAAATGGGCGCCGGCCTGGCAGTGGAGCATTTCGGCGTCGGCGCCAATTCAGCGCAGCTGCTCGATCACATCCCCGCCAACTTCATCAAGTTCCACCCTTCCTTCACGCAGAAATTCGGCGAGAAGGACACGCAGAAACGCCTCGGCGATCTGGTCGAAACGGCCAAGCAGCACAACCTCAAGACCATCGTCTCCCATGTCGAGGATGCTCACGTCATGGCGCGCCTGTGGCAGATGGGCGTGAACTTCATCCAGGGCTACCACGTGCAGGAGCCGGAAGTGGTGCTGCTGGCCAGCGATATCAGTGGGGGAAGAGGCTGAGAGAGTCGCGTTCAGCCGGTCACCGGAATACCATTGCCCGGGTCAGCACAATAAAGAAGGGCGCCCTCGGGCGCCCTTCTTGTTGCAAACAACCCTTTTATCCGTTGCCAGCCTGCAAACGGGCGATACGCTCCTCCAGCGGCGGATGCGTGGCGAACAGGCTCGCCGCACCGCTGGCGATGCCGAAGGCCGTCATGTTTTGCGGCAGGGTGGACGGTTCATGCAGGGACTTCAGCCGCTGCAGCGCCGCGATCATCTTGCGCTTGCCGGCCAGGTGGGCGCCGCCGGCATCGGCGTGGAACTCGCGCCAGCGCGAGAAGGCGCAGACGATCAGCGTCGCCAGGAAGCCGAGCAGCACCTGCATCACCATCGAGGTGATGAAATAGCCGATGCCGACGCCGCCACGGTCATCGTCACGGCGCAGCGCGCCATCGACGAAGTAGCCGATCACGCGCGACAGGAAGATCACGAAAGTATTGAGCACGCCCTGGATCAGGGTCAGCGTCACCATATCGCCATTGGCGACGTGGCTGATCTCATGCCCCAGCACCGCCTCGATCTCTTCCTGGGTCATGGCTTGCAGCAGGCCGGTGCTGACCGCCACCAGGGCGCTGTTCCGGCTCGCGCCGGTGGCGAAGGCATTGGGTTCCGGCGCGTCGTAGATCGCCAGTTCCGGGATGCCGATGCCGGCAGCACGCGCCTCGCGCTCCACCGTCGCCAGCAGCCAGGCTTCCTGGGCGCTGCCCGGCTGGGTGATCACCTGGGCGCCGGTGCTCATCTTCGCCATCCACTTCGAGATGGCCAGCGAAATGAACGAACCGCCCATGCCGAGCACCGCCGAGAACGCCAGCAGCATCGGCAGATTGAGGCCCTGGCGCGTCAGAAAGCGGTCCACGCCGAGCACGCTGCAGACCAGTCCCAAGACCAGCATGACGGCAATATTAACCAGCAAAAACAACGCTATACGTTTCATAGATCAGAAGCAGCCGAAGAAAATTCCGTCATTCAATTCTGGCGATTCCGGGGCCAAACTCAAGTCCCGCCATCTGGCTTGGACTCGGCCGGCTTGTCGCGCAGCGCCTGCAAACCGTCGACCTGCATGTAGCCGCGCGGCAGGTGGTTGCCGCGGCTGGCGCGGCTGCCGACGTAATGCTCGAGATCGCCGCGCTTCAGGGTCAGCGTGCGCTTGCGGCTCAGCACTTCCAGCGGTGAACCGGCGGGCAGCACGGCGGCGGCAACAATGCGGTCCTCGCCCTTCAGCGCGATCAGCTTGTTGCCCTTGCCCTTGGCCATTTCCGGCAACTCGCTCACCGGGAACACCAGCAGGCGGCCTTCAGCGGTGGCCAGAGCCAGGCGATCGCCGGCCGGATCGCGCGTCGCCAGCGGCATGAACGGCGGCTGGTCGACGTTGATCGCCGCCTTGCCGGCGCGGTTGCGTCCTTGCAGGTCGTCGAGCTTGGCGACGAAGCCGTAGCCGTCGCCGCCGCCGAGAACGAACTTGTCGCCGGCTTCGCCCAGCATCAGGCCGATCACCGTGGCGCCGTCCTGCAAGTCCAGCTTGGTGGTCACCGGCTCGCCCTGCGAGCGCGCCGAGGGCAGCTCGCGCGGATTCAGCGAATAGGCGCGGCCGCGGTTGTCGAGCAGGATCAGCAACTGGTTGCTGCGCCCTTCCACCGCGCACAGGAATTCGTCGCCCGCCTTGTAGCTGAGCCCGGCCGCATCGATACCATGGCCCTTGGCCGAGCGGATCCAGCCGGCCTTGGACAGCACCACCGTGATCTGCTCCGACGGCAGGATCTCGGCCGCTTCCAGCGCCTGCGCCGCGGGGCGCGCCACGATCGGGCAGCGGCGGGCGTCGCCGTACTTCTTCGCATCCTCGGCCAGCTCCTGGCCGACCAGCTTCTTCAGCTTGGTCTCGGAAGCCAGCAGCTCTTCCAGGGTCTTGCGCTCGGCGGCCAGCTCGGCCTGCTCGCCCTTGATCTTGATCTCTTCCAGCTTCTGCAAGTGGCGCAGACGCAGGTCGAGGATGGCGTCGGTCTGGATCTCGGAGAGCCCGAAGCGCCGCATCAGCTCGGCCTTGGGATCCTCCTCGAAGCGGATGATGCGGATCACCTCGTCGATATTGAGGTAGGCCACCAGCAAGCCGTCGAGGATATGCAGTCGCTCGTTGACCTTGGCCAGGCGGTGCTCCAGCCGGCGCCGCACCGTGTCGGTCCGGTACTGCAGCCACTCGCCCAGGATCTCGCGCAGGTTCTTCACCCGCGGCCGGCCGTCCAGGCCGATCATGTTGAGATTGACGCGGTAGCTCTTTTCCAGATCGGTGGTGGCGAACAGATGCGCCATCAGGGCATCGGCATCGACGCGATTGGAGCGCGGGATGATCACCACGCGGGTCGGCGTCTCGTGATCGGACTCGTCGCGCAGATCCTCGATCAGCGGCAGCTTCTTCGCCCGCATCTGCTCGGCGATCTGCTCCTGCACCTTGGCCGGCGAAACCTGGTGCGGCAGATGGGTGATGACGATGTTGCCGTCGTCCTCGCGCTCCCAGCGCGAGCGGGCACGGACCTGGCCGTTGCCGGTTTCGTAGATCTTCTTCAGTTCACTGACATCACTGATGATCTCGCAGCCGGTGGGATAATCCGGCCCCGGCAGATGCTCCATCAGCTCCGCCACCGTCGCCTTGGGGTGCTTGAGCAGGTGTTGGCAGGCCGCGGCCAGCTCACGCAGGTTGTGCGGCGGAATATCGGTGGCCATGCCCACCGCGATGCCGGTGGTGCCGTTGACCAGGATGTTGGGCGTGCGCGCCGGCAGCAGCTTGGGCTCGGTCAACACGCCGTCGTAAGTCGGCACCCATTCCACCGTGCCCTGTTCCAGCTCGGACAGCAGCGCCGCAGCATACGGCGTGAGCTTCGACTCCGTGTAACGCATCGCCGCAAAGCTCTTGGGATCGTCCGGGGAGCCCCAGTTGCCCTGACCGTCGACCAGCGGATAGCGGTAGCTGAACGGCTGCGCCATGGTGACCATGGCCTCGTAGCAGGCCGAATCGCCATGCGGATGGAACTTGCCGATGACGTCGCCGACGGTACGCGCCGATTTCTTCGGCTTGGACGTTGACGAGAGGCCCAGCTCGGACATGGCGTAGATGATGCGGCGCTGCACCGGCTTGAGGCCGTCCGCCACATGCGGCAGGGCGCGGTCGAGCACCACGTACATCGAGTAATCGAGGTAAGCCTTCTCCGCAAACAGGCGCAGCGGCAGGCGTTCGGTTTCGGTAATTTCGTTGGTCATTTCAAGAATCTCAAATCACTCGCGCAAAGCCGCAAAAGAATCAGGATCAAAAAGCCTTTCCTTGCGTCTTTGCGTCTTTGCGCGAGACAACTTTTTAAACCTCGGCCTTGTCGCCGTTCTCTTCCAGCCAGGACTTGCGGTCGCCGGCGCGCTTCTTCGCCAGCAGCATGTCCATCACGATCTCGGCCGGTTCCGCGTCTAGGGTGAGCTGCACCAGCCGGCGCGTATCGCGCGCCATCGTGGTTTCACGCAGCTGGATCGGGTTCATTTCACCCAGGCCCTTGAAGCGGGTGACGTTGACCTTGGCGCGGTTGCCTTCGGCGCTGAGGCGGTCCATGAAGCCATCGCGCTCCGCCGCGTCGAGCGCGTAGAACACCTGCTTGCCGGCATCGATGCGGTACAGCGGCGGCATCGCGATATAGACATTGCCGGCTTCGATCAGCGGGCGGAAGTGTTTCAGGAACAGGGCGCAGAACAGGGTGGCGATATGCAGCCCGTCGGAATCGGCGTCGGCCAGCATGCAGATCTTGCCGTAGCGCAGACCGGACAGATCGTTGCTGCCCAGGTCCACGCCGATGGCGACGGAGATATTGTGGATTTCATCGGAGCGCAGAGCCTCACCGGAATCCGCTTCCCAGGTGTTGAGGATCTTGCCGCGCAGCGGCATCACCGCCTGGGTGTCGCGGTCGCGCGCCTGCTTGGCCGAGCCGCCGGCGGAATCGCCCTCGACCAGGAACAGCTCGGTGGTGGACGGGTCATTGGAAACGCAGTCAGCCAGCTTGCCGGGCAGCGCCGGGCCGGTGGTGATCTTCTTGCGCACCACCTGCTTGGCCTGCTTCAGGCGCGCATTGGCGTTGGAGATGACCAGGGCGGCGACCTGCTCGCCAGCGTCCGGGTGCTGGTTCAGCCACAGGCCGAAACTGTCGTGCACCACGCCCTGCACAAAGGTGGCGGTCTCGCGCGAGGACAGGCGCTCCTTGGTCTGGCCGGCGAACTGCGGATCGAGCATCTTCACCGACAGCACGTAACAGCAGCCCTGCCACACGTCCTCCGGCGTCAGCTTGAGGCCGCGCGGCAGCAGGTTGCGGAATTCGCAGAACTCGCGGATCGCCTCGGTCAGGCCGGTGCGCAGGCCGTTGACGTGGGTGCCGCCCTGGGCCGTGGGAATCAGGTTGACGTAGGACTCGGCCACCGCCTCGCCGCCGCCGTTGAGCCACAGCAGGGCCCATTCCGCTTCCTCGCGCTTGGCGGTGAACTTGCCGACGAAAGGCTCGGCCGGCACCGTTTCGGCGCCGTTGAGCGTGTCCTTGAGGTAGTCGGTAAGGCCGTTCTCGTATTGCCACACCACCTGCTCGCCGTTGATCTGGTCATCCAGGCTGACGCGCAGATTCGGGCACAGCACCGCCTTGGCCCGCAGCACCTGTTTCAGGCGCGGGATCGAGATCTTGGGCGAATCGAAATACTTCTCATCGGGCCAGAAGCGCACCGTGGTGCCGGAGCGCCCCTTCGGCACGCTGCCGATTTCCTTCAGCTTGGAGACCAGATCGCCATTGGCGAAGCCGATCGCATATTCGCTGCCGCTGCGGGAAACCCGCACTTCCAGCTTCTTCGACAGCGCATTGACCACCGATACGCCGACGCCGTGCAAACCGCCGGAAAAGCCGTAGGCATTGTTGGAAAACTTGGCGCCTGAGTGCAGCCGCGTCAGGATCAGTTCGACGCCGGAAACCTTGTGCTCCGGATGGATATCGACCGGCATGCCGCGGCCATCATCGGTGACCTGGCAGGAGCCGTCGGCGAAAATCACCACGTCGATGCGCTTGGCGTGACCGGCCAGCGCCTCGTCGACGCTGTTGTCGATGACTTCCTGGGCCAGATGGTTGGGCCGGCTGGTGTCGGTATACATACCCGGGCGCTTGCGCACCGGGTCCAACCCGCTGAGGACCTCGATCTGTTCCGCTGAATAATTACTGGCTGCCATCGGCTTGATATTTTCGCTTGGGCTGTTCCAAAAGACGCGCGAACTTAGCTAATGCGCCGGAGGGGCGCAAGCAATTCACGTCAGACCGGGGTGCGCGCGCGTGAACGGCCCCGAAAATCGCGCGGCGAGTGCGGGAAAACCGGGATTTTCGGAAAGAAGGCATTTCAGTAGTGCCACTAGTGCGACTCATCTGCGGCCAGTCTACTGGACATTTGTACAGCTATCAACGCATCCCGCAATGCCGAGGCAAGGCCGCGAAGGGCTCAGGGGAGAAGCGATCCGCCCGAAAAGTCGGCGGACAGGGTTGAGGAAAGCTCGGGGCGGAAGATCCCGCCTCAGTCCTTATCCGTCGTCGCAAACCAGGCCGCGCCATAAGTCAGCGCCACCAGGGGGATAAACACCAGCAGGCTCTGCAAACCCATCCAGTGCCCGTGCAACAAGGCCTTGAACGGCGCCAGCAGTTCAACCGTCAGCGGCGAGAAACAGGCGACCCAGGCCACCGCCAGGCCGCCCAGCGCCGGGCCGAGCCAGCTGTAGTTGCGCTGCCGCTGCGGCGCCGGCAGGGCCGACATGATCCGCGCGGTGAAACCGGCATCCTCGATATAGGCATCGCGCGCGGCATCCTCGCGCAGCAGCTGCTCCAGACGTGCATCGTCCAGATCGGACAGCGGATCTCCTGGGTAGATTTCGGTATTCATCCTGCGCTCCTCGGCTCCCAGCCCGGCAACATCACCTGCAATTTCTTCTTCGCCCGGAAAATATACGACTTCACCGTGCCCACCGGGCAACCCAGCACATACGCAGCCTCTTCATGGCTTCGATCCAGATAGTAGCACTGCACAATGGCGGCGCGTTCCTCCTCCGAAAGCCTGGACAGGGCCCTGCGCACATCGAGTTCCCGCACGCTTTCGACCTCGACGCCGCTGCCGGGTTCCGGGCCGGCCTTGCCGCTGGCCTCCTCGTCCTCGGGCGGCATCGCCTCGTCCAGGGAAATCTCCTCCCGGCGCGAGCGCACATGCATCAGGAACACGTTGTAGGCGATGCGGTACAGCCAGGTGCCGAAGGCCGCGTCGGCACGGAACTGCGACAGCTTGCGGAACGCCTGCAGAAACGCTTCCTGCGCCAGGTCGTCGGCCAGCGCATGGTCTTCCTTGCACAGGCGGCGCAGCAGGGCGCGCGTCTGCCCCTGGTGCCTGCGCACCAGCTCGCCGAAGGCGTGGCGATCCTGGCCAGCCAGGACGCGCGCGACCAGCGCTGCGTCCGGCGGGACGGCTGTGGACATCCCTGGTCCCCCGCTCGCCCTGACCTATTGCTGCCTGGCCTTTTGCTTGTTCTCCAGCCAGGCCGCCACGGCGAAGCCGACGCCGATCATCAGCGGGATGAAGCCGATGCCCATGATGTCGCTGTCGCCGTCGAAGACGCCGAACATGAACACGCCCATGCCGATCGCGGCCCAGATGATGCCGCGCCGCAGGTCCGACTTCTGCCGCACCGCCTCGACAAACAGCTCCGGCGGAATCGCATGGCCCTTCTCGGCCAGTTTCAGCGCCAATTCGTTGACCATCCTCTGCTTGTTGGTGCGGTTGCGGAATGCCGCCAGCACGATGATGATCGGCGTGCCGAAGATCAGGATGACGGCGGTCAGTCCGATCAGCAGGCCCATGAAGCTTTCGCCCGACATGGAGTGGGACATGTGCCCCAGGCTATCGAGGCCATCCACGGCTGAATCCACATCCAGAATCGGCAACATCGCTGCTACTCCTTGATCAGTTCGTCGGCCGGCCATCGCACGTGGCAGGCTGTACACGTCTTTGGATGCAGGCGCACCCGGTTTTGGATTTGCCCCCGCCCCTGAATTGGTAAACTAAGCCATTCCGAGCATCTACCTCCAGTGAGCAAGAAACCCGCCCCCACTCCGGCCGCCGACGGCAACGACCCCGTTTCCCGCTTCGAAGCCTCGCTGAAGGAGCTCGAAGAGATCGTGGCGCGGATGGAGCGGGGCGACCTGCCGCTGGACGAATCCCTGAAACTGTTCGAACGCGGCGTGACCCTTACCCGCGAATGCCGCAATTCCCTGGAAAGCGCCGAACTGCGCGTGCGGAACCTGCTGCAGCCGGATGCCGAAGCCTCGTTCGACGCCAACGAAAACGATATTTAACCCCCTTTTTTGCGCCCGATGACCTCGCACAGCACCGATTTCGGGACCCGCGTCCCGGCCTATCTCGACCGCCTCACCCTCGCCCTGGACCGCCGCCTGCCTGGCGCCACCGAAGATCCCACGCGCCTGCACGAAGCCATGCGCTATGCCTGCGACGGTGGCAAGCGCCTGCGCGCCCTGCTGGTCTACGCCGCGGGCGAGGCCCTGGGCGTCCCGGTGGACCGGCTGGATGCGCCGGCCTGCGCGGTGGAACTGATCCATGCCTATTCGCTGGTGCATGACGACCTGCCGGCGATGGACGACGATGACCTGCGCCGCGGCCGCCCCACCGTGCACAAGGCCTACGACGAGGCCACCGGCATCCTGGTCGGCGACGGCCTGCAAACCCTGGCCTTCGCCGTGCTGGCCGACGAGCCCAGCCTGGGCACGGCGCAGCGCCTGCGCATGGTGTCGATCCTGGCGCGGGCTTCCGGCTCGCTCGGCATGGTCGGCGGCCAGGCGGTGGACATCGCCTCCGAAGGCCGGAAAATCCCGCTGGCGGAACTGCAGTCGCTGCATGCGCGCAAGACCGGCGCGCTGATCCTGGCTTCGCTGCAGATGGCCGCCGCCGCAGCGGACGCCACCCCGGAAACCGAGGCGGCCCTGGAAACCTACGGCCGCCACATCGGCCTGGCCTTCCAGATCCAGGACGACGTGCTGGACGAGACCGCCAGCACCGAGACCCTGGGCAAGACCGCCGGCAAGGACCTGGCCCAGCACAAGTCCACCTACCCGTCCCTGCTCGGTCTGGAGGGCGCCCGCGAGCGCGCCACCAGCCTGTTCGAGGAGGCGCGTTCGGTGGTCGGCAAGCTGCCCGGCGGCGCGGCGCCGCTGCGCTGGCTGGCGGACTTCATTGAAGGCCGCGGACATTAGAAACCGTCCGTTCGCCCCGAGTGCCCGCGCAGCGGGCGTATCGAGGGGCCAACGCCGCGCTGGTGCCTCGATACGCGCTGCTGCGCAACGCACTCGGCACGAACGGGCGTTGGCCATCCTCCTCTGGCGCGCATAATGGCGCCATGAAGGACACTTCCGGCTATTCCCTGCTGGGCCGCGTCAACTCCCCGCAGGAGCTGCGCGCGCTGCCGCGCGCCGACCTGCCCCAACTGGCGGCGGAGATGCGCCGCTGCCTGATCGAGACCCTGGGCCGCGCCGGCGGACACTTCGCCGCCAACCTGGGCACGGTGGAACTGACCCTGGCCCTGCATCGCTGCTTCGACACGCCGCACGACCGGCTGGTGTGGGACGTGGGCCACCAGGCCTACCCGCACAAGATGCTCACCGGCCGCCGCGCCGGCCTGGAGACGATCCGCAGCCAGGGTGGCCTGGCGCCCTTCAACAGCCGTGCCGAAAGCGAATACGACGCCTTCGGCAACGGCCACGCCGGTACCGCCATTTCGGCGGCGGTCGGCATGGCCGCGGCGGTCCGGCTGAAGGGCGAGCGGCGCCGCGTCGTCGCCGTCATCGGCGATGGCGGCATCACGGCCGGCATGGCCTACGAGGCGCTGAATCATGCCGGCGCACTCGGCCTGGACCTGCTGGTGGTGCTCAACGACAACGACATGTCGATCTCGGAAAACGTCGGCGCCCTGCGCGATCATGCCGCGCGGCTGCTGGCCGGCAGCGGTATCGACGCCCCGCACACCCGGCGGCCGGCCAATCCGGTGCCGCAGGAACCACCGCCGGGCGCCTTCTTCGAGACCCTGGGTTTCACATATCACGGCCCGGTCGACGGTCATGATCTCGATGCGCTGACCAGCGCCCTGGACCGCCTCAAGGACGCCCGGGGACCGCAGTTCCTGCACGTGGTCACGGTCAAGGGCAAGGGCTTCGAGCCCGCCGAGGCCGACCCGATCAAATACCACGGCGTGACCCGCTTCGATCCGGTCACGGGCGCCTTCGCCGCCGCGGCGTCCTCGCCCAGCTACAGCCAGGTCTTCGGCGAGTGGCTGTGCCAGGCGGCGGAACAGGATCCGCGGATCGTGGCGATCACCCCGGCGATGCGCGAGGGCTCCGGCCTGGTCGAGTTTGCGCGCCGCTTCCCGCAGCGCTATTACGACGTCGCCATCGCCGAGCAGCATGCGGTGACGCTGGCCGCGGGCCTGGCCTGTGAAGGATTGCGGCCGGTAGTGGCGATCTACTCGACCTTCCTGCAGCGCGCCTACGACCAGCTGATCCATGACGTGGCGATGCAGCGGCTGCCGGTGCTGTTCGCCATCGACCGCGCCGGCCTGGTCGGTGCCGACGGTGCCACCCACCAGGGCGCCTACGACCTCAGTTACCTGCGCTGCGTGCCAAACCTGCTGCTGATGGCGCCGAGCGACGAAAACGAATGCCGCCGCCTGTTTGCCACCGGCCTCGGCCACGACGGCCCCAGCGCGGTGCGCTATCCGCGCGGCGGCGGCCCCGGCGCCGCCATCGAGGCAGCCGCGTTGCCGCTGCCGATCGGCAGGGGAAGAATGCTGCGCGAAGCCCACGGTAAGCGCCGGCCGCGCGTGGCCATCCTGGCTTTCGGCGCGATCGTGCAGGCCGCCTTGCAGGCCGCCGAAATCCTCGATGCCAGCGTCGCCGACATGCGCTTCGTCAAGCCGCTGGACGAGGATCTGATCCTGCGGCTCGCCGGCAGCCATGAGTTGCTGGTGAGCATCGAGGACAACGCGCTCATCGGCGGTGCCGGCAGCGGCGTCAACGAGTTGCTGGCGCAACGGCAGCAGGACGTGGCGATGTTGAACCTGGGCCTGCCCGACCGCTATATCGAACACGCCAGCCGCGGCGAACAACTGGCCGAATGCGGCCTGGACAGTTCCGGCATCCTGCGCGCGATCCAGAAGCGGCTGCGGGCGGAAGACCTGCAGCAAAAAAGCGAACTCGCGCAAAGACGCAAGGACGCCAACAACTAGCAGGAACTGTAGGTCGGCTCAAGCGAAGCGGAGCCGACGGCACACTATCCACCAGAGCATGTCGGTTCCGGGCACGATGCGCCCTTGAACCGACCTACGTGATAACGCTCTCGCTGCGCTTGAACCATTCCAGCTTCTCCCGCAGGCGCACCACCTCGCCGACGATCACCAGGCTGGCGCCCTGTACGTCAGCGGCCGCGACCTGTTGCGGCAGGTCGCCAAGCGTGCCGACGATGACCCTCTGCTTGAGCGAGGTGCCTTCCTCCACCAGTGCCGCCGGCCAGTCCGCCGGCAAGCCATGGGCGATGAACTGCCCGCAGAGCTGCGGCAGGGTGTGCAGGCCCATGTAGATCACCACGGTCTGGCCGCGCTGGGCCAGCTGCGCCCAGTTCAGCTGGAGCTGGCCGTCCTGCCGCGGATGGCCGGTGACGAAGACACAGGACTGGGCGTAATCGCGGTGCGTCAGCGGAATGCCGGCGTAGGCGGCGCAGCCGCTGGCGGCGGTGATGCCGGGCACCACCTGGAATGGGATGCCGGCCGCGGCCAGGGTCTCGATCTCCTCGCCGCCGCGGCCGAACACGAAGGGATCGCCGCCCTTGAGCCGCAGCACGCGCTTGCCCTCCCGGGCCAGGCGCACCAGCTCGGCATTGATCTCGTCCTGCGGCACGGTGTGCTGGTTGCGGCGCTTGCCGACGAAAATGCGCTCGGCATCGCGGCGCACCAGGTCGAGGATAGTCTGCGGCAGCAGGCGGTCGTACAGCACCACATCGGCCTGCTGCATCAGGCGCAGGGCGCGGAACGTCAGCAAATCGGGATCGCCCGGCCCGGCGCCGACCAGGTAGACCTCGCCGCGCACCGCTTGCCCCGACAGCAGGCGCTCCAGCTCGGCTTCAGCGGCCGCGTCGTCGCCGCGCAGCGCGGCTTCGGCGCCCGGGCTGTCGAGAAAGCGCTCCCACAGCGCGCGGCGCTGCCGCATGTCGCCAACACCCGCCACGCGCGGTCGGTGCCA
>Ga0302310_10001097_pt1 | contig 23419 bp, 19 predicted proteins | sample III_Palsa_N1_2_FD_200451 | JGI IMG/M metagenome (GOLD analysis project Ga0302310, IMG submission 200451) | Peat permafrost microbial communities from Stordalen Mire near Abisko, Sweden - III_Palsa_N1_2 | ecosystem: Environmental > Terrestrial > Soil > Palsa > Peat permafrost | place: Sweden...
TGACGGCCTGTACCGATACACCCAACTGATTCATCAACGCGGCATTGCCGATCGCGATGCTCTTGCCCTCGATCCTCGCAACCAACCCCGCGCCCGTCCGTGATTCGAACCCGGTGGTCTGCTTGAGCGTCAGCTGGCGTGTGCGCGCGGCGCTGAGTATTGCGGCGGCCATCGGATGCTCGCTGCCTTGCTCGACACTGGCGGCAAACTGCAGGACGGCAACCTCAGGAAAGCCCGGAAGCGCCACGATATGCTCCAGGGTTGGCTTGCCAACGGTCAGCGTTCCGGTCTTGTCCACCATCAGCGTATCGATCTGGCTCAGACCTTCGATGGCGGCCGCATCTCGAAACAGCACGCCCTGCGTAGCGGCCCGGCCACTGGCCACCATGATTGACATGGGCGTGGCAAGACCGAGCGCACAGGGACAGGCGATAATCAGTACTGCAACGGCATTGATCAGGCCGTGCAACCCACTGGGCGCTGGGCCGAAGATCCCCCACGCGATCAGGGTTGCCAGTGCGGCCAGTAGCACGCCCCATACAAAGTAGCGAGCGACGCGGTCAGCCATGCGCTGCATCGGCGCGCGCGATCTCTGGGCCTCGGTGACGAGACTCACAATGGCCGCCAGCACCGTCTGTGAGCCGACCTTCTCTGCGCGCATCAGAAAGGAGCCGCTCGTATTCAAGGTCGCACCAATCAACCGATCGCCAACGCCCTTGCTGATCGGCAACGGCTCCCCGGTCAGCATGGATTCATCGACCGCCGATCCACCTTCAGTCACAATGCCATCAACGGGCACTTTTTCGCCCGGCCGCACGCGCAGCACGTCGCCAATATGCACGTCGGTGAGCGGGACATCCGTTTCCGCACCGCTCCCGTCCACGCGGCGGGCCTGCCTCGGTGCCAGGCTCAGCAATGATTTCAGAGCGGCACTGGTCTTGGAGCGTGCTCGCAGCTCCAATATCTGTCCCAGCAGAGTCAAGGAGACTATCGTGACTGCCGCCTCGAAATACACCGGGAGCCGACCCATCAACAGGTAGGAGGCGGGGAACGCTCCAGGGGCCACTGTGGCCACGATGCTATAGAGGAACGCCGCGGAGATTCCCAGTCCGATGAGCGTCCACATGTTGAGATTCATATGACGCAGTGAGCTCAGCGCGCGGCCAAGCAGAGGTCTTGCACCCCAGAGCACCACCGGCACGGAAAGCAGCAGCTCAAGCCAACTCTCCCACGCCAGCGGTATCCAGCTCAACCATCGCCCGGACATGGCAAGTATGGCGACCAGCACGGTCAAAGGCAGCGTCCAGGCAAAGCGGCGCCGGATGTCCGCCAATTCCTCATCTTCACCGGCATCGAGCACTGGCCGCTCGGGCATCAGCGTCATGCCGCATATAGGACAATCACCGGGGTGATCCTGACGAATCTGCGGGTGCATCGGACAGGTATAAACGGTCCCCTCGGTGCTCGACGGAGAGGCCGGATGAATAGTGAGCGCAGCGGCAGCTACGGCAGTTGCGACAACCGCGCGTTCAGGATCCGGCTCATAGCGCTCGGGATCAGCTGCGAACGCGGCCTTGCAGCGTGCGCCGCAGAAGTAGCTGGTCTTGCCCTTGTGCTCCAGATTCAAGGCAGCTCGCGCGCCAAGCGTCATTCCGCACACGGGGTCGCGCACGCTCACTGGAAGCGGGCTGGGAGATGGGGTGCTTTGCTGAGCTTCTGGCGCCACCACTTTAGAGTCTTCCTTTGGCGAGCAGGCGCACGCGGCCCCGCTCCGGGCCCGCAGAGGATCATCCAGGATGATCCTCTGCATGCTGCTCCTACCAGGAAATCTTCAGATCATCCGCCACGTGCTTGACGCCTGGCGCATTCCAAGCCAGCTGCCGCGTCCGCTCGCGTTCCCACAGACTCTGCACGGTGCCGCTCAGCGTGACATTGCCGTCCTTGACTGCGACGGTGATGTGCTGCTCATCCGAATTCGCGCGCCGCTTCAGTGCCGCCTCGATATCGTTCTTGATCCCACTCTGGGCTGCAAAGTGCTTGATGCCAATATTCTCGGTGAGCCCCGTGACGCCGAGCAGTCCACGGACTGCGGCTGCAGCACTTTGTCGCTGGTAGTTCCACTCCACCTCGCCCGAAAGAGTCACCCAGCCTTTCTCCACCATCACCTTGACGCCGGATTTCGGCAGGTAACTGACCCACTGCAGGGTGTTTTCGACCGAGCGTGCAATATCAGCATCCGTGCGGTTGTTCGTGCCCGGCAGATTCACGTCCATCTCCACAGCCAGTCCCTTGACACCGGCGACGCGCTGCGTGGCCTGCTCGGCCTGCCACTTCTCGGCGAAACTGCTGACGTGGCCGGCCAGTGTGACGATGCCATCCTTCACCTCGACACCGATCTGGGCAGCGTTCACTGCGGATTCCCAGCCGAGCTCAGCGATGACATCCTGCTTAAGCTGCATATCACTCTTCATAATTCATACTCCTGTGATTGGGACCGCGGAAGCTAGGCCCCTTGGGAGCAGACCTCCGTTCGCTGACCCACAGAGATCCTCACGCCATCGAGCGTCCCGGGCACCCCTGTGGGTGATTCGCGATGGCAATCAACTTCTTGCATGCAGCCTGAGAAACAATTTTGAAATGATGGAACTCCCAGCGCACCCTGTAACAGGGCCCCGCCTGGAGAACCGAGCATCCGGTGTACCCCCGCGCACCGCCATGGCAGAAACGACGCGCGTTGAAACATGAGGTGCGCGTAGAGCCTCGGCACTGCGCCGCTGCAGCAGCAACCGGACACGCCTCAGGGCTTCGTTACTTTGCCGGGGACGAGACGACAGCCGCAGGGGCCCCGAGCTGGTAGCGCACGGTCAAGCCAATCAGATTGACATTATCCCGATAAGGTTGAATACCGAGCGCGAGCAGGTCAGGGATCGTGGCCGGTGTGACGCCCATCAGCGCCCAGTCATTGCTGTTGTAGGTCTCGCGCTCGTAGCGCAGATGCAGCTGCAGCGCCGCTGTCCACTGATAAGTCACTCCGAGGCGCGCTGAGTCAAGCCGGGTCCACGATTGCGGGAAGGCCTGTGACAGACCGCCGACTGCGGAGTCAGTGTCTTCATAGGTCGGGGCGATAAGATAATCGAGCGTGACGGTCCAATGGGAGCTTGCAAGCCAGCGTCCCCCGACATCCGCATTCCAGAATCGCTCGGTGTCGGAGGCGACCCAGGGCGCCGCATTCGGACCCACATAGCCATTTTGCAGATTGAACAGGCGTTCATAGCCCGCATCGAGATACGCGCTCAGGGAATCGCTCGGCGTCCAGGTGAAGGTACTGGAGAGGTGCTGCTCATGCGTGCCAATCAGGCCCAGAGTCGAGGAGCGATAATCGTTCTTCGACAGTGCCCCGGCCAGCGACCAATTGAGCTTTGGAGAGATCGACCAGGCACCGTTCAGGGAGGAGAACACGCGGTCTCGCGGCGCATATTCGTACTGGAATATCTGCGGATTTTCCGCCACGGGCAGCGCAGCGGTATCGAAGGAGGATGCCTTGCGCAAGCCGTTGCCGGCCTTGAGCGTGAAACTCAGCGGCGCGATGGGGCTGACAGTTGCTCGTCCCCAGCTCTCGATGTCCTGGGTCCAGCTGACAATCTGTCCTGGACTGTAGTGGATATCATCGATCTGGCCGCCGACACCAACACTCACCCAGGGGGCCAGCGCATAATCGGCGCCCCCATCCAGATGCGCATGATCCTCGCTGTATCGTGGCGTGATGGCCGTTCCGCCTGGAAAGGTATCGGTGACGATGTAGGCGATGGCCAGCGGGTTGGTCTTGTCATCGCGTCCGTCATAGATGGCATTGCCCCGCAAGCTCAACTTCGACAGTGGCCGGGACGCGAGTCCGAGCGCGTAGTGCGAGAGCAGTACTTCACCATCGAGCGAGGCCGGCGTGGGTGTCATCGCGCCCGGCAGCGTGCTGATCGGCATGAAGGCATCGTTCTGTCGCAGCGTGCCGAGCGAAGCAGCGTAGGTCAGTGTGGAGGCGAACCAGGGCAGCCGCACATTGCCGGCCGCCGCCAGTTGCTGCAGCGTGTTGCTCGGTGGCACGCCCAATCGTCCTTCAGTGGAGCCTGGGACAATCGGCAAGTAAGGATTCGCGAACATCAATGGACTGCCCTGATCCTCGAACCACGAGCCGCTGTAGCTCAGGCGCAGACTTGCCCTGGAGCCTGCCCACAGCGTCCCGGCGGTCACTGAGTCGGTGACATAGTCAATCGGCTGCGGCAGCTGCACCGCTTCAGTCAGAAAGCTCGCGCTGGTCAGGTCGGTGCCGATCTTCTCCTGGCGTTGCAGCTCTCCGAACACGGTCCAGGCGCTGCTGGCGTAATAGTCGCCCGAGAGGCCAATGGTGCGCCGATCGAATGCCAGCTCATCCGGCGCGAGGCTCGAGTTCAGCGCACTCATGCCGGCGGTGCCACCCGCGGCCACCCAGCCGGTCGGCAGGCTCAGGTTCGAGCCATTGCCCTGGAATGGCGTGACGGCGGTGTCATAAAGGCGTGTTGGCTGGCCATCGTAAGTAATGCGCAGGGTGTACCTGCCTTCGCTCCCCGCTTCAAGCGTGCCCTCGCGCGAGGCCAGCCCCAGATGCTCCAGATCATAGTTCGCATACTGACCGCTGGCGCTGCGCAGTTCACCGGATCCGCCGACATCGGCATACACGCCACTGCGATCGATCCCGGTATAGCGGCCGTAGGTCGCGTTCGCGCCACTGGCACTGAGCGCTCCGACCTCGGTCTGGCTCTCATAGCCTTGCAGGAACGGACACTGCGCGCATTTCCAACCACTGGTATCCGGAGCCGGCGCAGGCGCATCGGCCATCGATACGCCGGTCAGGAGGATCGCGGCGCCTCCCAGCAGGAGCGCAGCGTAACGGATGCTCGAGCGTGCAGGCATGAGTGGCAGCTAGCGCATCAGAGCGCGGCCCGAAGGGCTGTTGGAGCCGTGGATCTGCGAGTGGCAATTGGTGCAGCTACCCGCCAGCAGATAGGCGCTGGGCATCCGGCCCGGCAGACCGTTGGGCGTGTTGACGATCGAGGGGTGGCCGGCGCCTTCATGGCAGCTTTGGCACAGAAAGGGCGGACGCTGCTTGAGCAATGAGGTTTGTGCCGAGCCATGAGGATCGTGACAGGTGGTGCAGTTCTCGGCGACCGGCTGGTGTTCCCACAGAAACGGGCCGCGATACTCAGCGTGACAACCCGTGCAGGTCTCCGTGACCGTGCTCTTGCTCAGCAGCGCGGGCCCGGTGGAACCGTGGGGTGAATGACATGCGGTGCAGGCCATCTTTCCTTCGCGCATCGGATGGTGCGAGGGCTTGAGCAGTGCGGTGCGCTGGGCCTGATGACAGGCGGTGCACGCCTCGATCTGGGTCGGTGTGCTTTGCATCGGGTTCGTGCGGGTGTGCACCGTGTGGCAGCTGGCGCAGGCCACGTTGGCGCCGGCATGCGGGCTGGCCGCCCAGTCATGGGCCGTGTTGGCCTGATGGCAGCCGAGGCACACAGCGTTTTGTTTGAGTGCCGGCGTGGCGGCCTTGGGACCGAAATCGATCATGCCCGCCAACGGGCCGCCGCCCGCCTTGACGTGCGCGCCGCCGGGGCCGTGACAGGCCTCGCACTGTAGACCGCCCGCTCCGAAGGGCCCTCTGGGATCCCCGGGACGCGCGTGCTTGGTGTGAAACAGGCCCGCAACGTTCGCATCGCTATGACAACCCAGACAGGTATCAGCGCCCTGCGGGCTGTAGCCGGCATTCTCAGGGCTGGGCGCAGGGGGCGCAGGGGGCGCAGCGGCCGGAGCCGCCGCCTCGAGCGCATGCAGCTGCGCGCCGGCACACATCATCAAAGCGAGGGCGGCCAGCACGCCGGCACGCGCAGAGCGCCACACTCAATTCACCGCGGCGGGGATGTTGTGCACGACCCTCACATCAGCGACGCCACCCGGACCGTGGCAGATCCCACAGGTCTCGATCAGCGCTGGATTGCTGCTGAGGATGGTCCGTCCTTCGGCATCCTTCAGGACCTGGGTCGAGCCGCCGTTCTGCTGCATGTGTGCCAGGGCGAGGGCATCCACATGGCATGCCGAACACACCGACATGTTTGCCGAAGTCGCTATCGGGTTGCCGACCGTGGTCAGGTTAGGGGACTGAGTCGAAAGCCCGGTCAACAGCGTGGTGGCCTGCACGGCAGAGTCGTTCACCGGATAGTAGCTGGTGCCGACATGGCAGGCGTCGCAGCGATTGATCTGCCCGGGGTAGACCACATCGGAGAAGTTGTTGATGGAGCCACCGTAGCCATAGATCACAAACAGCGAACCGGCTGCAGCCCCGACGCTGCCGTTGTGGAGCGCGTGGATCATGTGCTTGAAGTCGATGGTCTGCTCCCACAGGCCATCGATCCCAGGAACCGTTGGCGACAGCGCCTGGCGCTGGCTGACATCGGTCGAGGCCGGGTTGTGGCAAGCGACACAGACCTGCACATTGTTATTGCGATTCGAGCCGTGGAGCGAGAGCAGGCTGTGGCAGACATCGCACTGAGCAATGGAAACAACGACACGTCGCGGTACGGGCACCGCGCCGGTGACATTGCCGTAGCCCACTTCACTGGTCACCGGGATCGCGGTTGCACCAGGTCCGGTCGTGACGACTCCGGGGTGTCCTTCGATCACCACGCCGACGTTGGCGATGGGCGCGCAGGGCGTTCCGCCGGCTGGCGGACAATCCACGGGCGGGGGATTAGGCAGCGGGGTCGGTGAGGTGAGCGTGAAGGCGCCCGCGGCATTCGGGCCGGTCAAGGCACTGGGCGGCACGCCGGCGGCGCAGCCGGGCGCGATCAGTGGATTGAACGACAAGGGCTGGCCCCAGGTGGCCGGCGTCACGCCGCTGCCCCAGTTAGTGTAGTCGCTGGTCTCCCAGGCGATGTCGATCGCCAGCCGCGCCGCACCACCGGAGGCGCAGACCGGATTGCCAGTGCCCGGATCAATGCCGACGAAAGGCGCCGCGGTCAGAATGTTATACGGCGCATTGTTGTTGGTCGGATCAACGATCGTGAAGGTCACGACCGGATAGAAGTGGCCGGCGGCACTCGTGAAGCTCACGCTGTTGACCTGGTACTGAAATCTGGCCGCTGCAACGACCTCCGGAATCACATGGGCCGCTGCGACCTGCAGCGAACCGTTGTCGATCGTCGAGGTGGTGCCGTGACAGGTCGTGCACTGCGCGTCGGTGGCCACGATGTTGCCCGAGCTGTGGTTGGCGCCGGTGGAAAAATTGACGGTGTCGTGGCAGGCCCCGCAGGCCTCCGCGGTGGGCACCGTTTCGAAGTTAAGCGCCTGTGTGGCCGCAGGGTCGGTCTGTACATGGCAGGTTATGCAGTTGCGGGTGTCTTGCGGGTAGAGCAGCGTGTTGAAATTGGACAGCGAGCGCATGTAGCCGACGATCCAGTAGCCGATGCCGAGTGTCGGCGTCGTGCTGGGCCCACTGGGTGTCTGGATGCTAGGCAGCGTGTTGCCGGAGTGGATCTTGTGCACCATCACCTTCATATCGAGCGTGTTGCCGCTGTAGGGATCGGTGTTTGCAGGCGTGTGGCACATGACGCAGTACTGCACCTCGACACGGGCGCCACCGTGGGCGCTCAGCATCGTGTGGCAGGTATCGCAGGTCGAGGTCTCGACGATTTCGCGCTCGAAGATGCCCGTGGTGTCGCCCGTCGAGGGCTGGAAGGTATAAGGGCCGTTGTTGGCCTGCGCGAGATTCCGGATCTCGAAGCCGACGCGATGCGTCAGGCTCGGGTCATAGATGACCGTCGTGCCTTTGGTGATATCGGTACTGAAGGTGTACTGGTAAGTCCCATCGAGGTTATCGATGAGCGTACCGCTGGTCGCGGCCTCCGTGGTCGGCTGGGTTGCAGGCGCGGTGTCACAGGCAGCCACACCGGTCGGGCACCCTACCGGAGTGACGGTCGTATAGATATAGGAGTTCCACTGGCTCGACATGCCATTCTGGCCGGGCACCAGTTGTGCAATCGTCCAGCTAAGGTCGGCCGCCGGCAGGCCCTGCAGCGGTGCGCCGTTCTCATCCACCAGGTTAAATTTCACAACCGGCGGCCCGCTGATCGTGACGCTCGTGATCGTGCCGGTGATGCCCGTGGCGGTGGTGACATTGAGAACCGCCCCACTGCTCGGAGGTCCGGGCGATCCGGTCGGTCCCGTGGCTCCCGAAGAACCGGCAGTGCCCGTCGTGCCACTACAAGCTGACAGCAGCGCGCCAAGCACCGCTGCCGCCACTGCAATCTGAAACCAGTCGCCTCTTCGGTGCGCAGCCAACACGTCTCTCCTGGCTCGATGCCTCTCCAGGCCTTAAGTAGCGACAGACAGCTGTAGCGGTTTGATCCCCAGGGCCAGCGCCCGTGCATCGAAACTATGCTGGGGTGCCGGGTGGGTCGGTACGCTAGCGCACAGATCTAAGCTGCTGTGCACCCTGAGATAGTCCGAGGCGTTGCATCCTCTGCAGGGTCGCTGCGCAGGCGTGGCTTTGATCTGTCGAGCGGGGTTTCGAGGCACATGCTCATCGAGAGCACCGGTTCTGTACTGCCATTCAGCTGCGAGCAGGTGTTCGATGTCGCCGCTGATATCGAGCGCTACCCTGAATTCCTGCCCGGATGGCGCTCAGCGCGCATCCTCCGGCGCCAATCCAACATCTGCTTTGTCGAGCAGGTACTCGCCCTGGGCTTCCTGCGCGTGCAGATCGCCACCGAGGCGGTGTTGCTTCGCCCCTCACGCATCGATATCAGCTCCTCGGATGGCAGGTTTCGTGCCTTCAGCTGCTCGCTGCGGATCGCCGCGGCCGGCTCGGGGGGTTGTACGCTCACGATCCAGGCACAGCTGACCCTCCGCTCAGCCCTGCTCCAGCAGGTACTGAACCGGGCGCGGCTGATGTCCTTTGACGGCCTGCTGAGCGCCTACGAGGCGCGCGTTCATCAGATCTACAGCGGAAACCAGCGCTGATGGAGCGGCGGGCTGGTGTCGCGCCCCGCCAAGTCCGCCTCGACGACCTGCAGCTTCTGTACGCCAGCGCACCGAGGCGTGTTCGGCTTGAGAGGTAGCTTGAGGCTTGCCGAGCAATGCTCGCAGGCCCCCTTATGAGAACCGATGGTAGGAACTGCACATGGCTGGATTGAAGGGCCGCAGTGAACTCGCCTGAGCCACTGCGCCGGCGCTTCGGAGCCTGGCTGTGGCGGCGGCCTCAGCGCTGGTTCCTGCTCGGTATTCCGGCCGGCGCGCTGGTCGCCTTGCTCATTGGCGTTGCCCTGACCGCCAGCTTCGTCGGCGGCATGAAGCTCATGGGCACCGATGCCTTCTGCACCTCCTGCCACGAAATGGATACGCCAAAACAGGAACTCATGCAGGGTAGCCACTTCTCCAACGCCTTTGGGATTCGGGCGAGCTGCGGCGACTGTCATGTACCCCCCACGTTGCTGGCCGGACTGGCGCGACACATGCAATCGTATTCCGAGGTGTGGGGCCATCTTACCGGGGAACTCAATACGCCGGCCAAATTTGAGAGCCATCGCCTGGAGCTGGCACAAAAAGTCTGGAAGGAACTTGGATCCAACGACTCCGCCGAGTGCCGCAGCTGCCACACGCCATCGAGCATGGCGTTCTCGAAGCAGCCAGCGGCGGCGGCAAGTTCACATCAGGCACTTGCCCAGGGCGGCAGCACCTGCATCGATTGCCATCGGGGCATTGCCCATACGCTGCCTCAGGGCGGTTGAGCAGATCTCATCGTCTATAGGATGTGAGTGACGAGCGGCTCTCGAGGCATCGCTCGGTGCCCGCGCGAGCCTATAGCACGCGCACCTTGATCAGCTCCTCGCCGTCGGGATCGAGCACATGCACCGCGCAGGACAGGCACGGATCAAAGCTGTGGATGGTGCGCAGAATTTCCAGCGGCTGCTTGGGATCGAGCAGACTCTGTCCCTTGAGTGCGGCCTCGTACGGGCCCTCGGTACCGGCAGCATCGCGCGGTCCGGCATTCCACGTGGTGGGCACTACCGCCTGATAGTTTGAGATCTTGCCCTCATCAATATTGATCCAGTGAGCCAGGCAGCCGCGCGGCGCCTCGAGAAATCCGACGCCGCGCGCATGGCGCGGCCAGGCCGAGGGTTCCCAGAGTTTCTCATTGAACGTGCGGACATCGCCGGCCTTGATATTGGCCATCAGGCTCTCGAACCACTGCGGCATCGTATCGGCGAGCAGCTTGCATTCGAGCGCCCGGGCCGCGGTTCGACCCATCGTGGAGAACATCGCTTCCAGTGGCAGCTTCAGCTGCGAGAGCGCCCTGTCGGCCAGATCGCGGGTCGGCTCATGCCCGCTGGCGTACAGCATCAGAATGCGCGCCAGCGGCCCGGTCTCCATCGCATGTCCCTTCCAGCGCGGTGACTTGAGCCAAGAGTAGCTGGCCGTGGTATCCAGATACTGATACGGGGTGGGAGGACCCGAATAGTTCAGGCGTGTTTCACCCTGATACGGATGCAGTCCGAGCTCCTTGCCCCCGCTGTAGTCGTACCAGGAATGGGCCACGAACTCCTGGATGTCCTCCGGCGCCGTCAAATCCACCGCATTGATGTGCGAGAGATCCCGCGCCAGTATCGCACCGCGCGGAATGAGAAAGCTTGCCGGATCCTGACTGCCCAGGGCCGGAAAGTCCCCGTAGGTCAGGAAATTGCCGGTGCCTTCGCCGCACCCGGCCTTGAACCAATCCTTATAAAAGGAAGCGATCGCCAGCACATCGGGCAGGTATACCTGATCCACGAACTGGCGCATCTGCTCGATCAGCTCGGCGACTCGCTGCAGGCCGACCTCATTGACGGCCGTGGTACCGGTGCCGCCGCCGCTATGCACGCTGATCGCCGCGGGGACACCGCCGACCAGAACGTTGGGGTGCGGATTCTTGCCGCCGAAGATGGTCTGCAGCTGAATGATCTCGCGCTGCCAGGCCAGTGCATCCAGATAGTGCGCCACGGCCATCAGGTTGGCCTCGGGCGGTAGCTTGTAGCCCGGATGGCCCCAGTAGGCATTGGCAAAGATGCCCAGTTGCCCCGACTCCACCAGCTTTTTGAGCCGCTGCTGCACATCGGTGAAGTAGCCGGGCGAGGAGCGCGCATAGACTGAAATGGATTGGGCCAGGGCGGAGGTGGCTTTGGGATCGGCCTTGAGCGCCGAGACCACATCGACCCAGTCGAGCGCATGCAGATGGTAGAAGTGCATGACGTGGTCATGCACGAACTGCGTGGCAATCATCAGATTGCGAATCAGCTGCGCATTGGCAGGTATCGTATAGCTTAAGGCATCCTCGACCGCTCTGACCGAAGCGATCCCATGCACGAGCGTGCACACGCCGCAGATGCGCTGTGCAAAAGCCCACGCATCGCGCGGGTCGCGACCCTGCAGGATGATCTCGATGCCGCGCACCATCGTGCCGGAGCTCGAGGCCTGCGTGATCAGCGCGCCGTCGAACTGCGCTTCGATGCGCAAATGCCCTTCGATGCGCGTCACCGGATCGACAACGATGGTCTGTGCATTCACGTCGGCGCTGCCTGCGTCATCAGGTTGGCCGCCACGAGTTCGAGCAGGCTCTGGGGCCTCTTGTCCCACTTGAAGTGGACCTGCGCATCATCGAAGGTGCGGCGGCAATCCGAACAGCTGGTGAGGAAAGTGCTCGCCTGGGTCTGATCCACCTCACGCAGCTTGTTCTCCAGGGTCCGGTAACGAAGCGGTGCGGCCCGTTCGATGTCGATGACGCCGCCGCCACCACCGCAGCAGAAGCTGAAGCCGCCATGGTTTTCCATCTCATGCAGATCGACCCCCATCGCCTTCATCAGCTGCCGCGGAGCCTCGTTGACGCCGCCCTTGCGAGCCGATTCGCACGGATCCTGGAAGGTGGCTGCGCCGGTGGCGGCCTGGCCCAATTTCAGTCGGCCCGCCGCAAGCTCACCGGCCAGGAATTCGGTCACCTGCAGTACTTTGAAGGGCAGCGGTGCACCGTAGAGCTCGGCCGCCTCCCAGCGCAGCGCCGCGTAGGCATGACCGCACTCGGGCACGAGCAGGATTTTTGCCTTGCACGCAATCGCCTGGTCGATCAGTCGCCGGCTGATCTGGCGCTGCCAGTCCTTGCCGCCGGCGTAGTAGCCATAGTTCTCTGCCACCAGGCCATCGCTGCGAAAGGTGCAGGAGACCCCCAGGTGCTGCATCACCCGCGCAAGGGCGGCCACCGCGCTCGGATAGTGTTCGATGTCGGTGCGCGGCAGGCACAGCATGATCTCGGCTTCGGGCTTATCGAGGGGTATCGGCACTTCAAAGCGGCTGCCGATTGCGAGCAGTTGATCACGATACGGTTCGGCACTGGCCTCGGGCTGGCCAGTAGCCTGCTGGTGCGCCGCCTTCTCATACAGCTCGCGCGGTGCCAGCCCAGCCTCGAACATCGCGTGACGTCCCTGCTCGATGAGTGCTGCGACATCGATCCCCATCGGACAGATCAGGCTGCAGCGGCCACACATGTTGCAGCTGTCGAAGAGCAGATGCTGCCACTGCTCCAGTTGCTCGGCGCTCACCCGGTGCTTGAATCCGAACAGCCGGTAGAGCGGGGCAAAGGCGCTCGCCTCGCGCTTGTAGGCGGCCTTGAAGGGCTCGACCTTCCAGATCGGGGTGTACTGTGGATCTTCGGTCGCAATGTAGTAGTGACAGGCATCGGCGCAGATGCCGCAATGAATGCACGACTCGAGCCGAAACGCGCTGAGCGCCCCCAGTTCCTTGGCAAAACCGCTCATGGCGCCGGCCACGCGGGCGGCAGGCGTCAGGTTCTGCGCCGACGAGACATTGGCGATCGGCTGCGGCGCAGGCTCGCTCATGAAGGCGCTCCCTTGCGGGCCAGGAGTGCGCCATTGATGGCGCGCGAGGGGAAAATGTAGAAGGCGTGCATCAGCTTGCCGAAGGGAAACCACACCAGCAGCAGATCGAAACTGAGAATGTGCAGGCCGAGCAGCGTCTGGTAGGGCGCACCAAAGTGCGCCGTGGTCGCAAGCCCCGTGACGATCACGAGCAGCGTGACAAACCAGCTGAAGTAATCATCGAAGTTCGAAAGCATCCGCATGACCGGGTTGGTGACACGCCGGAACAGCACGGCGAGCAGCAAGGTCAGCGTAATGACGGAGATTATCGTGATCAGTCCGCTGGGCAAGCCAGGCCAGCTGATCCCGATCAGGCTGCCCAGAAACAGGATATGGGGCGTGAACAACAGCACCAGCGCAAAGAGCCCCAGGTGATAGCTGTAGCCGAGCGCCTCGCCGGCGCCGGTGCGCGCAATGAATTCCGGGTGGGGCCAGGAGCGCGTACCCACGGTGAGCAGGCCGCGCGCCAGCGAGGTCGGGACCGAGGCACGCGGCCGATTCAGATCCCGACGGATGCGCAGCAGCACGAAGGCCACGATGCGCCAGCTCACTGCCAGACAGAATATGGCGATCGCGACCTTGAGTGCCGGACCGCGAGCAAAGTCCAGGAGCGTCATGGCTTAAATGTCCTTTTTGTCGGCATCGGCCGGATTGATCTCACTCCGCTGCAAGCGCGAGCGCGTCGCAACGGCGGTTGCCAGCCCGAGTGCCGCGCCGACGGTCGCGGCGGCACCGGCCACCTCCAGGGCGCGAAGCGGTGAGGGGCCGCCGGCCTTGCCCCAGCCGGCGCTCGATTCGGCGGCATAAAAGCTGCCCTTGTCCCAGAATCCGGGTTCCGAGCACCCAAGGCAGCCGTGCCCGGATTCGATCGGGAAACTTGTACCCCCGTTCCATTTGATCGTGGCGCAGGCGTTGTAGGTCGTCGGACCTTTGCAGCCCAGTTCATACAGACACCAGCCATTGCGCGCGCCCTCATCGTCAAAGGACTTGGCAAACTTGCCTTCATCATAAAAGGGTCTGCGGTAGCAGCGATCATGAATGGTGTTGCCATAGAACACCTTGGGACGCAGATGCTCATCAAGATCCGGAACCTGCCCGGTGGTGACAAACTGCAGCAGCGTGCCGGTGATCACTTCGGGCATCGGCGGGCAGCCGGATACATTGATGATGGGCTTGCCACTGACGATCGCCGAGACCGGCCAGGCGCTGGTCGGATTGGGATCGGCAAAAGGGATGCCGCCAAAGGCCGAGCAGGTCCCCACACACACAATGGCCGCAGCGCCTGCGGCCGCCTGCCGCAAGGTATCGACGGCACTGCGGCCACCGGAGGTGCAGTAGGCGCCATCGGCGCCGGTCGGGACCGAGCCATCAATCACCAGCACGTACTTGCCGTAGTAAGTCTTCATCGCGGTCGCGAGCGCGACTTCGGCTGCCTCACCCGAGGCCGCCATCAGCGTGTCGTCGTAGTCGAGCGAGATCACATTGAAGATCAGGCTCTCGATGGTCGGCGCGAAGGATCGGGTCAGTGATTCAAAACAACCGGTGCACTCCTGAAAGGAGAGGTAAATCACCGAGGGGCGCGGCGCCTGGCGCAGCTGTTCGGCCATGGCCAGTCCCATCCAGGGCGGCAGTGCCATTGCTGAGGCCGTGGCGGTACAGAAGCGGATGAAGCCACGACGGCTGATGCCGTGCAGGCGCAAGGCCTCCCCGACGGTGAGCTCGCTACTGGAGAGCGACATGCTGTCCGCCGAGCGCGGGCAGGCGCGTGGCAGTCAGTCTGGCGCGCAGCCCCTGGGCCGCTGCGGCGATCTCATCGGCGCCACTGGCGAGAAGCTGCGGCACCAGCGCAACTTCGATCATCTCGGCGATCATGGCCTTGTGCCGGTCAAAGTGCTCGACCCACCAGACCCCCGAGATACCGGTTTCACGAATTTGAGTCAGGCCATCCGCGTTCACAGTGGCTGTGACTTCGCCCTGGCCCAGCACGCGTTGTAGTTCGATGCGATCCTGCGGGCTCATCGGCAGGCTGCGCAGGTCAACGAGCGCCGAGCTGTTACCACGGGCGAGTGCTTCGAGCAGGCTCACCAGCTGCGAGAGAATGGCCGCGACTCCGCCGCCCAGGCCGCCGGCAGCTACCGGATGCAGCAGCAGATCGGGCTTTGCCAAAGGTTCGATGTGGATCGGGATGTTGGGAAATTTACTCACGCGGACCTCCAGCTTTGCAGCAAAGCCGCGCCCTGGCGGGCGCCTTCAACGAGAGCATCCGCCACCGGCGCCGAGAGCGCTTCGCTCCAGAGAATGTGCAGCGGTTGTATACAGAGCAAGGCGCGCCGCTCGGGCAGGCAATCCTGCAGGCGCGCCATATCCATCAGGTCGATCAGGCCCACTTCATGGACCGTTCGCCGGCGGGTACACTTGAGGAACTCGTCCATCGCGCTGCCTTCGAACAGGCCTACGGATCCAGGCTCGCCATTGATGTTTGCGGCATCGATCACGAGCATCGATGCGCTGGCTTCAACGTAGGGCAGCAGGCTGAAGCTCATCGTGCCACCGTCCACGAACTGAGCGGCGCCCATACCGAGCTCGGCGCGCAGTCGTTCCATCAGTTTGACGCCGGCACCGTCGTCGCTGAGCAGCACATTGCCGAAACCGAGCACCAGGGGCAGTCGCTCCGCTGGGGCCTGGGCGCACCTCGGAACGATGCTGATTCCGCCCTGGTCTCTGCCGGTCCGCAATTGCACAAACCACCCTTCCTGCCCTCCCGAAATCTGAGCACTTGCCCGGAGCAACCGTCGGTGCGTTAGCGTACATACCGTCACCGACGCCTTGGGTAGGGTCACTGCGTGCACGAGCTGTCCATCTGCCAGAATCTGTTGGCACAAGTTGCTGACATCGCGGCAGGCGTGGGCGCGAGTTCCGTCACGCGAATCACTCTGGAACTGGGGCCGCTGTGCGGTGTCGAGCCAACCCTGCTGGCCAGCGCCTTTGAAATCGCATGTACCGGCAGCTGCGCTGCTGGCGCGGAGCTGCACATTGAGATCACGGAGGTCTCGGTCCGCTGCGCGCTCTGTGGTGTAGAAACGCAGGTCCAGCCCAACCGGATGGTCTGTGGTGACTGTGGCGGCTACCGCACGCAGCTGGTCAGCGGTGATGAAATGCGCCTGCGTGGCGTGGAACTGCGGGTGCCGGAAAACCCATCCTCGCTGAGCGCCTGAGCCTCGGCCTCGGAGATGCAACGATGTGCCAATCCTGCGGCTGTAACGTGAGCCGGGCAGATGATCATCCAGCCGCCGCTACTGAGAGCAAAGCCACGCAAGTGGTTGACGTGCTGCAGGATCTGCTGGCCGCCAACGATCGGGTTGCCGCGCACAATCGCGAGCATTTCGATGAACACGGGCTGCTTGCAATCAACCTCATGTCATCCCCGGGGGCCGGCAAGACCGCGTTGCTGGAAGCCACGATCCTCGCGCTTCGTCATCGCTATCGCATTGCGGTGATTGAAGGGGACATGGAAACTGACAACGATGCCGTGCGCATCCGCGCCCATGGGGTGCCCGCCTTCCAGATCACGACCGGCGCAGCCTGCCACCTCGATGCGCACCTCGTGCACCGTGCACTTCACGATCTGCCGTTGGCCGGCATCGATCTGCTGTTCATTGAAAACGTTGGAAATCTGATCTGTCCTGCAAGCTTTGACCTGGGCCAGCACCGTAACGTCGTGCTCCTTTGCAGCACCGAAGGCGATGACAAGCCGGCGAAATACCCGGTGATGTTCCGCGCCGCCGATCTGGTGGTGCTGAGCAAGGCGGACCTGCTCGAGGTGCTCGATGATTTTGCACCGGCTCGCGCCGCCACAGCGCTTCGCAACCTCGGCCGTGAAACACCAATGATTCAGACCGCGGCGCGCAGGATGCCGGTGATCGGTGCGTGGCTCGGCTGGCTCGAGCAGCAGTTGCGCGAGCGACGCGCCGGCGCGCCAGGCCAGAGGCCCCACAGCGGCGCGACCGAGGCGGCCTGAGCCGTGTGCCTGGCAGTACCCGTGCGGGTGGTGGCATTGCTTGATGCCGATTGTGCCGAAATCGAGATCGGCGGAGTAAGGAGCCGCGTGTCCACGGCACTGATCGAGCAGCTCGCGATCGGTGACTACCTCATCGTCCACGCCGGCTTCGCGATCGCACGGCTCGATGTGGCCGAGGCGGAAAAGACGCTGGCATTATTCGATGAAATTGCGGCCCACTATCGGCCAGCTGACCATGCGCTACCTACGCCGCTTCCGTGAGGGCGCCCCGGCAGCCGCACTGGCGCAGCTGCTGCGCGCGGAGGTCGACCCGGGGCGCGAATATCACCTGATGGAATTCTGCGGTGGCCACACGCATGCCATCGCGCGCTACGGTGTGGAGGATCTGCTCCCCAGCAACATCCATCTGGTGCATGGACCCGGATGCCCGGTGTGCGTGCTGGCGGTTCCAAGGCTCGATGCGGCCATCGGCCTGGCACAACGGGCCGATATCACGCTGGTCAGCTACGGCGACATGCTGCGTGTGCCGGCCTCGCGGCGGCGCAGCCTGCTCAAGGCCCGCGCCCAGGGCGCTGATGTGCGCATGGTGTACTCGGCACTCGAGGCGCTCGAGATCGCAGTCGCGCACCCGCAGCGGGAAGTTGTTTTCTTTGCGATCGGCTTTGAGACCACGACGCCTGCGACCGCGTACGTGCTGCTGGAGGCGCGCCGGCGCGCAATCACTAATTTCAGTGTCTACTGCAATCACGTGGTGACGCCAGCGGCGATGCAAAGCATCCTCGATTCACCGGAGGTGCGTGAATGGGGGCAGGTGCGCGTCGATGGCTTCATCGGGCCCTCGCACGTCAGCGCCGTCATTGGCAGCCGCCCCTACGAGTACTTCGCCGAGGAATATCAGCGACCGGTGGTCATCGCAGGCTTCGAGCCGCTCGATGTACTGCAGGCGGTGCGCATGCTGGTCGCGCAGCTGAACGAGGGCCGCGTGTGCGTAGAGAACCAGTTTAGCCGTGGGGTAACCCGCGAGGGCAACCGCAAGGCGCAGCGCTTCATCGCCGAGGTGCTCGAGCTGCGCCCGAGTTTTGAGTGGCGCGGCCTGGGAGAGTTACCCTACAGTGGCCTGCGCATCCGGGGTGCGTATGCCGATCTGGATGCCGAGCGTCGTTTCGCGATGCAGTTCGAGCCGGTGACCGAGAACGCCGCCTGCCAGTGCCCGGCAATTATCCGTGGCGTCAAGAAACCCACCGACTGCGCGATCTTTGCAACCGTCTGCACGCCCCGCAATCCGATCGGATCGTGCATGGTCTCGGCCGAGGGCGCATGCGCCGCCTATTATAAGTATCGACGCGCGACCACCCAGGCCGCGCTCTGATGCGCATCCTGCTGCTGGTGCACAGCTTCAACAGCCTCTCGCAGCGGCTGTTTGTCGAACTGCAGCGCGACGGGCATGAGCTGTCGGTGGAGTTGGACATCCATGAGCGCATCACCTGCGAAGGCGTCGCGCTCTTCGAGCCTGATCTGATCCTCGCGCCGTTTCTCAAGCGCGCGATTCCGGCACAGCTCTGGCAGCAACATCTGTGCCTGATCGTGCACCCCGGTCCCCCGGGTGATCGCGGGCCATCGGCGCTCGACTGGGCAATCCTGCGCGGGCTTCCCAGCTGGGGCGTTACGGTCCTGCAGGCCGAGGCACGCCTTGATGCCGGCGCGATCTGGGCCAGCGCCTTGTTTCCGATGCGCGCGGCCCGCAAGAGCAGCCTCTATCGACGCGAAGTGACCGAAGCGGCCGTGATCGCGGTGCGCGCGGCCATCGCGCGCGTTGAGGTCGGGAGCGGTCCGCTGGCGCAGGCCGGTGACGATGCCGGTCACGGCTGGCAGCCGCTGCTGAAGCGCGCACAGCGGGCCATTGACTGGAACGTCGATGACACGGCCACGATTCTTCGCAAGATCCATGCGGCAGATGGTTACCCCGGGGTTGTGGACACTCTGCTGGATCGCTCCTTTCGGCTCTTCGATGCCCACCCGGAGCCGCGCCTGAGCGGCCAACCCGGTGCGCTGATCGCGCGCCGCCACGACGCAGTTTGTCGCGCCACGCGGGACGGGGCCGTCTGGATCGGACAGCTGCAGACGGTGGGCGAGTCACAGCCGGGCTTCAAACGCCCGGCAGCCCTGGTGCTCGGCGCCGTGGCCGAGTCACTACCTGAGGTGCATGAGCAGGGCGCTGATGTACAGCGGGTCGCCGATGAGCCGGAAATCCGCTACGAAGAGCGCGGTGTGGTCGGCTATCTGCACTTTGATTTTTACAACGGCGCGCTCGCGACGGCGTACTGCGAGCGCCTGCGTCGCGCCTTTGCCCGGGCGCGCGCTAGACCTACGCGGGTCATTGTCCTGATGGGTGGGAGCGACTTCTGGTGCAACGGCATGCACCTGCACTGTATCGAAGCCGCTGACAGTCCTGCCGAGGCCTCCTGGGCCAACATCAACGCGATGGACGATCTGGCGCACGATATCCTGAACACCGACACGCACCTGACGATCGCGGCGCTGCAGGGAAACGCCGCCGCCGGCGGCGTCTGTCTGGCGCTGGCCGCGGATCGCATCGTGGCCGATGGCGGGATCGTTCTTAACCCGCACTACCGCAACATGGGCAACCTGTACGGATCCGAGTATTGGACCTACCTGCTGCCCCGGCGTGTCGGGGCCGAGCCTGCGCAGCGGATCATGCGCGAGCGGCTGCCACTGGGTGCTCCTGAGGCGCTGGCGCTGGGCATGATCGATGCGCTGGCGGATGCTGGAAGCGGTAGCCTGCGCGCACTCGCTGAGGCACAGGCCTATGATCTGTCGCGCAACGATCAGTTCGCATTCGCATTGATGGAAAAGCGCGCGCGGCGCGCCGCAGATGAGCAGCAGCGTCCGCTCGCCGATTATCGCAGCGCGGAACTTGCCCAGATGCGCGTGAGTTTCTACGGCGCTGACCCCAGTTATCACATCGCGCGCCACCGCTTCGTCTACCGCACGCCGCACAGCTGGACCCCGCTCCACCTGGCGATGCATCGTCGCATCGGGTTCCGCTCCGGGCACACGCGGGTGAGCGCATGAGCAGCGCGCGCCTGCGTGCGCCACTGTCAGAGACTGCCACGGCACTGCGCTGGCGGGTCGGCGGTCGCGTGCAAGGCGTCGGCTACCGCCCGTTTGTCTATCGGCTGGCACAGCGCTTCGAGCTCTCCGGTTGGGTGCGAAACCACGGCGGGGAAGTCGAGATCCACGCGCAGGGTCGGGTCGAGCAGCTGCAGGCATTCTCCGAGGCTCTGCTCGGCCAGGCACCGCCCGCCGCGGTGGCGCGGGTGCTGGATCGATATCATGCAAGCGGCGAGGCGTTCGAGGATTTTCGCATCGTCGCCAGTATCGCCGGCGAGAGCGCACAGACTCACGTGCCCCCCGATCTATTTACCTGCAATGAGTGCCTCACCGAGCTGTTTGAGCCCACTGACCGTCGCTATCGCTACCCTTTTATCAATTGCACGCAGTGCGGTCCGCGCTACACGCTGATTCGCGCTCTGCCCTACGATCGGCCGAACACCACGCTCGCTAAGTTCACCTTGTGCGCCGCCTGTGCCGCCGAGTACGGCAACCCGCTTGATCGGCGTTTCCACGCCCAGCCACTGGCCTGCCCGGTCTGCGGCCCCGTGCTGCGCTGGAAAATAAATCAACTGCAGATTGATGGCAATGCGCCGGCGCTGAGCGCGGCGCGCGCAGCGCTGCAGGCCGGCTTGATCGTCGCCGCGCGCGGCGTCGGCGGCTATCACTTGCTGTGCGATGCGGCCAATGAAGACGCGGTCGCCCGGCTGCGCGCGCGCAAGCGGCGCGGCGCCAAGCCGTTCGCGCTGATGGTGCCCTGGCGCGGAGCCGACGGGCTCGAGTTCGCGCGCACGCTGGCGGAACTCTCAACGCTGCAGGCCACAACGCTGCTGGATTGCCAGCGACCCATTGTGCTGCTCCAGCAACGCGCCCATGCGCTCATCGCCGCCTCGGTCGCGCCGAACCTGAACGAGCTGGCGCTGATGCTGCCCTACAGCCCGCTGCACCATCTGCTCCTGCATGATTTCGGTGCGGCGCTGGTCGCGACCTCCGGCAACCTGAGTGGCGAACCGGTATTGACCGATCCAGAGCAGGTCGAGGCGCGGCTTGCCGGGATCGCAGACGCCTTCCTGCATCACGACCGACCGATCGCACGCCCGGCCGATGATCCGGTGGTCCGGGTGCTGGCCTCAAGCGTTCGGCCGCTGCGGCTCGGGCGCGGCAGTGCGCCACTGGAGCTGCGGCTCGCGCGGCCCGTGCGCGTGCCAACCCTGGCGGTGGGTGCGTATCTGAAAACGACCGTGGCACTGGCGTGGGGGGATCGCGCGGTGGTCTCGCCTCACATCGGCGAGCTGGCGAGCCCCCGCGGGCGAGAGGTCTTTGCGCAGGTCGCGCGTGATCTGCAGCAACTGTATGGCATCCGTGCTGAAGCGATTGCCCACGATGCCCATCCAGGATTCCCCAATACACGGTGGGCGCTTGATTCGGGTCTGCCTACCGAGCAGGTGTGGCATCACCATGCACATGCAGCGGCAGTAGCCGGCGAGTATTCAGGTGATGCGCCGCTGCTGTGCTTCACCTGGGATGGGGTAGGGCTTGGGCCCGATCAGACACTCTGGGGTGGCGAAGGCTTGCTCGGTCGCCCGGGGGCGTGGACGCAAGTTGCAAGCTTCAGGCCCTTTCGGCTGCCCGGGGGCGAACGCACTGCGCGCCAGCCGTGGCGCACGGCGCTTGCGCTGTGCTGGGAGTCCGGCACGGACTGGCCAGCCGGTCAGAATCTGGGCGAACCACTGCTGCGCGCGGCGTTCGACGCTGGGCTGAATGCCCCCTGGACCACCGCCATAGGGCGCATGTTCGATGGCGCGGCCGCGCTGCTTGGCTTGTGTCTGCACGCGAGCTACGAGGCCGAGGCACCACGACGCTTGGAGGCGCTCTGCACAGGCAGCGCGGTGCCGGTCGCATTGCCGTTGTCCCGCGATAGCGCTGGGGTCTGGCGCAGCGACTGGGCGCCACTTGTCCAGGCACTCATAAATGAACGCCGCTCCATCGCCGAGCGGGCCGCCGTGTTTCACGCAAGCCTGGCGCATGCCTTGCTGGATCAGGCCCTGGCCGTGCGCCGGCAGCGTGGCGTGGCACGCGTCGGCTTGAGCGGTGGCGTGTTCCAGAATCGCATCTTGACGGAGCATGTGCACAGGCTCCTGAGCGAAGCGGGCTTCGAGGTGCTGATTCCCCGCTTGCTGCCACTCAACGATGCCGCGATCAGCTTTGGACAACTGATCGAGGCCGCCGCAGTCCAGAATCCCCATGCCCAAGTTTCGTGACACCCATGTCGGCCTGGCGCACGGCAACGGCGGTCGCATGATGCGCGAGCTGATTGAGGAGCTGTTTGTGCCGGCCCTCGCCAACCCGCTGCTCGATGTCAGCGCCGATGCGGTCGCACTGCCGGTGCCAGCCGATCGTGATCTTGTGGTCACCACCGATGGTTTCACGGTCCAGCCGCTGGAGTTTCCCGGTGGGAACATCGGCTCGCTGGCGGTCCATGGCACCGTCAATGATCTGGCCGTCAGCGGCGCCATCCCACGCTTCATGACACTGAGCGTCTTTCTCGAAGAGGGCCTGGAAATCGCGCAGCTGCGCCGTGTGATCGATGCGCTGGCGGCGGCGGCGCGCGAGTGCAACGTGGCCATTGTCGCTGGCGATACCAAGGTGGTCGGGCGCGGGGACTGTGATGGCATCTACCTCGCAGCCACCGGCGTGGGGTTCCGCCCACGCGGGCTGCGTCTGGGCCTCGATCAGCTACGCGCCGGCGATCGCGTCCTGGTCAGCGGGCCGGTCGGCGATCATGGTGCCGCGGTGCTGCTGGCGCGCGAGGAGTTTGGACTGCGCGGTGATCTCGCCTCCGATGCCGCAAGTGTTCTGCCCCAGGCCCAGGCGCTGCTGAGCGTCCCGGGACTGAAGTTCATGCGCGATCCGACACGCGGGGGGCTCGCGACCGTGGCCCATGAGCTCGCGCGCGCCAGCAATCTGGGCGTGCAGCTGTCCGAGGCGCTGATACCTGTCCATGAATCGGTGCAGTCGGTCTGCGAGCTGCTCGGCTTCGATGCGCTGTATCTGGCCTGCGAAGGCCGGATCGTGGCGGTGGTCGCTGCGGAATACGCCGAACCGGCGCTCGCCGCACTGCGCGCTGTGGCTCCAGGTGCGGCGCTGATCGGTGAACTGATCGCAGGCCCCGCCCGCGTCATACTGGATACTGAATTTGGAGGTCAGCGTGCCCTGGATGAACTCGATGACGACCCGCTGCCACGCATCTGCTAGCGGACACTTGCTCACGGACGTGCCCAGC